>Ga0209341_10003405_pt1 | contig 14853 bp, 32 predicted proteins | sample RifCSP13_2_FD_184020 | JGI IMG/M metagenome (GOLD analysis project Ga0209341, IMG submission 184020) | Soil microbial communities from Rifle, Colorado - Rifle CSP2_sed 13_2 (SPAdes) (version 2) | ecosystem: Environmental > Terrestrial > Deep subsurface > Rock core/Sediment | place: Rifle...
CGTTCCTCCAGGGCATAGAAAAAGCCCGCTTCCGGGCGTCTTAAGACGCTCTAGAAACGGGCTCTGGTCTCGAAAGACTCTGCGGCCCTGTATTCGGTTGTCTAGATTATGCGGTTATGCGGTTATAGTTGTCAACCTTGCCTTGACGTGACATGCCCCACCACGCCTGAACCGACCGCGACTTATTTGATGATGCCGTTCCCTTAACTTGCCCCGCCTTGCCGGGCCAGGCCTCGGCGCACCATGCCATGTCGAGCTTCGCTTATTTGATGATTTCCCACTCCTTGACAACGAATCGCCCATATCGGGGTCGGTCGTCGCACAGCCCCGCCAGCATCCCGCCCTCCGAGAGGGCCTGATGCACTTGGTCGGGCGCTACGTTGTCACTGGTGACGGTGAACGTAGCCGACAGCCGCCAGCCTTCCTTGAGATAAGGGCGGCGGATGACTACGGCCCCGCCCGTCTTCGGTGGCCGACGGCCGATGACCTCATGGATACCGTCCGGTTGCTCTACTCCGAAAGGCAACTCTCGCTGTTCGCAGAGGACGGTCGCCTCAAGGTAGGGGGCCGCAGAAGCGCGCCCCATCTTCAGACCAGCCTTCCGCGCACCCTGGACGATGCAGGCCTCCAGATTGCGAGAGGGGAGGAACAAGCCCTCCCCATTCCGATAGACCTTGTGCAGCGCCTCTTCTTCGCGCTCGGTTATCGACTTCTTGCCAGCATTGCCGCCGCGATCCAATTGTTCGCGGGCTTCCTCCGTCCAGTTGTTGAACAGAATCGGGGCAACGCCTTCGATGGTCGTCTTGATGCGGTACATGAAAAGAACCTCCTTGACTTAACACGGCAGGACTGGCCTCACCATGACGTAACGCGACGTGCTATTTCTTGCCTGTTGGTAATGCCTTCAGAATCCCGTGGTCGGGCATCGCCGTAGCCACGTAGGCCCGCAGCACTTCCGGATCAGCGCTAACCCGCTCCGCCATTGCGAAGCGAGCAGCCTCGCGGGCACCCTGCGTCTGGACATAGCGCGTGAAAGACGCGAGCGATCCCGCCGCCAGCCGTGCCTGCTGAAGTTGGGTATCGCTCAGATCGACGGTCGCAATCGCCGTCCGCAGGGCGGAGATCGCCGTCTCCGCCAGTTGCTCGAAACTCCTCTCGGAGATCGCCATTATGAACCTCCTTAACCAAACTGGACTCGCCTGAACCGGACTAGACTGAACTAGGCTGGGTGTTTCACCTACCTTTCATCGCTTAATCCCGTGCTCCGCCCGCGACTTCTTGGCGCTCTTCTGCTCGTTGCGCTGCTTCTGGCGCTCGCGCCCTTCCTGCTTCTGGCGCTTCTTGTTCTGGGCCCGGCTGCGCTTGCTCAACGATTTACCACGTTCAGCAGCCTTGGCGGGACAACCTGCGTACACGTTGGGCAGACAAAAACGCCGCAGTTCTCGCATGCCGGGTCATCGCGGAGGCCCGGCTTTCCGCCGTGGCAGGAGCAATAACAAGCGTGGATGTTCTCCGGGTTGTGGCGCAGCCTCATTCGTCCCAGTCCTCAAGACGCCGCAGGAAATCGGCGAGAGCGATGCGAGCATGTTGAACGCAGTAGGGACGGCCATCAATTTCTTGGCTGGCTGAACGAGTACATTGATGCCAGCCCTGAGCCTTCGCCACTGCAAACCCCTTATCCAGCACACTCATAACACCATAGCCAGGAATATTTGCGCCGCTGGGATAACGACAAGCCGCCACCTCCTCAGAGCAGCGCAAGTCGTTCACACCGTCACCCCAAACCGCGCCTCATTCTTGCACTTCGGGCAACGGATAACCGCGCCCACCACATCTTTTGCCAGCAGCCGGTTGCACTCAGGACAGCGCGCCTCCTTGATCTCGTGCGGCCCGTTCCCGGCTTCCGCGCTCGGCACTACCGGCGCACGGCTCCTCACACAATTCGGGTGCTCCAGCGGGTTCGCCTCGAACTCCTCTATCGTCCAAATCGCCCCGTTTGCAGCAGCACAACCAGGGTCACCGTCGCCATCGAACACCTGGACGTGGGTGAACCCGGCCTCACGGTAGCGGCTGACGGCGGCAAGGTTGTCTGCCGTGCCCAACTCTGTGCGCGCCACCATCTGCGCCCTGGAACGTGAGAACGCGGGCAGGTCCTGGAGCAGCCGCCCCGTCTGGCGTATCGACAGCCCCTCGTTGCGGGCCACAAGCAAAGCCTGCTGGACCTGCTTGCGCGTCTCCTCCGTGATAGCTGTGATGCGCTGGCCGCCGTCCGCCAGGAGCCTGACGACGCGTGGGTCAACGGGGTCGAAGCCCGGCGGCAGCCCGGCCTCCACGGCACCGATCTCCCAACCCTGCTCTATCGCTTCCGACCAGAAGCCGAGCAGCGCCTTCCGCAGCAACTCCTCCTCTTCGGGCGGCAGCAAGTCGCCCACGTCCAGCGCCTTGACCGACTTCGGGAGCCTGCCCACAACACGTGCGCCCTGTCCCTCGAAGAACTCCGCCAGCCCAGCCTCGGCCCGCTCCATCAGCCGCTCCCTCACCGTGCCCTGCTTGAGAACAGGCTCTATCAAGGTTGCTGCGGCCCTCCGCCCGTTGATGCTGGCCGTTACCGGCGTCTCCACGACCTGGTTCAGCGCTCGCACGTAGAAGTCGGCACCATCCACGGCAGGCAACCCAACAGCCTCCAGCGCCTGATTGATCGTCCAGCCGCCGCTCTTGACCATCTCTAACGCCGTCTTTAGCCGGTCGCCGTTGTCTTCCTGGAGCGCCTTGACGTGCGACATATCCAGCCCCAGCACGGCACCCCGCTGCTGGGGCGTCCGGTACTCAGCGAACAGTTCTTGTGTCATCCTGGACGCCCAGGACCGCGCCAGAGGGCTCATAGTCTCCGACCAGAACGAGAACTGAGCACCCTCCACTGAAGTTGTCGTCAGCCCACCAGCGGCCTCCAGTCCAACCCTAGCCCCGACGAGGATGGGCGGGACACCGAAGACGGCGCAGATGCGGGACTCAGCGTGCATCCTGGTCTGGGGCATCTCCATATCCTTGATGGGCAGACCGAGCTGCTGGTAGTCCGCGCCCTCCGCTGGGAGGATCATGACCTCGAACCACTTCCGCATACCGTTGAACATCCGCCGGAACGCGCCCTTCAGCTCCTTCGCCTCATCGGGGGTCGGCTTCTTTGCCGTCTTCAGAATGCCCATCGGCACGCCGGCGTTACGGAAGAACGCCCAGTCGAACTTCGTCATCTCCGCGTCCACGTTCCCCTCGTACAGCAGGAGAGCGATAGGGGAGAGCCCGTAGAAATCGTTTGTTAGATTGCGCGTTCGCCAGTGGATAACATCGCGCCGGGGAAGCCGGGCCTTGACCTGACCACTAATCGATACCTCAAAGATGTCATCCTCGCGCCGCTGGCCAGGCTTGATAGTCACGTAGTCGGGCCGGATAAGCTGCAGCTCCTTGACGTTGCGGAAGCTGGCGTTACGGTCGGGCACTCTTGACCGCCGCACCTTGTGGATGTAGACATTGCCTGCCGCCCGGTGGTGGGTCATCGCCGTGGCCGAGAGCTCGTAGCCGTCCATCGATTCGTTGGGGTCCGCCAGCAGGTCAAGGACCTCGTGCTGATCCACCTGCTGCATCTCGCCCCTGCCGTCGGGGATGGTGAGCAGCGGCGTCAGCTCGGCGAACGACGTAGCCACCTCCTCGATACAGGCGAAGATGAGGCTGTTCTTGGAGTAGCCCTCATCGATCCAGTTGGCAAGGTTCTGGCCGGAGTCCAGGTTCTGATTCTGCTGCCAGGTCGGGAGAAGGTCAACGCCCTGCTTGTAGCGAAAGGGTAGACCCCAGGCTTCGGTAATATCGTTCATACGCTTCTCCTCTGGCGGTAGGCACGCTGGCGGGCAGCGTTCGACAGGGCAGGGCCACACCGGCAAGTCGGACAGTGCTGCGCGTTACGCTCCGTTACGGTTTCAGCGTTACGCTTCGTTACGCGCCGGGCCATTAGCGGCTTGACTATCTTCGGCAGCGGCACACAAAACGGGCACTGGGCCAGATAGCTAGCGAAATAGTGGCCAGCCTTGCAGGGCTTCGCGCTCACTTCACCCGCCGCCGCTGCACGAGAATCATTGCATAACGTCCATTGCGTTTAGGTATTTCTGTCGCTCTTGGCCTGTAGTCTCTGCCGCCTTCACCCGACAATACCCACGAAGGAGAATGCGCCCGACTTCCGCCAGGGCGACCTGCTGCGGTACCGTATGATGTCCAGGTTCGGTATTGACTCTTAAATCGCGAGCCTTTTTCTCTCTGCGTTTCGCGTCACGGATGGCCCGCGATGCCTTTTGTTCTTCCAGGTGAGCGGCATAGAGCCAAAGAGCCTTTGAGAGTTCAGAGTGTTCTCCCCCATATTCCCGAACCCATCGGCTGAACGCCTCCAGGTCACGCACTAGACCGCCGCCCTGTCCTGCCGCGCCCCCCAGGTCATATCCCCGCCGCCCAGATGAACAACCGCAGCCCAACGCCCGCAGCCAGCGCTAGTCCCGCAACGGTGATGGCCGTTACCGTGAGCATCGCCAAGCGTCTCACAGCGCCCACAGGCCCACCCCTGCCGCCTTGAGCGCGGCCATCGCCAGCGCCATCACGCAGTCTTGCACGATGTCCTTGTCGTCGTCCTCGTAGCCCAGCAACTCCTCCTCCAGTGCACGGATGTACGGGAACTTGATTCGCCTCTGCTCCAGGAGCAATGATAGCGCATCGAGCGCCTGCTGCTTGGACTTGTGCGAGAACAGGAACCCGTCCGCGCGGCAAGTCAGGTTCTCCAGCACAGGGTCGCCAGCGCCGGTCGAGTCGATGACTGTATCGCCCTTGTACCACTCACCATGAGCGTCTATCAGGTTCTGAATCCGGGGATAGGGCAAGCCGCTGTGGCGCTGAAAGGCGACAACCTGATACGGCTCTTGGGTCGTGTCCAACGTGATCCCCACGGTCGCGTCGTGGTGACGGCCAATGTCCCAGGCATTCAGATAGTGGCGGTTCTCACGCGGCTCGTGCAGCCCTGTGGCGTTCTGGTGCGCCGCCTCGATGTCCGCTACCCGGAAGCGGGTCATCCCCGATTCTATGAAATCGCAATCGAACTCCTGTGCCCATTGCTGAGTCGTGTACTTGGGCCGCTCGTGCTCGTACCAGTCCTTGTCGTAGACCGGGCAGGAGCGCCAATCGATGACGTGCCGCGACCAGCCTTCGCCTTCCAGGCCAGCCCACATACGGTAGAACAGGTTCCGCCTACCCAGGGGCGTTGAGACTGAAGTGATGCGACCGCCGCGCGCAATAGTTGGTGCGATGGCCCCGAAGATGTCCTCCGCCCATTGCTGATGAGCGTGTTCGTCCAGATACACCCTGTCGGCGGGATAGCCGCGGCCCGTGTCCTTTGACGCCGGCAGGGAGATCAGCCGTGAGCCGTTGGAGAGAGACATCTCCGTCTCGTTCGACTTCACAAGCTGGTCCTGGAGGTCAAGCCGCCGTAGCATCTGGTAGGCGTAACCGAGGATGTGAGTCGCGGCACGTTCATTGCGGGATACAAACAGGGCCAAGCTCTCCGGCTCGGTGAAGGCCCCGTCCAGGGCCTCAGCCATTATCGCTGTCGAGATGCCTATCTGCCTCGCCTTCAGGATAATCCTCTGCGGGCTTGGGTCCATCCACACCGTTGCTTGATATCGGTAAGGTTGGCCCGGCAAGAGCCTGCCCAGGCGGAAGAGACGACTGGCCCGCAAGAGCGGCGAGATAGGCGGACTCGGCTGCGCTGAGATCACCACGCGCCTGTACCTGTCCTTGCTGCTGGCTCAGGTTGATGTTTAGGCCAGATGCACTCGATGGGTTCTCCATGAGCTGAAGGGCGAGCGCCGTAATCGCCTTCTCCTGCATTTTCGGGAGACGCTTCGTTAGCTCGTACGATACCTGCGTCGCCATATCGGCTACCGCGCCCATACGCTTAGCTTCGTACAACTCTCGCAGCGCCCGAAGGCCACCCAGCTCCTCAGCAGCTTTCCAAATAGTGTGTTGGCTCATATGGTGGCGCTTAGCCGCGTCGGGGGCGCTGGTCATTATGGCGTCGGCAAGGGCGACGAGCTTCTGGGCAAGGGGCAGACGGGCTGCCATTATGTTCTCTCCATCGCCCGCCTGAGCACAAAGGCGATCTGCCACAGGATGAACAAGTGCGCCACGTAACCCACAGACGCCAGCTGGAACGATTCCTCCGCGCTCACAATACCCAGGTAGTCGCGACCGACACGCACAAGCACCAGCATCAGCCCCAGCGTTGCCCAGGCGTACAGCGCTTCCCTGCCGTAACGCCGATAGCCGTTAGACCTTGCCACCCAGTAGGTGAAGAGGCTGGCAAGGCCAAGCGCCCCGGTGCCGAGCAGAACCAAAGCGTCGTTGGTCACTGAAGCCATCCGTTGACCAACGTGATGATGGCGGCACCAGCACCTACAGCCACAACCCACCTGAGCCCGGTCAGGGCGAAGTTCTCGAATTCCAGCCTGCGCTCCAGGATTCGGAGTCGGCCATCAAGGGAGACCGTCAGCTTCTCGACCTCCATCTCCAACTTCTCAAGTTGATGGCTATGCTGTTCCAGCCATTCTCGCTCAGTCACCCTGAAGGGACCTTCACGCGCCGGGCAGCGGACCGTAGACGCTGCTCCGAGGTCTCACGCCCCCTTAGTTTGGTCCGCTCATCCTCTGTGGCGTTTCGCGCGAAACGCTCCCCGCCGGCGTAGCGCTCGCCACAAAGGATGCAGACAGCATCGGCGAGGTCAAGGTAGTCAGGTATCAGCATACCAGCGCATCGGCGGCAGGACACGAGAGCGACGCCCATCTTGGCTACCTATTATCCGCTACCAGGCACACCGTCAGGACGCTATTCGTTAGCTAATTTTACGAACCGCGACAAACAACACTCCGAAAACTTCTACATACACCCTCTTGACTTACTGCTGCTGCTGCTGTATGTTGTGTCTGTCGGAAGGGCCAACAGCAAGGAGAGCAACGAAAGATGCGAAAGCAACAGATGACCGCGAACGCTATCAAGGAGTGGCTAGGATAATGCTTCCGTCCGATAACGATCAACCACTCTCATGGTCTCAGTTGAAAGAGGCTCGTGAGGCGCTGGACGCCGCGCTGCAAGGCGAAGCCACTGCAAACAGGCTTCTTGAATATTATCGCGCCCGCGCCGACCAAGCCGAGCGTGATTTCGCCCAGGCTACTATCGACATCGCCGACGAGATGACCAAAGTTAAGCGTCTGCGGGAGAGCATTGACGAACTGCGAAAAGAACAATATCTGCCGCTTCCTTGCCCCAACTGCGCCCGTATACGGCTGCTATACTCTCCCATCAACGGTCAACTCTGTTGCGAGAAATGCGGGGCCGATACAGATACCCTAGTCTCGTTTGCGGAAGAACTGCTCAAGGAGAAGTCATGACCGCCGAAACCCCTGCTTTCATTGAATACATAGATCGCAAAAGAAAGGAGCAAAAATGCCTGAAACCTACACCTGCACTCGCTGTGCCTGGACATGGACGCCACGACCCAACGCCCAGCAGCACGGCGACAAGCCCGTAAGATGCCCCGGCTGCGGCTCGACATGGTGGAACGAGAAGGCGAAATGAGCCGAGCTTACCTGAAACTCTGCGAGAAGGCCCGCCTGCCCGTGGACGCTATCGGCCACTGGCCAGCAGTAGAGCAGCCCGCCGTGGTTATGGAACGCCTACGCCGCTACAAGGCTGCCCGCGGCTACACCGTCTCGGGTATCGCCGCAATCTTGGAGGCAGAACGCAACAAGCCGCCGACTGTAGGCGTGCGGATTGATGCACCCGGGCTCAGTCATGCCGCAGCCAAGTTCTGGAACGAGAAGGAGACGAAATGAGCACCCCAGTCGAACAGTATGAAGAGGCCCTGGCCCAAAACGAGCGCACCATCAAGACCCTCGTGGCCGACCGTGACGCATGGGAGAAGGATGGCGACACCCTCCGTGCCCAGAACACCCAGCTCCTCGCAGCGCTGGAGCCGTTCGCGTCCATCTTCAACCCCGCGATGGAGGCCAACGCCCCGGCGGGTGACGCCAGCCCCGTCTGGGCCTACAACGAGAAGAAGATCACCCTCGGCGACATCAAGCGCGCCCGCACCCTCATCGCCAGCATCAAGGAGGAGCAGAAGTGAGGCCCTGCAAGCACGAATGGATAGTCTGTCCAGGGTGCGCCGTCGCCTTCTGCCGCCTTTGTCGCGCCGTAGACCGGGGTAAACGCACCAGCCACGCCAGTATCAAGGAGAAGCCCTAGACCCACGCGCGAAACGCTAGGCCCCCTTCACCGGGGGCCTTTCCCCGTCCAGCAGGTCCACCGCGAACTGCAAGCGCTGGGGGTCTAGGTGCAAATATATTTCCGTGGTTGATAGCGACGCGTGCCTCATCAACTCCTTGATCGACATCAGGTCAACGCCCTGCCGTAGTAGATGCGTGGCGAACGAATGCCTGAGTGCGTGAGGGTGTGCTTTGTGACGGGAGATGCCCGCCCTCTCACACGCTTCCACCAGCCAGTAGCGCGCCTGCCGGTCCACCACGTGCGTCTTGTAGCCGGGGAACAGCCAGCCCTCCGCCTGACGGCCTGTGAAGTCCAGCAGCGCCAGCCGGAGCGAGCGGGCCAGCGGCAGCAGCGCCTCCTTGTCGCCCTTGCCGATGACGCGCAGCACGGAGGGGCCACCGTCGTGCCAGATGATCTCCTCGTGCCGCACCCTCGCCGCCTCCGAAGAGCGCAACCCCGCGCGGGCGCACAACAGGAAGTACAGCCGGTGCCGCGGCGGCGACACGTCCAGCAGCCGCTCCAGCTCCTCGGGCTCCATGTAGACCGGTAACCGCCAGGACTTCTTCACAACTTTCACCGCATGTTGACGTAACATCTATAGACTTACACGTGCGGGCGTATGATAGGATGAGTCGCAGAGAACTCTTGGGGTACGTCACGGAGTATTATAGAAGTGACTAGAGCAATGGTCAAGGTAAGAAAGCTGGAATGCCTGAAGTGCGGATACCGCTGGGTGCCGCGCAGGGACGATGTGCGGAAGTGTCCCAAGTGCCAAAGTATGCGGTGGGACGAGCCGAGGCCAGAGCCGAAAGAGGAACAGCCGGAATGACGCCCAAAACATCCGAGAATATTCGAGGTCGGAGTATCTGATGCCGCGACGAACGGGGCTGATGAGGCGGGCTGGCCCTTACCAAGTCATCAGCCGCGCAAACGGAGCCCTGGCCGTCTACCCTGAATGGCCCGACCGCTACAACTTCGAGGAGGGCTGGGGCGGCCCCGGACTATTTTCACGGTCGGGACTCGCTTATGACCTTCAGCAATGGCTCAACACGCTTTACGAAGATAAACCGCCTCACCAATTCTACGATCTTCCAGAGAGCTGGCGGGGCATCTGGCGGCTACGGAATGATGACAAGAACAAGGACGGAGCCGAAGTCCATGATTGCCCTGAATGTGGCGCGATTCATGGGTGTGCGCAATGAGCGAGCTTATCTGATGCCGCGCCGCCGCACCTACCACGAGCGCCAGTCGCGTGGCGTCCTCCTGCCCGGCGAGATGTGGAACCAGCTCCAGGACGCGGCCTACCAGCGCGACATGTCCCGAAACCTTCTCATCACCATGATCCTGCGCGAGTGGCTGGCTGAGCACGTGGAGGTGGAGGCTTGACACGATCTTGGAGCGGTGCCGCCCAAGCTGGCTCCCGCGAATACACCGACGTCGATGTTCTTCGCGTGCTGGAGCGCCTGCCCCACGGGCGCGGCGAGGCGATGAGCCTTCGCACGTTCACCGATCACTTGGCGATGGACGCGCGCACGGTGCGGGCGATCCTCGCCGACCGAGACGGCATCGAATTTGTGGCCGTCTACGATGGCGACCTGTTCTACCTGGCCGAGTTCGCGGAAGAAGCGATCCCCCACACCGAGAAGCTGCGAGCCCGCGCCCGCTCTGAACTCGACCGTGTAGCCCGGCGAGAACGATTCGCGGCCACTCTGCCACAACGGCAAGAGGTGCTGTTCTAATGGCTGGACGTTCCTGGGCGGCTTCCCCTCCCTACTCCGCCGCACCCCACTTCTGCGGCTCACGTCTATCGGGGACGTGGGTCGCCCCGGCGCGTTCAGCCAGGCCATCGGCGGACGGGCGCTGGCGTCTCGAAGGTAACCCCCTTTCAGGCAGTTGCCCAGCGCCTCCCTCCGCCGATGACCTGGCGTGCGGAGCCCGTGGATTCGCCGCTCCGCACGGCCGACCCCCTCATATGGCGGCGGGGGCATTGCCCTCCCTGGTACGCCCCCGCCGCCCACAAACGAAAGCAGCCGTAGCGCCTGAACGCCCGGCTGCGTAGCACCGACAAAGGAGAGCTTGACGATGCAGCGACATGATACACCACCCGACGAGCTGGTGCTTATCCTCGTGGACTTGGGCGAGGAGCGCCGCGAGCTGGCCGAAGCCGTCAGGCGCGAGCGCGACCCGGACGCCGCCGCGATCCGCCGCGAGCGGGACCCGAACACGCGGGCGCTCAGGCGAGAACGCGAGGAGGCGTCATGAGTTGGAGCGTTGAGGGCCAGCAAGTCGTAAAGGACTGCGAGCATACTGGCAACTGCCCCTGCCATCCAGAAGACTGCGAGGTCTGCAACGGCACGGGGATAGTCATCCGACTGAAGCATCGACCGTATGGCCTTGTCAGGGGCGTAGACGGCCAGCTAGTAGCCGTGAGCAGAAGTAACGACCCTGCGCCTTACGTCGGCTTCATCATCGGCTCCGAAGAGGGCGAGGAGATGACCTGCCCTGAGTGCCACGGAGAGGGGAGCACGTCATGACCCGCAGACTGACCCCCGAACAGAAGGCCCGCGACCGGAAGTACCAGGACTCCCACGACGCCGAAGTGGCCCGTATTCGCGCATCGGTGCCCGACGCGCCGCCAAGCCCGATACCAGCCGGCCAGTGTCAGGTCTGTCACCGCGACTATTTCCGCTTCGGCAGCTTCGGCTATACCCACGCAGCGCCAGCTGACCATGAGGTACAGCGATGACCCAAGAACAGGAACCACAAGCGGAATTGGTCATCAACAAGTCATCCTCAAAGGAAGGCGGTATCGGCTGGTCCGTGCGGCTGCTCCGACACGCCGAGGAGACTGACGCCGAATATATGGCCCGCACCCTGCTTAGATATTGGGAACTGGAGAGCGGGCTCATGGATAAGCGCTGCTGTCACGATGTTGACGGCTGTCAGGAGCGCGTCAGAGATGGGAGCCGAGAATGACCAAGGAGCAAGCTGACATCGCGGCCATGCAGCAAGCGTTAGAGGCGCTGGAGATGGCGCTCAAGGGCCACGCCTGGCTAGCACACGAGTACAGGCAATTGTGGGCCGCCAAGACTGCCCTCAAGGAGCGACTATCGTGACCAGGATTCGCCGTCGGCCACACCCCGACAAGAAGTATCCGCAGGGCTCACGCTCGCCAGAACTACGGCGAGACGGCAAACCACGAGCCGGAAGAAAAGAGGCCAAATCATGACCACCGAACGCGCCTTCGCCTTCATCTTCATCATGGCGATGGGCATCATCCTGAGCAGTGTGGGCATACCCGCGCTCAGGGTCGTGCTGGGGATGGTGTTCCCATGAGCACTGAACCCGATTTCGGCAAGATACTGCACGAGTTGGCCGTAGCAGGGAAACTCGAAAAACTCCCCGGCAAGGACGCTTACCGGCTGACAGATCAAGGCGAAGCGGAGGTCACGCAGCGTATTCTCGGTGGAACGGATATTGCCAATCTGGGCACAGCCTTTCTGAATGGGCTGAAGCAACACGGTGATGTTCTCGGACCAGTCGGCGACGATTGGTTGCAGTCCGTGCAGCTTTGGGCCGTAGTTCAGCGCTGCGCTCAATTAGCTGCCTGGGCTTTTCGTGAAAGGTCTTGGGAAGATGGGGTCACTGCGATAGAGGAGGAGTTATTAGTCCCGGCTGGTTATTTCTCCAAGCCAGATAGCCCTGGTAGGGCATTCCCACTGAAGAGACGGTTATGACCATCGCAACCTGCGCCAGTTGCAAGGAGCCCATCGAGCAGCCGGATTGGCTGATGATCCGCAGCACCTTCTGGCACCCCACCGGCTCGTGTCGCGCCCAGTATCTCAGGGTGCGGGACAAACTGGTCATCGAGGCCCAAATGAACGTGGCCAAGGCCAGCGTCTGGCGGCGGCTGCAAGCACTTTTCGGGGAGGATTAGGAATGCCGCTACGGGGCACGCTAATCATCCTGTTCTTAGTGGCCGTGGTTTGGTTCGAGATCGCCATGCGGCTTATCGACAATCCTAGCGAACAGGCCACGGTTCTGACGGGCGCGTTTGCTACCGGCACTGCGGCCTGGGTGCTTATTTTCAAATAGGAGACTGAACCATGCCCAAGACAACGAAGCCGTCTGCCCTGCCCATCAGCGGTCAGGTCACAGCAAAGTCCGATTACGGCATCAAGATAGAAGGCATCGAGGACTGGCTCAACTGGTCGAAAATCGAGTACCGCAAGGAGCCGTGGGAGGCCGACGACGTTCAGAAGGGCGATTGGGTGGATATGGAGGTGAGCGGCAAATACATCAAAAGCATCGCGTTGGTAGAGCCGCCGGCAACGGAGCCGATGGTGCGGCCCGACGGCGCTCCTCAGTTGGGCGAGGAAGACCCCTTCGAGGGCGTGCCGGGCGTGTCCACGGCGGAACCGATGTACCGCAACCCCATCGCCACGGACCGGGAGCGCAGCATCCAGCGCCAGGTCGCCCTCAAGGCGGCGGTGGAGTTGGCGATTGGCATGGCGAAGCCCGTTGAGGGACAGCAGCCAGGCCCGCTCACCGCTGACTGGGTCATCCAGATTTACCGAAAGTTCCGAGCGGCGCTGGAGGAAGAATGAACGAGACCAGACCCCTCACCGCTGACCAGAAAGAGAAATGCGCTGTCTGTGGCCGGTGGGCGCGCTGGTTCTGGCCTGGCAACAACTACGAAGAACCCAAGTTCGTTTGCGGCTATCACAAGCGGGCCTACGTTCATGTTCTGAAGTGGGAGGCGAAGTGACCAACGCCCGCCAACCACTCGGCCAAGATTTGATGTGCATCATCTGCCACTCACCCGGCCCGCTGGACATCGACCACGTACAGAACCGTGGCATGGGCGGCTCGAAAGCGCGGGACGTGGCCGAGAACAAGGTCGCGCTCTGCCGCGCCTGCCACGCACTGAAGACCCTGAACCGCATCAAGGCATGGCTGCGAGGGGACATCTTCTGCTGGAAGAAGATGGGCTCCGACGTCATCCTCCGCACGCAAACGGCGATTAGTGGACGCTATCATATCCGCATAGCCACGGGCGCTGACGACTCCACGGCGCTGCCGGAAACTGACACGGAGTTGTCGGCGCCCGTGGACGGGGAAGGTGTCGCGTCTGACTCCCAAAGGCCCGTGGCATCCCGGCCTTCCCCGTTCTCCCTTGAAGATTGGTGCCAAGAAGGTATGAACCTTTTCTACTGGGGGCTCAAACTCAAGTCCGCTACCGATGATTGGAGATGGCGGGTCGGGGACTGGCTGGTCCACGGTGAAGAGGTGTGCGGCGGCGAATCCGTATACCAATACTTCGAGCCCCTCAAGGAGGCGTTCGGTTATGACGCCCTTCGGCAGTACCGCTCCGTCGCCGAACGCTGTGACCCGGGTCACAGGGTGCCGGAGTTAAGCTGGTCACACCACCGGGCTGTCGCCAGCCTTGACGAAAAGGCCATGAGGGCTGCCCTGCTCACGGCAAAGGAGGAAGGGCTGACCAAGCGGGAAGTGGCGGCTATGGTGCGCCCTGAGCCCGCAGAACGCGAACGGCACGAGTGTCCGACGTGCGGCCACGAGCACACGGTTCTGGTGCGAGAGGAGTGGAAATGAGCGAGCGCGACGTGAGCGGCCTTTATTGGTTTGGCAATCACGGGCTGCAAGTATTTCGTGAAGCCCTCGCACGGTCCACAGGGGCCTGCCCACAATCGGCGCCCTCGGTATCTATACCTTGCACGACAAAGGTGTGCCCTAAGCCCGCAGAACGCGAACGGCACGAGTGTCCGACGTGCGGCCACGGCCATTTGGCCATCGTGGAAAGCGAGTGGAAGGCATGACCACCGAATCCCGCCTCCAACGCGACAAAGCCCTCCGAGCCCTGCGAAGGATGGGTCTGGCCGCTAGTGAGATTGCCGAACTGTGCGGTATGGAGCGTGACTATGTCATCCGCATCTGTCAGGGTATCGAGCCCCAGAAACTGGCCTGCTGCCAACGAGCCCAACCCACAACCGTCATAGGCCGCCAGATGGGCCACCATGCCGAGACAAACGTGAGGATGCCGCAATGAGCGAGCACTTTCCAAAGCGCGCAGACTGGGTAGCCATCGACGGCTCTGGCATAGTTGGATTTGTCATCCGTGTTGCTCGTGACCATTCATGGGTAGATGTCAAGTGGCCTGAGTGGAGTAAGCGTCAGCGGAAACCAGAAGTGTTGCGCGTCCTGACGACGATTTCGCTTGGTCGCGGCGTAACGGTCACAGACGTGGCACGAGAGCGAGAGCTGGGGGCGACGTAAGGTGAGTCGAATTAGTCCACGGGCCGACCAGCGGCGATATGCTTCGTGCCCGCAGCGGCAACGAGCCTTGGAGCGCGACGGCTTTCGCTGCCGCTATTGCGGTACCGCTGTTACGAACGAGACAGCCAACATAGACCACCGTATCCCGTGGCGGCATGGCGGACCGACGCGACTCTGGAACCTCGTCACGGCATGTCAGCACGGGATACG
>Ga0209341_10003407_pt1 | contig 14848 bp, 5 predicted proteins | sample RifCSP13_2_FD_184020 | JGI IMG/M metagenome (GOLD analysis project Ga0209341, IMG submission 184020) | Soil microbial communities from Rifle, Colorado - Rifle CSP2_sed 13_2 (SPAdes) (version 2) | ecosystem: Environmental > Terrestrial > Deep subsurface > Rock core/Sediment | place: Rifle...
GGCCGGAGGCGCCGCCCCTCCCCTGCCGCCAACAGGAAGGCTCTCATCAATATCTCAGAAGAAAGACAGTTTCTCTTTGATCAAACAGGGGAGGTGACCCGGCGCCGATTCGCTACCTCAGATCGCGTAACACCTTCAGCGTGGCGTATCGGCAAATCAGTGCCCAATCCTCTTCAGTGAAGAAGCGAAAAACCCTCATGAACGCGATGTAGGCAGCAAAATAGGCCACAGCGTATGCGAGCACCAACCCCGAGTGCTCGAGCGCTACGAAATGGAACGGAAAGACAATCATACCTACGAACGCCGCGCCCCAGAGCGGCTGCGCCAGCTCACGAAAAGGTATGAAATCGGCCCACGAGACCTGGAGAACCCTCTTCGAACGCCACAACATATGTCCCATTCCGAATATCTCCCCGAAAACATATCCAAGCGCCGGCCCGCTAAATCCCAACGCCCGTTCCAGCGCAATGCCTAAAACGACGCTGGCTACAAAAGAAATCGTTGTGGCCGTCAGGATAGGCTTTGTCTCCCCGGCTGCTATCAGGATTGTCTTGTAGGAGACAATCCGCAAAGGAAGCAAACAAAGATAAATCCGAAATATCTCAACACCTCCCGTGTACTGGGACGTGAACAACAGGGTGATGATGGGCTCCGCGAAGATGAAACAGAAAACAAATAATGGAAAGAATAGCTGCGCCACCTTCCTGGCGGCTTGCCGCCACAAAGCGAGAACGTTCGCCACGTCTCCTCTTTTGTAAGATTCAGCATATCGAGGCGCCAGTACGTTACTCAAGGCAAATGGCACGATGCCGACCAGTGGCAGCTCGAAAGCGCCCCGCGAATAAACTGCGAAATCTTCGGTCCGATACAAGAAAACTACGAGAAATTTGTCCACTGAGCTTCGAACCCCTCCCACGAAAACGGAAAGCCAGAGCGGAAGCGAATAAACCATCTGCGCCTTTAATATCGCTCGGTCGAACAGTTTTGGAAGTCCACCATCGAGGCTCATCAAGATGAACGATACCAGGACAAACTTTAGTGCATAGAATATAAGCATCGACAAAAGGACAGTCCGCAGCCCGTATCCCAGGAAAAGCGGAACAACCACGAACAGGAAATTGCCCACGTTGGTTGTGACGTCCAGCGCGCTTGCAAAGTTGATGCGACCTAGCGAAAGGAGCGTAGCCTGGGCACACTTGTTGGGAACGATGAACAACAGATAGAGGCTACAAATCCATGCAAGAGGTATCAGGCTCGGATTGGCGAAGGCTCTGACCACTTGATTCTGAAGAGAGTAGATAACGATTGACGCGATGGCCCCCAGAACCGTGAGGCAAAGAAAGATCTGTAGCGCCAGCTGTTTCTTTTCCTCTTGAGAAGAGGCCCTGGGTATGAAGTAAGAGAGACTCTGCGGAAGACCGAGAGCAATCCAGGTGGGAAGCAGCACGGTGAAAAGCATAATTTCCCGGTAGGTGCCGTATTCATGCTGCGACAAATACCTTACCATGACCATACTGGCAACCAGAGGGAACATAGACCCTGCAACGTGGCTGCCAATATAGAGGATGGTTTTATCGGAAAACCTCATTGGCGAAGTCTCACCTGAGCCAATCAATCCCTTGCCATCGAACGGGCCCATCTACATACGAGTTTGAGGAGATGTGCCTGATGTCGCAGCAGTGTAAAGGTGTGGTCGGTCTCTTGCATGATCTCAACCCTCAGCTTATCGGAAGGAGTCATTCTCCGAATCTCATCGGCCAGGGTCAGGCGGAAATATTCCAGAACGCTGGTCCCTTCGCTATAAACAAAAAACAGCTTAACCCCACGGTCGATCAGTGACCGGAGATCAGCCGCTATTTGTTTCGGTCCGTAATTATTGGAGCGTCGCCGAATAAATGGGCTTCGCAGACGTAGGTACAGGACCCCGAGGATTTGTCTATAGCTTGCCTTTCCCGTGATGATCTTCAGCCAGCTTTGGGAAAGGAAAATTTTGCTGTGCCAATAACCCCGCGCGGTTTTACGACTGAAGGCATCGGCGACCGCTGCTTCGTTGATAGTCTCCGGGGACTCGAGCAAGGCGTTGAGCAGGACCGCCCCAACGACGCGACTATCACTGCGAGCGGTTCTAAAAGAGGTAAACGTCCCGGAGCAAAGGCCGACCAGGACGAATCGTTTGCTGCCCCGTAGCGCGCTCAAACAGTTCATCGCCTCCTGAGTCTCGCTAATGGCGCTTTGCTCGAAGGGCAGATGATCTTCGCGAACCTTACTGTCACCGATCCCCGAGTGGTCAAACCGCAGCACTACAAACCCCATCGCCGCCAGGTTCCTGGCCATCTGCACGAACATACGATGCGGTCCGACGCGGTGGACAAGTCCGGCATTGAGCAGAACAAATGCGGGCAGGTCCGCCGCCGCCCCTGCCGGAGGATCGGTAAGGATTCCGACCAGAGACCTCGATTTGCCGAAACGTAAGACTTGTTCCCTCATGGATAGACTCGAGACATCCATGCGACGACAGAGCCCAAGATCTGGTTAGGCACGAGAACCTTGTTGACATCCGCCGTCCACAGCTGGGGACCTGGAAGGTGTTGAGACTCCACCTGGGCAGCCGTGCTTTTGACATGCTCCGTGAACCTTCCTCCATCAGCATCTGGATCACTTTTAATGACCAGCACGTTGTTTGCCGGTTTCTGCCGGATCGCCAACAGATCGAGTTTTATCAGGTCGGCAAACAAGGAATCCGTGAGCGGAAATCCAAGGATCTCTGTGGGCTTTTCTTTCACCAAGGCGCTCGACGGCGGCGTGTCGGCGTGCTGCAGCGTCTCGTGGTGTATCTGAGTCAACTGCTGTACATATGTTTTCCCGCTGATGACGGGATCCCAAAGCACTAGCCCTGCGACATCGCCTCGCTGGGCCCCAGCAAGAATCGCCAAGCTACCTCCCAATCGGAGTCCCACCAGACAAACTTTTACGACACGACCCCGGCGCCGTATCTCATCAATGGCAGTGGCAATATCAGCCAACCATTGGCCCAGGTGGTGCTGGTCATTATCACCCGCAGAATCGCCGCAGCCGTAAAAATCGAAGCGTAAGACGGGAAAACCAGCCTGCGAGAGTCGGACGGCCAACTTCTGGTAAGCACGGTGGGACACAATATACTCGTGCCCCATTGGATAGCACAGCACAATGCCGCAATCTCGAGCAGCTCCAGGTCGAGGCGCATGATAGCAGCCAAAGAGGCGCGTAGCCGAATATCCAAAAAAAAAGGGGTTGATCTTCTCTAGCGTCATTAATTAACGGCCGCTCAATACTGAAAAACGCAGTATCGCTCCCAGGGTGCAGAATACCCACGCCACTCGCTTACTTGGCAAGGACGCGTCGAAATGCTCCCATCACCCGTTGTGTCAGACTCACAGCTTGCGAATCCTTCTCATCCTGCAGGCGCGACTCACAGAGCGTTGCCAGCTGTCCCAGGGTGTGGAAGATTAGATCCCGCGGACTCATCCGTATCCCTAACTGCTTTTCTAATCTCAACACGACCTGTAAAGACAACAGCGAATGGCCCCCGAGATCAAAGAAGTTGTCTTGCACACCTACTTGATCCACGTGCAGTATACCCTGCCAGATCTCGGCGATGAGCGATTCCAACGGTGTGTGGGGGGCTTCAAAGGTTTCTTCCGATGTGGATGTGGATCTGGTTCGGCCAGGATCGGGAAGCGCTCGCCGGTCCACTTTGCCGTTGGGCGTGAGCGGCAAGGAATCCAGCACCACAAAAGCAGAGGGAATCATGTAGTCGGGAAGCTTCTCTTTTAGAAAGCTTCGCAGCTCGCTCAGGGAGATTGCAGGCTCCTCAGCCGTAACCAAATAAGCGACGAGACTCTTGTCGCCAGGCACCTCCTCCCGGGTGACAACCACGCTCTCTCGGATAGCCTGGTGCTGACCCAGCACGGACTCGATCTCCCCGAGTTCGATACGGAAGCCACGAATCTTGACCTGATGATCCGTACGCCCGCGGCACTCGATGTTACCGTTTGGCAAATAGCGGGCGAGATCTCCGGTTTTGTATAGGCGCGCGCCGGGCTCGGCGCTGAACGGATCCGGGACAAAGCGCTCGGCCGTCAACTCCGGACGATTCAGATACCCGCGCGCCACGCCCGCGCCGCCGACATACAACTCGCCCGTTACACCTATAGGTACCGGCTGCAACCATTCATCCAGAATGTACAATTGGGTGTTGATGATCGGCCGCCCGACCGGAATTGATGTCGCCAGGGGCTCGTCATCGCCCACTCGATAGACGCAGCAACCGACCACCGTTTCCGTCGGCCCGTATTCATTGATCAACACTGTTTCCGGCGCGTGCCTTTGCCAGAAGGCGATGTGCTCGGGCAACAAGTTCTCCCCGCCGATGATGAAGGCTCGAGTCCGCCCCGCCGCTTGCTCCGGCGCTAGTTGCTGGCCGAGTAAGTGCAAGTGCGATGGCGTTATCTTGATCAGGCTCAAATCGTGTTCCTGGCTCAGCGCTGTGCTTAAACCTTCCATGCCCAGCTCTTCGCTCACCAGCATCACACGACGGCCCTGAAGTAGCGGTGCGAACAGACCTGTCACCGTCAGGTCGAATGCAATCGGGGAGTGAACCGCAGTCCCCTGCCCATCGGCCACCGGATAGGCCAACTTGCACCAAGTTAGATAGTTGATCAAGCCGCGGTGCCGGATCATCGCTCCCTTGGGCCGTCCCGTAGAGCCGGAGGTGTAGATCACATAAGCCAGATTCTCCGAGACCACACTGCTCTGCAGATTCTGTTCGCTCTCCTGCGTAATGCTTTCCCAGTCAGCGTCAAGGCAAATCACCCGCCCTTGAGGCAATGGATGCGCTGCCAATCGCTCCAACAACCGTTGCTGCGTCAATAACACAGCGACCTGCGCGTCTTCGAGCATGAAGGCCAGACGCTCCATTGGATAAGCCGGGTCCAAAGGCACGTAGGCGCCGCCGGCCTTCAGGATACCAAGGATTCCCACCACCATTTCCACTGATCTATCGACACAAAATCCGACCAAGATCTCCGGGCCTACCCCTAACTTGCGTAGGTAGTGAGCCAGTTGATTGCTGCGCCGGTTCAGCTCCCGATAGTTCAAGTGTCGCTCCTCAAACAGGACAGCAACTGCGTCCGGGGTCAGCTCCACCTGCATTTCAAAAAGCTCATGAACACATCGATCCCGCGGATATTCCTTCTCGGTGTCATTCCACTCCACAAGCAGCTGGTGGCGCTCTGTATGCGTCAAGATAGGCAAGAGTGCCACGATTTGGTCAGGATTGGCGCTAACGCTTTCTAGCAAAGTTTGGAAGTGACCTAGCATCCTGGCAATGGTCGGGGCATCGAACAAATCCGTGTCATATCTCAAAGCACCCAAGATCGATTCATCAACGTCGAACACGTCAAAGAGCAGATCGAATTGCCCTTCTTGCTGCGCTCTAATGAGAGGTTCCAGCTCAAGCTCTGCCGCATCGCCGGCGACTCCCATATCCGCTCGTCGTAGGTCATTGGTGAGTTCGCCGTATGGCCTTTGCGTCTGCCAATCGAGCACCACCTGAAAGACCGGCAAATAACTGGGGTCCCGCTGCGGGTGAAGCTGCTCAACGAGAAGAGGGAAAGGGTAATCCTGGTAGACCAGCCCAGCCCGTACCGTCGCGCGGACTTGATGCAGCAACGCTTTGAAGGTTGGATTACCGGCAAGGTTGGCACGCATGACAATTGGGCTGATGAAGTAGCCCACAAGCCTTTCGAAATCGGCTCGTGTCCGACCGCCCGCCGGGGTGCCCACCAGAATGTCTTCCTGCCCTGAATAGCGATACAGCAGGACCTGTAACGCCGCTAGGAAAATCATGTACATCGTAACGCCCTCCCGCTTCGCAAGCTCATAGAGCGCGCGGGTGAGTGCTGTGGGCAGGGTAAAGGACACCGAAGCTCCACGATACCTCTGGAGCGGCGGTCGAGGCCGAGCCACCGGCAGCTGGAGCACAGGCGGCGCGCCGGCTAGTTGCTTCTGCCAGTAGACCCGAAGCTTTTCCCCTTCCGGACCACCCAGCATTTGGCGTTGCCAATTCACGTAATCCCAGTATTGCAGACCCACAGGCGGCAGCGACGGCTGTGTGTGCGTTTTGGCCGCGCGGTACAATTCCCGCAGATCAGCCAGCAGTATGCTGAAAGACCGGCCGTCGAGCACGATGTGATGCGCCACCACTAAAAGGATGTGTTCTTGCACCGATCGAGATAACAGCTTCGCTCGGAAAACCGGCCCATTTTCCAAATCAAAAGGACGGTGACATTCCTCCTCCAGATAACCGTCGAGACTATCCTGATCCCAGCCGGCAGACTCTAGCACCGCAAAATCGACTTCTAGGTCCTCCTGGACTTGTTGCACAGGTCCATCGGCATGGGACGTAAACGTGCACCTGAGTATGGGATGTCGCTCGATCAGCATCTGAAAGGCATGTCGCATCGCCTCGCTGTCGATCTGTGAAAGAATGCGCGCTGCCAAGATGATATGATAAGCCGAACTTTGGGGCGCGAGTTGGTACAGAAACCAGAGCGCTTGTTGACCGTAGGAAAGCGGATGAAAAGTTCGGCGACCGTCAGCCTGCTCTCGCAGCATTTGCGCAAGGAGCGCCCGCTTTTGTTCAGACGAAAGCTCGGCTAGATGTTCGAAATTAGACTTGTCGGTCACTGCTGCCGGCCTTCGTGCAACATGGTATTGAGTAACGAATCGACTTCGGCATTCGAGAGCTGGTCAAGGTTCTTTAAAAGCTCGCCCGCTTTTTGAGAATTCCTAGCCGCAACAGCTAGCTCGTCCTGAGGCCTATGGGATGCGGCATTGGTGTCGAGTCTCTCGAGTACCTGCATAGCAAGCTGGCCGATGCTGGGAGCCTCAATGAAGAAGGCCAAAGGCACGTCCACCTCTAAATTCTTCTCCACCCAGTTTTTCAGCTCAATTAACATGAGAGAATCGAGGCCGAGTTCCATCAGCGATTGATGGATGTCTAGAGACTCGGACGAACTGTGGCCCAGAACCCTGCCTATCTGGTCGTGAACAAGCTGTTCTATCAGGGCGAGACGTTCCTCTGGAGGACACTGCTTTAATGCCAATTGCCCAATCACTGCCGAGGGCGGCGCCTGCGGTTGGGCTGCTGCTGCACGCACTTCCCGGTCTGTGGCCTCTGCTATCGCCTCTAGCAGCGGGCGGCGCCTGCGGATTTCAAAGACCGGTTTGAAGGTCCGCCAATTCACCTGCGCCACGGTTACCTGCGTCCGACCGGTCATCAAGAGCTGGCCCAAGGCCTCTACGGCCTGTGCCGGTTGTAACGCCGTTATCCCTAGACGCGCAATCCACGTGCGGAACTCCTCCGTTGCCATGCCCGCACCAGCCCACGGGCCCCAATTCACACTCAAGGCCGGCAGGCCTAACCCCCGACGATAATGAGCAAACGCATCGAGAAAGTGATTCGCTGCCGCATAGTACCCTTGGCCTTTGGCGCCCCACACCGCGGCAATCGAGGAAAACAATACGAAAAAATCCAACGCCAGGTGGCGGGTCAGTTCATGCAGGACCCAGCTCCCCCGCACTTTGGGATCCAGAATCGCCTCAAATCCCTCGACTTCCTCTGCCCGCAGCGCCGTGAGCTCGCGATCGCCCGAGACTCCCGCCGCGTGCACCACGCCGCGCAGGAGTGGCAGCGAGGTCTGTATCTCGGCGAACAAACGCCGCATGGCCTCCCTATCCGCCACATCCACCTGCGCCACCACCACCTGCGTCCCCGCCGCCTCCAACCGCTGCACCGCCACCTGCGCCGCCGGCGTTGCCGCCCCGCGCCGGCCGAGAAGCACAAGATACCGGGCACCATGCGTCACCAGCCACTCGGCCACTTGCAAGCCTAGGCCTCCCAACCCCCCAGTAATTAAATAGGTACTCTCTGCCGACACCGGCATTTGCGACGCGACCGGCGGTTGGCACCGCGCCAGCCGCGCTACATAGCGCTGTCCGCCCCGCCATGCCACCAGGTCTTCCCCGTCGGACGCTGCCAGCTCAGCTACAAGCCGCTCCGCGGCCTCTTCAGCCTCGATATCTGAGGTCAAATCCACGAGCCCACCCCAGACTCCAGGAGCTTCCAGTGCTATGACTTTTCCTAACCCCCACACCGATGCCTGCGCGACCCCACGCATGGTCGGCGTTTGGCCCGCTGGTACTGCGTCGCGCGTCACCACCCACAGCCGCGGGGTGTGCTTTCCCGCGTACTGAACTAGCTGCTGTACCAACGGCACCACACTGCCACAGGCTACCCGTTGTGCGGCAGTTAAGGTCGCATCGGTTAACACGTCGGGTTCCGCCGTGTCCAAGAGCCATAGATGGACCACCCCTCGCAGCGGGATGGAACCATGGTCGATGACGTCGGCGAGCAGTTGCGTATAGTCAGCTGGACACATCGGATTGAGCCGCCACCGATTCGCCGTCACCCGTGCGTACGTCGTCCCTGCTTCGACCATTACACACCGTTGCCCGCGCTCCTCCAGGAAAGTGGCCAGCGCTTGTCCAACCCCCCGCCGATCGGCCAACAGCAACCACATCCCCGGAGTATTGACCGCGGTGTCAACCGACGGCTGACGCCGCGGCTGCGCCAGCCACTGTAGCTCGTACAACCACTCTTGTAGCGCTGCGGCCGTCGCCTCGTGTTGATGCTGCTGGATTAATGCCTCCAAGATTCGCGGGAGACCTGCGATCTCGGGGGCCGACAAGCGCCCCGCACTAGTCAGTGACTCGGTTAGTTCGGCCAGCTTGGATTCCTGCAACAGTTGCATCACCGGCGTCGTGACCACCGCTTGCTCTCTTCGTATGGAATTCGTGGCCCTCTGTTTCACCCAATAGCGCCGCCGCTGAAAAGGATACGTCGGCATGGGTACCCGCCGCCGCCGATAATCACGGTCAAAACCCACCCAATCGACCGTCCCCCCCTGCACATACACCTCCGCTAAACTCGCCAAGAGTTGAGCCCATTCCCCCCGGCCCGGGCGCAGCGACGATAGCCACACCCCCGTTCCCACGGGCACACATTGTCGGCCCAGCCCCAAAAGCGTTGTACTCGGCCCCACCTCGATCCACACCTCACCGTCCTGTGCCTGCGCCGTTGCGACCCCGGCCGCAAACTGTACCGTCTCTCGCACTTGCCGCCGCCAATAGGCGGCGTCCGGCGCCGCCGTAAGCACCGACCCCGTCACGTTCGAAACCAGCGGCACCTGCGGCACCCTATACGCCACCTGTGCCGCTGCCGCCTCAAACGCGTCGAGCATCGGCTCCATAAGCGGCGAGTGAAACGCATGCGAGACTTGTAACTGCTGCGTCCTGACACCTTCTGCTGCCAGCACGGCAACAATTTGCTGTACGGCCTGGCGTGTCCCGGAGAGAACAACATTCTCGGCACCATTGATGGCAGCGATGGAGATCTCTTGCGCGTGGGAGCGGCACGCTGCGGTGACACGGGTGGCATCCGCAAATACGGCCACCATGGCCCCATCTTGAGGCAGAGCTTGCATCAAGCGGCCGCGCGTGGCCACCAACCGCAGGCCTTCCGCCATACTCATTACACCCGCCACACACGCCGCTACGTATTCGCCCACGCTATGCCCCAGCACCATGGTCGGCTCTACACCCCAGGAGCGCCACAGCTGCGCCAGGGCATACTCCAGGGCAAAGAGCGCCGGTTGGGTATAGGCGGTCTCATCCAGTGGCGATGCCGTGCCCGACGCTGGATAAAGAACCGTCAGCAGGGGCTGGCCCAGCTGCGACCGCAGCAGTGCGTCACAATCCTCCAGGGCGGCGCGAAACACCGGGGCCGTCTCATAGAGTTGGCGCCCCATCCCCACGTATTGCGCTCCTTGACCTGTAAACAAAAAAACAATCTTGGGCACTTTGGTCCGCGGTCCCACGCTCCGCGTCAGGCCCACCGCCCCCTCGGCCAATGCCTCTAGCTTTGCCGCCGCCTGCGTTGGGTTTTCGGCAACCAAGGCGGCGCGGTAGGGGGCATGCAGGCGCCCAGTATTGGTGGTGAAACAGACATCGGCCAGCGGCAGGTCGGGATGAGCCCTCAGGTGCTGAGCGTACCGTGCCGCCAAAGTCTGGAGGGCTGCCTCCGTTTTCGCGGCCAAGCGCAACAGGTGTATCGGTCGCTCGAAATCTGTCTGCACCGGTGCGCACGGCGGCGCTTCGGCTACTACCACATGAACATTGGTGCCACTCACTCCAAACGAGCTGACACCGGCCACCCGCCGGCTCCTACCGGCTGGCCAGGGCCGTCGAACCGTGGGCACCTCTATGGGCATCTCGGCCCAGGCAATATGCGGATTGGGCTGGTGAAAATGCAGATGGGGCGGAAGCTCCTCGTGGTGCAGGGCCAGTACCACCTTGATCAGCCCAGCAATCCCCGCCGCCGCTTCTAAATGCCCGACGTTGGTCTTGACCGAGCCCAACAGTAGCGGCTGGCCGGGTGGGCGGTTGGGACCGAACACTGCTCCCAATGCTCCCACCTCGATCGGGTCCCCCAGAGATGTCCCCGTGCCGTGCGCCTCGACATACTGGACCTCCTCCGGGGCCAGGCGCGCCGCCTGGAGGGCCTGGCGCAAGAGTGCCTGCTGCGCCGGCCCATTGGGTACCGTAAAGCCGCTGCTGGCGCCGCCGTGGTTGATGGCCGAACCCAGCAGTAGCGCCAGGATCGTATCGTCCGCCGCCTGGGCATCACCCAGCCGTTTGAGCACCACAACCCCACAGCCCTCGCCCCGGACATAGCCATCAGCCGCCGCATCAAAGGTCTTGCAGCGGCCATCAGGCGCCAGCATGCGCGCCTGACAAGTCACAATCGTTCCCTCCGGGCTTAGAATCAGGTTCACCCCACCAGCCAGGGCGAGGTCGCACTCCCCTAGGCGCAAACTCTGACAGGCCAGGTGCACGGCCACCAACGACGACGAACACGCTGTATCCAGCGCCATGGTAGGCCCCTGTAACCCCAACTCATACGACACCCGCCCCGCCATCGTGTGAAAAGGATTTCCCGAAGCAAAATACACATCAAGCTCGGTGATATCGCCCGACTGCATACACAGGCTGCTATAGTCATTCGCGGTCACCCCGACGAACACGCCCGTGGCGCTGCCTCTCAAGCGCTGAGACGCGTAACCAGCCTGTTCCAGGGCTTCCCAGCACACCTCCAACAGCAACCGTTGTTGGGGATCCATATTGATTGCTTCACGAGGAGAAATCCCAAAGAACTGCGGATCGAACTGATCAACTTGGGCTAAAAAGCTGCCGGTTCGTGTATAAAGCTTGCCCGGCGTCGCCGGGGTGGGATGGTAATACGCCCCGACGTCCCAGCGTTCGGCCGGCACCTCTGTGATAGCGTCGTAACCCGCCTGCAATCGCTGCCAGAACGCCTGCGGGTCGTCCGCTCCGCCCGGAAAGCGACACCCCATACCCACGATGGCGATCGGTTCGTGCCTCGCATTCTCTAACGATTTAACTTTCGAGCGTAGCTCCCGCAGCTCAAGCAGTGCTTTCTTCATCAAAGCTTGCTGGTTTATGTCTCCGGATTTCTCGCTCATTCCACTTTATCCCTGTCGATAGCTGCGAGTTCTTGGGCAAGCAGACCGGCAATTTCATCCGGAGCCAGGTTTGCTAGTGCGGCCGCAAATTGTGCCCTTTCGTCTTCCTCTTGCGGTGACTCCTCAGCAGAACCCGAGAACAATTCGCACGGCAACACTGCTTTGACGAGATACCTACCAAGGGCTTCCACAGATGGATAGTCGAAAGCAATTGGCGTCGGTAGCGGAGAACCCAAACTCCTTTGCAGCCGGTTTTTCAGCTCCACCGCCATCAGTGAGTCCATCCCCAGGTCAAAAAAGCCCTGCTGCGGTTCCAACGGCTGCGCCGTGGCAAACCCCAAAACCTGGGAGACCTCCTTTTGTAAGTACGCCAGTAACAGCTCCCAGCGTGCACTTGATGCGGCCTGCTCCAACTGCTCAACGATATCGGTGCGCTGCATGCTGGCTGGCGATGTGGCAGCGTCTGACGGGCGCCCACGCGCAACATCACGCAAGAAGGGTGGTGTTTGACCGGTGGGAATGGATCTCAAAAATTTTGGCCAGTCAATCGGTAGCACCCCAATTTGGGCCACGGGATGCCGGAGAAGCTGCCCCAACGCCGCCAGTCCTCGTGCGGGGGTCAGCGCCTCGATACCTTGAGCAGCGAGCCGCACACCAATCCTGTCGGTGGCTGCCATGCCCATCTCCGCCCATGGACCCCAGTTGATGCTCATCCCCGGCAGGCCCTGGGTGCGCCGGTAATGCGCCAAAGCATCCAAAAAAGCATTGGCCGCAGCGTAGTTGCCTTGCCCCGTCGCTCCCAACACCGAGGCCGCAGACGAAAACAGCACGAAATAGTCCAGCTTCAGCTCTTGCGTCAACAGATGCAGATTCCACGCGCCGGCCACCTTCGGCGCCAACACCGCCGCAAAGCGCGCCCACTGCTGTTGCATAAGAATGCCATCGTCAAGAATGCCAGCCGCATGTATCACCCCCCGCAATGGCGGCATTGAGTCCGGGATCTCGGTCAAGACGCGGTGTAGGTCATCAACCTGGGCCACATCGGCCTGGGCCACGCAGACCTCGACCCCCGCCTCTTGCCAGCGCCGGACCGTCGCTTGCGCCACTTCTGTAGCCGCCCCGTGCCGGCCCATGAGCACCAGGTGGCACACGCCATGTGCTACGAGCCACTCGGCCACCTGGAGCCCTAAGCTCCCCAAACCCCCCGTGATCAAAAAAGTGCCCTCGTCAGATAACTGTATCTGCGGGGCTGCTTTTGGCGGCGCGCTCCGCACCAGCCTCGCCACATAGCGCTGCCCTGCCCGCCAGGCGATTTGGTCTTCCTGGTCAGGCTCTCGAAGCTCGGCCAGCAGCTGCTGTGCCGCCTTGGCCTCCGCCTCTGGGGCTAAATCGATCAACCCACCCCATATCTCTGGGCACTCTTGAGCGACCGTGCGTCCCAAGCCCCAGACCGGAGCTTGCCCCAAAGCAAGTGGCTCGGCGACACGGTCCGCGGGCGAGGCGCCGCGTGTTACCACCCATAAGCGTGGTGTCACCGACCATGGCATCTGCGCCAGGGCTTGCACGACATACAACACACTGCCACAGCCCAACTCTTGCAGCGCTGCTAACGTCTCTCCGGTTAGCCCTCTCGGAGCCACCGTATCCATATTCCACAGATGGACTACCCCGCGGAGCGGTGCTGCTTCACTGACATGTATCTCGGCCAAGAGCCGTCGATAATCCTCTGGCAATACCGGGTTGAGCCGCCACCGGTTGACCGAAATTTGCTCAAAGGTCGCGCCTGGCTCTACTAGAATGAAACGCTGTCCCCGCTCTTCGAGTAGGGTAGCCAACGCGTGGCCCACACCCCCGCGGTCAGCCATGAGTAGCCATACGCCAGCGCCGGCACTTCGGAGATCAGCTCCATCAGATGGCAGCGACCGTGGCTGCACCTGCCACTGTAGCTCGTACAAACACTCCTGAATCGCCGCGGCCTCCAGCGCGTCGCGGTGGCGCCGAAGGAGCACTTCCAGCACCCGGGGTAGAATTTGTTCCTCGGCTTCAGAGAACGCCTCAGCGGTGGCTAGCTGCTGCGCCAGTTCGGTGGTATTTCCCTGCTCCAGAAGCTGCACCAGGGGACTCGTGACCCACGTTGGCTTGACCTCGGCTCTCTGCCGTCCGCCTGCGGTCGTCTCCACCCAATAGCTCTGCCGCTGGAAAGGGTAGGTCGGCAGCGCGACCTTACGCCGAGGATAATCACGGTCGAATGCCGCCCAATCGATACCCACGCCATAAGCGTAGAGTGTTCCCAAGGTCAGGAGCATTTGCTTCCACTCGTTTCGGCCTTGTCTGAGCGAAGGGAGCCACACTCCCTCTGGGATACACCTGTTGCCTAGTCCCGACAGCACTGGGTTCGGACCAATTTCGAGCCAGATTCTATAGCCCTGTTGATGGAGCGTCTCGACCCCGGATGAAAATCGTACCGCATCCCGGATATGGCGCCGCCAGTATGCCCTCTGTGACATCATTTCCGCAGTCGCCAGCTGGCCGGTCACATTCGAGACCAGCCCGATCTCTGGAGCTGAGAAGTGCACGCTCGCAGCTGTCTCCTCAAACGCATCGAGAATCGGAACCATCAACGGCGAATGGAACCCATGGGACACGTTGAGGGGGTGGCTCTTGATACCGGCAACCCGCAAGAGCTTGAGTACCTCCAGCAGCGCCTTGGTAGCCCCAGAAATCACGACGTTCTCGGGCCCGTTAATAGCAGCAATGGAGACGTCGCTGGCATAGGGAGCAAGAGTGGCGGCAACCCTTGTCTCGTCAGCAAAAACCGTTGCCATGCTGCCGTTTTGGGGGAGTGCCTGCATCAAACGGCCGCGTTCGGCAATGAGTTTGAGGGCGTCCGCCAAACTGAAAACCTCAGCCACGCAGGCAGCGACGTATTCACCCACACTATGTCCCATGACGGCAGCGGGTTTCACGCCCCAGGAGCGCCACAACATCGCTAAGCTATACTCCAACGCAAACAAGGCCGGCTGTGTGTACGCCGTCTGATCGAGCGGCGAGTCGACGCCCGGATTGGGATGAAGCACTGACAATAGAGGCCGGTCTAGATAGGGACGGAGCAGCTCAGCGCAGGTATCGAGCGCCGCACGGAAAGTGGGCTGCGTCTCGTAAAGCTGCCGCCCCATGTCAACATACTGTGACCCCTGACCAGTGAA
>Ga0209341_10003412_pt1 | contig 14839 bp, 10 predicted proteins | sample RifCSP13_2_FD_184020 | JGI IMG/M metagenome (GOLD analysis project Ga0209341, IMG submission 184020) | Soil microbial communities from Rifle, Colorado - Rifle CSP2_sed 13_2 (SPAdes) (version 2) | ecosystem: Environmental > Terrestrial > Deep subsurface > Rock core/Sediment | place: Rifle...
CCTCGGGCGCGGCTCAGCCGCCCGCATGAACTGAGCGGAGCGCCCATGTCCATCCTCGAAATCCACGACCTGCACACGTACTACGGCAACATCCACGCCCTCAAGGGCATCTCGCTCAGCGTCGAGCCGGCGGAGATCGTGACACTGATCGGCGGAAACGGAGCCGGGAAGAGCACGACCCTCAAGACGATCACCGGCCTCCTTCGACCGCGCCAGGGCAGCGTCGTCTTCGAAGGCGAAGATCTCGGCCAATACAAGGCCCACGAGATCGTCTTCAAGGGCGTGGCCATGGTCCCGGAAGGGCGAGGGATCTTCGCCCGTCTGACGACGGCCGAGAACCTCGACATGGGGGCCTACCACCGCAGGGACAACGCCGGCATTGCCGAGGACCTGGAGCGTGTCTATACGCTCTTCCCCCGCCTCAAGGAGCGCCACCGCCAGGTAGCCGGGACGCTGAGCGGCGGCGAGCAGCAGATGCTGGCGACCGGCCGGGCCTTGATGGCTCGCCCCAAGCTGCTCTTGATGGATGAGCCGTCGATGGGCCTGGCGCCGATCCTGGTGGAAGGCATCTTCGAAACGATCGAACGGATCAACAAGGAAGGCACGACGATCCTGCTCGTCGAGCAGAACGCCCAGATGGCGCTGCAGATCGCCCACCGCGGATATGTGATTCAAACCGGCCAGATCGTGCTGGCCGATACGGCAAAGAGATTGCGCCAGAACGCCGACGTCCAGAAAGCCTACCTGGGCATCGGCTAAGCCGGACGCCTCGCGCGGGTTTCCCTTCACGCCCGGCTCGGCTCTGGCTGAACCGGGCGTGTCCTCGAACGCGGCCGGCGGCTCCGCCGGAAAGGCGATCGATGAAACTGCGGGTCTTGAGTGCGGATGACGTACGCGCCGCTCTGCCCATGCCCGACGCCATCCTGGCGATGAAAGACGCGTACCGCCAATTCTCCTCCGGGCAGGCCGACGTTCCCCTGCGCTCCCGCCTCGAGATCCCGGAAATGGGCGGGGTGTCGCTCTTCATGCCGGCTTTCCTTCACGAAACCGGCGACCTGGCGGTCAAGGCCGTCTCCGTTTTCCCTCGCAACAGCCAACGATCCCTGCCGACGATCCATGCCCTGGTGATCGCCTTCGACGCGCACACCGGCGCGCCGGCGGCGCTGATTGAGGGCGCCGCCCTGACGGCGCTCCGCACCGGCGCGGCATCAGGAGCGGCAACCGATTTGCTGGCGCGCCCGGAGTCGTCCCGATTGGCGGTCTTCGGCAGCGGGGTTCAGGCGCGAACCCAGATCGAAGCCGTCTGCGCCGTGCGACCGGTCCATGAAGTCTTGGTCTTCAGTCTCGATCCGGAAGGCGCTCGCCGGATGGCGGCCGACCTCGACGGCCGGACGGATTCGCGCGCCCGGATCCGTCTGGCGGATTCGGCGGAAGAGGCAGTGGCGCAGGCCGACGTGGTCTGTACCGCCACTACCTCCTCCACGCCGGTGTTCCCGGATCGTGCGCTGTCCGCCGGTACGCACATCAACGCCATCGGGGCTTACACCCCCGAGATGCAGGAAATCGATCCAGCCACGGTCGCCCGCGCGCGGATCTTCGTCGACTCGCGCCGGGCGGCGCTCTCCGAAGCCGGCGACTTGATCCAGCCCATCCGGCAAGGCCTGATCACCGAGGCGGCCATCGTCGCCGAGCTCGGCGAGGTCGTCGCCGGAACGCGGCCGGGCCGCACCGGACCGGACGAGATCACCCTCTTCAAATCCGTCGGGCTGGCCGTCCAGGATGCCGTGGCGGCGGGCGCCATCCTGCGGAGGGCCCAGGAACAGGAATTGGGGCGGATCATCGAGCTATGATCAACTTGCAGGGCAAGTCAGTGCGAGCCGTCCCGAGCCTGGCGAGGCCGCCTTGAAATGACACGGTGCGGAGGCACGCCACCCGTCCACAGACGTCATTGCGAGCCGTCCCGAGCCCTTCGACTTCGCTCAGGGTGAGGGACGGCGTGGCAATCGCCTCGAGGGCAAAACCGTGGAGTGGCGACGTGGCAATCGCCTGGTACGAGAGACTGCGAGGCGCTCCTCGCTTGTGCTCGGATCGCCTCGCAATGACAACCAGGAGAAGGCAGGTCGGCTCTACGGTCTGGCACGGATGAATCGGGGGGACTGATGGCCCACGGTGACTTGCCGGCGACCGCCGACGTCGTCATCATCGGCGGCGGGGTCATGGGCGCCAGCACCGCCTACCACCTGGGAATGGCCGGATGGAAAGACATCGTCCTTCTCGAGCGTGACGAGCTGCTCGGCCAGGGCGCCACCGGCCGCTGTGCCGGCGGCGTGCGCTATCAGTTCGCCACCGAAGTCAACATCCGCCTGTCGCTGGCCAGCTTGCCGATGATCGAGCGCCTCTTGGATGAGATCGGCGTCGATCCTCTCTATCGGCCGTGCGGATACCTGCTGGTGGCGACCCGGCAAGCCGACGCCGCCGCGTTCGAACGCAACATCGCCCTGCAGAATACACTGGGAGTCCACAGCGAATGGCTGAGCGCGCAGGAAGTCCGGCGAAGCCTGCCGACGATGCGTTTCGAGGACGCTCTGGGTGCCACGTTCCACGCGCGAGACGGGTTGGCCGACCCCAACAGCGTCGTCCAGGGATACGCCGCCGCGGCCCGCCGCCTGGGCGCTCGCCTGGCGACCGGGTGCCAGGCTCTTTCCATTGAAGTCGCCGTTGGAAAGATCCAGTCGGTGGAGACGAGCCGCGGCCGCATCGCCTGCCGGCACGTTGTCAATGCCGCCGGCCCATGGCTGGGTCAGGTCGGCGCTATGGCCGGGATCGAGGTACCGGTCGAGCCGGTGCGGCGTCAGATGGCGACCACGACCGCCCTGCCCGATCTGCCGGCGGACTTCCCCTTCGTCGTCGACTTTGCCCAATCGTTGTACTTCCACCGCGAAGGGGCGGGGATCCTCACCGGGATGTCCAACCCGGCGCAGGCGCCCGGCTTCGATCAATCGATCGATCCGGCCTGGGAAGTGACGGCGCTGGAGGCCGCCGCCCAACGCATGCCGATGCTCGAGCGCGCCGGCCGGCTTTCGGCCTGGGCGGGACTGTATGAAGTCACCCCCGACGCCCATCCCATCTTCGGCCCGACGGCAGTCGACGGGTTCTGGGTCGTCGGCGGTTTCTCCGGCCACGGGTTCATGCACGGACCCGTCTCAGGAAAGCTGATGGCCGAGTTTCTCACGCTTGGCCGGGCGGAGACGGTCGACGTCTCGATGCTCGATCTCGGCCGTTTTGCCGAAGGGCGCCTGGTGCGCGAGTACAACGTGATCTAGTGGACTCATGAAGGAAGAGGCACATCCGTCGTGTCGTCGAGCTGAGGCTAGAACCACCCTCCCCCTCACGGGGCACCGGGGATTCCTCGGTCGGCCCCCTTGGGCTGCGACAAGGAGACGTCACGAACGCTCCGGGCCTCCCTCGGAATGACATCCATCATGGGCGCGCCTGCTCCATGTGTCATTCCGAGGGCCGCCCTTGCGGACGAGACGTGTGGCACAGCATGCCGGGCGGCCCGAGGAATCACTGAGGCGCGTCAAGCGAAGTCCGGCCCCGGGCGCGGATTCACGTTGATGGCTCGATGGACCCAGTGATGAAGCGAGGCATCGTCTTGGCGATGGGCAAGCGGGCATGACGGCCGAGATCATCACCATCGGCACCGAGCTGCTGCTCGGCGATATCGTCGACACCAATTCGCGCGCCATCGCCCGCCGCTTGCGCGAGGCCGGGATCGACTTGTATCGGACGAACAGCGTCGGCGACAACCCGCTGCGGATCGCCGAGACCATCCGCGAAGCCCTTGGCCGGGCGGCGGTGGTCATCACCACCGGCGGCCTCGGTCCGACCGTCGACGACCCCACTCGCCAGGCGGCGGCGGAGGCCTTCGGTCTGGGATTGGCGTTCCACGAAGACCTGTGGATGGAAATCCAGGAGCGCTTCTCCCGCTTCGGCCGCACGCCGACCGAAAACAACCGGCGTCAGGCCTTTCTCCCGGAGGGCGCCCTGCCGATTCACAACCCGGTCGGGACGGCGCCGGGTTTCATGCTCGAGCGCGGAGCCTCGGTGCTGATCGCGCTCCCAGGAGTCCCGGCCGAGATGACCTGGCTCCTCGAGCATGAGGTCATGCCGTATCTGGAGCGACGTCTCGGACACGCGCTGTCCCTGCACGCCCGCATCGTTCACGTCGCCGGCGTCGGGGAGTCATGGGTCGATGAGCACATCCAGGACCTTGAGGCGCAGGCCCACCCGACCGTGGGTGTCCTGGCGCACCCCGGGCGGATCGACATCCGGATCGCCGCCAAGGCGGCGTCGCCGCAGGAGGCGCGGGAGGTCATCGACCCGGTCGTCGCCGAAATCGGTCGACGGCTGGGGCCGGCCGTGTTCGGGGTCGATGCCGACACTCTGGAAGGCGTCACGCTGGCAAGCCTGCAGGCCCGCGGCTGGCGGTTAGCGACGGCCGAGGCGGGCACCCACGGAGCCCTGGCGGCCGCGCTCGCCGCCGCCGGCGAGGGATGGGCCGGCGGGCTGGTGCTGGCGGAGACCGGAACGAGCTTCCCCGACGGGACCGCCAGTCAGCTGATGACGGACCTGCGCGCGGAGGCGCTGTTGTTCCTCGGGATGGTGCGGTCCGACCGGTCGGCCAAGATCGCCGTAGCCCTGCGGACCCCTCAAGGTCAGCAGGATTGGTCGAGGAAGTTTGGCGGGGCTCTGGTCAACGCCTCGAGCTGGGCCGTGGCCATCGCCCTCGATCTGGTGCGGCGACATCTCGACTGAGACAAACCCGTTTTCCTCCGGAAAACGGGTTTGTTCTGTATAATCCGGCACCGCGCGGGTGTAGCCAAGTGGTAAGGCAGTAGCTTCCCAAGCTACGATGCGTGGGTTCGAATCCCATCACCCGCTCCTTCGCGCCCCCTCCCGGGGGCGCTCTCTTTCCCGGCCACCCAGGCGTCCCTACGAGCAAGTCCCCTTGGCCCTCAACACCTCTTGTAGCTCCGGCGAAAGGCCGAAAGGTGGCCCCCCACGGGTCCTGCCCGGCCGGGACGGAGAGCCCCTCCGGCCCATCCATGGGGTCTGTAAAGTGCCTGTAAAGTCGGCCCTCAGAGACCGGTTGGTATAATTTGGCTGTACTTGGAAGGATCCGGACCCGGAGGGGTACGGGCTGTGCCAAGGATTCTCTGCGTCGAGGACAATCCAGAGAACCGGACCCTTCTCCGCCGAATTCTTGCGGCGGAGGGGTATATGGTCTCAGAGGCATCCAACGCCTTTGAAGGCCTGCAGATCGCGCTTGTCCAGCCGCCCGACTTGATTCTGCTCGACGTCAACATGCCGCATGTCGACGGCTTGACCCTGGCCGCCCGGCTCAAGTGCTACCCGTCGCTGGTTCATGTCCCGGTGGTCGCCATCACCGCCAACGTGATGCGCGGCGATCGGGAACGAAGCCTGGCCGCCGGCTGCGACGGGTACATCCAGAAGCCGATCGACGTCGACACCCTTCCGGCCCAGGTCGCACGTTTCTTGCATCCCCTGCCCGTGCCGATGCTGGAGGCCGGTAGATGACCATCGCCGTCCAGGACCTCACCGTCCTCATCGTCGAAGACAACGTCTCCAACTTCGTGCTGATGGCGCGCATGCTCGGCTTTCTGGGCGTGACCTGCGAATGGAAGACCTCCGGCTTCGAGGTGGTCGAGTACGCCGACACCCTGCCGCGGGTCGATCTGATCCTGATGGATATCCGCCTGCCCTACGAGGACGGCTACCAGGCCCTGCGTAAACTGCGGGCGTCCGATCGGTTGCGGTCGGTGCCGGTGGTGGCGGTGACCGCATACGCCAGCGAAGATCAGCTGAACCGGGCCCGCGCCGCCGGCTTTGACGGGTTCGTCGGTAAGCCGCTCGATCCGGATCGGTTCCCGGATCAGGTGCGAAGGATGCTGCAAGGCGAAGCCGTGTGGGAGGTCGAATAGCGATGACCTCCCCGCCGGCTCCCGCCGAACCACGTATCGCTCGTCCTCGAAGCCGCCTGGGGACCCGGCTGGCGGTGGTGCTCATGCCGCTGGTCATTCTGCCGCTCATCTTCATGGGCGCCGCGGCATATCTGCGTTCGCAGGAACTCCTTCAGCAGCAAGTCGTGTCCCGCCTCACCAGCGCCACGGTCGCCGACAGCCGGTCGTTCCGGGCCTGGGTCCTTGCCCGCGAGGACCGTCTCAACCTGACGGTCCAGTCAGTCGCCATCCGACAGGCGCTCGACGCCGTCTTCTCCGGCGGCCCAGATGCCGTGCTCCTCTCCGGCCTGGCGCCGCTCAGCGCGGGCGAACAGGCGCTGTTCAGCGAGATCCTGCTCGTCGACGCCGACGCCACCGTCCTGGCCGCCACCGACCGCGCCAAGCAGGGCGCCGTCCTGCCCCTCCTTCAGAACGGCACGCTGCCGCTGGAGTCCGTCGGCACCGTTGCCAGCTATGACGACTCGCTCCTCGGGCCCGGAGTCTTCGCCCTGGTTACCTCCGTGCCGGTCCAAACGCCCGAAGGCGCCGTCGAGGCTTACCTTGTAGGCGTCAGTGGGGACCAGCAAATCATGCCCCTCCTTCGCCAGATGCAGGGCTTCTGGCCCAAGCAAGGGGCGTTCGAAGAAGATGCCGGATACGCCTACATCCTGATGGCGCCGGACAAGATCGTCCGGCTGCCGGAATACCTCTTCGCCACTGCGCCCGAAGTCCTTCTGGGTCAGACGCACCCGATCTTCGAGCTCGCCTTGCGGTCGGACGCCGGAGATGCCGAATACGACGCCATCAGCGGAGAGCCGGTGCTGGCGACCTATGAATGGATTGCCGATCAGAACGTCGGCATCGTCCTAGAAGTGCCCGAGGCTGAGGTCTTCGGCGGGCTGGGGAGCCTGGCGCCGTTCACGGTCGGGCTGGCCCTCCTGGCCCTGATGGTCTGCTTCATCGTGGTCCTGGTGGCCACGGACCGGCTGCTGCGCCCTCTGGGCCAGTTGGCCGAGTTCGCCGACCGCATCTCGCGCGGGGAGTGGGGCCACCGTGTCCCCGAAACGAGCGACGACGAGATCGGCGCCCTGGCCACGTCTTTCAACCGGATGGCCGACGACCTGAGCGGGCTGTACGGATCGCTGGAAGCACGGGTGGAGGAGCGAACGCGGCAAGTGCGAACCGCCGCCGAAGTGGCGCACGCCGTGACGTCGACTCCCAACCTCGACGACCTGTTGCGACGGGCGGTCGACCTCATTCGAGACCGATTCGGTTACTACCACGTCACGATCTTCATGCTCGACGAAACGGGCGCCAACGCCGTCGTGCGCGAGTCGACCGGTGAGATCGGCCAGTTGATGAAAGCGCGCGGACACAGCCTGGCGGTCGGCTCGCCTTCGGTCATCGGCTGGGTGACGGCCAACAACCAGGGACGCATCGCCACCGACGTCGGCCGCGACCCGATCCACTTGAAAAACGAGCTGCTGCCTGAAACGCGTTCCGAGGCCGCCGTGCCGCTGCAGGTGGCCGGCACCGTCCTGGGCGCGCTCGACGTGCAGAGCAAGGAGCTGAACGCGTTCTCACCGGAAGCTCTGGAAGTGTTGCAGGCGCTGGCCGACCAGCTGAGCACGGCCATCCAGAACGCCCGCCTGGCCCAGGACTCGGCCTTGGCGGCGGAACGGGCGCGGCTGCTGACCGCCGTCACCGGCCAATTCGGAGGCCTGATGGACGTCGAGCGCGTGCTGGAGACGGCGGCCCACACCCTGCATCGCGTTCTCGGCCAGCCGGAAATCATCATCACCCTGGCGCCGGACGTCGGCGCTTCGACGGACGGCGGCGATGGGCGCGGCTAGGGCCTTCTCCGGAGGAGCCTCGTGAATCGTCTGCGCACCTGGTACGAAAACGCCTACCCCCAGGCCGGCCGCAGTCCTCGGGAGACGTCGGCCGCGTGGCGCCAGCCGCTCCTCAACGGCGCGCTGCTGGCCGGGGCGCTGCTCGGCCTTCCGGCGGCCCTGCTCGGCTCACTGGCGGTCCTGCCGGGGGGCGACACCTACCGCGTCGTGCTCTTCGGCATTTGCTACCTCGTGATCGTGGCGCTCGCCGTGGCGCGACGGCTCCCGTCCGGACTGCGCGCGGCGACCTTGCTGACGGTCTTGTTCATCCTGGCTCTGGATGCGTTGGTCACCTCCGGACTCCCTGGAAGCGGCCGCCTGCTCCTGGTGGCCTTCTGCGCGCTGGGGGTTCTTCTGTTCGGCATGGGCGGCGGGCTGGTCACCCTCTTGCTGAGCCTCGCCGCCACCGCGCTGGTCGCCTTCGGCTTCACCAGCGGCACGATCCCCATCGCTCCCGCCGTGATGCCGTCGACCGAAGTCACTTCATGGCTTTCGTCGGCCGGAGTGTTTCTGCTGGTGGCCTTCCTCGTCGCCGTACCGGTCGCCCTCCTGGAAGGCGGGCTGCTCTACGCCTTCCGCCGGGCCGCCGACCTGGCGGCCGAGGCTGAGGCCGGCCGAGCCAACTTGGAGCGGTTGGTGGTTGAGCGCTCGCGAGGCGCCGAGCGCCGAACGCTCCAGCTCCAGACGACGGCCGAGATCGCCCGCATCGCCGTCCAGAGCACCGACCCGGGGCCGCTGATGATCCAGGCCGTCGAACTCATTCGCGACCGCTTCGGCTTCTATCACGCCTCCGTCTTCACGTTGGATGAAACGGGCGACTGGGCCGTTCTGCGGGCCAGCACCGGCGACGCCGGCCGCAGCCTGCTGTCGCGCAACCACCGCCTGGCCGTCGGCTCGGCCAGCCTGGTCGGATGGGTCACCGGCAATCGCATGCCGCGCGTCAGCAACGACGTGGCCGAGGATCCGTTCCACTTCAAGAATCCGCTGCTCCCCGATACGCGGGCCGAGCTGACGTTGCCGATGATGGTCGGCGGCCGGCTGATCGGCGTGCTCGACGTCCAGAGCACGGAGAAGGACGCCTTCGCCGAGGAGGACGTGCGCGCCCTGGAAGCGATCACCGGTGAACTGGCCATCGCCATCGACAATGCCCGCCTGGTGCGGGAGACCGCCGACGAACTTCAGCGCGCCGAGGGCCTCTACCGCGGTCGGGCGCGCGAATCCTGGGCGCGCTTCGCCCGCGCCGGCGTGCCCACCATGCTGCGCGTCGGCGCCGAAGAGGGCGAGTTCCGCGAGGCCGGCATGGCCGTCGCCCAGCAGGCCTTCGACGGTGTGGCCACGGCCCAATCCGAGGACGGGCGCGAGGTGGCCGTGCCGGTCATCGTGCGCGGCGAAGCGATCGCGACGATTTCCGCCCGCCGGGCGGCCGAAAAGGAACCTTGGGCTAAGGATGACGTCGAGCTGATCCAGGCGGCCGCCGTCCAGGTCGGCCTGGCGCTGGAGAGCGCCCGCCAGTATGCCGAGGAGCAGCGCCGCGTGGCCGAGCTGGAAGTGGTTAACCGCGTCGCCCAGGCCGTCTCGCAGCTGCTGCGGCTGGACTCGCTGTTCCGCGTCGTGCACGCCCAGATGTCGCAGGTCATGCCACAGGCGGACCTGGCCATCGGCTTGTACGACCCGGCGACGGATCAGGTGGCGTATCCCCTCTGGTCGGAGGACAACGAGGTCAGCGAACGACGGCTGGCCCCCGTGGGGAACGACATGGCGGCCTATGTCTTGCGCACCCGCCAGCCGCTGACGCTGACCGAGGATCTGGCCGGTCAGGCGGCGATCTTCGGTATCGACCTCCCCGATCGCCCGCCGCTGTCCTGGATGGGCGCACCGCTGCTGGCGGGCGAGAGTCTCCTGGGCCTGATCGCCGTCCAGGACCGCCGTCAGGAGGGTCGCTTCACCGAAGACGATTCGGCGCTCCTGGCGACGATCGCCAGCCAGGTGGCGACGGCCATCCAGAACAACCGCCTGCTGGAGGAAACCCAGCGCACGGCGCGGCGTGAGCGGTTGATCCATGAGATCACCAGCAAGATGCGCCGCTCCCCGGACATGCGCAGCATCCTCGACACCACCGCCCGCGAGGTTGGCCGGGCGCTCAACGCCTCGCGCGCGACGGTTCGCCTGGGCGAGAAGCCGGCCGCCGAACCGGCGTCGCTCGGCGAGTCCCGGCGGGCGCCGGATGACGAAAGTCCGACGCCATGACGACCGCCGCCCCTGCCCTCCCTCGCCGCAGCACCAGCATCAGCACTCGTCTGACGATGATCATCCTGCCCATCGTGATCCTCCCGCTGCTGGTCATGGGGGTGGCGTCCTACCTGCGCGCGCAGCAGCTGATGCGCAACCAAGCCACCACCGAGCTCGCCGGCGTCGTGTCTGCCGAAAACAAGATCCTCCGGGCTTGGACGCACAACCGAGAAGAACTCATCGCTGGCGCCTCGCAATCCGAGAGGATCCAGCAGCCCGTGGCCACCCTGTTGCACACCCCGGGGATGTTCGAAGCCGGGTTGGCTCTCACCGACGCTCTGGGCTCGCTGGAAAGCATGGGCGGCGAGATTCTCTTCACCGACGTCATGGTCGTGCGCGCCGCCGACAACCTGGTTATGGCCGGCAGCGATCCGAGCCTGGCGGGCCGCATCGCGCCGGCCGTGCGGGACGGGACGATCCCTCTCGACCGGCTGTCGACGACCCCCGCCTTCGACGATCCGCTCTTCGGCCCGGGCAACTTCGCCTTCGTGACCTCGGTGCCGATGCGCGCCCAGGGCGACCAGATCGACGCCTTCCTGATCGGCGTCACCCGCGGCCCCCGCGTGAAGAGCCTGCTGGATCAGATGCACGCCCTGTGGGCCGAGCGGGGAGCCGTCGGCGAAAGGGCCGGGAAGTCCTACCTGGCGGTCGCGCCCGACCTCATCCTGACCCAACCCGAATACCTTTTCGCCACCGAGCCCCAGGTGACAACCGGCGTCGGCCATCCGGTCTTCGGGTTGGCGTTGACGACCCCGTCCGGCTTCGACGAGTATTCGAGCTTCGACGCCCTCTCGGTCGTGGGCGCCTACGAGTGGTCGGATGAGCTGCACATGGGCGTCGTGCTCGAGATCCCCCAGAGCGAGGTCTATTCCGGCCTGAGCAGTCTGGCGCCGTTCTCCATCGCCCTACTGGTGGCGACGGTCCTGGCGGTGCTGCTCCTGGTGCCGCTGGCCACGCGCCAATCGCTGCGGCCGCTGACGGCGCTGGCGCAGCTCGTCGAGCGTATCGCCCGCGGCCAGTTCGAGCAGCGCGTGCCCATCCAACGGCGCGATGAGGTCGGCCGGCTGGCCGAGTCGTTCAACACCATGGCGACCGAGCTGACGTCGATGTACCGCTCCCTGGAGGAGCGCGTCGCCGAACGGACGCACCAGATCCTGACCGCTTCCGAGGTCGCCCGCGACTCCGCCTTCATTCACGATGTCGACGCGCTGCTCGACCAGGTCGTGCGCCTGATCTCCGAGCGTTTCGACTTCTACCATGCCGCCATTTTCCTGACGGAAGGGGACGATGCCGTCCTGCGGGCCGCCTCGTCCGAAGGCGGCCGGCGCATGCTCGAGCACGGCCACCGCCTGGCCGTGGGAAAAGTCGGCCTGGTCGGCTATGTCACCGGCACCGGCAAGCCGCGCATCGCGCTGGATGTCGGCGCCGACGCCGTCCACTTCGCCAACCCGGACCTGCCCCACACCCGGTCGGAGCTGGCCCTGCCGCTGCGCGTCGGCGAACGCGTGACCGGCGCCTTGGATGTTCAGAGCACCGATCCGAACGCGTTCGATGACAACGACCTCGTCGTCCTGCAGACGATGGCCGACCAGGTGGCGACCGCCCTGGAAAACGCTAGACTGCTCGACAGCCTCAGACGTCAATCGGCCGACCGGCAGCGGGTGATCGAACTCTATTCGCGCCTGGCCCAGCAGACTTCGTACGACGGCCTGCTGCAGGAGGTCGCCGGCGATATCTGTCACGCGCTGGGCTTCCATCGGGCGTTGCTCGGAATCGCCGAGGGCGACCAGATCGTCATCCGCAGCGCCGCCGATGAGAACGATCCGAATCCGCCCGAGCTGGGCCAGATCATCCCGATGAATCAGGGCCTGCTGGGGCGGGCGATCGCCCACGGTGATTTCGTCCAGCAACACGAGGTCGAGTTGGAGGGCGATCTGGTCACCATCGCCGTCCCGTTGCGGGCGGCCGGCCGCCTGATCGGCGTCCTGGCCGTCACCCGACGCGGTCAGATGGAGGCCGAGCCGGAGCACCTGGAGTTGCTGCGCTTGCTGGTCGGCCCGCTGGCGGCGGCGCTCGAGAACGCCCGCCTGGTGGAGGAATCCCACCGCAGTTTGAACGAAATCGACAGCCTGTACCGCCAGCAGGCGACCGATGCCTGGCAACAGATCCTGCACACCCGCCAGCCGGCCAGCGGCGAAGGCACGTACCAGCCGGGCGCCGACCCCGCCGGGGATGATAGCGAAATGATCGCACCGATCGAAGTGCGCGGCGAAGTGATCGGCTCCCTGGATATCCGCGGGCGCGCCGGCGACGACCTCGATCGGGAAGACGAGATCATCCTGGAAGCCGTCGCCGAGGAGCTGGCCAGTGCGCTCGAGCAGGCGCGCTTGATGGAGGAGATCCGGCGGCGCGCCGTGCAGCTGCAGGCGGCGGCCGAGATTTCGCGCGAGACGACCAGCCAGCTAGACAGCGCCACGCTCCTCAACCGCGCCGTCCATCTGCTGCACGAGCGGTTCGGCTACGATCAGGTTGCGGTCTACCGGCTGGATTGGCAGACATCGGCGGCCGTGGTCGAGGCCGCCGCCGGGCAGGGCGCCGAGGCCCTGCTGGCCGATGCGCATCACCTCCCGGTCGGATCCGAGACGGTCCTCGGGGTCGTGATCCGGGGCGGCAACGCCTACGCCGCCAGCGACGACGCCGAAGACCCCTATTTTCAGGTGACCCCCTACCTGCCGACGGCACGATCCGAACTCGGCCTGCCGTTGATGATCGGCGATCAGGTCTTTGGCGCCATCCTCATCCGCCACAGCCAGCCGAACGCCTTTGGACGCGACGACATCACCGTGCTCGAAGTCCTGGCGGACCAGATCGCCGTCGGCGTGCAGAACGCGCGGCTGTTCGAGGCCACCCTGCGGCGCGCCCAGCGCGAGCAGGCGGTCATCGAGATCACCTCCAAGATCCGCACCAGCGGCGGCATCGACGGCATCCTGCGCACGGCCGTGCGTGAAATGCGTCAGGCGATGGGCGCCCGCCAGGCTCAGATTTGGCTCAACGCCCCGGCGCCGCCCGACGACGGCGGCAACGGCGATGGTGGCAACGGCGGAGGCGCCGCATGACCATCGTCGTCGCCATCGCCAACGAAAAGGGCGGAGTGGGCAAAACGACCACCGCGCTTTCGCTTGGCGCCGCGCTGGCGGAGCTGCGCCAACAGGTCCTCCTGATCGATCTCGACCCGCAGGCTAACCTGACTCTGGGCGTCGGGCTGCGGCCCGGGCAGGCCCCGGCGTCGATCGCCGATGTCCTGCTGGGCGATGCGGCGCTGTCCGACATCTTGCTGCCGACCCAGGTTGCCGGCCTGTCGATCGCGCCGGCCTCGGATGACCTGCTGCAGGCGGAACGCTTCCTGCCCGTCCGCCAGGACTTCGAACTGATCCTGCGCGACGCGCTGAGTGTCAGTGCGCATTACGACAGCGTTGTGGTCGATTGTCCCCCGGCGCTCGGGCCGTTGACGCGCAGCGCTTTGGGCGCCGCCGATCTCCTGGTGATCCCGACGCAGTGCGAGTTCTTCTCGGCCTTCGCCCTGCGTCAGGTCATCAACTTGGTGCGCTCCGTTCGGGAGCGGGTCAACCCGAGTCTGCGCTATCGCCTGCTCCTGACAATGGTCGACCTGCGCAATACGATGCACCGCTCCCTGGCGGAGGAGATCCGCCTGGCGTTCGGCGCCGCCGTGTTCCGCAGCGCCATCGAGGTCGATGCCCGTCTGCGAGAGAGTCCGGCTTTCGGCAAGCCGATCACCGAGTACGCCCCGGCCAGCCGCGGTGCGCAGCAGTACCGTGAACTGGCGCTGGAATTGACGGAACATGTCCAAGCGACCCTCGCACAAGTTGCATAACCGCCTCGAGGGGTTGTTCGCCGCGGTGCCCGAGGCCGATCCGTTGGAGGGATCCAATGGCGGCGGCGGGCGATCGCCCTTCGCCTCGGGCGTGCCGGGCGGCTGGCTTTGGGAGGCGGACCTGCAAGGCCGCTATACCTGGTGCAGCCCGGAGGTCGAACGATTCCTGGGTTGGCGACCCGCCGAGCTGCTCGGCAAGGATGTCGCCGGGATCGGCTTGAGCGACGAATCGGCGGCAATGGTGCGGCCGATGATCACCAGCGGCCGAGCGGTCGACGGCGTGCGTCTCGAAGCGCGCGCCAGCGACGGAAGCGAGATCCAGCTTCTCTTCAGCGCCCAGCTCCGCCCCGGACTCAACGGCAAGCCGGCCGGATACCGAGGCGCCGTTCAAGTCCTGAGCATCTCGCCTGCCGCCGCACCCGAGGCGGGCCTGGTTGCGCTGGACGTGCCCGAGGCGCCGACGGATCCTCTCAGCCTCGTCCTCCCCTCCGAGCCGCAAGTGCCCAAGAGCGCGCCTCCGTCGCCGAAACCAACATTAGCGGCAGCGGAACCGGTCGAAGCGCGCGATTCTGATGCGGCCAAGTCGGCGGCGTGGCCCTCCATAGACCTCGAAGCGCCGGCCCCGGGGAAGGCGCCTGTCGAGGTTGCACCCGAAGCCCCACCCACCGAAGAGGCTCCGGCGGCGGACGCGCAGGCGCCGGAGCCGGCCGTCGAGGAACGCCGCGTCCTCGATCGACCTACCC
>Ga0209341_10003416_pt1 | contig 14833 bp, 14 predicted proteins | sample RifCSP13_2_FD_184020 | JGI IMG/M metagenome (GOLD analysis project Ga0209341, IMG submission 184020) | Soil microbial communities from Rifle, Colorado - Rifle CSP2_sed 13_2 (SPAdes) (version 2) | ecosystem: Environmental > Terrestrial > Deep subsurface > Rock core/Sediment | place: Rifle...
CCCTTGTGGTTGCCCCGGGGGCAACCACAAGGGTTGCCCCTACGCCCGCCCCCCACATCTTCTACCCCCCTCGCGCAGCGCCCCGGAGGGGCCGCTCGCAAAGTCTCTGGGGGCTACGCACCGGCGAGGGGGTGAGGTGGGAATGGGTTTTCCCACAACCTGCTGGAGGTGTCTTGTGGCTTTCGCCGCCGGCGTAGATGTTGGTTCGACCCAGACCAAGGCCGTTCTCCTCAATGAGAAGCGGGAGATCGTGGCGCGGGCGCTCATTGACACCGGCGCCAACGTCGTCACCGCCGCCGAAAACGCCTATCTGGAGGCCTTGCACAGCGGACACATCGACGAGGAAGAAGTGGCTTACGTCGTCGGCACCGGCTACGGCCGCTACCGCGTCACCTTCGGCAACACCCAGGTGACGGAAATCTCCTGTCACGGACGAGGCGCGGTCCATATCTTCCCGCAGACACGAACCGTGCTCGACATGGGCGGCCAGGACACCAAGGCCATCCGCGTCGGCCCGAGCGGCGATATCGTCGACTTCTGCATGAACGACAAGTGCGCCGCCGGGACGGGCCGCTTCCTGGGCGCGGCCGCCGCCGCCTTGGAGATTCCACTGCCGGAGTTGGGCGGGACGGCTCTCCAATCCTCCCGTCCGGTGCGGATCAGCACGACTTGCACCGTCTTCGCCGAGTCCGAGGTGCTGTCCTGGCTGGGGAAGGGCAAGAAGGTCGAAGACATCTTGCTGGGCGTCCACCAATCGATCGCCTCACGTTCGATCGGCCTGCTCCGCCGCGTCGGGATCGAGCGGGAACTCACGTTCACCGGAGGCGTCGCCCGTAACGTCGGCATGATCCATGTGCTGAACGAGGCCCTCGGTTTTTCGGTGAACTTCAGCGAGGAATCGCATTTCATCGGCGCCATCGGGGCGGCGCTCTTCGCCTTGGACCATGTCCTGGGCAGCCGCCTCCCGGCCGCCACGCGCGAGGTGGAGGCATGACCTGCACCGTGGGGCTCGACGTCGGCTCGACCTACACCAAGGCCGTTGTGCTGGGTGAACCCGACCGCATCTTGGGCCGCGCCATGGTGCGCACCGGGTTCAAACTTGAGCAGGCCACCGAGCGGGCGCTGGAAGAGGCACTTGCCCAAGCCGGCCTGCATCGGAGCGATGTGGCCTACACCGTCACCACCGGGTACGGGCGTTTCCAGGTGCCCTTTCGTGACGTCCAGGTGACGGATCTCACCGCCGCCGCTCGCGGCAGCCGCCTGCTGTTCCCGGGGACACGCACCGTGCTCGACATCGGCGGCCAAACGATGAAGGCGCTGCGCCTCGACGACGAAGCCCGGGTGAAATCCTTCCGACTGAACGACAAGTGCGCCGCCGGGACCGGGGCCTTCCTCGAGAAGACGGCGCGCTACATGGGCTATGGCACGGAGGAGATCGGACCTTTGGTGGCCACCTCCAAAGAGCCGGTGGCGATTTCGGGCGTCTGCGCCGTCTTCGCCGAATCGGAAGTCATCAACCACTTGTCCCACGGCAGCCCTCCGGCGGACATCATGCACGGCGCCATCATCTCCCTGCTCGACCGGTCGGTTCAATTGATGAAGCGAGTGCAGTTGCAGCCCGAGGTCACCATGGCCGGAGGTCTGCTTCGCTTCGAAAGCATGGCCCGCATCCTGCGGGAGAAGCTCGCCATGGAGATCAACCTTCCTCCCGGAGATCTGGTGCAGTTCGTGGGAGCCTTGGGCGCAGCGGCCCTCGGACTGCGGCGACTGCAGAAGCTTGCCGAGCAACCGCTCTCCCCGCAGCCGGTCGGCGGAGCTGTTTCGGCATGACCCACGCCGAGGCGAACCCGTCTCCCGCCGCCGATGGCGCGGCCCGGGCCCAGGGGTGGCTCGAAAACGCCGCCGGCCGCTGGCTGCACGCCGACCAACTGGAACCCGACCCCGCCCTGGTGGCCCAAGGGTGGGAGCGTCGTTTCATCACGGACGGGGGCCGAGCCGAGGAAGTCGTCGATCTCTACCAGCAACTCGGCTTCGAAGTCCGTCTCGAGCCGGTTCTACCCGCCGAGATTCCCGACGGGTGCAACGAGTGCCAGTTGGTGCTGCTCTTCCACTTCCAGACCGTCTACACGCGCCGGTCTCCGTCGATCCGCGACGGAGGCGCCGAACCCTTGCCCTCCTCGCCAGGACGCCGAAGCGGCGTGGTGGGCAGTCCAGGGTGAGAAGAAAGGAAGGTCCTTCCCCGCAACCGTGTACGCTTCCCCACCGCCGCCTCAAGTCCATTGGAGGATACAACGATGACTGACGATACCCGCTTCCTGCTTTCCGAGAAGGACATCCCGAAGGCCTGGTACAACATCAACCCCGACATGCCCCAGTCGCCCGGCCCATTGCTGCACCCGGGCACCAAGGAGCCAGCGACGCCTGACTTCCTGGCCGTGCTCTTTCCGATGGCGCTCATCATGCAGGCCGTGAGCATGGATCGCTGGATCGAGATCCCCGGGCCGGTTCGCGAGATCTACCGCATGTGGCGTCCCTCGCCCCTCATCCGCGCCCGCCGTCTGGAAAAGGCGCTCGACACCCCAGCCCACATCTACTACAAGTACGAAGGGGTCTCTCCTGTCGGGTCGCACAAGCCCAACACGGCGGTGGCGCAGGCGTTCTACGCCAAGGAAGAAGGTGTCGTGGGCTACACCACGGAGACGGGCGCCGGCCAATGGGGCTCCGCCCTGGCGATGGCCTGCAACTTCTTCGGCCTAGAATGCCATGTCTATATGGTGAGGGTTTCCTACAATCAGAAGCCCTACCGGCGCATCATCATGGAGACTTTCGGCGCGTCGGTCGTGCCCAGTCCTTCAGACAAGACCCAGTACGGCCGAAAGCTCCTGGCCGAGGTTCCGGACCACCCCGGCTCGCTGGGCATTGCCATCTCCGAGGGGGTCGAAGCCGCCGTCACATCGAATGGCAAGTACAAGTACTCCTTGGGGTCGGTCCTACCGTTCGTGCTGATGCACCAAACGGTTGTTGGACTGGAGGCCCTCAAGCAGTTTGAGATGGCTGGCGAGTACCCCGACATGGTGATCGGCTGCATCGGCGGGGGCAGCAACTTCTCGGGCTTCGTCTTCCCCTTCCTGCACCAGAACTTCACCGCCGGGAAGAAGACGCGGGTGATCGCCGTCGAGCCGACCGCCTGCCCGTCGTTGACCAAAGGCAAATACACGTTCGACTACGGCGACACGGCCGAGACGGCGCCCATCGCAAAAATGCACACCCTCGGACATACCTTCGTCCCGCCGGGGATCCATGCCGGAGGCCTGCGCTATCACGGCATGGCGCCGCACGTGTCCGCCCTCTACGACCACGGTGACATCGAAGCCGTCGCCGTCAAGCAGCTGCCCGTGTTCGAGGCGGCGGTGCAGTTCGCCCGCGCCGAAGGCATCCTCCCGGCGCCCGAGTCGGCGCATGCCATCCGCGTCGCCATCGACGAAGCTCTCAAGGCCAAGGCCGAAGGCAAGCCGCGCGTCATCGCTTTCAACCTCTCCGGCCACGGCCACTTCGACCTGGAAGCCTACGACGCCTACCTGCACGGCAGGCTGGAAGATTACGAGTATCCGAAGGAAATGGTCGATCAGGCCATGGCCCATCTGCCTGCAGTGCCGGCCCTTGCCGGCTGAAGGACCGGGGACCCTGGGATGGAAGGCTATGCCCGCGGGGGCGCCTTGAGACCAGGGTCCCCTTCTCGCTCGCCATGAGACCGGGAGCCGCCTCCCTCGACCTGCGGATCGTCCCCGTGCCTCAGTTGCGGCTGCACGAGGACTTTGACCCCTGGCGCGCCAAGCGGCTGGTCGTCAACCTTTCTCACCAGGGTGTCTTGAAGAACCCGTTGATTGTGACCGAGTCAGAGAACACCTTCATCGTCCTGGATGGCGCCACCCGGGCGACAGGTCTTGCCGAAATGGGCATCCCGCATGCCCTGGTCCAGGTGGTCCGCTACGACGATCCTTCCGTCAGGCTGCAGACCTGGAACCATGTGATCGTCGGCATCCCAAGCTCCTCTCTGCTTCAGGAGCTGGGCCGCATCCCCAACCTGCGCGGCCTGGCCGCCGATCTGCCGGAAGTGCAGGCGGCGCTGAACGCCCGCCGGGCGGTCGTAGGGGTTGTGACCGAAGAGAACCGCGCCATCACCTACGCCAGTGGCGAGTCTTCTCACGGACAGATGTGTCAGCTCGTTCAAGTGGTAGCCGCCTACCGCGGGCGAGCCGAAGTCCACCGGGCGTCCGAGGTCGACATGCTCGACCTGTTCGCCGTCCATCCTGGCCTGACGGCCGTCGTCGTGTTTCCGCCATTCACCCCGGACGACGTCCGTCGTTGCGCCAACAACGAGGTCAAACTGCCGATGGGGATTACGCGCCACGTGATCCGGGGACGTGCCCTGGGTATCAACATCCCGCTCGACCTGCTGGCCGGCGATGGCTCTTTGGAAGAGAAGAACGCCTGGCTGCGGGAAAACATCCAATCTCGCCTACGGCAGAACAAAGTCCGCCTGTACGAGGAGCCGACGTTTGTCTTCGACGAGTAGCAGCCTGCGGAAAGACACACTTCCGCCCTCACCTCCTTCCCCCTCGCGTAGAACCCCGAGGGCCTCCGAGGACTTTCCGCGGACCGCGCCTGGGGCCGAGGCGGCCGAATGAGCATTGAGATCCTTCTGGGCAACGAGGCCATCGCCCTGGGACTGGTGGAGGGCGGGGTACGGGTCGCCACGGCCTACCCCGGCACGCCCAGCTCAGAAATCCTGGCCGCCGTTCGCGGTTGGGGCGAGCGATTGGGCCGGGACGTGTACTGCGAGTGGTCCACCAACGAGAAGATCGCCTTTGAAGTCGCACTGGCCGCCAGCTGGGCGGGGCTGCGTTCGGCGGTGGCGATGAAACAGGTCGGCCTGAACGTCGCCTCGGATCCTCTGTTCAGTTCCGCGTATACCGGCGTCCGGGGGGGATTCGTCGTCATCCCGGCCGACGACCCGGGCCCGCATTCATCGCAAACGGAACAAGACTCACGCCTGCTGGCGCTGAGCGCCAAAGTGCCGGTCTTCGATCCCTCGACGCCGGCCGAAGCCCGGCGCATGGTCGAGACCGCCTTTTCGATCTCGGAACGCTTCTCGACGCCCGTGATCCTTCGGCCGACGACCCGGATGTGCCATGCTTTGCAGAGCCTGTCCGTCCCAGAGCCTTCGACAGGCCTCGCAGCGCAGATCCGCTCGCCGCGTTTCCAGAAAGACCCTTCCCATTGGGCCGCCACCCCCCGCGCACGCCACCGGCTGCATGTGGAACTGAACCAGAAACTGAAAGAGATCGAGGCGGCCTTCGAACGGGATCCTCTCAACCGACAAGATGGCCCAGCCGGTCCGGCGCCGCTGGGAGTGATCGCCTCGGGAGTGGCCCACCCGGCCGTCCAGGAGTGCCTGGCCCAAATGGGAGTCCAGCTCCCCGTTCTCAAGCTGGGGACTCCGTACCCCCTGCCTCGCCAGTTGGTAAAGCGGTTCTTGGATCAGGTGGGGTTGGCGCTGGTGCTCGAAGAGCCGGACGCCTGCATCGAGTTGCAGATCCCAGACCGCTCGCGGGTGCGCGGCCGGCTCGACGGCACCGTCCCCGCGGCCGGCGAGCTCGCTCCCGAGGTGGTTTACGCCGTCGTCGAAGAGGTCCTGGCCGCCGTGGGCATTTCCCCCGCGTCCTCCACTTCCCCGGCCACGCCGCTGCGAGTTGAGGCGCTTCCGTTGCCGGCGCGGCCGCCGCGCCTGTGTCCCGGCTGCGCACACCGATCGGCCTTCTTTGCTCTGAAGCGGGAATTCGGACCCCAGGCGATCTACACCAGCGATATCGGCTGCTACACCCTCGGGATGAACCTGCGGGCCGTCGACACTTTCCTCGACATGGGGGCCGGGATCACGCTGGCCGACGGGCTATACAAGGCGAACAAGGTCACCGGAGATCACCGGCCGATCGTCGCCACCATCGGCGACTCCACCTTCCTGCACAGTGGGGTTCCGTCTCTGATCAATGCCGTTCACACCGGCGCCCGCTTTGTCCTGGTGATCCTCGACAACCACACAACGGCTATGACCGGGTTTCAGCCGACGGCTGCCAGCCCGATCGGGGTGGACGGCGCATCCCATCAGGTATCCCTCGCGGGATTGGCCCGAGCATGTGGTGCCTCCTTCGTCGAGACCACCTCCCCTTACGACCACAGCGCCTTCCGCGCCGTGCTGCGCCGGGCTTTCGATCACACACAGGCCGACGGAGGAGGTGTCGCCGTCGTCGTGGCCGATTGGCCTTGTATCCTCGACGACCCATCGCCGCTTCGCGAGCACCCGCTGCCCGTCGAGATCACGCAGGACTGCGACGGCTGCCGCTATTGCATCGAGGCTTTCGAGTGCCCGGCGATCGTGCTGCGCTCCGATGGCAGCCGCGTCGATATCGACCCGGTGCTGTGCGTCGATTGCGGCCAGTGCATCGATGCCTGCTATAAGGGCTTCATCGTCCCGCGCTTCGCAGAGCCGGCGGCCTCGATTCGATGACCGGCGTGCTGGCGCCCCCCGAGACGCGGATCATCGTGGCCGGCCTGGGAGGCCAGGGCGTCATCTTCGCCACGCGGCTGATCGCTCAGGCCGCCGTGCGCCTGGGCTGGCCCGTCGTCGGCTCGGAGACCCATGGCATGAGCCAGCGCGGCGGGTCGGTGCTGTCGCACATCAAACTGGCCGCGGCCGAAGCCCCGCTTATCCGCCGCGGGACGGCGGACTTGCTCTTGGCCTTTGAACGCCACGAGGCCGTCCGGGCCCTTCATTACTTACGGAGCGGCGGCGTGTGCGTCGTCAACGCCGAGGACGGCCTTGGTTACGATCTCAAAGAGGCCCTCGAACAGGCGTCGATTACGGTGCACGCCCTGCCAGCGACACCCATGGCCATGGCCCAAGGTTCGGCCGCCCTGGTCAACGTCATCCTCATCGGATTCGCTTGCGCGCTGGGAGCCCTGCCCATCCCGGAACCGGCCCTGCGTGCGACGCTCGCCGAGGGCTCGGCCGCACGCAGGGAGCAGAATCTCCGGGGATTCTCCGCCGGCGCGGACGCCGCCGCGAAGGCGCCTTCGGCCGTCGAACGGCGCGACGGGTGAGATCCATCGATGCGCGCCTTTGACTTCTACTCCCCCGTCGGCCTTCCTGAAGCGCTCGGCTTGCTGGCCGAGCTGGGCTCGGAGGCGGCGCCGCTCGCCGGAGGCAGCGACCTGCTGCTACGCATGAAGGCCGGCGACCAGACTCCACGCGCCGTCGTCAGCCTCAGGCGCGTCGAGGAGCTGGAGGGAATCTCCTTCGACGCCCAGCTGGGGCTGCGGCTTGGTGCGCGCCTCACCCTGCGCGACCTGACGCGCTCGCCCCTCGTTCTTGAACATTATCCGGTTCTGGCCCGGGCAGCCGCCGCGATGGCCTCCGAGCAGGTCCGCAGCTTCGCGACGGTCGGAGGGAATCTGGTGAACGCCGCGCCCTCGGCCGACTTGGCGCCACCCCTGCTCGTCCTCGGGGCCGAGGTGCGGCTTGCCAGCCTTTCGGGGGAGCGCCAGGTTCCTTTGGAGCGTTTCTTCTTGGGCCCGGGATCGTGCGTCCGAAAACCGGATGAGCTCCTGGTCGAGATTCTTGTGCCGCCCCCAGACGGGAGCGCCGTTTACTTGAAGCACGCCCCTCGGGCCTACATGGACATCGCCGTAGTCGGTGTGGCCATCGGACGCGGCCGGGCCAACGGAAACGGCCGAAGCATCTGCATCGCTCTGGGGGCCGTCGCTCCGATTCCCATGCTCGCCCGCCGGGCGGCCGGAGCCTTGAACGGCGCGCGCCTGCGGCCGGCCGAGGTCGAGCGCGCCGCCGAGATCGCCGCCGAAGAGTGCTCGCCGATCGACGACGTGCGCGCCTCGGCGGCCTATCGGCGGCGGATCGTGTCCGTCCTGGTTCGGCGCGGTTTGGAGGCGGTGTCGGCCGGCGAGACGGCATGAAGCGGTTGGTGCGATTGGTCATCAACGGCGATGAACAGACGGTCTACCTTGATACGCGCCGCACCTTGCTCGACTTCCTGCGGGGTGAGGCCGGCCTCCTTGGCACACATCGTGGGTGCGACGCGGGGGACTGCGGCGCCTGTACCGTCCTGCTCGACGGGCAGCCCGTCACCTCCTGCCTGGTCCTGGCCGTGGACTGCGAAGGCGCGCAGGTCCGGACGATCGAGGGAGTGGCACAGGGCGGGCGGCTGCATCCGGTGCAGCGCCAGCTCATCGAGCGTGGCGGCATCCAGTGCGGGTTCTGCACCCCGGGCATGGTCCTCAGCGCCGTCGCCCTGCTCGAAGAGAATCCACGGCTGGACAAGGCGCAGGTGCGACAGGCACTGGCAGGGAACCTCTGCCGTTGCACGGGCTACGCCAAGATCGTCGAGGCGGTCCTGGCGGCGGCCGACGAGATCGCGGCGCAGGCCGCTCCGAGGATTGGCTGATGACCGCTACCAACGTCGTCGGAAGACGTCTGCCGAAGCTGGATGCGCCCGACAAGGCCGTCGGGCGAGCCACCTACGGCCACGATGTCCGACTCCCGGGAATGCTCCATGGTCGCATTCTCTACTCGGCTCACCCGCATGCCCGAGTGCTCCACGTGGATGTGACGCGCGCCGAGCGCCTGCCCGGGGTGCATGCGGTGGTCACCGCCGCCGACAACCCCCCCACCCGCTTCGGCTATGGCAAGGACAACACGCCGCTCAAGGGCGAGGTCGTACGCAGCCTGCGCGATGAAGTGGCGGCCGTGGCCGCCGTCGAGCCCGAGGTCGCCGAGGAAGCGATCTCGTTGATCCGGGTCGACTACGAACCGCTCCCGACGGTCTTCGACGCCGCCGCCGCCCTGAAGCCCGGCGCACCGCTCGTCCACGCCGACCGCGGCAGCAACCTGGTTCAGACCTACCGCTACCGCCATGGCGAGCTGGCCGTCGGCGAAGCCGAAAGCGACTTCACCGTCGAGGCGGAATTCGAGCTCCCCTATGTGGCCCACGGCGCCATCGAGACGAGCATCGTCGTGGCCGCGTTCGACGGGCGGGGGCGGCTGACGCTGTACAGCGGCACCCAGATCCCCTTCCTGCTCCAACGCGATCTGGCGGAGGCCCTACACCTGGACGGCAGTCAGATTCGAATCCTGCAGACCGCCGTCGGCGGCGCGTTCGGCCGCGGCCTCGACATCTACCCCTTCGAGCCTATCGCGGCGCTGCTGGCGCGCAAGAGCGCCCGGCCGGTGCGTCTGGCCTTCTCGCGCCCGGAGGAGTTTCGTGCCGCGCCCGTGCGGCAGCCGGCGCACGTTCAGGTGCGCGCCGGCGCGCGCCGTGACGGCCGCCTGACGTTCCGCGCCGTGCGCGCCCTGCTCGACATCGGCGCCTACGTCTCCTGGGGGGCCGTCACACCGCTGGTGATGATGGAGACGACCGCCTCCTTGTATCGAGTCCCCCACGTCGAATTCCAGGCCGATTGCGTCTACACCAACAACCCGATCACCGGCGCCGTGCGCGGTTACGGGAATCCTCAATCGACGTTCTTCGTCGAAAGCATTATGGATCGGTTGGCCGTGGCGACGGGCATCGACCCGGTGCAGTTCCGCCTGCAGAACGCCAACCTTCCCGGAGAGGAGACCGCACAAGGGCTGCGCATCACCAGTTGCGGGTTGCGCGAGTGTCTGGAGGCGGTCGCGGCGCGGGCTGATCGCAGACCGACAAGCGACGGAGCAGCCCCGGATGGGGCGGCTGGCCGTCACCTGCGCCGCGGCATCGGATTCGCCGCCACGCTGAACGTCGGCGGGGGCGCCCGCATCTACCGCAGCGACGGCTGCGGCGCCGTCGTCAAGGTGGACGACTTCGGCCGGGTGAGCCTGCTCACCGGTAGCACCGAAATCGGACAGGGCTCGGAGACGGCGTTGGCCCAGATCGTCGCCGAAGTGCTCGGAACCTCCATCGACGCGGTCAGCGTGCACAACAGCGACACCGACCTCAAGCCGTGGGACGTCGGCGTCCACGCCAGTCGGACGACCTTCATCGCCGGAAATGCGGCTTACCTGGCCGCCCTGGAGGCTCGCCAACAACTCTACGAGACGGCCTCGGCCCTGCTCTCCGCCCCCCCGGAGGAATTGGAGGCGCGCGACGGCGCGATCTTCGCTCGCACCAGCGGAGCCTCGGTCGACTTGGGAAAGGTCGTCCGGGCCCGGCACTTCCGTGAGGCGGGCCAGATTGTCGTCGGCGAGGGGTGGTACGACCCGCCGACGCAGCTCGTCGACAAGGAAACCTACAAAGGCAACATCTCAGCCGCTTACGGTTTCGGCGCGCAGATGGCCGAGGTCGAAGTCGACACCGAGACCGGCCGGGTGCGGGTGCTGCGCCTGGTGTGCGCCAACGACGTCGGGCGAGCGATCAACCCGATGGCCGTCGAGGGGCAGATTGAGGGAGGTGCCCAAATGGGCCTGGGGTATGCCCTCACCGAGGAGCTGCTCGTTCGAGACGGAGACGTCCTCAACCCGGATTTCCTCGACTACCGCCTGTTCACAGCCGCCGATATGCCCGAGATCGAGACGATTATCGTTGAGACGTCCGACCCGGAAGGTCCGTTCGGAGCCAAGGGCGTCGGCGAGATGGGAGGCACGCCGACGGCGGCGGCGATAGCCAACGCCGTTTTCGATGCCGTCGGCCTGCGACTGACGCGGTTACCCATGACTCCGGAGCGCGTCCTGGCGGCGCTGGATGCGCAGCGGTCACAGGGGAGCGTATGAACGAGTTCCATCTCAACCCAAACCTGCTCCGGGTCCCGCTCTATATCGCCGGCAAGTCGGCCGAAGAGACGCGACGGGAGCTTGGACTATCGGACGTGGTGAAACTGGCCTCCAACGAAAACCCCCTCGGGCCCAGCCCGCGCGCCATGGAGGCATTGAGGCAGGCGCTGGCCGAGGCACACCGCTACCCCGGGCCCGCCGAAATCGATTTGCGGCGAGCCCTTGCCGTCCACCACGGCCTCGGGTTGACCGAAGACCATTTCCTGATCGGCAACGGCGCCACCGACGTCCTGCGCATTCTGGGCCAGTCCTTCCTCTTCGACGGCGGCGAAAGCGTCTTCCCACGGATCTCCTTCCCTCTTTATCGGCTGTTGACGACGATGTACGGAGGGAAGTCCATACCCATTGATCCGTTGCCGGGGCTTGGAATCGATCTGGAGGCGATGGCCGAGGCGGTTACCCCCCAGACACGGATCGTCTGGCTCTGCTCGCCGAACAACCCTACCGGTCTGGCCCTTGAACACCGTGCCGTCGAGGTGTTCTTGGACTCCTTGCCCAGGCATGTCATCGTCGCCATCGACGAGTCCTACATCGACTATGTCACCGACCGGGCCGCGGTCGACAGCCTGGCGTTGCTGCGAGCCGGGCGCCGTGTCGTCGCCGTCCGCAGTTTCTCCAAGAGCGCCGGTCTGGCCAATCTGCGCGTCGGCTACGGCGTGGCGCAGCCGGAGATCATCGAATACTTGCTCCACGCCGTCCTGCCCTTCAACACCGGGGCACCGGCCGCGCTGGCGGCGATGGCCAGCCTGGAAGACGACGACTACCATCGCCGCAGCCGCGCGCTGGTGACGCTGGAGCGGGAGTTCCTGGCCGCCGGGTTGACCTCCGCCGGCCTGACCCCCCTCCCGAGTCAGGCCAACTTCCTGCTTGTGCCGAACGTGCCGGCCTGCGACGACGTGGTGAGGCGCCTCTTAGAGCGAGGAGTGATCGTGCGCCCGATGTCCAACTTCGGCGTCCCGAACGCGCTGCGAGTGAGTATTGGCCTGAGGGAACACAACCTGCGGTTCCTGGACGCCCTGGCCGAGATCCTGGCCGAAGCCCGATCGGTGACACTCTGAGGAGCCAACCCCATGGGATTTGTCCGCCGTGTAGAACGTGTGGCGCTGGCCGTCGCCGATCTCGATGCCGCGCAGGAGTTCTTCGAAACCTGGTTTGGGGCTGAGTTCGATGCCGAGGAAAACATTGAGGACATGGGGATTCGCTATCGGCCCTTCCGCCTGGGGGAGAGTACGATGGAGATCCTGCAAGCGACGCGGCAAGACAGCCCCGTCTCCCGTTTCCTGGCCTCGCACGGAGGGCCGGGGGTGCATCACATCACCTTCGAGGTCGACGACCTAGACGCCGCCGTGGCCGAACTGGAACGCCGCGGCGGACGCATCGCCTCCCGCCATGACTACGCCCCCGGGGTGACCTTCGAGGGGCAGGTCTGGCGCGAAGCCTTCGTCCACCCCAAGGATGCCTTCGGGGTCCTGGTGCACTTGGCCGAGAAGCGGAGAGTGGGCTGAGGCTCGATGACCCCACCGCCTGTGGAGCTTTTCCGTTCGCTCACCGTGCTCTCAATCGAGCAGGCGATGACTTTGCCGTTCTTGACCATGCGGTTGGCGATGGAGGGCATGCGCGTCATCCGCGTCGAGAATCCGCCCCGCGGAGACCCGAACCGATGGGTTGGCCGCGAGGCCGTCGACGGCGAGACCGGGATGGGCACCTACTATCTTCCCAACAACCCAGGCAAGCTCGGCGTCACGCTCAATCTGGCCGAGGCGGAGGGCCGACGTCTGCTTCACCGGCTCATCGGCGAACTCCCTGTCGACATCTTCGCCACAAATCAGCGACCTCGGTCCTACACCCGACTGGGGATCGACGAGGCCAGCCTGCGTCGCCTCCGTCCCAACCTGATTTGGCTCGGGATCTCCGGCTTCGGCCCCGAACACGACGAGGCTGCGTACGACCCGATTCTGCAGGCCCGGTCGGGATTCATGGACCTCACCGGGGAGCCCGACGGCCCGCCGGTCGTCTTCGGTTTGCCCATGGTCGATCTCGGCGCGGCCGAGCATGCCTACGGCCAGGTCATGAGAGCCCTGTATCGCCGAGCCGCCACCGGGCAGGGTGCCAAGATCGAGATCTCGATGTTCCAGTCCGCCGTCTCCTGGATGAACACCCCGATCCTTCTGGCGGCGTCCTTTCAAGAGACGATCGGGCGACCGGGGAACCGGCACCCGTTCTTCGCTCCGGTCGAGGTCTACCCGTCGGCCGACGGCCACATTTACATCGCCGTCGGCAACGATCGCCAGTGGGAGTTGTTGACTTCTCTTCCAGGTTTTGAATCGCTCGACCGAGAGACCTTCCGCCGGAACGCCGGCCGGATCGCCGCCGTGGCAAGCCTGAACGAGGCCTTGGCAGCCCTAACCCGGCCGCACACCACGGCGTGGCTGGTGGACCATCTGCAATCGGCCGGCATCCCTGTCTCGCGAGTCCAAACCGTCGAGCAGGTCTGCGCCGACCCGTTGGTGGCGGAGCTTCTCATCCGCTCGCGTGACCCTCGCTCGGGCGTCGAAATCCGCCTCCCGCCTCCGCCGGTGTTGACCGAGTTTCTGCTCGAACACGACCTGACCATGGATTTCCCGCCTCGCCTGGGCGAGCACAACGAGCTCGTTCTCGGATGGCTCGGCCAGAATGCCGCCAGCCTGCAACGGCAGGGCCTCCTATGAGCCGGCGTTCCCCTTCAACGAGAGGTTGGCGGTGACCTCGGATCGGACCGACGAGGACATCCGATTCCGCGCATCGCTGCGCGACTTCGTCGAGCGGGAAGTCGTCCCGGCGGCTCGCGAGCTCGATGAGCGCGGCGAATTCCCGTCCGCCCTGTTCCGCCGTTGCGCGCAGAACGGCTACCTGGGGCTGCGCTACCCCGAGTCGGCCGGAGGCAGTGGAGCCGACTTCGTCACCTTCTGTGTGATGGCGGAAGAGCTGGCGCGAGGCTCGCTATCCCTGGCCTCGGTTGTGGTGATGCAGGGGCTGATGGGGACGGATTTCGTTCACCGCTTCGGCTCGGCGGATCATCGCCGGCGGCTCCTGGTGCCCGCCCTGCGAGGCGAGATGATCGGGACCATCGCCATGACCGAGCCCGACTTCGGTTCCGACCTGGGCGGCATCACCACCCGGGCGATTCCGGCCGATTCCGGTTGGATCCTGCACGGCCGCAAGATGTGGATCACCTCGGCCACCGTCGCCGACTTCTTCACCGTCGCCGCCAAGACCGACCCGCAGGCCGGTTTCAAGGGGATCGATTTCTTCCTGGTCGAGAAGGGGATGCCGGGTTTATCCGTCGGCCGGAAGATCGACAAGCTTGGGGTGCGCGCCTCCGAGACCTCGGAGGTGATTCTGGACGGCGTAGAGTTGCCGGCCGAGAACCTGCTCGGCGCGCAGGGCACCGGCTTCCTCAACCTCGGGAAGATCCTGGCCGAGATCCGCACCATGACCGGCGCCTTGGGGCTGGGCCTGGGCCAGGCGGCCCTGTCGGCCTCGATCCGCTACGCTGGCGAACGAGTTCAGTTCGGCAGACCCATCGGATCGTACCAGGCCATCGCCCACAAGATCGCCGAGATGGCGACTCGATTGGAGGCCGCACGCGGGCTGGTGTACCGCTCGGCGCAGGAGATCGCCTCTGGACGGGGCGACACGAAGCTGGCGTCGATGGCCAAGCTCTTCGCCACTGAGGCCGCCAACCATATCGCCGATGAGTGCACTCGCATCTTCGGCAGTTACGGGTTCGCCATGGAGTACGACCCGCAACGATACTATCGCGACGCACGCTTCTTGCTCTACGGCGGCGGGACCTCGGAAATCCTGCGGACGGTCATCGCCAAGGAGCTTGGCGTTGGGTAGGGTCGGCTTCTCCCTTCCCAGGGGGAAGGGGGGCGGGCCATTACATGCCCTCCCCCCTTTCCAGATCGGAAG
>Ga0209341_10003417_pt1 | contig 14828 bp, 5 predicted proteins | sample RifCSP13_2_FD_184020 | JGI IMG/M metagenome (GOLD analysis project Ga0209341, IMG submission 184020) | Soil microbial communities from Rifle, Colorado - Rifle CSP2_sed 13_2 (SPAdes) (version 2) | ecosystem: Environmental > Terrestrial > Deep subsurface > Rock core/Sediment | place: Rifle...
CAGACGGCGATGCGGCGTCCACCCGAGCTCGGGGCGATCGCAGCCATGCACGCCACCCACGATCGGTTTGCCTGTGACGTCCACTACACGGGTGGCTCCGTTCATATTGCCGAATCCGTCGACTGGCCCGGCTCGATGGTGCCGCTCAACGGGTTGCCGCCCGACCCTGACATTGTCGGCGACCGGTGGTGGGACATGTGGATGGAGCGACTGGAGAACACGCCGCAATGGCTGCCGATCTGGCTTCGGCACCAGCGTCGAGACGACTATTGGCTGCATGGTTCCCCGTGCGCCGATTATGGGGCGATAGCAGTACCCACCCTGCTGATCGGTGGCTGGCTCGACCCCTACGTCACTGGAATCTTGGCCATGCTCGAGCACCTCAACGTGCCTCGTCGAGCCGTAGTGGGTCCGTGGGGTCACTACCGTCCCGCGACCGGTGTGCCTGCGCCGACCCTCGACCATCTCGAGCTCATGGCGCGCTGGTTCGGCCATCATCTGCGCGGCGACGTCAACGGAGTAATGGACGAGCCACTCCTCCAGATGTTTGTTCGAGAGACTCCGCCCTACGACGGCGAGCGAGTCCGAGGTGTGTGGCGCGCCGAGATGTCGTGGCCGCCGCACGATGTTTCACGCTGGGAACTTCCACTCAGTTCGCTGGCGCATGACCGGACCGAGTGGGACGGCCCGCAGTGGGTGGGCAGCCACGCCCCGTTCTGGGATCGTGGGGGTTGGGGCAGCAAGGCGGACCCGGACACAGCAGCGGCGATCGACTTCGAAACAGACCCGTTCGCGCAATCGCTCGAAATTCTCGGCACGCCCGAGGTAGAAGTCACGGTCACGGTCAACGAACCGGTCGGGCTGGTGGCAGCTCGGTTGCTCCTCGTGTCTCCTGAAGGGCAAAGCCATCTGGTCTGTCGCGGCAATCGCAACCTTTCGTTTCCGGGTGACCTCTCGACCCCGGTTCCGGTCAAGCCGGGCGACCCGATGACCGTCCGATTCCCGCTTATGACGACATCCGCCGTGGTGCCGGTGGGTTGGCGGCTACGCCTCGCCATCGCCGGCGCCGACTTCCCGCTCGCCTGGCCGCCTGGCCTCCGATTTACGCTGCGTGTCGACCCGAACCGATCCCGATTGGTGCTTCCGATCGTTCCCGCTCGCTCGGAAGATCGCCAACTGACGATCCCCGAATCGGCTGCGCCGCCGACGCCGCCGGTCGAAGTCCTGGATAAATCGGCTACTTGGACTGCCGACCATGACCATGGCGAGACGAGGTTCGCCAAGGAGGTCACCGGCCGCGAACTCCAGCCGGATCGCGTCGACCTCGTTTACGACAGCCGCCACTCGATCGAGGTAACGGTCGCCGACGACGACCCGACTTCCCTCCGGGCCCGATCCACGGCGGACGTGTCGCTGCGCCGGCCGGGTTGGGACGTGCGGACGATCGGCGACGTCGAGATGACTGCCGACGTCGGATCTTTTCATCTGACGATCGGCCTCACGGCCCATCACGACGGCGCCGCGGTGTGGTCCCGCACGTGGCGGGAAGCCATCCCGCGGGAATGGGCCTGATCATGATCGAGTTGGCGACCCAACCCTTCGGGTGGCTTACAGCAGGTACCAGTCGAGGAAGCGTTCGAGCCTCTGGTAGAAGTGGATCTGGGGGCCGCGACGCAGCAACCCATGGCCCTCGGTCGGGTAGGTGATGTACTCGAACGTTTTGCCATGCGCGCGCAGGGCGTCAATCAGTTGTGCGGACTGCTTGGGGCTCACTCGCTCATCGAGCTCGCCGTGGGCGACGAGCAGCGGCTTTTCGATGTTCGACACCCAATGCACCGGCGAAGCCTCCCGGTAGGCAGCGCGATCCTCGGACGGCTGACCCATCATTCGTTCGAGGTCGTCAGTTCCGACCTGGTCGCCCTGCGCCCATGATGTGAGGATGTCCGAGTCACCGAATTTGGAGATACCGGCGGCGAAACGGTGCCGAGGATCCCGTGCGAGCGCAGCCACGGCGAGATACGCGCCGTAGCTGGCGCCGAAGATGGCGATACGATCGGGGTCAACCCAGTCGAGCCCAGCGAGGTAGTCGTAGGCGGCCAAGCAGTCGCCGGTGTCGGCCACACCCCAGACTCCGTGGTTGGCGTGCTCGAACCCGAGACCGTAGCTCGTGCTCCCGCGGAAGTCGATGGCAAACCAGCCGTATCCCTTGTCGATGAAGTACTGAGCGTGCCCGTCCCACTCGTCGCCATAGTGCGCCGTAGGTCCCCCGTGCGGGTAGACCACAGCCGGACACGGGCCCTTGGCGTTGGGGGGCCGAAGGAGCCGACCTGGTATCTCGACGCCGTCGAGAGAGGGGTAGCTGACCACTTCGGCGACCACGTGCGACGCCGTAGCGATAGCCGCGGGGATTTGAGCGAAGCGACGCTCTATGCGGCCATCGGGCGCGACAGCAACGATCTGGGGCGGGGTGCGCTGGTCTTCGAAGATAGCCACGACGCTGCGATCGGCGACCCATCGGGGGTCGGACCACGTCCCGGCGCGTGCGATCGCCGTCACCGTCCCATCCCCCGCATCGACCAGTACCAGGTCACCAGCGCCGGCGCGAACGCGAACTGCGAGGATCTGACGACCGTCTGCGCTCCAACGTGGTGACGAGAAGTCTGCTTCGGCCGACGTCAGTCGGCGCTCATTCCCATCCTCGAAAACGTGAAGCTCCCGCCAACCGGAGTGCTCGGAAGCGAACACAATCGAACGGCCGTCCGGCGAGAACGCCGGGCTGCCCACGAAGATCCCCGGCGGAGACACGACGGTCGACAGCTCGCCTGTTGCAACATCGACGATGCGCAGATCGCCGCGCCGCCGGTCGTCCCGGGGGGCGTGGACGTAGGCGACCCGCCGCCGGTCCGGCGCCAGCGACACGGCGCTGGCAGAACCGTCCGCTGGGGTCAGAGGCGCAGGCCAGGGATCGTCGAGGGCGACATGGCAGAGCCGAGTGACTCGGTCGCGCTCCACCGAGATCAGTAGATGCTCGTCGTCCAACCAGGTCGGGGAGCCCCCGGTCACCAGCCGTCGCGACGGGCCGCCGGCGGCAGGCGTGACGTGCACTGAACCGTCGTTGGCGTAAGCCACGAGCCTGCCGTCGGGCGACCACGCCGGAGGCGTGTCCTCCCAATAAGCATGCGGAGACCGATCAGTTGTGAGCCGGCGAATGTCATGGCCGTCGACTCTCATCGCCCAAATGTCGGAAGCGTCGCCAAAGTCCAGGACGAACGCAATCTCGGCACCGTCGTTGGACACAACCATGTCGTGGGGCCGGCCGACGGCGGCAATGGCGTCCAGTCGCCAATGGGGCGGCGGGGGCCGCTTCACCGGCTGGCTGGGCACGCCGTTGTGGTCATCGATGTTCACCCAGGGGCTCACGGACCCATCTCCTCCTCGAATGCGGCCAGCGTGCCCACTACGAGCCCACCGAGGGTGGAGAGCTCGTAGCCCCCCTCTTGCACGAAGACGGTGGGTAAGCCCAATGCGCCGATTCGTCGGCCGGCTTCGGCGTACCCGGCGGCCGACACTCGAAGCGGGCTCTCTGGATCATCGACGTGTCCATCGACCCCGAGCGAGACGACCAGCGCATCACAACCTGCGACGGCCGCACAAAGACGCCCGACGGCTGGGACCCACTCGGCATCCCCGGCGCCTTCAGGGAGGGATTCGTTGCGATTGGCTCCCTGTCCGGGACCGGCGCCCGTCTCGTCGGCGCGACCGACGAAGTGAGGGAACCAACCGGCATCCGGATCGATGTGCACGGATGCGTAGACGACGTCGCTCCGCTCGTAGAACAACATCTGGGTGCCGTTGCCGTGGTGGGCATCCAGGTCCACGATGCCGACCCGGGCCGCGCTCCCCCGTCGCAGTTGTTCGGCTGCCAGCGCCGCGTTATTGAGAAAGCAAGCCCCGCCGTAGAAATCTCTCCCGGCATGATGGCCCGGCGGACGACAAACTGCGTATACGGCACGTTCGCCTGCCAGCACCATGTCGGCGGCGGTAAGGGCGCAATCGGCGGCGGCGACGGCCGCCGCATACGTTCCCGGACCGACCGGCGTGGTGGTGTCCATGGCATACCAGCCGGCTCGGGCCGACTCGGCGACCGGTAATCGCCGAGGGAGGCTGCCGAAGATCTGCGGGAGAGGGAAGACGTAAGGGACGACCTGATCCTGGCCGGGGTTGTTGGGATAGCCAGCGGCGACCCAGCGGCCGTGGGCGGATGCCAGATGGTCGAGAAAGTCCGGATCGTGAACCGTGGTGAGGTCGCCACGCGAATGGGGGGTCGGCTCCACGATGCGAGCCCCCGCCGTCACGAGCGCCGCGCGAATGACTTCGCCCCGCGCCGGCACCTCGTCTGGAGGGATGGTCACACCGACCCAGACCTCACCGTGCGGATCGTGCAGCCGATGGGATTCCGACCACACGGCCGGCATTCGGAGTGTCGGGTGGCTCAAGGCTCCCAGATGGTACGTTGCGCACCTGGACCAAGCACGAAATCACGCGGTTTTGCCCGGTGGCGCAATCTCGGAGGCGCCAGTCCGGCCGACGGCTCCCGGCTAACCGATCGCCCCGGCCTCCGCCATGTTCAGCTCGATGAGGCGGTTCATCTCGACCGCATACTCCATCGGGAGTTCTCGAACGATCGGTTCGATGAAACCGGCCACCACCAGTGACGTGGCCTGCTCCTCGGTGAGGCCTCGGCTCATCAGGTAGAAGAGCTGCTCCTCCCCCACCTTGGAGACGGTGGCCTCATGGCCGATCTCGGCGTCGTTCTCCTCGATCTCCATCGACGGATAGGTGTCGGACCGCGACTTCTCATCGAGGATCAAAGCGTCACAGCGCACGAAGCTCTTGGCCCGCTCCGCCCCCTGTTCGACCCGGACCAAACCTCGATACCCGGCGCGGCCGCCGTTCTTCGAGATCGATTTGGAGATGATGGTCGAGGTGGTGTCGGGAGCGGCGTGCACCATCTTGGCCCCGGCGTCTTGATGCTGTCCCTCCCCGGCGTAGGCGATCGACAGCACCTCGCCGTGGGCACCCGGCTCCATCAACCACACCGCCGGGTACTTCATAGTGAGGCGGGAGTTGTGGACGATGAATCCCTCTGCAACGAAGTTGCCCGTCCCCTCGACCTCGATGTCCCACGTCGGCACCACTTCGCCAAGCTCACCCACCGCCACCCGATGGATCTCCACCGACTCGGGCAGTTCGATGGTGGACCGTCCAACTCTACGGAAGGGCTCGTTCTTCTCAACCGGAACCTGCTGGCGACCTGCCTCTCGAAGCGGATCCGACACCTCGGCCAACAATCGCCGATCCAAGGGGAAATCGAGGCGATGGGAGCCCCTGCTGGTGCTCTCGTAACCGAGAATCCGAACGGCTTTGCCCTCGTGCTCGGTGTTGATGCGGGCACGGATGCCGAGAGACGTGAGCACCTCGCTCGCATCCTCCAGCAGCGGTCGGTTGACAGACTTGATCGAAAAGCCTCGACGGCCCCGCGCCGCGCACCCATCAGAATCGAGCAGTCCGGCGAGCAGAGCGACCCGCTGCGATTCAGGCAGATCGAGCACCCATTCGGGCAGGCGCTTTTCGAGTGCCCCGGACACGAGTCCATTGCTCTCGAACAAGTCGGCCAAATCGACGGAGTTCCAGGTCACGGCGATCCCGTCCGCCCGCACCGAAGGGTGGACTTCGGGCGCCAGCCGATTCATCACTTCCAGCAGACGCTGGTGGGCACGGTCTCCGGTTGGAACCGAGAAGACCACCTTGGCCCATCGCCTACCGCCGGCTTCGGACGGCTTCGAATCGATGGATCCATCCCCGAGGAACAGCCCGAACAACCACATCAGCTCGTCGGTGGTGTGCTCGGGAACGTCCAATCGAGCCGCGCGAACCCGGGCGGCCGCATAACCCGTCTGGTACTGATTGCTTCCCACGAAGGTAGTTTCCAGAGACGGCTGTTCGAGTTTGTGGGGATGCCCGTAATCGAGGCTGGTGGTCGGAACGATGGCGTGCGACAAATGATCGGCACGGACGTAGCCCAGCCGATACCGGCCCAACTTCTTGGGGCGTTGGGGGTCGTAGCGGTACGAGTAGAAGGGGTGGTTGTCGGTCACCAGCAGACGGCGCTCGCCGGTGCGGACCTCACGTACTTGCTGATATCCCGAGAAGCGCTTGGCCGTCACCTTCCTCCATGCCAGTTTCCCGCTGGCGTCGTCGTATGACAGCACGTCCTCGCCGGGCTGGAGCAGCTCGATGGGTTTCGACCCAGACGGAGTGGTCACGCGCGAGCCTTCGGCGAGACAGCCGATGTTTCCGTCGATCCATTCCATGGTGGCGTCGGCATAGGCGGCGGCCCGTTTGGTAACGAGATTGAACACGTTGTTCGACCAGTTTTGGATGGTGGTGTAGCGACACCGCCCTCCTCGCTTGACGACGATCTCGACGACCGCTGAGTGCAGGGAGTCCGTCGAGTAAACGGGAGCCGAGCAATTGTGCACGGCAAAGCCTGAAGCGAGATAGCTATCAGGCGCCTCAACGTCGAGGTTGTACACGAGACCATTGAAATCCGACACGTCGCGGTGTTTGATCGGGACCAGGAAATAGTCGCCAGCATCTCGCACCTCAGAAGCCCGTCCGACGGTCCATTGGACCTGGTACAGGTCATGCCGGGTAACCGGACGCCCCATGATTTCGGCGGCACCACCGCGCCGCTCGAGTCGGATGGTGGCGTAGGTGCCCAGTCGCGCCAAGATCGCTTGGAGCTGATGTGCCCATTCCCGTGAAGTCGTGTGAGCGCGGACCCACCGCCGGTTCGTAAGAGTGGTGACGTTTCCGTCCCCCCGGACGTACGTTTCTACAAGCTGGGCAAGGAAGCTGTCGTCCTGGGCCATGAACTCCGACGACAAACGCTTGCTATGGGACCTGGTTCCAACGTGGTTCCGCATCGTCTCATAGCCGGCGATCGTGTATACGAGGACCCGGGCCTCGTTCTTCTCTTCGTTCCAGAAGATCGAACCCTCGGTCTCATAGAGGTCCTTGCAGATACGACGAACATCATCGACGGACTCGGTGTCGTTGATATTGAACGAGAACGCAAGCGTCTTGTGCCCGTTGACGAGCGACGCAGAACCATCGGCCAGGTAGTAGCCGGCGAGCCGCGCCAACTCGTCGACGAGCAACACATCGGCCAGGTGCGGTCGGGGCTTGGGAAAGACTAGGAAGTCACCTTCGTCAACGTCCTTCGCCTCCACCCAGGTAGGTGTTGCAGCCTTGAGGAGCCGACTGTTGACTTCGGGCTGCCAGCCATTGCGCGGCTGCCGCTTCACGAGCACGTTCTGGCGTCGAACCACCAGCAGTGGATGTTCGCCCGTCACCTGAAAGGCGTTGTCAGGAGAAACCGGAGTGAAGCGATAGAGCGGCCCTCGATGGTCTCGAACCTGAAAGGCCTTGACCCGGACCGGCCGACCGTGTTGGCTCAGAACCCGATCGCCAACCTTGATCTGCTCTATCGGCCGGGGATCTCCGTCGGCCATCGAAATCCACTCACCGGCCGGAAGGCAGCCCTCGACATAGTGGACGAACGCCCCTTCATCGATGATGATCATCGTCCGCTCGAACTGCCCCATGTTCTCGGAGTTGATGCGGAAGTAAGCCTGCAACGGCTGATCGACGTGCACGCCGGGCGGGCAGTAGATGAACGACCCACCGCTCCACACCGCCGAGTTCAAGGCGGCGAACTTGTTGTCGTTGGGGGGGATGATGGTCCCGAAGTATTCCTTCACCAGGTCGGGATACTCCCGCACCGCCGTGTCCATGTCACAGAACAGCACTCCGAGCTTCTCGAGGTCCTCGCGGTTGCGGTGGTAGACCACCTCGGAGTTGTGGACGATGATCCCTTCGGCCACGAAGTTGTGGGGCCCGTCCACTTCGATGTCGAACACCGCCGAGATGTCCGCCTCACTGATGGCGCTGACCGTGGCGAATCCGAGATGCTCGGTGATGGTGCGCTCTGTCGCCGCCGGAGAGACCATGGCCGCCAACTCTGCGAGGTCGACGGAGATGGGCATACCCGCCCCGAGAGTCGTCGGGGCGGCGTCGAGCACGCCACGCAGGAAGGCGACTCGTTGCGATTTGGGCAATCCGAACATCCAGGCGGGCAGCCGGCGACCCTGGAGATGGCCGATCATCCCGTTGCGCATCAGGAAACGAACGAGGGACTTCGAATCGACGGACAGGACATCGCCGTCCTGCTGAGTCCCCAACTCGAAGCGACGGGCGAAAACGCCGGCGATCAAGCCGACAACTTCGCCCTTGGCGAGCGTCCAATCCACGCAGTATCTGCCTCGGCCGCCCTCGTCGACGATCGAGGCGCCCCCGAACAGACAGCCCAGCAGCCAGGCCACCTCGTCGTCGGTGGTGCGGGGGAAGACCGCCGGAGTTCCGTTGGGTCGTTCGAAGGTATGCACACGACCAACGTCCGGCAGCGAGGCAGCAACCGCGACGAGGTCTCCCACAACAAGCTCGGCCAGGGTCCGCCAAACGCGCTCCTCGCCCTCCAGGCGTAGGAACGGATGGTTGTCAGTGGCGTAGACAACCCGGTCGCCGACCTCGAGGCGGTAGGTCTGGCGAACGTCGGTCTGGGCGGCCGCTTTGATCTTGGCTGTCTCGAGGAGGCCAGTCCGCTCGTTGAGCGAGAACACCCGCTCCCCGGATTGCAGCTCCTTGATGGGCACCAGGCCGCGCTCCACCGTGAGCACCCGGGCGTCGCCACGCAGGCATTCGTACTGGGCGGTCACCCCTGCCAGGTACTTCCGCTCCGCCTCGGGGATGCCCAACTTCTCGTAGGTGGACTTGATGGAGTCGGGAACCATGTCCCACGACTTGGCCTGACCCTCGGTGGGTTTGACGTAGTAGTAGATGTTGTCGAAATCGATGTCGTTCAGAGCACCTCCCCCACCCCATTGAGGTACGGGTTTGCGCAAGAAACGCGTGTATGCCCGGAGACGGAAGTCGAGCATCCACTGCGGCTCCCCTTTCATGCGCGACATCTCCCGGATGATGTTCTCGTTCAGGCCCTTCTCGGGCTTGAAAACGTACTCCTCCTCGGAGTCGCGCCAGCCCAACTGGTAGGCGCCCATATCGATGTTGACGGTGCTCATGTGCTCACTTCACCACTCGCAGACGAATTTGCACTATCCAGATAGTGATTATAGGCCGATGGCCGACCAAAAGGGGCGGGATTGGAGCCTACCGGGGCCGGCGGCCGACCAGCACTCGGGAGTTGTTCCACTCTCCCCGGGTCGAGCGCACCTCGACCAGTCCGGATCTGCGCATGCCCGTGGCCACGGTCCGCGAGCGGTCGGGACTTACCTCGATCAACAGCCAACCCCCCGGTCGTAGCCACAGGTGTGATTCCGCCACTGCCTGCCGGACCAGACCCAGGCCATCGTCCGAACCGTCCGTCAGGGTATGGATCGGCTCGAACTTGGCAACCTCGGCAGGCAGATCGGCCAACTCCGACATCGGTATGAACGGGGGATGGAACGTGATGGTGTCGACCGACCCTCGCAGGGACTTGGGAACACCGCTGAACAACCCTCCCCTCACGAACCGGGCATTGGCGAGGCCCAACCTCCTGGCGTTGCGGTGGGCCACCGCCACGGCATCGGCCGCCAGGTCGGTTCCCACCACTCTGGCTTTCGGAACTCGAGCCGCCACTGCCAGCGCCACTGCTCCCGAACCGGTGGCGAGATCCACGTGTACGGGCGCCGACCGACGCCGGAGCCGGACGATCGCCTGGTCGGCGAGGAACTCGGTGTAGGCGCGGGGGATGAACACCCCCGGCCGTATCTCCAGATCGAGCCCGTGAAACTCGGCCCGTCTGGTGATGTAGGAGACCGGCTCGCCCGCCGATCGGCGAACCAGCGTTCGGGCGAAACGCCGACGAACCGCCGCGGAGACCTCGGCGTCCTCGTCCACTTCGCTGCCGAGCACGTGACCGAGCAGTTCCTCGGCCTCGATACGTTCTCGACCCTTCTGCCAATGGTCTATCGCCTCCGACTCCAGCAGGGTGGCTTCGGCATCGTCGAGCAGTTCTCGGGCGCGCATGGGTGAGCGATCGTAGAGGCGGCGGCGCTTGGGTGGCGTTCGGCCGGCTGACTCCCCTGAATGGCTCAGCGGACTCCCGCCGGCTCGGCGGTGTGAGATTCGACGGGCGGGCCGGCCTGTTCCGGTCCAGCTGCTCGCAGCACCCAGAAACGAGACACTTGGCGATCGAAGGCCGAGAGCACCCTGTCGGCGACCGGGCTGTCGGTGAGCCGAAGGTGTTCTTCGACCAGGGCTCGGATCTCCATCGCCTCGATCTCGATCGGCCGGCGCGGACCGGGGGCGGTGTCGGCCACATAGCGGTTGAAGTTCATCCTCGGGTCCCAGACGTAGGCAACCCCTCCGGTCATGCCGGCCGCGAAATTCCGGCCCACCTCTCCGAGCACCACCACCGTCCCCCCGGTCATGTACTCACACCCGTGGTCCGAGCAACCTTCCACCACCGTCACCCCTCCGGAGTTGCGAACCGCAAAACGTTGGCCGACGGTGCCGGCCAGGAAGACCTGTCCCCCGGTAGCTCCGTACATGACGGCGTTGCCGGCGGCATGGGGAACATCGGTCCCTCCCCGCCGGGGAACGACCACTATCCGTCCCCCCCCCATCCCCTTGCCCAAGTAATCGTTGGCCGTTCCCTCGAGCCGCAGCGACATCCCCGCCGACGTCCAAGCACCGAAGCTCTGACCGGCCGTGCCGGCCAGACGAATGTCAATCGTTCCCTCCGGCAGCCCGCCGTCTCCATAACGAGCTGCGATCAACCCCGAAAGGCGGGCGCCGATGGTGCGGTCCTCGTTCGATATCGGGTACCAGACGGTGACCGGGCGGCCGTCGGCCAGCGCCTCGGCGCAATCAGACACCAAGCGATCCGACAACGTCGATAAGTGCAGCGGACGGTACCCCGGGTGACGCAGGCGACCCTCCGCGCGTACCAGGAGCGCCGCGAGGTCGGCCGACATGGGGTGATCGGGGTCGATGGCACGAAGCAGGTCGGCCCGCCCGACTACCTCTCCGAGGGTTCTCGCCCCCAACGCCGCCAGATGACGACGGATCTCCTCGGCGAGGAGTCGGAACAGTGTGACGACGTGTTCGGCTGCACCGGTGAACTTGGCCCGCAGGTCCTCCCGCTGGGTGGCGATCCCCACCGGACATGTGTTGAGGTGGCACTGCCTGACCATCTTGCAACCCATGGCCAGCAACGGCAGGGTGCCGAAACCGAAGCGCTCGGCGCCCAGCAAGGCCGCCACAACCACGTCACGGCCGGTGCGGAGACCTCCGTCGGTCTCCAGAGCCACGACCGAACGCAATCCGTTGGCAACCAGCACCTGGTGGGCCTCGGCCAAACCCAGTTCCCAGGGCGAACCGGCGTGCTTTATCGAGATCAGCGGTGAGGCGCCCGTGCCGCCCTCGGCGCCGGAGATGAGGATGGCATCGGCCTGGGCCTTGGCCACACCCACCGCGACGGTGCCCACTCCCGGCTCCGACACCAGCTTCACCGATACGCGGGCGGAGGGCTTGAAGGCCTTCAAGTCGTAGATCAGTTGGGCGAGGTCCTCGATCGAGTAGATGTCGTGATGAGGTGGCGGGGAGATGAGGGTCACGCCCGGTTCCGTATGGCGGAGTCGAGCGATCTCGGCCGACACCTTGTGACCGGGTAGTTGTCCACCCTCCCCCGGTTTGGAGCCCTGCGCGATCTTGATCTGGAGTTCTTCGGCCGAAGCCAGATACCCCGGCGTCACTCCAAAGCGGGCCGAGGCGACCTGTTTGATCCCCGAGTTGCGAGGGCTGCCGTAACGCTCCGGAGCCTCCCCTCCCTCCCCCGAGTTGGACAGCGCCCCAATCAACGTCATCGCCTCGGCGAGGGCCTCGTGGGCCTCTCTGGAAAGAGCACCATGCGACATCGCCGACGTGACGAAACGGCGCATGATTCGCTCCGCGGGCTCCACCTCTTCGAGCCGAACGGGACGGCGATCCACGGTGGTCAGCAGGTCGCGCACCAGGGCCGCCGGTCGATCGTTGACTGAGTCCAGGTAAGCCTGCCAGTCACTCATCTGGCCCGAGCGGACCGATTTGTGGAGGGCCAGCACCACGTCCGGGGCGGTCACGTGGGCGCTGCCACCGCGGCGGTGCTTGTAAAACCCGCCGGGATGCTCTTCCCCCCCCCGGTAACGAGCGTGGCGAGCCATCACCGCCTTGGCAATGTGGTCGAACCCGAACCCGCGCAGCCGGCGAGTGGTATTGCGAAACGCCAGCTGGCAAACCTCCTCCGACAGTCCGATTACTTCGAAAAGCTCGCTGCCTCGGTAGGCCGACACGGTGCAAATCCCCATCTTCGACATGATCTTCAGCAGTCCTGCCTGAAGGGAGGACCGATAGTTCTCCTGAGCAACCACCGGGTTGACGTTTACCTCTCCCGCCTCGGCCAAGGCTCGCACCTGATCAATGGCCAGATAGGGGTTGACCGCCGAAGCCCCGAGTCCGATCAGGCAGGCGAGATCGTGGGAGTCCCGCGGCTCCCCTGAGACCACGACCAGCGACACGTTGCCGCGGATGCCCGCATCGATGAGATGGTGATGCACGGCTCCTACCACCAGCGCGATGGGGACCGGGGCGTGGTCGGAATCGGTCTCCCGGTCGGACAGTACCAGGATGGTTGCCCCCCCCCGCACGGCCTCCTCCGCCTCTACACAGATCTCATCGAGACGCGTCTTCATGGCGCCGGGTCCTTCCGCCGCCGCCCATACCGCCGCGATCCAATAGGAGAAGAACCCGGGGTCGCCGGACCGGACGATCATTTCCAACTCGGCATCGGAGAGCACCGGCGACGACAACTCCATCAGGTGGGCCTGCTGGGGCGTGGCTTCGAGCAAAGAGCCTCTCCGACCAAGCTGTATGCGCAGAGACATCACGAGCTGCTCGCGGATCGGATCCATCGGGGGATTGGTCACCTGGGCGAAGAGTTGATGGAGGTAGTGGGTGAGGCGGCGGGGCTGGTCGGCGAGCGCCGCCAACCCGGTGTCGTTGCCCATCGAACCGGTGGGGGTCTTTCCCTCGGCCTTCTCGGCGAGGATCATCCGGCGCTCTTCGGCGGTGTAGCCGAAGACGCGACAGAGGGCGGCGGCGTCGAATCGTGAGTCGGCCGAGGCGTCGAAGGGCGCCTGCACGAAGAGGGTCTCGGTGCGCACCCAGTCGCGGTACGGTTGTTGGGCGGCCAGCTCCGCCTTGACCCGTTCCGACAGCCTGACCTCCCCGGTGGTGCCGTCGAACATGATCACCTCACCCGGCCCTAGCTGTCCGGTCACCTCGGCTCGGGCTTCCTCCTGCGGGCAGACGCCGGCTTCCGAGGCCACCAAGACCACATCGGGAGAGATGGCCCACCGAGCGGGGCGCAACCCATTGCGATCCATTCCGGCCAGCAACGAGATCCCGTCCGTGGCGGCGATGGCGGCGGGACCGTCCCAGGGCTCGGTGAGAAAAGAGTGGTATTCGTAAAAGGCGCGGAGGTCGGGATCGAGGTCGGACACGTTTTCCCAGGCGGTGGGAATCAACAGTTCCTTGACGTGGGCAAGCGAGCGGCCGCTCCGTAGCAGCAACTCATAGACGTTGTCGAGACTGCCCGAGTCCGACTGGCCGGTCTGAAGGAAAGGAAACAGATCGGTCAGGCGATCACCCCAAACCGCCGGGGTGGCGCCTTTCTCTCGCGCCACCATCCACGACCGATTCGACCGAATGGTGTTGATCTCGCCGTTGTGGGCCAATGTCCGGAAAGGCTGGGCGATCTCCCACGAAGGAAACGTGTTGGTCGAGTAGCGCTGATGGAAGATGGCGAAAGACGTCTCGAAATCCGGATCCCCCAGGTCCCAAAAGAAATCGTCCACGTGGCGGGCCGTGAAGAGACCCTTATAGACGACGGTCCGGCTGCTGGCCGAGGGGATCACCAGACCTGGCAACCCCTTTCGTTCAATCCGTTTGCGGGCCAGGTACAGGAGCCGCTCGAAAGCCTCGCCGGAAACACCTTCGGGGGCCGCCACGATCGCCTGGCTGATTGCCGGTCGGGAGGCGCGGGCGCGCATGCCGAGGACGGAGGGGTCCACCGGCACGTCCCGCCAAGTGAGGAGTTGCAGCTCCTCGTCTTCAAGAGCCTCGGCCGTCACGCTTTTGGCTTCGGCAACGGCAGCCGGCGGCAGGAAGCACATAACGAGACCCAGTCGCTCCTTGGGGGGGGGTGTGATCTCCCGACTCCGCAGTTCACGCTCAAGGAGACGGTGGGGCAGTTGTAGGAGCAGGCCGGCGCCGTCTCCGGTCCCGTCGGCAGCCTTGGCTCCGCGATGGTCGAGCCGCTTCAGACACTCGACGGCCAACTTGACCAGCCGGTAGGAAGGCTGGCGATCCCGAGCGGCGATGAAACCAACCCCGCACGCGTCGTGTTCGAAAGATGGGTCGAGAAACGGTGACGACGGTGGGGCCATCGGGCGGGGGACTCCTCCGGTTGAAGGAGGCGGAAGGTTAGTGCCCGAAGTTCTATGGTTGGGAATCGTGCCGGTGCTGGTGGTGGGTGCAGACACAACCTGGGGATTGGCGATCGTCGAGGAGATCGCCGGTCCCGGCCGGGAAGTGCGGGCCTTCATCTCCGACCCCGACGCCGCGGGGCGGCTGCGCAGCTTGGGAGTGAAGGTCGCCACCGG
>Ga0209341_10003419_pt1 | contig 14825 bp, 13 predicted proteins | sample RifCSP13_2_FD_184020 | JGI IMG/M metagenome (GOLD analysis project Ga0209341, IMG submission 184020) | Soil microbial communities from Rifle, Colorado - Rifle CSP2_sed 13_2 (SPAdes) (version 2) | ecosystem: Environmental > Terrestrial > Deep subsurface > Rock core/Sediment | place: Rifle...
TCACCATCGATCCCATCACCCTCGAAGTGATTCGCCACGGTCTGGTCTCGATCACCGATCAGATCGACGCCAACATCACGCGCACGGCGTTTAGCCCCTACGTTTATGAGTACAAAGACTTCGCCGTCGGCTTGGTGAGCGCCAAGGGCGAGCTGATCGCCCAGTGCACCGGCGGCATGCCGGTGTTCGTCGCCGATTCCGTCGGCATGGCCGTGCAGGATGGGCTCGCTACCTATGGGCGCGGACGCCTGCACCACGGCGACGTCATCGTCTGCAACCACGCCGCCATCCAGGGCCAGCATCTCAACAACACGGTGATGTACACGCCGATCTTCGCCGGAGCGATGCGCAACCGGCTGATCGGTTTTTTCGCCATCAACGTGCACTGGATTGATATCGGCGGCTCCACGCCGCGCTCCAGCGACATCTTCATGGAAGGGTTGCAACTGCGCTCGATCAAGCTCTGGTCCAAAGGCAAGCCCATCGAAGAAGTCTACCGCGTCATCGAGAACAACACGCGCTTTCCCGAAGAACTTCTGGGCGACATCGCCGCGCAGCATGCCGGCTGCATGCTCGGGCGCGATCTCACGACCGCCCTCGCCGATAGATATAGTGTCGAGACTTTTTTGGCCTCGGTGAGCACGATCCTCGACCAGAGTGAAGCCGCTGCGCGCGCCCAGATTCGCGCGCTTCCCGACGGCGTCTACAGCCACGATGCGTTTCTCGACAACGACGGCGATGAGATGACGGTGGATTACAGCGGCGTCGCCGATCAAGTGAAAGGCTGCTATAACTCCGGCTACTACGGCGGCGGCAGAACCACGGCGCGAGTGGCGTTCAAGTACTTGATCGCCGGCAGCGAGCCGGCCAACGAAGGCACGTTCCGCCCGCTGAAGCTGATTCTACCCGAAGGAAAATTGCTCAATGCCGCGCCGACGGCGCCGATGGGCAATTACTCGCAACCCTTTCCCACCGTCATCGACGCAATCATCAAAGCGCTGGAAAAGGCGATGCCCGAGCGCGTCACGGGCGCGCACTTCGGGACATTCTCCGGCGTGCGCTTCCGCGGCGCTCGCCTCGACAACGGCAAACCCTTCGACTGCCACGACAGCGGCCATGGCGGCTGGGGTGCATGCGCTACCCACGACGGCGCCGGACCGTTTCGGACCATGGCCCACGGAGACACGCGCATCATCCCGGTCGAGCTGCAAGAATCGATGTATCCCTACCGCATCTCCGAGTTCAGCCTGCGCGAAGACTCCGGCGGAGCCGGAAAATTCCGCGGCGGCCTCGGTTTTCGCAAGCGCTACGAAATTCTCGGCCCGTGCAATCTCCAGACGATGTTCGACCGCGTGCAGTGCAAGCCCTGGGGCGTGGCCGGCGGAAAGGCAGCCAAGTCGGGGCAGATCACCATCGTCAAGAAATCCTGTGAAAAGGAAATCATGTACAAGAGCAAAGCTTACCCGCTGGAACCCGGCGACGCGATCATCGTCGAGACCGGCGGGGGCGGAGGTTACGGCCCTCCCTCGGAACGGCCCCGCGAGCTGATCGAGCGCGACCTGCGGCGCGGCTATGTCTCGCCGGAATCAGCTGCAGGCGATTACGGCACGACCAAGGCGTCCGCATTCGGACGATAAGCGGGGCAGTCTCTGTCTCCTGTCTCTGTCCGGGTTTCATCCCTTATCCTTCATCCTTCCTCCTTTCCTGGGTTCGCCTTGACGTCCGTTACTAACCAGTGCCATAATCCGGCCCGTTTGCGTAAACGTCACGCGGCGCGGACAGTAAGAGTGTTCGACCGCTCTTAATCCGCGCGGAATTTTTGATCGATGCCTATTTTTCAGAAACCGGCAATCATGAAGCTGCGATCGCATATCTCGATCATCACCGGCGCCACGCTATTGCCGCTCTTAGCCTTCGTGTGCATAACGCTCGTTTTACATTTCGATAGCGGGCGAGAAACCCAACTACAAAATCTTGTCGCAACCGCACGAGCGCTTTCTTTGGCGTTAGACAAAGACTTTGAGGCCCGCGTAGCGGCTCTAAAGACCCTTGCCCAATCCGAGCGCCTTCATGCCGGAGATCTAAAGTCGTTTTACGACGAGTCAAAGCGGGTGGTCCCGGCCCATGAGGGGGCGGATGCGATTGTCCTGGTCGACTCCGCGGGCCAGCAGGTCGCCAATACCCGCCGGCCCTTCGGCGAGAGCCTCTCTCAATACAGCGACCCGGTGTTTATAAAAACAATGATTGAAAGCGGCCGGCCCGCGGTCTCGAACCTTTTTACGACCCGGGTTGTACAACGGCCTGTCGTTTCCATCGGCGTGCCGGTGGTGATTGACGGCATAACAAAATACGCGCTGACCATGAGTTTGTCGCCGGCGTTCATACAGCGACTTCTGGAACAACAAGCCATTCCCTCCCATTGGTTGTCGACGATCATCGACGCTAACAAGGTCATCGTCGCCAGAACCCGAGACATGGATAAGCTCTTGGGTAAGACCGCCAGCCCGAGCCTGACCGCAAAAAGCGCGGAAAAATCCGAAGGCTGGTGGGTCGGACAACCTTTCGGCGGCGAAACCTCTTATGTCGCTCATCGGCGGTCGAGCTTCTCAGGTTGGACAGTCGCCATCGCGGTTCCTGTCTCGGCAGTGAATCGTCCTCTATGGCAGGCACTCGGTTTCATCGTGGGCGGCATCGTGTTTTTTATTCTGGTGACGCTCGCTGCTGCCCTGTTATATTGGCGCCGCATCGCGTCCTCGATCACTGCTTTATCGGAAGCCGCGAAGGCGATCGGTCAGGGCGCGACACCGGAGATCGAAGCATCGCCGATCCTCGAGCTCGATGAGGTAAGGAAAGTAATTGAAGCAGTGGCGACCGAACGAAAGAAAAATGAAGCCCGCTTCGATCACCAGCTTCAACTGGTGCGAAAGATAACCGACGGCGTGGCCGAGTCGGTGTTCATCACCGATTCGGACGGGCACGTCACGTTCGTTAACGCGAAAGCCTTAGAGACCTTCGGCTTCAGCGCCGAGGAATTGTTGGGACATTCGCTGCATGAAAAAATTCATGATCGCCACCCCGATGGGCGTCCGTTACCGAATGGCGATTGCGTTTTCGCGCACACTCTTACCATGGGCCGGATGATAACGAATCATGAAGATGTTTTCTTCAGAAAAAACGGCACGGCCGTGATCGTGGAATGTAGCCATGCCCCTCTGGAGGCCGACGGCCGGCCTATCGGCACGCTTCTGATCGCGCGCGACATCACCGAGTACAGGCGTTTGCTGGGGGATCGCCGGTTTGCCGCCGGATCTCACCGCGGCAGATAGACCCCAGCTGTAGTCAAGAAAATCCGTCTCGGCTATCCGTCCCTCTCCTTTATCCAAGCACATATCCGAATCGGCAAGGACGGCCGCCAAACCGGAGACCCAGAACACCTGCTCGACGGGGTTTTGTGCCATCGCATTCGTTCGCTCCTTTCGAATTGCGGTGTTATAGTGGGAATGTTTCAGAGCAGGAATAAACAGCGTGCCAGTTTTGAAGGCGACGGGGCGAGTCGTCGGAAGAGGAACCACTATGACCAACCAAACTTCGGTCATCCATAGCGATCCAGAAATCCTGGGCGGCACACCCGTATTCGTCGGCACGCGTGTTCCGTTGCGAAACCTTTTCGACTACCTTGTGCGAGGGCATAGCCTCGACGAGTTTCTCGACGCGTTTCCATTGGTCACCCGCAAACAAGCGATGGCAGCCCTCGAAGCTGCTCATGAGGTATTGATAGCCGGTACGCATCATACTCGATGAGCAACTCCCCCGGCAGCTCGCGCTGGAGATCGGGCGCCACAATGTCGTTACCGTCCAACAGCAGGGATGGTCGGGCTTACGAAAAGGCGAGTTGCTTTCGCGCGCCGCTGACAGCGGATTCGACGTCTTCGTCACTGCTAACCGCAATCTTGAGTTTCAGCAGAATCTTTTTTCATCCTTCATCCTTTCTGTATCGAGCGGAGGTTATTGTGCATGGCCGCAAAGCGATGGTGGAAGTTTTCAAGCGGGCCGGGTTGAATTATGTCTTTGGCTTCCCCGGCACGGAATGGCCGCCGGTGTGGGAGGCGTTCGCGGAAGCCAAGGAGCGCGGCGACCAGGGCTCGTTGAACGAGGTCGAGAAGGAAGGATTCTTCGCCGAGATGGCGAAGCGGAACCCGGCGCCGTGAGGAGTCGGTTGCTAAATCGACTTGTGTGCTTAGGGTGATCTGATACACCTGTGGCCAACGTTACGTGAAACCTCTAGGATCGCCGCCAAGGTTCCTGCGGTTAAGGCTTGAACCAACCTGTCGCGGATATGAGGATGATTTTATGGTAAGAGAATAGATCGTACGCGTAGCGAATTGGTGGAATTAGGCATGATTCCCTGTATCCAGCAGGTCCAAATCCGAAACTACAAAAGCATCGCGCAGCTTTCGGTCAATCTCGAACCATTTACAGTCTTCGTTGGGCCAAACGGTTCCGGCAAGAGCAACTTTATCGATGCCCTGGCCTTTGTCCAGGAATGTCTATCGGAATCTATAGAGCTGGCATTCAAGAATCGCGGTGGAATAGCCGCTGTGCGTCGCAGTTCTACGGGTCATCCGACTCATATAACGATTCGTCTCGTACTAAATCTCGGTGACGATCTGTTTGCAGACTATGTATTTGAGATCGCCGCAAAACCTAAGGAAAAGTTTAGTGTCGCGCGCGAACGTTGTGTCGTCCAGAAGCTTATGGGCCAAAGTCATTCTTTTGAAATCGAGAATGGGAGATTCACCACCGAAATACCTGGGATCAGGCCAAAAGTAGCCGCGGACCGTCTTGCTCTCTTCGCCGCCTCCGCGACTGAGGAGTTCCGGCCCGTATATGACTTCTTAACTTCGATGCGCTTCTACTCCATCGTTCCGGTTCGGCTGAGGGAACTACAAGAACCCGATGCGGGTGATTTCCTCAAACGTGACGGCAGCAATGCGGCGGCTGTTTTAAAGAGGCTACAGGAGGAAGCGCAAGGGAACGGCCAGTATGATCGTGTCTGCCGGCTTTTATCTAAAGTCGTGAACGGAATAACCAAAGTTGAATACAGAGCAATCGGTCAGAAAGAAACACTCCAGTTCAAGCAGGACCTCGGGCTGGAACACCCCTGGACGTTCAATGCGCTAAACATGTCAGATGGGACCTTGCGTGTGCTTGGTCTACTTCTGGCGGTCTATCAGCCCGGACCTTATTCCGTTGTCGCAGTAGAGGAACCTGAGGCCACAGTTAATCCGGCAGTTGCGGAAGTCGTTGTTGAAGTTCTCATGGACGCGGCTCACGAAAAACAGGTTCTCCTGACATCGCATAGCCCGGATATTCTCGATTATAAGGAGCTAACCGACATCCAAATCCGGGTAGTTGCTATGGAACATGGTCGGACACTGATTGCTCCTGTATCCCAAGCGGGCCGCGATGCAATCCGGGAACGCTTATACACTCCGGGGGAATTGCTCCGTTCGGGAGAATTGAGTCCGGACCCCGAAGCGGCAGAGCAGGCAGCACAACAGTTGAATTTGTTCGGTACCCCACATTTCGGGAAACCGAACGAGCCATGAGCCGTGCCGTTGCTCCCATTGTAGAGGGGCACGCTGAAGTTGAATCCGTCCCCCTCCTTTTGAGACGTATATTTGCCAAGCTGGGAGTTTCCGACATTCAGGTCGCCCGCCCGTTCCGAGTCAAGCGAAATCGCGTCGTCAAGCCTGGTGAACTGGAACGAGCTATCAGTCAGACGATACGGGATCGGGCTGAGGTTGGCGGGATAATGGTGCTTATCGATTCTGACGACGATTGCCCCGCGGAGCTCGGCCTTCAACTTTTGGATAGAGCGAAGAAGACGACACATATCCCAGTTTCGGTAGTCCTTGCCCATCGGGAATTCGAATGCTGGCTCCTTGCCTCTAAAGAGTCACTCCGCGGAATCAATGGCATTGTAGAAAATGCGACTGCGCCGCCCAATCCAGAAAACATCAGGGGAGCGAAAGAGCATCTCACCCGGAACATGACACGGGGCCGCAGATATCTGGCGGTAGACGATCAAGTCACGTTCGCCGAAACATTCGATTTAAACGTTGCACGGCAACGGTGCCCTTCCTTTGAAAAATGTTACCGCGAAGTAGAGCGTCTGCTTCACGCCATAGGCGCGGCGACTTGATAGTGGAGAACCCCTACCCGACGCTGAAGGGAATCCGATTCATGCTCGACACGCTCGCGCCCAAAATGCCACAGGCGAAATCGGCCAAGCCGGAGCAGTTCGTCGGCCTGAGCTTTTTAAACGAGGTCGAGAAGGAAAAATTTGTCACCGAGATGGCGCAGCGGTATCCGACGAAGCGACGAGTGCACCAACCGGTCCCCGACAACGATTTCCCTTGATCTTTTTTCATCCTCTTGATTTGATTCTTCATCCTTTCTGTTTCGAGCGGAGGTTATTTTGCACGGCGGCAAAGCGATGGTGGAAGTTTTCAAGGCACGCAAGAATGAAAGGGAGCCGATGACCGACGCGGCCGACTCACCCATCGACCCCATCACCCTCAAAGTGATCGGCCACGGCCTCGTTATGATCGCGGACCGCTATTCATTCGGTTTCGCGCTTTCATAATTCAGCCTTTCTGATTATGAATGAAGAATGGGCTTAGAGCTGTTTCGGAGGCGATTCATGGATTACCCACGCGAACACTGGACTCTCTTTGTCATCCTCTCCTTGACGGTCAACCTGGGGATTTTTTCGATGCCGCAGGCACAAGAGAAAATTCTCATGTCCTACGGCGGCCATAACGAAACCGTCGGCCCCATGTGGGTGGCGGCCGATAGGGGGTTGTTTAAGAAATACGGGCTCGACGTGAATATGCTTCAGTTACGCAACGGCCAGGTCAGCCTGACCGCCGTGATGGCAGGCGATGTCCAAGCATTTTGGCCGGCGGTTTCCTCGGTCCTCAGCGGCGTTTCCGGTGGAGCGAAGCTCGGCTGCATCGCCTCTCCTTTTAACCGAATCGCCCGCGAGCTGATCGTCCGCAAAGAAATCGACTCCCTCGCCGCGCTGCGCGAGAAGACTTTTGGCGTGCAGAGCATCGGCGGAGGATTCTGGCTGCAGACGATGATTGTTCTGGACCGGCTGGGTGTGGACCCGGACAAGAACGGACTGAAAATGCGGATTATTGGCGACGAGCCGACGATCCTCCAAGCCCTGCTCGCCTCGAATATCGACGCCGCGGTGATCACCTACGCCTCTGCCGCTGTGGCTAAACGAGCGGGGCTGCGGTCTTTAGTGAACACGACCGATCTGCGCGTCCCGTACCAGGGCGTCGGTGTCTGCACGCGCAGCGACCGCATCGCGAATTCGCCGGATCTCATGCTGCGTCTTGTGAAAGGGATGGTTGACGGCCTGGTTTTCATTCACGACCCGCGCAACAAGCGAGAAGTGATGGACATCTTGAAAAAGCACCTTCGGCTGAGCAGCGATCCAGACGCCGAGACCTCCTACGATTCACTACGTTTGGTATCGACCCTTGATGTGACGCCCGATCCTGAGGCATGGAAAAATATTCAAAAGTTTGTTGCTCGCGCCAATCCAAAGGTCGCCCAGCTCGACGTCAACCAAATCATCACCGGAAAATTCGTAAAGACCCTGGAAGACACGGGTTACTTGCCGGAGGCGAGAAAAAAATTGGGACTTTAAATCGAGCGCGGCGGAGAGCTCCGCCGCGACAAATTGAACGATTTGAACGGTTTGAACGACTTGCTGAACGGAGGAATGATTATGCACGGCGGCAAAGCGATGGTGGAAGTTTTCAAGCGCGCACGGGTAAATTACATCTTCTGCTCCCCCGGCACGGAATGGCCGCCGGTGTGGGAGGCGTTCGCTGAAGCGAAGGAGCGCGGCGACACCAGCATTCAATACATCAATTGCCGGCATGAAGCGCTCGCCGTCGCTATGGCGTCGGGCTACACGAAGGTCACCGGGAAGCCGCAGGCAGTGCTGCTGCACGCCACCGCCGGGCCGCTCAACGCGGCCATGTACCTGCGCGCCGCCTATCAAGAGCGCGTGCCGATGGTGATTTGCTGCGGCGAGACCTCCGCTTACGGCGAAGATACGCGCCTGCCCGACCCCGGCAACCAATGGGTGCATGATCTCGTCGACATCGGCGGACCCGCCGAGCTTCTGCGCCGCTCGGTAAAATGGTCCGACCGCGTCACTTCGCCGACCATTTTAGTCAGTAGCATCGATCGCGCGCTTGAGATCGCCGTCGAGCCGCCGGCCGGGCCGGTGCTGCTCGGCGTACCGTTCGAATGCATGCTGGATGAAGTCGCTCTGCCGCAGAATAATCGAGCCAATCGCGTCGAGCGGCCGATTGCCATCGACGAGCGCGCCATCGACGAAGCCGTGGCCATGCTGCTGCGCGCCGAGCGTCCGGTTCTCCTCACCGAGCATTTGGGGCGCGACGCCGCGGCGCTCAAGCCGCTGGTCGATCTATGCGAGTCGCTGGCGATTCCGGTGATGGAGTCCTACCGGCCCGCATTTGTGAATTTCCCGCGGGATCACGGCTTGTTTCTCCCCTATGATCTGCGCCGCGTCCAGGCCGCCGACCTCGTGCTCATGGCCGATGCGGTGAGTCCGTGGTACCCGCTCGACAAAGGACCGAAGGCCGATGCCAAGGTGATTTTTCTTGGCGATGAATTCCCCTACTCGCGCCTGCCCTTCTGGGGCTATAAAGTCGATCTCGCCCTGGTCGCGCCGCCGGCGGCGACGCTGACGCGGCTGGTGAACGGCGTCAAGCGCTCCGAAGCGTTCGCCGCCAAACGCCCAGCCTATCAGGAACGATTGCGGGAAATTCAGCAAGACCACGACAAACAATTCGGAGCCATGCACGCCGATGCGAAAGCGCATTCGGGCGATGTCCCCGTCGATCCCCGCTGGCTTTGCCATGCGCTCAGCGAAGCGCTTCCAGCCGACGGCGTCATCGTCGAAGAGACCACGACGCACCGTACGTTGATACAAAACTTAATTCCGCGCAGCGAACCGATGACCTATCTCGCCCGCGTGACCGGCGGTCTGGGCGTGAGCCTGGGATATGCGCTGGGCGCCAAGCTGGCGATGAAAAACCGCCCGGTCTTCGTGCTCGTCGGCGACGGCGGTTTCCATTACAACCCGGTGCCGTCCTGCCTGGGCGCCGCCCAGGAGCACGGCCTGCCGATTACTGTGATCGTGTTTAACAATCAGCGCTATCTGTCAATGGAGCGCGGCTTGCTGAAATACTATCCCGACGGTTCCTCGAAAAAGACCGGCGTGCACTTCGGCGGCCCGATACCCGGCCCCGACTACCGCTACTACGCCGACATCTACGGCGGCTACGGCGTCCAGGTGAAAGACCCGAAACAAATCAAACCGGCGGTAGAACGATCGCTCAAAGAAAACGCCGCGGGCCGGCTCGCGGTCATCGACGTGGTGTTGAGCGACTATTTACCGCGGTAAAGCCGCAGCCAAAGCAGGAATCCTTATTTCACCACGGAGGCACAGAGTTCGCAGAGTTCGGAATATTTTTGATTAAGAACTCTTTGCTCCGCGCCCTCCGCGTCTCTGCGTGAGATCTCCTTTGGCTCGATACAATCAACATAACCACTGGGAAATTTGCGCTCTTAAGGAATTCGGGTTATCTAGGTTAGAGTGCAAACACCCGTTGCGATGACTACCAAAGCCCGGCCGCCCTTGTCCGTCCCGTTTTTTTACGGATGGGTAGCCGTAGCCCTGAGCTTTCTCACCACTTTGGTCGGTGCGGGGGTCCGCTCGGCGCCGACCGTGTTTATCCATCCTCTGGAAATGGAGTTCGGCTGGAGTCGCGCCGAGATCGCTTTTGCCGTCAGCATCAATCTCTTTCTTTACGGTCTTGCCGGTCCCCTCAGCGGCTGGCTACTCGATCGTTTTGGTTCTCGTCGGGTGATGGCCGGAAGCCTGGCATTGATGGCGGTGGGCGTCGGCTTGACGACTCTCATGCGCGAGTACTGGCAACTGCTCGTTCTTTGGGGAGTTGTCATCGGTCTGGGAGCCGGGGGAACGGCGTCGGTGCTTTCAGCGACGGTTGCCAACCGCTGGTTCGTCGCCCGGCGTGGCGTCGTGCTCGGCTTCCTCAACAGCGCGGGCTCGACGGGGCAGCTCATCTTTCTTCCTCTGTTGATGACGGTAATCGTGACCGTGGGATGGCGTGGCGGTTCTTTGCTCCTTTTCACCGCCGTGCTCGCGACGATCCCGCTCGTGGCGCTATGGATGCGCGATGATCCGTCCGACATCGGTTTGGCCCCTTACGGCGCAGCTCCGCTATCTGCGTCGGGCAAGGCGGAGGAGTCCGCCAAGGACTCCGCGCGCGTTCCTTTGCGAGCTGCGTTGAAAACCTCGACCTTTTGGCTTTTGGCCGGGAGTTACTTTGTTTGCGGCGCCACCGCCAATGGACTGGTAGGGACGCACCTCATCCCCCACGCCATCGACCGTGGGATTCCCGAGATCACCGCGGCTGCGACCGTCGGCGTCATGGGGGGACTCAACTTCGTCGGCACGACATTGTCGGGTTGGGTGATCGACCATGTGCCGGCAAAAAAGTGGCTCGCGCTCGTATTTGTGCTGCGAGCTGTATCGCTTTTCATTTTGCCGTTCGTCACAGATTTCTCCGGCCTGTTTATCTTCGGCGTGATTTACGGACTCGACTGGTTCGCCACCGTCGCGCCGACGATCGCCATCGCCTCGGATACCTTTGGCAAACGTTCCGTCGGCATCATCTACGGTTGGATTTTTGTTTTTCATCAAACCGGAGGCGCCGTGGCGGCCACCGCCGCAGGGGCAGTTCGGGTTTCGATGGGGCAGTATCATTATGCGTTTTTGGCGGGCGGAATCATGGCGCTGATCGCGGCCGGTCTGGCCTTGAGCATTCGCTCCCGCCCGCTCACACCGCCGCTCGCTGGTCGCCCAGACGCCGCACGCGCCTAGCCCTGCGCCTGCCCCTGCAAAATTGACTCAACAAAGTTGGCGTCTTGGTCTATACAAGGCGCATGAAAACCAATCAACCAAACCCGGAACAGTCTCTTCTTTCCCGTCGCCGGGAGAAAGTTGATTCTCCTTCACGGATTCAAGAAGGAATCCCAGGAAACGCCGAGGCGAGCTATGAATTTCCAGCAGCACAGGGAAAGGCTTCTTAATGGGCGCTTCGCGGAGTGTTTTTTGCCTTCTATCCCGCTAGGAAACCAGCGGCCTCGATCCGATCGAAAGGTTGCGGTATGAATAAGTCATAAGGTTACAGGGTTCAAACGGTAGGAAATGGCATACCGTTCGCGGCGGAACAGCAAAGGACGTGCCATTCCGCTCTAAAGAAATAGAGGGGTGTGGAACGTTTGAGCAACGCCAAGAATTAAGAATATTCTTCTCTCTCCTTCCTAGTTTTGCGAAGCTCCTTTCTAAACAAGCCCTGTTCCACTGCTAAATATCGATAATTTTTCATGGCATATATATTGCGTTTTACATCACAAGTTGAAAAGCGACCGATAGTCAATCCGGGATAGAGATAGAATGCACGAGAGAAGTGAAGCCTGCCTGCGAAATTCAGCCGGATTTTTGGCGGTAGGCAGTAAAGGCTTAGAACGATACAAAGTGAGGAAGAGTCAAAAGTGAAAGACAGCGGCAGGGCGATCAACGCCGGCGAATATTACTGTCATTCTGTGGGCGAGCCAGTCATCGGTCTGGCGCTATTTCTCGAGGGTCGGAGTGCACGCTTTCGAAACGCCTGATTTTGACACCTTGAGTCTGGACATCGGTTTTCAATCCATTTCGAAAATCAACGGAGAGAAAAGAATATGATCGTGGATCATAACATTGTCCCGGATTACCAATACAAAGAACTTCTGGTCGAAAAACGGCCGCTGAAGGATTCAGACGGTCGCTCCGTCGAAGGCCTGTACAACTACTGGATTATTTTTAACAACCCAAAACAGTTCAACTCCTACACCACAGCCATGATTAAGGAAACCATCCTCGCCTTCCGCCAAGCCTCGATGGACCGCGCTTGCGTGGCGGTCGTGTTCACGGCGGTGGGCGATAAGGCCTTCTGCACGGGCGGCAACACCAAAGAATACGCCGAATACTACGCGGGCAACCCGCAAGAATACAAACAATACATGCGCCTGTTCAACGACATGGTCACGCACATTCTGATTTGCGACAAACCGGTGATCAACCGCTGCAACGGCGCACGCATCGCCGGCGGCCAGGAAATCGGCACTGCTTGCGATTTTACGATCGCGGCAGATACCGCGCGCTTCGGCCAAGCCGGCCCCAAGCACGGTTCCGCGCCCGATGGCGGCGCCACCGATTTTCTGCCTTTGTTTGTTGGCATCAACCGTGCCATTGAGTCGTGCGTGCTCTGCGAACCTTGGTCGGCCCAGCAGGCCGTGCGCATCGGATTGGTCAATAAAATCGTCCCGGTGTTCAAGAAAAAAGATGGCACTTTCATCCGCAACCCTTTTGTCTACGAGGAGGAAGTAGATGAATGGGGCAACCCAAAGTACGGAAGGTTCAAAACTGGAGTGGACAGGAAGGCCGCAGCAGAGATTGCTGCCGGGTGTGAAACAGACCTGAGCCTCTTGGACCAGGAGGTGGAGCGTGCCTGTTACACACTGGCTCTGCTCATGCCCGAGTGCGTTTCCAAGACGCTGGAGTCCCTGCGCAAGCACAAATTGGCGCATTGGCAGCGCAACTGCGAAACCAACCGTTCGTGGCTCGCGTTAAACATGATGACCGAAGCCAAGGCAGGCTTCAGGGCCTTCAACGAAGGGCCCAAAGACAATCGTAATGCGGACTACATCAAACTGCGCCGCGCGCTGGCCAAGGGCACGCCGTGGACAGAAGAACTGATAGAAAGCATTCTACCTAAGGATTCGTCAAAGTGACCTACTCCTTGATCAAGACAACAGAGCTTTATAACGGCCAGGTAACGGAAATCCTGCTTGGGCCTGCCCCGGGCAATATCCTCAGCGCCCAGATGATGGACGAACTCTCAGCCGAGCTGGCAAAGGTCGCGGGTGCGCCGCACAAAAAGCTCCTGATCTTTACCGGGACAGGCAAGCATTTTTCCTTTGGCGCTAGCGTCGAAGAACATACCGCCGACAAAGTCGGTGCGATGCTGCCCAAGTTCCATAAATTGATCGGCGCGCTCCTGGAATGCCCAGTGCCTGCGCTGGCCAAAGTCCGCGGAGTTTGCCTCGGTGGGGCGTTCGAGCTGGCGCTGGCGTGCCCGCTTCTGTTCTGTGAAGAAGGGGCAGCGCTGGGCGTGCCCGAAATTCTGCTCGGTGTCTTTCCGCCTGCGGCCAGCATCCTTCTACCGCATAAGATAGGATTCGCCCTGGCCGCGCAGATGGCTCTCACCGGCGAGAAATTCGCGGCAACGGAACTCAGACGCCTGGGACTGGTCAACGAGGTGGCTGCAGCTGGCAAACTGGACGAGGCCGTGCAGGCGTTCGTCGAGAAGCAGGTCCTTCCCAAGAGCGCGGTGGCCCTGCGTTTAGCCAACCAGGCGACACGGTTGAGCCTGGTCAAACACTTCCGTGAGCACATCCAGGAAGTCGAGCGCCTATACCTGGATCGCTTAATGTCTACGGCCGACGCGGTCGAGGGCATCCAGGCCTTCCTGGAAAAGCGACCGCCCAAATGGAAGGATGAGTAAGACGCACTGGAGACCTGCCTGGACAAACCGAGCCAACCGCTTCACTCGGAGAAGGTCTGGAGGAAATCCTGCGCGAATCTTCAAGTCTGTCTGATGGTTCAACCTGGAAACGTGTAAGTGGTACACAAAATTATTAACCAAGAAACGGAGGCGTAACCGTGGATCTGGGACTCAAAGGAAAAGGAGCAATTGTCACTGGCGGCAGTTTGGGCATGCCGCCATCGCCATCGAGTTGGGTCGTGAGGGTGCGAATGTAGCCGTGAACTATCGGCGCCACGACACCGAAGCCAAGCAGGTGGTGGCGGAGATCGAGAAGCTGGGGTCAAAAGGTTTGGCCGTCAAAGCCGATGTCTCCAGTTACAACGACGCCATCAAGATGGTCCAGCAAGTGCAGGAAGAGTTTGGCCGCCTGGATATCCTTGTCTGCAACGCGGGGATCACCTGGGACGGAGTGATCTGGAAGATGTCCGAGGAGCAGTGGGATACGGTCATCGGGGTCAATCTCAAGGGCTATTTCAACTATAACAAGGCCGCTGCAGTGGTTTTCAAAGATCAAAAGTATGGCAAGATCGTCAACGTCTCATCGATCAACGGATTGCGTGGAAAATTCGCCCAAGCCAATTACTCCGCCTCCAAGGGCGGGGAAATCGCGATGTCTAAATCTTTGGCCCGGGACCTGGGGGCGTTCAACGTCAACGTGAACGTGGTCGCTCCGGGCATGGTCCTCACCGATATGATGGACAATCTCGCGCCGGAATTTAAAAACAAGGCGCTGGCCGAAACCGTCGTGGGTCGCTTTGCCACGCCTGAGGATTGTGCGCATCTGGTAGCCTACTTGTGCTCGGATCTATCCCGCCATATCACGGGAGAGGTTATCAAGATCGATGGCGGACAATACATTTGAACATGGTAGGGACTGGCTCCGCGAAGCGGTGCCTGTCCCTTTGATCTAGGGGAAAGGAGAAATACATGAGTAGAGTTGGAGTTATCGGGGCGGGGCACGGGGTTTTTGGCCGGCGCAGCGACGCCACTGTGCAGGAGCTGGCCTTCGAGGCTTTCCGCTTAGCAATCAAGGAT
>Ga0209341_10003422_pt1 | contig 14821 bp, 27 predicted proteins | sample RifCSP13_2_FD_184020 | JGI IMG/M metagenome (GOLD analysis project Ga0209341, IMG submission 184020) | Soil microbial communities from Rifle, Colorado - Rifle CSP2_sed 13_2 (SPAdes) (version 2) | ecosystem: Environmental > Terrestrial > Deep subsurface > Rock core/Sediment | place: Rifle...
ATAGATTTGGCGGAAAATGGCGGGGGCCAGCATTTCGGGCGGGGTGCCGCCCGCCACGTACTGATCGAATCCTTCCCAGCCCCATCCCGTCAGGCGCCCGACCGTCAGCGCCTTGTCGCCCAGCTGATTCTTGGCCTCGCGCGCGGGCGAGAAGTCGCCCACCGCCTTGATGACGACGCGCCTGACATTGCCCGCATCTCGGAGCGCGCCCAGGAATGGGCCATATCCGTTTCTGGAGCCGGGTACGATATGCAGGCCGATGCGTGACATGATGTTCGGGGGTGGCCGACGGCGCGCAAGAAAGAACGCACCGCCGGCCGTGGGGGACTAAAGGCGGATCGCCTTGTTCGTGAACCATACCCGCAGCACGATGTTGAGGACGGCCACGGCCAATGTGATGAGGACGGGGACGGAGAAATCGCCTCCCTCGAGCAGCGCGGGAAGAAGCTGTAGGACGGCGACGGCAGTGGCGACCACATTGAGCCAGAACGTCTTTGACTCAAGGAGAGATTTGCTGGTGCTGGACATGACGGCTCCTGTCGGTGGGATTGTGGAAATTATACGGCATGGACGGATAAAGTCAAGCGCCGCCGCCGGCATCGTCATCGGGCGGTTTCGGTGGGCGCAGAATCAGATAAGCTAGGCCGGCCAGCATCGGCACGACGAAGCAGGCCAGGAAACCGATATTTTCGATCGCGACCAGAAGATCGCTCATGTCGCATCGCTCCTCGCCGGCGGATCGTCCCACTCGTCATCCGGCTCGTTGCGCCGATGCTGCATCCGGCGTAGATAATCATCCAACTCTTCGCGCGTGAACTTGAGATCCTTGCCGAACCAGTATCGCTCCAGCGCCTCCACGTCGCCGCGCCAGACAAGCGCGCGTTTCCGCTTGCACCTGCCGGTCATGGATGCACTTCTCTCGGCGCGTCCGGCATTTGCATGCGCGCCGAACGCGCATGCGGCCCGAACCGGCAGCGCAGATGGTACATGAGCATGGATGCGTTCCGACCCCAGCTCTCGTCGCGGAAGATGCGACAGCCGCAAACCGGGCAGTCCGCCCCGTAACATGCGGAGCAGCGCTCGTCAGCGCGGGCGCGATTGCAGATGTGGTTAGTTTTGTTGTGCGGCATGTTCCGTCTCCTCTCGCAATGCCTCTACCAGTTCCGCGATCTCCGCCAACTGCCGCATCGCCTCGCGCTCCGTGGCCGCCGTGCCGCGCCGCAGCAGGTGCGCCGCGAGCGCGCCGGACGGCGCCGGCGTCACGACGACGAAGCCGAAGTCGAGGACGGCGCGCATCAGGGTTTAATTCCATGGATGACCATCTCGTAACTTATACTTCAATGCCTGCCTGTGAGAACAGATCTTCTGTCTTGTTCTCTCGTTCGGCACTCTGTAGATTCCTAATCGCAACCTTCCAATAACTCTCTTTCAATTCGATGCCGATGCCCTTGCGCCCGAATCGGATAGCCTGATAAATCTCGCTCCCGATTCCCATGAAGGGAGTCAGAACCGTCTCGCCCGGATTGCTGTAGAGTTTGATGCACCGCTCAATGGTTCCCAGCTGCAGCGGGCAGATATGCTTCTCATCATCTCTGTCGCGCGCCGTGGTGAACTGAAGCGTATCGGACTCCTGGATGCCCGTCCAGATTCCGCCCGCCCAGTCAATCCAGGTCTCATTATCCATTTCCCCGTTCGCAACAGGGACAATCGGCACGACGTTGTTCCCAGGCCTCTTAAACAGCAAGATTTGGTCCAGGATAGCCGGGCGGCTCTCACTCGAGTCCTTGCGAAGCTGCGTGAACAGCAGGGCCTTTGCCTTCGTGCGGATGGCCTGCGCCTGCGGATTCTTCGCCACAATCGCGCGCCCGACGAATGTCCATCCCTCGCGCTCATATGCGCGTACCACCTCGCCCGGAAAATCGCGCATCCCGATGTATCCGTCCTTCATGGACATGGCCGGGATGTCTGCCACATGCACACAGGTCAGGCGACCGGGCTTTGTGACGCGCAACATTTCTGAGATGATAAACCGGTAATGCTCGAAGAATTCGCTCCAATCGCGCGAATTGCCCAGGTCGCGGTCTGAGTTGCTGTAGGTGTATAGATCAGCAAAGGGCGGACTGTATACCGACAGATCAACCGAGTTGTCCGCGATCTCGGAAAGGCGCCGACATGAATCGCCCAGCATGGCCGTCCATCCATCGCCCCGCGCTGTGTCCTCTCTGTACACTTCCCCGGATACGGATAACATACCCAATTCCTCCTCTTCAAAGAGTCTGACGTTCTTGATCAGCTCCGACGCCATCTCGCGGGCGACGAGCTCCTTCTTGATCACATTGTCATAGATTTCGCGCTCGGCCTCGCTGAGCACGATGGTCGCCGTGACGGGGTGCTGTTGCCCGAAGCGCCACTCACGGCGAATGCACTGGTAATACATCTCCCACGAATCACTGAGTCCTAGGAAAACCATTTGGTGCGAATTCTGGAAGTTCATCCCAAAACCCGCGATCCTGCCTTTTGTCACCAGGACGCGGTGCCTGCCGTCCTGGAACGCCTCAATGAGTTCTGCCTTTTGCTCCGGCGAATCGCTCCCGATCACCTCGACCGAATCCGGGACGGCCTCGTGCGCCGCGGCGCTCTCCTGATTCAGGCCGCACCACACAATGAACTGCTCATCACTTCCATTCACGATGCCGGCCATGACTTCCAGTCGTGCCTCCAGCGTGCCGCGCCTGACATTGTGCCTGTCCTGAACACCCTTGAGTCTGGTGAAGAACAGTTGATCGTCGGGCCTGTAATCCACGTCCACGAAGATCGGTTTGATACTGAGCGCGGGCAGGACAAAGCCATCGTCGTTATATCCCAGGTCGCTCGGCAGGCGCAGGCTCATGGCCCACGACGACAGCCAGCGATAGAATGCCTGCTTGCCGTGGTTTCGCAGTCGCCACTCCTGCCCCTCTTTGTTGGAGTGCTTCGTTCGCATGATGCCCCTATTGCCGTTGCCCAGGTCTACGGCGATCTCATCCTGCTTGTTGGCGTTGACGAAGAACATCGCCAGCATTTCCGACATCTTGCAGACACCCAGGAACTCGGCATGATTGCCGATCTCAGATCGATCATTGGGAGCGGGTGTCGCCGTGCAGCACAGGCGATAGGGCGTGTCGGCAAACATATCAGTTAGCTTTCGCCGTGTCTTGCCGTCCAGGGCTTTGAGAATGCTGGACTCATCCAGAATGACCGCCCCGAACCGCGACGGGTCAAACTCCTCAACCATCTCGTAGTTGGTGATGAAGAGCTTGTCATCTGGGAATTCATCCACCTCAGACTGATGACGGACATAGCGCACAATCAAATCGATTTCGCCAGCCATGCGCACCGTCTGCCGCGCCACAGAGAGCGGGGCCACGATCAGCGTCCTCTCTCCAACGAGTCTCGCCCATTCCAGAGATACGAATGTCTTGCCGAGGCCCGTATCCAGGAATATCGCAGCCCGACCTTTGCGACAGGCCCACTTCACCACATCGCGCTGGAACGGGAACAGGAGGGGATTAATCTGAGAATTCGACACCCCAATTCCGCTTGCGACAGTGCGGATAGCCTTGCTCGACAGGAATTTTTCATATTGCCTGTCATTATTCAAATTTTCTGTGTCAATTCGTAGTGCTGTCATTCGCCCGCCCTCAGCGCTGCCCGCGCGACCGCCTCCAGACGCGCGGCGACAGCGCGCACTTCGGGGAGCATCAGGGCATTATGCTTCTCGCGCTCCGCGACGGCCTGGTAGACGCGGAAGAAATGCGCGCGATCGGCCATCTCGTTCTCGCTCAGGCACAGCGCGCGCCAGCCGATGATCTGCACGGCGCGCCCGATGGCCGGATCGTCGAACTCCGGCGCGCGGTAGAAGCCGGTTTGCCGGATGGCCTTCTGTACCTCGCCCCAGGCTTCCTCCGCGCTTACTCGATTCGGGTTCGCGACCTTGAAGGCCATGTCTCTCAACTCCGCGATGGATGGCGGGAACGCCGAGCCGCTAGTCGTGGCGTAATGCGCCGCCGCCGCGTCGAGCAGGTCGAACGGGATGTCGCGCAGGAGCCGATGCCACACGCGCGGCAGCGCGGCCCATTCGTCTTCGGTCAGGCGCGCGCCGAAGGAAGGATAGGCCAGCTTGAGCACGCCGATCACACTTACTACCTCATTGAGCGTCGCCATTCTCTTCCGCCTCTGCCGCCTCCGCGACCGCGCGCACCAGCCCGCGTATCCAGGCTGGCTTGCCGTCGCCGGCTATTGGACGCGCGCCATTGCCATTTCGCTGGACGCTCGGAATCTCGCGGCGCGCGTAGAATTCCAGCATGCTCTTGATGTTCGTCTTGTTCCAGCCGCAAGCGATATATCCATGAATGACTTCGCGCCAGAAAGCAAGATCGGCATCAGCCTCCCCCACCGCTCTGGAGATGTCTTCCCAAGTCGCTTTGTCTGGGAAGCGTCGCGCGATCTCCCGGTAGGCGATCACGGCGGGCGGCGTAGCCGCGCCCTCTTTTATTCTTGATGGTTTCTGATCGGATAATGACGGATCGGGTGACAATGAGGTATCCGTTTGATTCCCGTTTATGCCCAAAATGTCACTAGTTCTCCTTGAGGCTTTGGGGTTGACTTTTTCTGTCCTGGAGATTTTTAGGCTATAGAGATTCGTGCCATAGGGACTGGCGTACTGCTGATATTCAAGTTCCTTATCTGCTACACATTTTTCGATGATTCGGATCGTATTGCGGGTGGTTTGCCGGGTACGTTGTGCCAATGTTTCCAGGCTCGGCCAAGCTTTACCTTGCTCATTAGCATAGTCAGCTATCGCCAATAACATTAGGAGACGCGAGCCGCCTTGCTTTGAATTATTCCATACATGGGTCATCCATTCAATACTCATTAAAACAAGCCCCCATTGGGTGACTGGTCAGGCGGGTAAGGACTTGCGCCGATGTAGCGCCATTGTCCTGACCAGCCCCCCAATGGGGGCTGCGTCGTCCTCACCCATTTGCTCGCCGGTGGGCCATCACCCCACGCATCCTCATTATAGGCCGATTCGCCGCATTGTCAACCCCCGCGCCCGGATAGACACATGTGCTATAATTATACAGACGCATGTGCACATGGTCACATCAGTCAGCGCGCCGGCGACCGTGGCCCGGAGCAGGTGGCGCGCACATCAAACGCACGGCCCGTCACGTTTCGAGAGCAAGAGCGTGACGGGCCGTGTCATCATTGTTGGAGGCGAGCCTACGGGCGGACTCTAGCGCATGTCGCCTCCCGGCGTTTCGGCTATCGGACACAGCCAGAATGAGGCCGAACAACCGACCACGGTGCCTGTGAGAGACCTTCAACGGTTCCGCCTCCGCTCCCCATCTGGAAGACCAGATGATGGCACGCCTATGACGTTTTCTAGCCTGCCTCTCACGGCGACCTGGATTGATCGTCCTGCGTTCGAGACTCATTGGACTGTTACCTCGTATGCCTACTCAGCCGTTGAAAACAAAACTCCCGTACTCTCACCGGGCGGTCAGGCGGTCTAAGGGACTTTCCCATTGGCATGGGTTCCTGAAACCGCCCTGTGAGAAAACAGGAGCTTCATGCCCTTAGATTCTTTCGCTTTGCTCACATGAGGTCGCCACTCCTCACGCACCCACATTATAAGCCCGTTTCCCGATTTCTGTCAAGCCCCGTCTACCGTCCGCCGTGCGATGGCGTCTGATTTTCTTTGTAGGATTGCGTGGCGCAGCTCTGGGTGATTCTTCAGGCAGTCTGGGCCGACTGGCGCCACCCACATATTCGAGATTTCCTCATTGGGGTCGTCATGGGCGTCGTCGGGATGTGAGATGGCAAGCTCCATCCCGCTTGCTTCTCTGGTCAAGAGTAGCCATTCGCGCCCGCGCTTCACCCTCTTGCCGCACACGCAGCAATGACTGGGGGAATAATACGGGGCGAAGCCAGCCCCGCGTCTATTGTTAGCCTCGAACCAGGATTCCTCGCGTGTAAGCCGTGTTCTCATTTCCCACTGCTGCCTACCGCCCGAACAGTAGTGAGAGCAGAACACTCACCGCGAACCAGGCGACGCAGCAGGCGAGCGCGGACGTGATGTCCACCGGCTACTCGTCCTCGCTGCTCGGCACGATCAGCAGCGTCGGGTCCGGTCGCGTTCGCATGTCGTTCTCCTTTCACACAGATTCACTGCGCACATGCTCGCATTGGCTGCACAGCCACAGCCGCAGCCAGGTATGCGCACGCTTGATGTAGCCGGACTCGTAATGTCCCGTTTCGGCGGAGCACAGACGGCAGAAGAGGATGCGGATGCGGATACTCATTTGAATCGGCCCCCATTCTCTTTGATTCCGCGCAACGTCTGGACGGCGACGACGACCAGGAACAGTAGGATGAGTGCAATTTCAATCACCGATTTTCACCAGGCCGGCAATCTCGAAATCAATTCCGGTGGTGTGATTGCATACAATGGCGCCGCTCAGGTCAGCGCCGCTCAGGTCAGCGCGGCGTAGGTCAGCGCGGCTCAGGTCAGCGCCGCTCAGGACAGCGCCGCTCAGGTCAGCGCGGCGTAGGTCAGCGCGGCTCAGGACAGCGCCGCGCAGGTCAGCGTCGCTCAGGACAGCGTCGCTCAGGTCAACGCCGTTCAGGAAAGCGCCGCTCAGGACAGCGCCGCTCAGGACAGCGCGGCTCAGGTCAGCGCCGCTCAGGACAGCGCGGCTCAGGTCAGCGCCGCTAAAATTGCCGATAATCCGCGCGGGCAGCAGACCCTTGCCTATTGCCCAACCCATGTAGCGACGCAGAAACTCGTCGTCCAGTATGCGTCGCCACGTCCTGGCGCGCGCATCCCGATCCAGCCACAGCCCGCCGATGTCCAGGCCGTCCGGGAATCGCCTGGCAAATTCCTGTTTGGCATCCTCACAAGCTCGGAACAATGTGAGCATATCTTCAGTGATGATCACCGTGTGACCCTCCTTCGATTTGATATGCCGGTCTATTCCCGGCTGCCACCGTGGTTCTCGCCCCCGGCCTCGCCGCCTGACGCTACGGTGCGCCTCCCCTGGCAAATTCTACCGGGGAGGGAAAAGACGCTCGACGTTCGGCGCCGGCCCGATCTGTGCCTCGATTTCCAGCAGCCGGAGCAGCGCCTCGACGCGCTGCGCCTCCAGCGCGGCGGCCTCGTACTCCCCGCGCGCCGCGATCTCGTCGGACTCCGCGCCCAGCAGGAGCGCGTGTTCAGTGGCGCACCACTCACGCGAAGCAGATTCGCGCATCATTTCATTCTTTAGGCCCTCTAGCTTGCCTTGCATGGCGACGGCAGCCTGCGCCTTTTTCAGAGCGTCCTTCGCCATGAGCGCGACGACCCCGGCGCGGGCGTAGAATCTGCGCGCGTCCTGGGCGGCCTGGTAAGCGGAATTGATTGTTTCTGGGGTGATTGTGATGTCCATCAGTCCAGTCCTCCTCCGTCGCGCCCGAGCTTCTTCTTGTTGGCCGCGAGTTTGTCTTGGAGCGCGACATCCGTGAATTTCCTGCATGCGCAGCCCTCTGCCTCACAGGCCAGCTTGATGCCGTGCTGCTCGATGAAATGTCCGCAAGTGCATTTCACCGATTCCGGCTCGATGATTTCCTGCTCCATCTCGGCGGCATCGAATGTCTCGGAATCCCATTCGCCTGAGAATGACTCGACCTCGGCCTCCGCATCCACGTCCGCGACCAGGCCGAACGGCACGTCGAAGCGGCGCTTGAGTGCGTCGGCCTCGGCGCGCTTCATGGCGCATTGTGCGCGCTCCATCCGGGTCTGTTCGTTCGCCCTGAGTACGCCAATCCCAGATGTGTAGGGCCGCGCACCGACCATTTGGCAGACTGCCTCCCAGGGGATTCCTGCCTTCATCAGGCGCTCAACCGTCTCGGCGTAGGTGCGCACATTCTCGGAGTCGAACAGGCGCGCCTCGAAAGCCAGCGCGCCGACTGCGATGCTTAGGCGCGTCCGTTCATCTTGATCGGCGATCTCACGGAATTCGATCCAGAAGTTGCCGCGCACCTGTTCGTGCGCCTTTTTGCGCAGCCCCTTCACGCCGATCATCAGGCCGCGCGGATTGCCGTCCTTGTCCTTGAGGAACCAAATTTCCCCATTGAACGGATCAAGGCCGTGAGCGACGCTGGCCTGCGCCAATGCCCGCATCTCATTGATACTCAGCTTGCTGCCGCCTGGCAGCATTACCTTGATCCGTTCCGTCATCTCACGGATCTCATTCCGCGTTCCAAACGCGGTCACGGCTGTCGTCTTGTTCTGAATCATCTCTCTCCTTTCGTGTCGGGTGGCGGGCTAATAGCCCGTCCGCAATAGAGCCGTCTCGTCTGCCGCCTGCTGCGCCACTGTCGTTTCCGCCAGGATGAGCTACATTGATTCCACTCATCTGCTGTCGGAATAGTTCGTCGTGGCGCAGCAGGCGACAGACCAGCGCTCGTCATCCATGTCGCAATGCCGCCTCATCTGCCGCACTGTCGCGATCACAGCGGGCGCATGACCGTTCGCCTGCTTCATTCGCAGCGCCGCACATGGTGCAAATCCAGAAGGCAGGCGACTGCTTCAATTCCGGTTCCGCATCATTCCAGGCTTCCACCGCATTCAGTAGTTCATCGCGCTGCAGGCGCAGGTCGTCGCGCTCAGCGGCCAGCCGCCGGTTCGCCGCCACGAGCGCGTCGATGCCGGCCATCGACGCGAACACGTCGAGCGCCGCCTCGTGCAGCGGGTGTTCCTCATTCGCCGCGTATACTGCACATTGGTAGGCGGCGTCCGATAATTCAGTGCTGTCCAAATCACGGAATACCTGAATCGTTCTATCGCGCCATTCGTTCGGTGTCATGTCGTCTCCTGATGATTCATAGATACATTTCCACATAGGCACGATCGTGGTGATCGAAGCTCAGCGCGCGTTTGCTGTTCCAAACATAGAGCATGAACCTGTCGCCCGAACTGGATTCTATAGCGTAGTACGTCGGCGTGATGTGACATGCCTTGCATGCGCGCTTTAACCAGGCAGATGCGTGCTTGAAGCTGACCTTGCTCTGCTGACACCATGCGGGTAGCTGATCAGGCTTAGTTACTTCGCTGGCTTTCATTTTGTCAAATAACATGGTTGCTTCCTCCTCCTGTCTGATTTGCCGTATTGCCTCTCAATTTCACCATCATTATAAGCCCATCCCGCCCTTTTTGCTTGACGGAAGCATTGCAATTCCGTTTCAGTCTTGCCCATCCCAGGCGCGCAAACCGTTGCGGAAGCGTTGCTAAGGCGTTTCGGAACCGTTGCGTCCGGCGCGGGAAACGTGCGACTTGACAGAAACCCTTATAATGTTATAATTTCACAAAGTTGGGGGGCGAATGACCGACAAGAAATCCGTGCAACTCGACCCAGATACCCACCGCCGCCTGAAGCTGGCGGCGACCGAGCAGGGCCTGTCTATCGAGCGTCTGGTACACATTATTGTCAACGTGGCGCTTCTGGGCTTGCCCGCTATACTGAAAAAGTGGAGCCGATCGAGCGGTGATAAGCACAAATCTGCATGAACTTCTGGATAGGACACGGCGCGCAATCTGGGCGATGCTCCAGGCGGCGATAGCCCTGCTCCTTGCGCTCATCATCATCTTGGCGAATCTGTTGCGCGCGGCATTTGACGGCCTGCGCATGATGGGCGAGGTCATCGTCCGGGCGCTGTGCGCTGCGGGCTGCGCATTCGGCATTGCGTATGGCATAGACGGCATCGGGCGGGCGTTCGGCGGCGATGTGCCCGCGTACGTGATGGCGGGGACACTCCTGGTCATTCCGATTGCCTATGTCCTGGCGCGCGGCGTCGGATGGGGCGGCCTGTTGCTGGCGGGTGGCGTGGCGTTCATGGCGGGCGCGGCTTTGCCCGTCATACATCCCGTCCTGCGCGCGGCGGCGCTGGGCACTGCGCTGGGGGCTGGAATCATCTCACAGGCGAAAATGGAGGTTGGCAATGAACAAGGGACGCGGTAATTTCTGGGTGTGGTTTCTCACGATTCCTCTCCTCGCGTTTTCGGCGTACCGGAATCTGGATCTGATTTTGACCACGCTGGGCGATGATCCGGGTGCGGTGATCGCCGGCGTCGGCGCGCTTTTTGCGCTTGACATCGGCGTGCTTCTGTGGTTGGTCGCATTTAACAACGCTCGCGGCGATCAGCGTAATGTCGCGGGCGTGCTGGTTGTTCTAGATCTGATCGGGGCTGTCGCCGGGCTGCTGGCCGACACGCTGCTGCATTCGGGCGGGAATGATGCCCTGCCTTTCGTGCGTATCGTGGCTGGCTGGGCCATCCCGATCATCATCGGCGTGAACTTCGGCGGCGGCATCCTGTACCACATGGCCGACCCGGATCGGGCGATTGTCGACGCGCAGCGCGAGTTGTCAGACACGCTCGAAAAGAAGCTGGCAGAGCACCTCAAGGCGAACGCGGGGTCGGTCGCGGCGGGGGCTGTGCCCGAGGTGGCGCAGCATCATACGGATGAGTTGGTCGCGGCATTTCGGACGCGGACCGGGAAGTCCGGGCCGGGCGGCAACAGCCAGCCCGTCGGCGGACAGCGCGAGATGAACGCCGACGGCGACGGCGCCTTCCCCAAGCGGAGCAAGACGCGAGGCCCAAAAGGGTGAAAATGCTAGTATTAGAAATGCCAGTATCGGCCTCCGACATCATGCCGGATACTGTGTCGGCGGCTGATCTGATACTGGCAAATGATATTGGCAAGCTCGCGGATACTGGCGGGCGCGTGGAGGTTTTCAAAAATGCAAAAGGCTACCGTTACTGGCAATACCGCTGGGGCAGCGGACACAATCGCCGGGCCAAATACGGCGGAACATTCCAGACCATCCCCGGCGGGACGGAAAGGCAGGCGCAATACTGGCAGAGGGTTAATGGTCGAGGACAAGCTCGCCATCATTCAGCAGATGATAGTGGCGCTGAAACAGGACGGGGTTTTCTCGACGGCGGGCAATCACCCGACCAGGAACGCGGCGATACTGGTATTGGACGGCGTGAGATATTGTCCGGGATGCCAGTATTTGCGCCCGTTCGAGCAAATGACTGACGACAAATGCCAGTATTGCCGGGAGCCCAAATGAATATCCTCGATTTGCTTCTGGCAGTAGCTGCCGTGATGATGCCGACCGCCTGGGGGGCTTGGATTGTAGCCATCGTGCGCGGGGTGACGAAATGATTGATCAATTGCGCTGTGGCTGCCAGTATGACAACGGAGAGCCAAATCCCTACCGCCGCTGGATCGCCCCATGGGGCGAACGGGGCGGGGAGTGCTTCCACAGGCGGGCCAACCGCGTGGCGTGGAACATCGGGGGTGGGCGGCCTGATTCCGAGGTGGCCGCTGAGTTGTTGCGCGAGCAGGCCGCCAGGTGGCGCTAGTGCGCGTGGCCGTGCGCGTCGTCCAGGTCGGGCCGGCAGCACTGGCGCGCCCGCTCCTCGTCTGGAGCGAAGTACATTTGCCAGATTCTGTATAGTCCCGCGAGGGATGGCACATCATCGCCGGTCAGGATTTCGTGAATCCACAAATCGAAATCCTGCTCATGAACTGAAGCCACGCGCTGCCAGCGGCTCGACTGCGACTTGGTGACGCCATCCGGCAGATCGCGCATCGCAGTCTCATCGCGCGACTCCGATTTCCTGTCCCCGCCGCCGTCGTGATTGACGTTCGCCTCCAGCCACGTCCCCATCCAGCGCACCCCGCGTAGCCATTGTGCCGCCAATAGCCCGACCGCGTGCCGGTCGGTATGGTTGCGGCGCAGATATTCCATGAAGCCGCGCGTCTTGTTGGTCACTTCGCGCGCCTGCTCGAACGTCTCGGCCTGCGCCAACTCGCGCTGCGCCGCCTCGACGAGCATCAGCGCGAAGTCGCGCGCGGCGGTGGGCGACCGCCGCAGGTCGGCGACGGCGTAGACGAGGTGCTGGTCGGCGTTCATTTCCACGGCTGCCAGGTGGTGATTTTCGGGGGGGATGTCGACGGCAGCCCGAACGAGGCATTCAGGACATCGGCAAGTTTCTTGCCGCCGGTGATGTCCAACTTGGCGCGAATGTGGCTGATATGGGACTTGACGGTATTGCGGGAGATGCCCAGCGTCTCGGCGATCCTGGGATTGGTGAATCCCAACTCGACGAGTTCGGCCACCTGCTTTTCTCGCCGAGTCAGTGCATTCAGATTTCGCATGGTTTGTTGTCCGATGAATGCCCGCCGCCGGGAACATTACGGTGGACTCAGATCGCGGCATCCCGGCCCTGCTTGATGCGCTGACGAAAGCCGACCCGCCCGGCGGCGGGCTTAGGGTCGATACTCCTGAAGAAGACCCCCGCAGAAAATTGTAAGCCCGATTCATGTCTGGCGTATATAGGACATTGGTACTAAACGCCAGCGGCATCCGCGAACCGCCAGTAGATTTTCCAGTGCCCGCCGTCCAGAACGCGCCGCCGTGAGACGATGCCCGCGCGCTCCAGCTTCGCCATGCGCTGATAGGCCGCGTGCCGGCTGACGTTCCAGCGCTCCGCGATCGCGTAGATCGTGTACTCGCCGTCCTGCCGCGCCGACGGCTGCTCGAATTGCGCCTCCAGCCAGTCCAGCAGATCGGCCTCGGTCACAGATGCAGCGGCGCGCCTCGCTTCGGGCGATAGCGCAGCTTTTCGACTTCCAGTCTTCCGTCGTGGCATATGGCGATCACCCCCCCGATCTCCGGCAGGCGCGTGCCCATCCCGATGCGATGCGCGAACTCGTCCGGCCTGAAGCTCCAGCAGGGCAGGGCGATGACGCGGGCGCGGTGCTCATCGCCGGAGTCCTCGAACTTATGGCCGTGGCCGCGCACGACGAGATCCGGGATGCGATCGTCGCGGGCGGCGTAATCGACAATCGTGTCCACGGCTTCGCGCACGGCCACGCCCTGGCGCGTGGACGCTCTGCGGCTCGTCGAGATGTGGTGCGCCATCTCGATCAGCACGCCTCCGGACTCCACCAGCCACGACCAGGCCGCGAAGTTCGGGCCGCGCCTGCGGGCGCCCAGCGCCTCGGCGAGCATCTCCTCGAATTGGCTCGATTCGCCCGTGTGCGCCGCCGTGCCCCGGCACACGAAAAACCCGTCGGCGTGTCGCACCAGCGGGTAGAGCGCGTCGTGTGCGATGTCCAGCGCGGTCTTGGCATTGCGGGAAATGAGTTGGAGATGCCGGGCGCGAATGTCCAGATCGATCAGGTCGCCGACGCCCGCGACGTACAGCGGCCCGCCCCTGGCCGCCCGCCGCACCGCCGGAATGAACTCGTCCAGCCATACGCTCCACAGCCACAGGCTCTCTTTCGAGGCGCGGTCCGTGTCGCCGTCGTCGAGGATGACCTCGGGCGGGCGCAGGCCGAGGCGGTGGTTGCAGTGTGTGTCAGAGAAGAAGCACCACGTCGCGCGGTTGGGAATACTGCGCGAGCCGCCGGGCCGATATGCGGTTGGCCGCCGTTTCATGGCGTCACGCGCCGCCGAGCAACCCGGCGATGATCAGCGACGCGACCACGGACGCCATCACGCCGATGACGATGCTGCTAATGCGCTGCGCCCAGATGTGGTCGCGCTCGATGACCGTAATCTTGCGGTCGTGCTCTCTCACTCGCCCGTTCATCTCGTCCACCTTTCGCTCGATGCGTTCCAGCCGCCCGATGATCTCATCGTGCTTTTCCAAGGTCTTCCCTCCCACTCTAGGTCCCGTTCGCCTGCGTGCTTTCGAGCTCCTGAATGCGGCGATGCAGTTCGATGATGTAGGTGTATAGCTCCTCCACTTTCTCTAGCAGCCAGTCACCGCCATTGAACAGGCCAAAGTCGGCTTTGTGGCCCGGCAGCTCGAATGTTTCGTGGATATGGCGTTCCGCCTCTTCGAGAGTGGCGCGGCGATAGTCCCGCGCGCCATCCTTGCCGGCGTGCTTCTCGATCTTGCCCGTCGCCCAAAGCTCTAGCGCATAGGCCGGATTGTTGTATGCGCTGTTGTTCTTGTAGATCTCCGTGGCGACATTGAGGGTGCCTGCGCCCTTGTCCCCTCCGGTCGGCGCGCCGATCTGTATGCCGCCCGTCGTGAAGCGAGACTTGCCGACCACGTCCAAGCCATACCCGGCGCCTTGCTGGAGGAAATAACCGGCTGTGCTGCTGGCCGAGCCGAGCGCCCCGACGAACCCATAGACGCCTACGCCACTCGCCGCATTGCCAGAGCCGTATACGCCCGTTCCCAGTTCCACGTCGGCGATGCCCCGCACGGCGCCGGAGTTCGAGGCAGTCGTAGTCGAGTTGAACACCGTTCCGGTGCTACTGGATAAGGTCAGCTTCCCGTTCGGGTCTGTCCTCAGCAGGACCGCATTCGTGCCGGGGCTGCTGCTGGGCGCGACATTGTTGAGATAGATTTCCGATGCGATATTGAGTGTCCCGCTGCCCTTGTCGCCGCCCGTCGGCTCTCCGATCTGCACGCCTTGTCCAACCGTCATGCGCCTGGCCCGTGAGCCAGAATTTAGGGTCTGAAACTCCATTGTACTGTATTCACTGTCGCTCGCGGGATCAAGGATTTTCGTGCGAATCAGACCATATACATCCAGATTACTGGCGGAGTCTCGCATCCAGGAAATGAAATCGATGCCGCTGCCGATCTCGCTTGCCGCCATGCCCCTCACATTTAATTGTGCACGCGTCACAAAGCTCGAATCAAAATAGGCCGTGACAATGTCGGGGGTGTGAAGCTGGAATGCCCCGATAGGACAGGCCGTTCCGA
>Ga0209341_10003424_pt1 | contig 14814 bp, 14 predicted proteins | sample RifCSP13_2_FD_184020 | JGI IMG/M metagenome (GOLD analysis project Ga0209341, IMG submission 184020) | Soil microbial communities from Rifle, Colorado - Rifle CSP2_sed 13_2 (SPAdes) (version 2) | ecosystem: Environmental > Terrestrial > Deep subsurface > Rock core/Sediment | place: Rifle...
GGGGCTTCACGTACGCGTCGAGGACCGTCGTCGACATCCGTTCGTACTCGCGGTATTCCGGGAGAACCTCGGACGACAGGGAGACGGGGAGTCCCGGGAGCGCGTCCCGGATTGCGGCCTCGTGCTCCGGTCGTAGGAATGAGAAGAGGAGGCATACCGCGACGGATTCCCCGCCGCACGCGCGGACCTTGGCGGCGATCTCCGCGACGCCTTCCGGATCGAGCGGCCGCATGACGCTCCCATCCGCCGCCACCCGTTCCGCAATCCCGAATCGCCGCTCCGCGGGCACGAGCGGATCCGGGCGAACCACGTGGAAATCGTACAGGCTGGGACGGTCTTGGCGACCGATCGCGATCGCGTCCTCGAACCCCTCGGTCGTCACGAGCGCGGTCCGCGCACCCTTCCCCTCCAAAACGGCGTTCGTCGCGACGGTCGTCCCAAGGGCGATCGCGCTCGCACCGAGCTCTCGCACGCCGCGGACCACGGCTTCGTCCGGGCGACGCGGGGATGACGGCACCTTGTGGACGCGCAGGTCGGAGGTCACAAAGTCTGTGAACGTCCCGCCCACATCGACGCCGACGAGCACGCCCCCGCATCCCGCCGGACGCCTTAAACTCAGAATCTCGACCGGCCGCACTCGACCGGAGGAGGGTGGTACAAAACTGTGCCGCAGCGACCACAAACTACATGCGGCTCCGGGCGCGTCCGCGACCGGGGATCCGATATGTGGGCGAAGCTGAGGCCGCACTTCAAGGGCTATCCAGGCCAGGAGCGGGTTGCGCAGCTCATGGTGAACTACGGGCTCCGCGTGAAGGGGGACGGCGTGTTTGCCGGGGACATCGGACTGACGGACACCGCGATCGCGCGGGCCGCGGGGGTGAACCGCCGGGTCGTGACCGCGACCGTAGGGACGATCCGCAAGAACCGCCTCCTGTCCGACTTCTTCGGCAAGCTGTGGCCCGTGTGCCATCTCGGCAACGTGGCGCCCATGATGGGATGGGGGGTGATCGAGATCCTCCCGACGAACGCGTCCCGGCCCGGCATCCTCGCCGGGACCTCCGGGATCATCGCGCAGGCGAACATCAGCGTCCGCCAGGTCATCGTCGACGACCCCGACATCTTCGAGGACCCCCGCGCCCTCCTCATCACGGATCGACCGCTGCCCGAGCGACTGTTGCCGAAGATCCGGAAGCTTGAGGGCGTGCGCGGCGTCGTGATCCGTTAGTACCGGGCGAGCGCCTCGAGAAGGACCGGGTCCGCGGGGCGGGGGTCCACGATCCGTCTTGCGAGGTCCTCGAACGCACGGAACACGTTGTCCCCGCGCTTCGCGCTCGTGAACGCGAACGGGGAGTCGTACGCGGAGCTGAACGTGCGGACGCGGTCCTCGTCCTCCGACGTATCGCCGACGAGGTCGACCTTGTTGACGAGGATGTGCACGGGAACCTCGCCCGCGACGTCCCAGGCGCGGTCGATCCATCCGTCGAGGCCCTCCAGGGTCGTCCGGTTCGTGACGTCCGCGACCGCGAGGACGCCCTGGGCGCCGTAGAAGTAGGACTGCTTGAGAAGCTCCTGGAACCCGGCGTTGCCCATGATGTCCCAGATCGTCATCACGATCTCAATCGGAGCTCCCCGACGGAACACGGGCAGGACGAACGATTTCTTCGTGACCTTCGCCCCGAGGGTCTGGAAGTACGTGTCGTCGAACATGTCGAGCACGTACCTTCGGATGATCGAGGACTTCCCGACGCCGCTGTCGCCCACGAGGCAGATCTTGACCTTCACGCGATTGCGGGGTGAATCAACGAGGAGCGTGGCACTCCCCCCGGGACAAGGAGTGGCATTCGCATGGGAAACGGAGGTATTGAAAGGGATTCTCGTGCGAATCGCCTTTGATTCCCAGATCTGAAATCAGCCGATACGGAGGCGGTGCTCCGTGCGCACGCAGCGGTCCATGACGACCTGCATGCCCGCGGAACGGGCCCTCGCGGCGGCGGCCTCGTCGACAATCCCGGTCTGCATCCAAATCACCTTCGCCTTCCCCGCGCGGATCGCCTCGTCCACGATCGGGCCCACCTGGTCCGAGGGACGGAAGATGTTCACGACCTCGTAGGGATCGGGGACCGCGGAAAGGTTGGGATACGCCTTCTCCCCGAGGATCTCGGTCGCCGTCGGGTTCACGGGCAGGATCCGATAGCCCTGGGACTGCATGTACGCCGGGACCGTGTGGGCGTCCTTGCTCGGGTCCTTCGAGCAGCCCACGACAGCGATCGTCCGGTACCGCTCGAGGATCTCCCGCGTCGACATCTCAGGTCCCCGTCGGCCGATCCACGCGGCCGCCATTCTTAATCCTGCGCATGGGAAGGAAGTCGACGAAACCATCTTGAGCCGCGGTCGAGTGTCCCTCGTCGGATGCAAGAGCTCGCGCGCGAGATGGCCGAGCGGCTGAAGGCCGCCTCGCGGGTGCACGTGTACGCCCACATCGACAGCGATGGCATCACGGGCGCCGCCATCGCTTCGCAGGCCCTCGACCGCGCGGGCGTCGACCACGGGGTCTCCTTCCTCAAGAAGTTGGACGAGGCGGCCCTTCGGGCAATCCGGGCTGAACACGCGCCCGTCACCTGGTTCTGCGACTTCGGCGCCGGCCTGTACGACAAGATGGACGGGATGAACGCGATCATCACGGACCACCACGTTCCCGTGGAGCGCGAGATCCCGAGGGAAGCGCGTGCGAACTTGGCGGCGCTCGCCGAGGCACAGGACTCGGTGCTGATGCTGAACCCGCACCTCCTCGGGCAGGGGAGTGACGCCGCGAGCGGCTCGGGGACCACGTACCTCGTCGCGAAGGCGATGGACGCGCGGAACACGGACCTGGCGGGGATCGCGATCGTCGGCGCGGTCGCGGACATGCAAGAGCGCGAATGGCGGCGCGTCACGGGGTTCAACCGCCAAATCCTTCAGGACGGCATCGAGGCCGGCGTGCTCGGGGCGGGGCCGGACCTCCGCCTGTTCGGGCGGGAGACGCGGCCGATCCACAAGATGCTCGAGTACTCGAACGACCCGTGGATCCCCCGCTTGTCCGGGAACCCGGAGGCGTGCATCGCGTTCCTGCTCGAACTCGGGCTCGAGCCGAAGCAGGAGGGCCGGTGGATCGCGTGGAACGAGCTCCCCGCGGACTACAAGCGCCTCGTGGTCTCCGAGCTCGTGCGCCACATGCTCGACCGCGGCGTCTCCGCACGCGACGTGGAGCGTCTCGTCGGGGAGACGTACACGCTCCTCCGGGAAGAGCGCGGAAGTCCGCTGCGGGACGCGAAGGAATTCGGGACTCTGATCAACGCCTGCGGTCGGTACGACCAGGCGGAGGTCGGCTACCGCGTGTGCCGCGGGGACCGCGAGGACGCGCTCGGAGAGGCGCTCTCCCTCCTGCGGGGCCACCGCGAGACCCTCGTGAAGTCCCTCGATTTCATCGCCGAGGTCGGCATTACTCCGCTGATGCACGTGCAGTACTTCCACGCGCAGGATCGAATCCGCGACACGGTCGTCGGCATCGCCGCCAGCATGGCGCTCCACGCGCCGGGAGCGAACCTCGGCCTCCCGATCATCGCGTTTGCGCTCGCGGATGACGGCGTGAAGGTCAGCGGGAGAGGGACGCGAGAGTTGCTCGCACAGGGCCTCGACTTGGCGGCGGTAATGCAAGAGGCGTCACGCGCGGTCGGGGGCCAGGGCGGCGGCCACAAGGTCGCGGCCGGTGCGACGATCCCCCCCGGAAGCGAGGAGGAGTTTCTGAGGGTGGTAGACCGCATCGTCGGGGAGCAACTTGGCGGTGGGATTGGCTTCGCGACCGCTCATTGAGCTGGGTGACATGGCCTACGGGTGAATCTGGAACCCCGCTTGCGCGAAATTCGCGTCGAATGTAAAGGCGTCCCTGATCCCGAGTTCCCTCATCACGACGAAGCTCGTGCAGTCCGTGAGGCTCCATTCCTTGTCCCGGTACGACAGCATCAGCTCGAGCGCTTGGCGGTAGCGCTCCTCCCCCACCCAGACGAGCTCAACGTTCGGGCTCGATTCGATGAGGGAGGCGAGCTGCTGGACTGCGGGCAGACCCCGCCGGGCGCGCAGCAGGGTAAGCGTTTCGTCCATCACGTAATCGGTCGTCGCAAGGCGTCCAGTCTCCCGCCGCATGGAGGTCTGGAAGAACCGGGACGCCGCATCGTGGTCCGCGTCCCGCTCATCTGACAAAGCATACCACGCGGATGAATCCGCGAAAATCAGTGGGACCACCCGTAGAGGAATTCGTCGTGTTTCCGGGCGATGGCCTCCTTGCCGCGCCCCTTGGAACGGAACAGAGGGAACGCAGTGAGGAGCGGATCGTCCGTGTCGATGCCTTCCGGAAGGAGATGCGCCCGCAGAGCCTCTCGCACGATCTCCTGCATGGGTTTCCGCTTCTTTCGCGCGGCCTGGCGCAGGAGGTCGTAGTAGGCGTCGGGGACCCTCGCCTGGACGAGCTTCATACATCATACATCATACTTGCTCTTATTTGAAGGTAGCGGTTCGATGCAGCACGTCGACACCGACGGGAGATCCTATGAGCCTCGCCTTGAACAAGCGCCGTACGTGTAACACCGCTCCGCGTCGCCTACCTATCTTAATAAACGGCCTTCCCCTTCGAGGAGCGTCATGCCGACGTCGGACTACGAGGTCGAGCTGTTCCGGTCGCAGGGCTTCCGGCGCCGCCAGTGCCCAACTTGCGAGACGTGGCACTGGTCCCTCGGGGACCACGCGACGTGCGGCGAGACGCCGTGCAAGGAGTACGACTTCCTTGGCAATTCGCCGATGAAACGGCCCCTCACGCTGCGCGCGATGCGCGAGGAGTTCCTATCGTTCATGGAATCCCAGGGGCACACGCGCGTGAAGCGCTACCCGATCGTCGCTCGCTGGCGGGACGATGTCTTCTTCACGCAGGCGTCCGTGTACCCATTCCAGCCGTACGTGATCGACGGCGTCGTCGACCCGCCCGCGAACCCCCTGGCGATCTCGCAACCGTGCGTGCGTTTCAACGACATCGACAACGTCGGGAAGACGGGCCAGCACTTCACGCAGTTCGAGATGCTCGCCCACCACGCGTTCAACCGCAAGGGGAAGCCGATCTACTGGACGGACCGCACGACGGAGCTGTGCCACACGTTCTTCACGCAGCGCCTCGGGGTCGACGGGAAGCTCCTCCAGTACAAGGAGAGCCTCTGGGCAGGCGGAGGCAACTCCGGCCCGTGCCTCGAGGTCATCCTTGGCGGCGCGGAGGTCGCGACCCTCGTCTTCATGCAGTACAAGGACACGAACGGGAACCGCATCCCGATGGACACGACCGTCGTGGACACGGGGTACGGCCTCGAGCGCCTCACGTGGGTTTCCCAGGGCGCGACAAGTGCGTACGAGGCGGTGTTCGGGGACATGCTCACGTACCTCAAGCGAGCGACCGGCCTGATGAAGGTCGACGACCGCATCCTCACAGAGTACAGTCGCGTCGCCGGAGCGTCGAACGTCGAATCGTTCGCGGACATCCGCGCGATCCGCGCGCGGACGGCGAGCCGCCTCGGGATCAGCGTGGACGACCTCATGAAGATCATGGGGCCGCTGGAGAACGCGTACACGGTCCTCGACCACGCGCGCGCCCTGATGCTCATCCTCTCGGACGGCGTCGTCCCGAGCAACAGCCGCGAGGGCTACTTCGCCCGCCTCCTCGTCCGGCGCGGCATGCGCGCGTTCCGCGCCCTCGAGCTCGACATGACCCTCAGCGACCTCGTGACGCTCCTCGCGCAAGCGTACATGGAGGACTTCCCCGAGGTGTTCGCGAATCGCACGGACATCCTCCGTCTCCTCGACGTGGAGCAGCGACGGTACAAGGAGACGTTGGTGAAGGGAAAAGAGGTCGTGAGGCGACTCGAGCAGGAGCTGCGATCCCAGAACGCCGCCAGCATCGACGCGGACCACCTCGTGGAGCTGTACGATTCCCACGGCCTCACGCCCGAGGTCGTGAAGGAGTTCGCGGAGCTCCCGACCGACGTGCCCGACGATTTCTTCAAGCGCGTGGGGGCTCGCCACGAGCGCGCGGAAGAACGGGTCCCGAAGGCGCACGTTTGGCCGGGCACCCCGCCGCCAAGCAAGCTCCGCGTGCACGAGGACACGGACAAGGAACGGTTCCTCGCCAAGGTCGTCGCCGTTGAGAACAACGCGGTCGTCCTCGACCAGACGTACTTCTACCCGGAGGGCGGCGGCCAGGAGGCGGACCGCGGGACGATCAAGGGGTACGACGTCGTCGATGTCCAGCAGGCGGGGGACTCCGTGCTGCACTTCCTCAAGGTCCGGCCGGACACCTTGGCGGTGGGGAGGCGGGTGAAGTGCGTGATCGACTGGGACCGCCGCCAAAAGCTCCGACGCCATCACACGGCCACACACATCACGCTCGGCGCGGCGCGCAAGGTGCTCGGCAACCATGTGTGGCAGACGGGCGCGCACAAGGCCGCGGACGTCGCGCGTCTCGACATCACGCACTACGACGGCCTCACGGACGAAGAGGTCCGAAAGATCGAGAGGCTCGCGAACGACATCGTCCTCTCCGATGCGAAGGTGACGACGAAATTCATGGCCCGCGACGCGGCCGAGCGGAAGCACGGCTTCCGTCTGTACCAAGGGGGCTCCGTCCCCGGCGCGAGGCTGCGGGTCGTCGAGATCCCGAAATGGGACATCGAGGCGTGCGGCGGCACGCACTGCGCCCGAACCAGCGAGGTCGGGCTCGTCAAGATCCTGCGCACGTCGCGGATCCAGGACGGCGTCGTGCGGCTCGAGTACGTAGCGGGAACGGAGGCGATCGCCTTCGTGCAGAAGCAGTCCCAGACGGTCGACGCACTCCGGGGGAAGCTCGGCGTGTCCGCGGACCAGGTCGTGGACGCGGTGGGCCGCCTGCAGGACGAGGCGAAGGACCTCCGGAAGCGCGTGGAATCGCTGGAGCGCGGGAGCATCCGGGCCGCGTTGCACGAACCCACGACGGCCGAGGTCGTGAAGCAAGTGCACCTCGGAGATCGCGGGATCGACATCCGCGTGTCGCCTGCCGCCTCGGCACGCGTTTGGCACGCCGTCGTCTCCCCGGGTTCCCCCGACGACCTGCGGCGGTTGGCGATCCCCATCGTGAACGAAGCTGGGAACGTCGTGGTGTTGGCGGCGCGGAACGCCTCCGCGAGCATCCTCGTCGCACGGAGCGCGGACGTGTCCCTCGACTGCCTTTCGATCGCCCGCGACGCCGCGTCCCTCCTTGGCGGCGGAGCCGGGGGCGCGTCGGATTTCGCGCAGGGCGGCGGCACGAAGCTGGAGGGCGTCGACGCGGCGTTGGACGCCGCGATCACTGCCGTTCGCCGTTCGTTGGGATAAACCCTAAAATACGACGGGTCGATGGGAAGGCGTCGGATGTTCTCGCAGGCGGAACAGGAGCTGGAGTGGGTCCGGAGCCGCGTCGCCGAGCGGTTCCCCGTGTACGAGACGAAGGTCACGGAGCAGGCGGTCCAGTTCCTCGTAAACGTGGACGCGGTGACCATGGAGGCGAAGTTCGACGACCTCCGCACGGAGCTCGTGCCGAAGGACTACATCCCGGTCCTCGCGAAGCAGGGGGGGGAATACTCCGTCATCGTCCAGCGTCGGCCCCCGCAGCGGTTCGTCGGGACGCACGTGAACGTGATCCTGCTCATCGCGACGCTCGTCACGACGACGATCGCCGGCGCGCTCAACTGGGGCGGGTACGACGACATCGACTGGGCGACGCCTGAGGCGTTCGCGAAGGGGTCCGTGTTCTTCACGCTCCCCCTCCTCGCGATCCTGGGGATCCACGAGATGGGCCACTATATCGTCGCGAAGCGGTACAAGGTCCGCACCTCGCTTCCGTTCTTCCTCCCCGCGCCCGTCTTCCCGCTCGGCACGTTCGGCGCGATGATCAGCATGCGCGACCCGATCCCGAGCCGGAGAGCGCTCATCGACATCGGAGCGGCCGGCCCGCTGCTCGGGCTCGTGACCGCGATCCCGATCACCCTCGCGGGGCTTTTCCTCTGGCAGATCGACCCGCGCCCCGTTCCGCCGAACCCTGGCGGCGGACTGTCGATCAACCTGCCGATCCTCTACCAGCTCCTGGCGTTCTTCGTCCCCATCCCGCAGGACACGGTCCTCCACCCGACGGCGTTCGCAGGCTGGGTGGGGCTCTTCGTCACCGCGCTGAACCTGCTCCCGGCGGGGCAGCTCGACGGGGGCCACGTCGCGCGCGCCCTCCTCGGCGACCGCCAACGCTACCTGTCCTACGGCGCGATCCTCTTCATGCTCTTCCTCGCGCTCTTCTTCGGCTACGAGGGCTGGTTCATCATCGCCATCTTCATCCTAGTGCTCGGGGCGCGACACCCGCCGCCGCTGAACGACCTAACGCCGCTCGACTGGCGGCGGTACATCCTTGGAGGCCTCACCGCCTCCGTGCTCGTCCTCTCGTTCGCGGCCGTCCCCATCGTGACGATCCCGCCGAACGCGGAGGTCGAGTTCGCGCTTCCGGGAGCCCCCGAGGCGCCGATCTCCCAGCTTAACCACACCGTCGCGGCGCTGTCGTCCACGACCCTGACGTTCCTCGCGATCAACGCGGGCAACGTGTCGACGTTCGTCAACCTCACGCTCTCCCTGGTGAACTTCCCGGACAATCTGACCGTATCGTTCGAAGCCGCCACAATCGGAGGTCGCAGTCTCCCGGTCGGGGTCGGGTACGTGGCATTCCGATTCAACAGCAGCGAGGTCGCGAACGTGACGCTACGGATCGACGCATCGGCGTACGTGCTCGGGGAGCCGGACTGGACCCCGACCGGGAGAGCGTTCGTGGACGGCGAGTTCGTCCCGCCGGAGACCGCGGAGCTCGCCGTCAATTTGCGCGTCGAGTGACGACGAAGGTTCGCGTGAGACTGCGGTGTACGCGCAAGTGGTAGGATTCCACGAACTCGAGGCCTTCGACCTCCGGCCTTGCGACGGTGTCGGGGAGGACGGCGCTCAGGTACCCCCCGGGCTTGAGCGCCTCGGCGGCAGCCTCGAAGCCTCGGCGGTACAGAGAGGTCAGCGACTCCCCTTTCGTCGTCGTCGCGCGGCCATAGGGGGGATCCATCGCGATCGCGTCGACGCCGCGTACGCGACCCGCGATGTCCGCGACATCGCCCACGTGCAGGTCCGCCGCCAAACCGAACTGGGACAGGACGTCCCGGGAACCGGCCACCATGTCCTCGCGGATGTCGCCGCCGACGACACGGGCGCCGACGAGCCCCGCCTCGAGGAGCACGCCGCCCGTCCCGCAAAACGGGTCTAGCAGAGTGCCGCCTTCCGGGACTCGCGAAAGGTTGACGAGGACGCGCGCGAGGCGGGGGTGCAGGGAGATCGGGAAGAAGAACGATCGCTCCGTCACCTTCCGCTTCTCGAATGCTCTCCGGTCGACCGCCGCCCTAACGCGGCACAGGTAGTGCTGCTCCCCCTCGATCAGCCGGACCTCTTCCTGAGGGCTCCTGAGGTCGACGGCGCCGCCAATCTGGTCGCCAATCCTGCGCTCGAGTTCCTCCTTGCTGTGGCATCCCTTGAAGGAATTCACGCGGACGCGGAACGTGCGGTCACCGAAGTCGAGGGACTTGGCGGCGGAGACGACTGCGTCCACGGTACCCCACGCAAGCAACTCGTCGACGAGTTTCGCGAGTCCGAGTCGCCTCGCGAGCCACACGGGATCGACGTCCGAATCTACCGCCAAAGTGCGCTCCTCGCCGAGCAGGAAGCGAGCAGGACGCCCACTGGCCTCCAGCGCCGCGAGGGCCTCCGCGCGGGCGAGGGCGGGCTGCTCCCCGGAAAGCTCGATGAGGATCCGCATTGGAAGGCGGAAGGACTGGGAATACTTCATCTTCCCGGAGGGCTCCGGACAACAAAGCTGCTTGCACACTACGGGATGACGGGGACGAGGCCGCGCAAGTCCGAGTCGAACGTGGCAAGTCGATCGATATCAAACTCCCGCATGAGCTCGACAGATGTCCAGTCGGTGAAACTGACTGTTCGGGACGAGGAGGCCAGGAACCGGTTCGCCGCGGCTTCAAACAGATCCTCCTCCACATGGAGCAGCCCGAACACACGAGGGGACGGCGGCACGCCGAGGAGAAAGCGAACGAATTCCCGAACACGTTCCGGGTGGGCGAGGCGGCGGAGGGCCAATGTCGCAGCCTCGTCTACGACGAAAATAGACACGAACAGCCGGCCGTACTTGCCTTCGAGAAAGTCCCGGAATAAGCTCGTGGCCTCAGCATGGCGCTGCTCGTCGCGATTCCAGTACGAGACGAGAAAGTCGGTGTCGAGCAAGACCGACACTCCAATCACCCGTACACGATCTCGTCGACCCCTTCATCGAGGACCGCCTTCCCCCATGGGCGTCTCATCTTCTCGAGTCGCTCGATCTGCTTCTTGGTGAGGGGGAAGTCGGGTGCCAAGAGTTCCGCCACGACCCGTCGCACGTCCTTGTCCGCATGGGACAGGAGTAGGGCGAGGCTCTCCTGTTGTGTTAGGGGCCTCCCGAGCCGCCTGGAGAGCTCGGCCCGCAACCTCTCGAGCTTGTGCTTGTCCTTCGGGGCAATCCGGACCGTGGTGTGCATGCGGATTGTGGTATACCTAGTATACGTAATAAATATTCTGCCCCAAGACCGCGGGGCGGCATCCGTAACCGTTAAGGTTGTCATCGCGATGCGCGAGCCCCGTGCTCCGCGTGCGACCGTTCGGGCCGAACGATTTGGCGGCGGTCGCGGCGATCGTGAAGGACTCCCTCCGCGAGAACTACCCCGCGTCCCTGTACCTCGACATCCACCGGTGGTGGCGGGACGGGTTCCTCATCGCGGAGTGGCACGGGTCCGTGATCGGCTTCCTCGCTGCGGTGATCAACGCGCCCCAGCAGGCGCGCATCCTCATGCTCGCGGTCTACGCGACGCACCGGCGGCACGGCTTCGGGAGCGCGCTCATGAACGCGTTCCTCAACGAATGCGCGTTGCGGGGCGTGAAGTCCGTGGAGCTAGAGGTGCGGAAGAGCAACGTCGAGGCGATCGGCTTCTACAACCGGTACGGGTTCCAGACCGCGAGCATGTTGCCGCGGTTTTACACGGACGGCGAGGACGGGTACAAGATGATGAGGCACTTTTGAATGGCTCGTCGTGCACCGCAGGATTGAAACACTGTTACCCGATACGGCCGAGGCCGTGTCACTGCATCTGGGCGCCGTACTCCTTGAAGGAGATCACTTGTCCCGATTGGAGGAAATCTACAGCAGTTTCCAGCTCAAGGGGATTCTCACCCCCACATCCCCAAGCGCCGCTGGCGAGGCGATTAACGGTGGCGCGTGGATGCGGAATCGCACGCTTGCCGCGGCTTGTTTCACCGGCGGCTGGACTTATCTCTTGGATACGGACCTTACTCTTTCGGCGGACGAAGACGTGTGCGGTCTCCTCTCATCCCGGCTTGAATGTCGTGTTTTCACAATGGTGTGTGAAGGTGTATCGAACACACATGGGTGGGCCTTGTTCGCGGGCGGGCGGAAGGTCCGGGGCTTCGTTTCCGAGGGCGGTGAGGAGCTGGAGAACCTCGGAGAACCGCTCCCCGCCGAGGCCGGGATTGACATCAAGGATGTGTTCGAGGACGAGGTGCTGGCCGTGATGAAGGGAACGGCCGTGGATTTCCAGGCCTTTTGGGACGCAGACGCAATCCTCGTGGGGGAACTTGAGTATGTGGGACCTGTCCCAGAAATGACTCCCGAACTGCAGGCGAAGCTGGCCGCCAAGGCGAGAGAATTCGGCGAGCGGCTGGTCTTGGCCAGCGGTTCCGGTGTCTACTCCAAACAGGCAAGGATGAAAGCGACCGCGAAAGCTGCGCGGAGGAAAGAGCAAAGATCCCGATGGAAACTCCCTTGGCGCCGTGGGTAAGCCGGACTCGAGGCACCCCGCACACCCCTGGAGTTCGTGCGAGTCAGCACAGCCCCGCCCGCATCCTCCGTTTCGTGTCTATTGGTACCCCTTCCGGTCATCGAACGGGTGGTAGTTCCAGTAGTGGTACGGGGACTGGGCCTTCTGCGCCTCCGTGATGTCCGCCGACTGCCCCGCGATGAAGGATCCGTACCGCTCCTTGATTTGCTGCTCTGCGCTCTTGCTCAGCCGGATCGCCTTCCGGATGTGGATCTCCTCGATGAGGGGGGCGCCCTCGATCACCGCCAGGTCCCCAGCGGCGCGGATCAGACCACCAAGCTCGCGGAGTCGCAGCGTAAGGGCGCGGTCCTTGTTGTCGATCTCCTTCGCGCGCCGGTGCGCCTCCTCGATGATCGCCGCCACGGCCCCGGGGCTCGCGTGAGGGATGCGTTTGTCCACGGTGATCTCCTGAGCGATGAACTGCACCATCTTCGTACGGTTCCGCGCGTTGTCCTCCATCGAGGTCTCGACGAGGACCTCATAGCCCGAGCCGGTAATCCGCGAGCGCAGCGGCGAAAGGATGTGCTGCAGGTCCTGGATGTTGCACGCGCCGACGAAGATGAAGTCGCACGGCACGTTGTCGACACGCACCGCCGCGCCCGCGCTTTGGGGGTTGCGCCCCGAGATCGGGAAGCGCTTCTCCTGCATCGCCGTCAGGATGAACCGCTGCAGCGCCCCGAGCTGCGGCAGCTCGTCGATGAACAGAACCCCTTGATGCGCCTCGTGGATCGCCCCGGGCACGACGCGCTCGTACGGCGGCGTCCCCAGCTGCGGGTGGCCCCCGTACGGGTCGTGCTTCACGTCCCCGAGCAACTCCGTCTCGCTCGCGCCCGTGGCGAGGATGAACGGGTTGCGGTTCACGGGCACCAGCACCTTGCGCGGGGAGTCCTTCTCCATCTGACGGCGCTTCTCGAGCGCCTTCTGGTCCAGGATCTTGATCATCTCCCCCGCACGCTCGTAGACGACGACCTCCTCCTGGCCGAACCGTTTGCGCGTCGTCGTCACGCGGTTCCGGCCGCCGAGCTCGCCCATCGTGATCTCGAAGAAGCCTCCGAGCAGGTCCCCGAACGGGTTGCCGAGCGGCTGCTGTCCCGCCGTCGCCTTCGGCCGCGAGCACTTCGGGCACATCCGCTCCTTCGGGGAGGAGTACGTCCCGCAGTGGACGCACTTGTAGCCGAGACGCTCCGCGACGTTGACGGGCGCTTCTTTCGCGTCGATGAGCTCGCCTTCCGCGCCCTCGCGCTCGATGCTCTCCTTCACGACGTCGTCGCGCACCTTCACCTCGACGAGCGGGCGTTCGGGATTCTCCGGGTTGTGCACGACGCGGATCTCCTCGATTGGCGGCGGCAGGTGGAGCGCGAGCGCCTGCGCGATCATCGACTTCCCCGTCCCCGGGGGGCCGACCAGGAGGAAGTGGCGGTGCTGGGACGCCGCCACCCGCGCGAGGTTCACGGCCTCGTCCTGTCCAATCACGCGGGCGAGCGGGTCCTGAGGGATCAGCACGTCCGCGGTGCTCTCGATGTCCGAGAGCTCGAAGCCCCGATCCGCGGAGAGCAGGTCCTTCTTCGCGATGGTCTCGTCCTCAGGAGAAGTCGTCCCGGGTCGCGACCTCGATGCCCGCGGGCTGCTTCGTCACTGTGCCCATCTTCGTGCCGACGACGGCCCGGATGCCCTTCTCGTTCGCGATGTCGAGGATTCGCTGCGTGATGATGCCGTCAAAGACGAGCGTCCGCGCGCCCTTGCCGTCGCCCTTCAGCGTCTCGACGAGCTCGCGCACGGGCACCTCCGCGACGACCGTGTCGTCCGCGGCGAGGATGCGGGCCTTCGACGTCCCGCCGATCGACATGAGCACTTCCTTGTACCGCCCGAGCTGCCCGCTCACGGGCCTCGGCGGCGCTCGCGGGGCCTCGGGCCGGGGTTCCGGCCGGGGTTCCGGCCGGGGTTGCGCGCGCGCGGGCTCCGGCGGCTCTGGGACCTCGCGGGGTTCCCCGTGCGGCATCGGCTCCGTCGACGGGCCAACGGGCACCTCCTTGTCTTTCTCGGAGGGCTTGTACGCTGCGCCAAGACCGTACATCTCCACGTACTGCACCGCGGGGATCTTGTTTCGCAGCGCCTTCATGATCGCCTTCGATGTGAGCTCCTCGACCTCCCGCCCGCGCGGGGCGCGCGCGACGAAGTCGACCTCCGCGACCTGCAGGAGCTCCTTGAGGATGAGGTCCCCGCCGCGGTCTCCGTCGAGGAGCGCGGTCACGACCTTATCCTTGCTGACTTCCTGAATCGTCTTCGGCACATTCGTGCCCTCGACCGCAATCGCGTTCTTAATCCCGCACCGCAGGAGGGCCAGGACGTCCTGACGGCCCTCGACGATGATGATCGCGTCGCTGTCGTCGATGTTGGGGCCGGCGGGCAGGCGCTCCGGACCGTACGAGACAATCTCCGACACCTGGACGGACGCGCGCACCTCGTCGAGCAGGTCGCCGCCTGTCGACTTCGAGGTCTCGATCATCTGCCCCAAGAGGGCCTTCGCGCGCTCGACAATCTTGTTGCGCTTCGTCACGCGCACGTCTTCGACCTTCTCCACCTTGATCTGGGCCTTGCACGGGCCCACGCGGTCGATCGTCTCGAGCGCCGCCGCCAGGATCGAGGTCTCGACCTGGTCCAGGCTCGACGGGATGTACACGAGCCCGGCGCTGCGCCCCTTTCGGCTGTCCACTTCGACTTCGATGCGGCCGATGCGGCCGCCCTTCTGCAGGTCCCGCAGGTCGAGCTCCTCCCCGAG
>Ga0209341_10003425_pt1 | contig 14805 bp, 10 predicted proteins | sample RifCSP13_2_FD_184020 | JGI IMG/M metagenome (GOLD analysis project Ga0209341, IMG submission 184020) | Soil microbial communities from Rifle, Colorado - Rifle CSP2_sed 13_2 (SPAdes) (version 2) | ecosystem: Environmental > Terrestrial > Deep subsurface > Rock core/Sediment | place: Rifle...
CGAATCCGTCAGCTACGATATCCTGGCCTTCTCGCGTCCCCAGAAACTTCTCGCAAAGATGGGTAGCGTGAGGGCGCGGAAATTCCAGCGACGCTTTGCCAGAGACTCTCTCTTAGCGTTGCGTGCGGCGGTTTGTTAAACACGTTTTGCAAGCAAGCTTGCTTTGGCGGCCAATTTCTGAGCATCGGCATGAAAGCGGCGCGTGATTGCAATTCTGGGCCGGAGAGTTCACAGAAATCTGTTGACTAGTGCAGAAGCGTCGTCCACAATACGCCCACTTGAGCCGCCGTGTCTTAGAGAATCGACGGCGAAGTGTAAACACTCATCGTCGTAACGGCAGCTGTTAGCTTGCACCCGCAACCTAACAGTTTTGTTCTAATACAGTCCTAAGGTTCCTTCGGACCTTAGCCCGCAATACCTCTCCAGTGTTCTTTCGGTTCGGCACCAAGGGTCGTCCCCCGGGTTTGGGGGAAGGATTCTTTCAACACTGTCCCAGACTTTTCCCGCTATAAGGAGACCGACTTCGTGTACAAGCTCAGATCAATACCGGCGGGCAATCGCTCCCTGTCGCGGAAACGCGTCCTCATCGTGAACTGCTATTTTGATGACTCACGCCAGCCGATCCGTAGGACCTCAAAGTTACCGCAAGCTGTCGGACCAATCTATCTCGCCGGGGCCTTCTCGCGGGACCTGTGCGAGGTGCGTTGTTACACGGAACTCGCCAGTGGACCACTTGAAGATGAACAACTTCTGGGCTGGCCGGATATGCTGGTGCTTACGGGGTTAACCAACTGTTTTGATCGCATGCTCCACCTTACGGCCTACGCACGCACGAAGAACCCGCGCGTGATTGTGGTCGCCGGCGGCCCCGCTGTTCGCGCCCTGCCCTTGCTGGCAGGGAACGTCTTCGACTACCCGTGTCAGGGGGACATTGAAGAACTGCGCGACGTTATAGTGGAAACTTTTGGACCGGCCTATGTGGCTTCGGAGATGGTGCCGCGCTACGATCTGGCGTACTGGTTGGGAAGAATTGGTTACGTCGAGACCACGCGTTATTGTAACTTTCGCTGCTCCTTTTGCGCGCTCACGGCGGAGGGCCGCTCCTACCAAACCTATGACCTTGAAAACATTCGCCGGCAGATTCTTGCTTCCGGACGTCGGAACAGAATGTTCTTCCTTGATAACAACTTTTATGGAAGCGACAGAGCGCACTTTCGCGCCCGCGTGGGATTGATTAAAGGGTTCCGAATGAATAACCAGTTCCGGAACTGGGGCGCTCTCGTAACCAACGAATTCTTCTGTAGTAACGAGAATCTGCAATTGGTGAAGGACGCCGGATGCGAACTGCTCTTTAGTGGACTTGAATCATTTGACAACGAGTGGTTGCGAAACTTCAACAAACTGCAAAATACCTCCGCGCCGCAGGTCGAGATGGTCAGTAAATGTTTGCAGGCTGGAGTTGTTTTTGCATATGGCCTGATGCTGGACGTCACCAGTCGCCAAATTAGCGATCTGCGACGAGAGTTGGAGTTCATTACCAGCACGCCTGAGATCACAATTCCTTCTTTCGTCACGCTTTCTATTCCGCTTTTGGGAACACCGTACTTTTACGAGTGCGTTGAAAAAGGTACCTTGCTGCCCAACACCAGGTTGCGCGATATGGACGGAACCACGATTTTGCAGAAACCGCTGGACAACATAGCCGAGGTTGTGAAGTTCGTGGATGATCTGCAGAGCCTCAGGGGCTTTCGTGGTCGATTGCTTAAGCACGCTGTTGGTTTCACTCGCCTCTACGGAAACAGACTCACAAAGACGCAGATGGTCCTGGCCCTGGGAAATGGGGTGCTTGTCTCTGCTCAGCCTCTAACCACCTCATTGACCGGTCTCGGCTGGCTGAAGGCGCGGCCGAAGCCCCGCACCTTCATTAGTACTACCGAGCCGCTTGACCAGGTCTACACGCCGGCGTTCCGCGTCGATTCACGATTTACCAACTACTTCAAACCAACCATGGTTACTGATAAACGTGGGGAGCTGCATCAGGACATGCTGAACTCGGGTTTAATAAAAATGACTGATAGGCAACGCGTTTTCGCTCAGGCATAAAATGGTGGCCCAGGGAAAGGACGACGACTCATGGCGCGATACCGCATCATGACATTTGACGGGGGCGGCGTGCGAGGCTCGCTGATGGCAACACTCGTCAAGAGACTTGTCGAACAAGTTCCTGATCTGCTCAACCAGGTCGATCTCTTTGCCGGAACTTCAACTGGTTCGGTGGTTGCACTTAGTTTGGCATATGGGTTCAGTGCAGACACGCTGGTTAGTTTTTACTCGCAGCAGAACCTGAGAGCGGCCTTCTCGCCAGCCCATCTAAACTGGTTTCGTCCGAAGTATGATAACAGTAACTTCATGTCGCTTTTGAAGCAGCACTTTCCTGGCGACCCTCGACTAAGCGATATTACCGCGCACAGAGTAACAGTAACGTCATTTCAACTCGACGACAAACATATCTCTGACTGGTGCCCCCATTTCTTTCACAACTACCCTAAGTCTCCATACCTGCATCTTCCCATTGTTGATTGCGCATTACGCAGTGCGGCAGCTCCTACAATCTTTCCTTCACACCAGGGCTACATTGACGGCGGCATGATGGCCAACAATCCGAGCACATCAGCCATTGTCGTTGCGCTGGGACACCACGATTCCCCACTGGAACTCTCTGAAGTCTCTCTCTTGTCGATCGGAACGGGCCTATCTCCCACGATTGTTAAGACAGACACCTCACGTTGGGGAGTGGTGCAGTGGCTCCTCAATCCGTTTCGCTCGCCATCCGAACCGCTCTTAAATATTCTTTTTGACGGCGTGGTTGAAGCAGACCATATAATGAGCGGTCACCTGCTCGGCAGTCGTTACTGGAGACTCAACCCGCAACTGACTGCGGCGACAGCGCTCGACGACTGGAAGGCGATCCCGGAACTGATTCAGATCGCGAACGATTTTGATCTCGCACCAACGCTGGCCTGGATTAAGGCAAACTGGAGTTAGAGCTTTGGTTGAATTTCTCTCTCTCGTTGCACGAGGACTCGACGTAAAATCTTACCGGCGGGACTCTTGGGGATCTCGGCTGCGAATTCAATCTTCCTAATTCTCTTGTGTGGGGCGACGCGGGCTGCCACGAAATCCATTATCTCCTCTCCGGTTGCTTTCCCTTTCAAAACGACGAACGCTTTTGGGACCTCTCCCGCTTGTTCGTCGGGGCTGGGAATAACACAAGCATCGGCAATTGCCGGATGTGATATGAGCAACGCTTCGAGCTCGGCGGGCGCGACCTGCCGGCCTTTGTATTTGATTAGTTCCTTCAGGCGATCAATCACAAACAGCCGCCCCTCTTCATCTGCATATCCTATGTCGCCCGTTCGCAGCCAACCCTTCTTATCGATCATCTCCGCAGTCGCCTGAAGGTTTCTCAAGTACCCTTTCATTACCTGCGGCCCTCTGATGCAAATCTCGCCTTTCTCGTTTGGTCCCAGTTCTGCTCCGCTGACATAGTCAACAATTTTGCATTCGGTGTTTGGCAGAGGAAAGCCTACTGATCCAGGTCTGTCGTCGTTACTCTCGCGCGGACTGGCATGTGATAGTGGGCTCACTTCCGTGAGTCCATAACCATAACGGATCTGACAGCCGAGCCGGCATGAACAGGCTTGGGCCACTTCTTCAGCCAATGGCGCAGCGCCACAATGAATGAGTCTTAGATGAGACAAGTCATAACCTTCTACTTCAGGCGCTCGCGCCAGTGCCAGTACGATAGGAGGCACCAGCGGCGCCACAGTCACTTTGTAACGCACGAGCGTGCTTAGAAACTCCCTTAGCTCGTAACGCGGCAACATGATCACTGTGGCTCCCTGGCACAGTGCCAGATTGACCACTATGTGAAGCCCGTAAAGGTGGTACATAGGAACGACACAAACCAGTGTGTCAGTCGGCAAGACCGCTTCTTGTGCTCTCATCTGGCAGAGCATGGAAACCAGGTTGTAGTGCGTCAGCATGACTCCCTTTGGAAAACCGGTGGTGCCACTGGAGTAAGGAAGGACGCAAAGATCTCTACACGGATCAATATTGGGTACAGGAAATTCATTGCCGTGACCTAGCAGGGACGAAAAGGAAGTTGTTCCTTCGGCTTCCCCGACCAGAAAGATCCGGCGGATATCTGTTTCCTGAGCTACTTGACGGGCCTTATCAAGTAAAGATGGAACCGTAAGCAGGTATCTGGCCCCAGAATCTTTCAGTTGAGTTTGGATCTCTTCCCTGGTAAACAGCGGGGGAACCATTGTGGTAACAGCACCAAGCGTGGAAAGAGCATGAAAGGCCAGGGCGAATTCAGGAAGATTGGGACTGAAGATGGCAAGTACGTCGCCCTTGCCTAAGCCATGGCTGGCAAAGCCAGCAGCCAAAAGGCGGATAGTCTCACTCAATTCACCATAAGTAATCGTTCGACCGGTCAGACCATCAACCAGCGCTCGTTTATCACCCAGCCGGTCTGCATGCTGAAGAACAAAGTCAGTCAGGAGCATGCCGGGGATAGCAACCTGGGCGTGAGGGCTGTTGAAGATCATGTTTCTTTCTCCAAGAGGGCTGTTGAGGGGATGAAGGCCAGTTTACTTCTTATTCTGAAGGCCCGACGTCCTCAAAAGGCTCATCGCGTTCCTTCACTGCTTGTTTAAAACCGGCTTCCGCTGCTCGTTTTTGGAAAGCATAGCCTTCCTTTGTATGCCGGGCGATGCCATCGAAAATTGTGCCCAGGAGTTGTGTTGTTTGCAGACCCTGGCCCAATATCGTTTGGTTTATTAACAGTTTCATCATCGTCAGTTGGTTTATTGGTAAACGCGCGACCCTTTCCAGGAAGTACTCGAATCTTTCGTCGAGTTTCGCCGCAGTCGGGGCTTCGGTCGCCAGACCCCAGTCCACCGCCTCTATGCCGTTCAGACAGTCGCCGGTAAATAACAGGCGCCTGGCTTTCTCGAGGCCGACGCGGTAAACCCAGAGGCCGGTGGTGGGAACGCCCCACACGCGGGCCGGCGGATAGCCAATTCTTGCAGTGTCTTCGATAATCACCAGATCGGAGCAGAGGGCCATATCGGTACCACCGGCTACACAAAAACCGTGCACCTTGCAAATCACAGGTTTCTCGCTGTAGAAGAGACTCATGAACCCACGCACGTTGCGGCTCATCATTGCGTAATCAAGCATCGGGTCCCATATTTGTCCGGGTTCGTGATTGCGTATCTGCGTATTCAGATCCAAAGGTGAGCCGGGCGATGCGTTGTTTGAACAATCATCCGCATTCTGCTCAGCAGCGACCACGAGGTCATAGCCCCCGCAGAACCCTTTGCCGTTTCCCGACAGCGCCACTACATGGACCTTAGGGTCAAGATTTGCGCGTTCGACACAAGCAGCAAGCTCCGCCGGCATCTCAAGAGTGATCCCATTACCACGCGCGGGCCGATTTAAAGTAATGCGAGCTATGCGACCAGTAACTTCATAAGTGAGAGTCTTTAGAGTGTTCATCGATTGCCTCGCGAATCGACTGTGTCGTCGAATCCCGGCGCCAACATACTGGTCATCGCCGTCGGATTCTGAATCCTTTGAGCCAACATCCAGTCGTCGACTTCTGTGATCATCTTCTGGCCCCGCTCGCCACCGAGTACTTCCCCCAGTCGCCGTCGAGCGGCTGCAGCGTAGAGTCGCATGTCTGCAAGGTCAAAGCCTTCTGCGGCGTCAGATAACAGCGCCCTCACTTTTCCGTTGGCCTGCTGCAGATGAGCAACTGCAGCGCGTATCAGAGCGGCCAGGGGATCTGCCCAGGGCATATGTTCGCTGCTGATTCGGCCGGCCATCTTCAAGGCAACTTTCAGGCGATCTTCGTTACACCTGGCAGTAGCGAGAGCTGCACGGGCCTGCAAGTGCATGGCTTCGATCCTTAGCACCTGAATGCGCAATAACATTGAGTCCTTGAGTGCGGGCAACTGCGCCTGAATGTGTCGCCACGCGATTTCATAGTCACCTGTATAAAGTTCTATCTGCGCCTGGGCCAGGAGCGAACTGTAGTGTTGCAAGTGGAATCCCTGTTGCGGCCAAGCCTTGAGCGCTTCGATTACCTCAGCTCGCGCAGTGTTGGGAGCATCTGCCGCGAGCCAGATCAGATTCATGCGAGTACGCAAGTCAGTTGCTGCAAATAGATTTCCTTGTTCGAGTGCCGCCGCGAGCAGCACTGGAACTCGCCGCGACACTTCACCCAATTCACCCAGGTACAAGAGGGCACTGAGCATGAACCGGTGGGCGATTGTGAGTTCCCAGGTTACGCCGGTACACCGATCGCGCAGGATGTCTGCCGCTTGCTCGCAAAGTTTCGCAGCTTCCCTCCAGTGGCCGACCAGATATGCGCCGACGCCGGTGGCCCATGTCGATAGTCCGACCGCATGGGGATGCCCGACCTTGTGTGCCAGCTCTTCGGCCCGATGGCCGATTTGCAGGGCTCGCTTCCTGGTCGCTCCTCCACGAGATGCAGTTTGCGCAGTCTCAAAAGCAAGGGCGCGGGCTACGCGAAACGGTTCACCGGCGCGTAGAGCGAGCAGCAGGTGACGGCTTTGGAAATCGGCCCCACGGATGAGATCGACGGCGCCTAGACCTGCTGCGATAGCCCAACAGATGTCGATCCGAAAAAGATCCGTTTCGGGAATCTGGCTGGCGTCCCTTTCAGTAAATTGGAGTCCACGCAAACGGATCTTCAGACGATTCCACACAAGTGACAATAAGGCTCGCTTCGGGCCGGCTGGAAGTGAGAAACCCACGGCTGCCAGAACGGAGGCGATTACTCTGAGGCCTTCCTCAATGTGCCCACCCATCAAGAGTTGTTCTGCGGCGCGCCGTTGGAAATCCAGCCGGCGTGAAGTGGCAATGTCTTCAGCCAGCTCAAGATAAGCATCGGCGGCTTCCGCCGGACGGCCGGCATTTACAAGGGCCTCCGCCAGCCCGATTTTCATTTCCGTCAGCTCCGCGCCACTTATCGGAGTGAGTTCGAGTGCGCGCCGGTAGAAACCTGCGGCGCGATCGAAAGCCAGCGCGCTGGCTGCGCGCCTCGCCGCCGCTGCGGCGTGTGTGGCGGCCCGCGTTCTCTCACCGGCGCCGAGGTAGTGTTCAAACAGTGCTTCCGGATCGTCAATGCCCCGTGCTTCAATGGCCTGGGCCAGACGGCGATGGAGTTGTATCACTCTCGCCTTGTCGAGTTGAGAGAATAGAGTTTCGCGGATACGGTCGTGGTACAGCTCTACGGTGTGGTCCAGACCGCTGCCACGCAGGAACTGAGCCGATCGCAACGAACTTACCAGCGGCAACTCATCGCCGCCAAGTCCCGCTGCTTGATAGGCGACTTCCGGGTTAATGGGACGCCCGGCGACCGCGAGCGCTTCCACGAATTGTCGCGCTCCTTTCTGCAGATGGCGCAAACGCGCATCGAGCATCACGCTCAGGCTAATTCCTGTGGTGCTCCGTTGTTCATCTGTAGCGGCATAGCGTGCGAGCTGCTCCAATAGAAAGGGGCTACCTCGCGCCTCTCGGACGATCGAGTCGATAAAGGGCTGGACCACGCTGCTGCTTGAGCCAATAAGGTGCATTACTAATTCGCTCGATTCCTCTCTGCTTAGAGCCGTAACTTCTAGTTGGCGCTGGGTCTCACTTCCCACCCTTTCCAGCAAAGATTTCAGAAAGGGCTTGGCCTCAATGTCTTCGCTGCGAAAACTGGCAAGCAACAGGAGTTGTGGAGCATCAGGAGATCGTAGCAGGTCGTCCAACAACGTCGCGCTGTCCGCGTCAGACCATTGGAGATCATCTATATAGATCACCAGTGGTTGCCGGTCGGAGATGCGGCCGAGCAGCTCCCGGAGGGCGGTGAAGGCCCGCCGTCGGAGTGTGACGGGATCGGGAATTTCATGTTCTCGCTGTGGTGCTTTGAAAACCGATTCCACCTGCAACATCACGGGAAATAGTCGGGCCAGTGCGAGGACGTCTCGCGGCATTAGCGCGTCAGCGCGGGCCTCTGGAAGCGACATCAGATACCTGGTGAGACTATCGATTACGCCGTCGAGGGCCTTATAGGGAACCGATTCACGTTCATAACATCTTCCCTGTAGGATGACGATATTCTCGTCGCTGGCCTTTAGGGTGTCGAGAAAGTGCTGAATAAGTGCGCTCTTTCCCATGCCGGAAACGCCGTGTACATAGACGGTAACTGTCAGGCCGCGCCGCGTTGTCTCAAAACCATCGATAAGTTCCCTCAAATGTCGTTCCCGGCCCACAAAGGGTGAGGCTTCGATCGATCTTGTTGGTCCCGGAGTTAACGGCAGCTTTAACGGACCGGTTGTTCCACGACTAACGATGGCAAGCACCTCGTCTCCGAGTGGACGCTCCTTCGGATTTCTCCGTAGTAACCTGACACAGAGATCGTTCAACTCGGTCGGGATGTTGGGAACCAGAGCGCTGGGGGCAGGCGCATCGGAGGTTTGTTTGTTGACCATTACCTCGAAGAATTTGCCGGAGAAAGGAAGCCGTCCCGTAAGCGCCTGATAAAGCATGACCCCCACGCTATACCAGTCGCTGGCGGCGGAGATAGGAAGCTGGGCGCCTTGTTCAGGGGACATATAATCTGGAGTCCCCGCAAGGTTCACGCTGTCGTGCAATGCCTTACCCTCCAATTGGGCCACGAGACCAAAGTCGAGAATTACCACTCTTCCTTCTTTGGTCACCAGCACATTTGAGGGCTTGATATCCCGATGGAGCTTGCCGGTTTGGTGCAGGGCATGCAGACCCTCAGCAAGCTGCCGGACGGCGTGGGTCAGCCGCTCGAGGTCAAGCGTCGATTTCGCCAATGCGCGGTCAATGGATGTTTCCTTTGATGACGTTGCGAGAGAGGTCGTTTCGGGAAGGTCGAGTTGTTGGGTTTCAGCTTCATAAACCGCATCCTCGTCCTCCCCTTGCGTCTTGATGAGCGTAGGCGTGATTGACGACTGGCTGCGCCGGGCTCGAAAGCCGGGCCGGACATATTCGAGAAAATTCACGCCTTGCACCAGTTCCATGGTGAAGAACCAGTACTGCCCATCAGCCATGAATTCATACAATGAAACCAGGTTCGGATGTGAGACGTCTGTGAGAGAGCGAAATTCGTTCTTGAAACGTAAGATGTGAGAAGCCTCTGTGTGCGTTAGGGCCTTCAGCGCTACCACTTTGTCTGTTTCGCGATCGTGAGCTTCATACACTATTCCCATTCCTCCGGAACCAAGCCGGCGCCGGATCTTAAAACGTTCTGTGCCCAGAAAATCGTTTGAGGTTTGGGTCATCGTCCTGGACCCTCGACTGGAAAACGTTTGAAATGTTGACCTTGAATTGTAAAGCGTCAGTCAGAAAAGCTCCACTTAATTCCGTTTCCTCGATATGCTATTTTTCAGGGGGAAGATCAAACTAAGTTGCGGAGACGGGCAAATGCACACTGATTTACCTAAACCAGTCGAGAGGTTTGAAGACAGTTACCCTGAGGTTTGGGCGGCGTTTATGGAACTCGGGGATCGATGTCACAACGCGGGCACGCTGGATGAGAAAACGCGCCGGCTCGTAAAAGTGGCTTTGGCAATCGGAGCGGGCCTGGAGGGCGGGACGCATTCCGCAGTGCGCAATGCTACCGCCGCAGGGGTGAGCGCTGCGGAGATTCGGCATGTGGCCGTCTTAAGCATCACAACTCTCGGTCTACCGGCTGCGATGCGCGGAATCACCTGGATTAACGACGCGACACAGCCCGCGGATCGCTAAGGAGGCCCCGGGTCCGGTCTTACATTGAGAGATTGGCAAACCGCTGAGGTAGATTCTCAATCTCCTGCTTCAGTGCGTCGCGCAGCAATTTCAACTCTGCTGAACTGAGGATTGCAACCGGCCATCGATATACCTGTTCTTCCTCCAAACGATTATGTGTCGCCAGTCGTTCGGCTACTGCAACGATGGTTTTTTGGATCTCTTTCAGCGCCGCGTCGCATTCTGATGAAGGATTCGGATTACCCAGTAATTCTCGGATGGTCTTAACGGCACCACCGAGTCGCTCCATAAAGAAATTATGATCGCCGCGCAATTTTTCAATAGCGGTTTTCGCTTCTGCAAATGATGGCAGGTCGGGAGAAGCCTCAAATAGGGCAGGGGACGCATTAAGAATTGCCGGGAAAAGGCAGACGTTTTCGGCTCGGATGTGTACCGCCAATCGGGCCCAAAATAGATCGAGCAGTTCAAACGCCCAGTCAATATTGTTCCTCCGCAATACTGACTCAAGGTCTTGCAGAATTTCCCCTAATGATTCGTGGTCTTTTTCCAGCAACTCCGAGATCATTCAACTAGGCTCCTGCAGCAAAGGCACGCGCTTTCGCCGGCGTCGCCTCTGCCGTTTGCACAACAGCTCCGGCCAAAACGGTCGGTCTGTAGAAGTAGACGTACCAGTCACCGGGGCGACGTTCTTCAGCCCAAGTGGCAAACCCGCGGCTTTCGAACAGTTCTCGCAGCGGTACGGGGTCGAACGCATGCCTCACCAGGAGCACATCCTCATAATCGCGCAACTCGGTCAAACCGTGCATGATCGCCGGGCGTGGGTCTTCGTTGCGCGCGACGTAGGAAACGACATCAACCAGAATGATGTGCTTGTCGTTATCTCGTAAGCCCTGGAGTTCTCGCGGTCGGCGGGGATTCTCAGGTGAGTAATTGAATCTATCTTCACTGTTTTCAAGCTCGCAAAGCAGGCGTCTCTCATTTTCGCCGGCAGCCAGATTAAGGACGTAAAGAGCTTCGTTAAGTGGCACTTGCCCGAGTCGCGCGGCCTGCGCCACAGTCATGCGTTCGGCCATGGCTTGCCGCAACGTGGGATTTCGAAGCTGCTCAAAAGCGGGCGAAATCCAGATGAAGGCGTCAACCATGCCCTCGTCTATGTTGAGGACGTCTTTGACCGTTAATTCAGGTGTCACTTTCATGCCGCACCTCCTTCACCAAGCTTTGTACCTGGCTCCTCAGTCGTCAATCATCTTTGGCGAACGCCAAAGCCACGCAAATAGGGAATGTGCAACTCGCAAGCCAGAAATTGGGAGATTCAGACGGCTGCCGGATTGGCCACATCATCAATCATGTCGTACGGCTGAGCTTCGCGATTTGGGAAATATCCCGCACCGGCTGGGCCTATTTCCCAACGCTGCAGGATGTTTTGGCCCCTGCTACCTTTCTGAACACGAAAGCTGCGAATATAATGGGATGCGAGGATTCGGTACTATGTGCTGTAATCGTCAGGAAAGGAGTAAAAACTTCACTGAAAATCAGTAAGCAGAAGATACTTGTAGTCGATGACGATCGGGCGATTCGTTGGACGTTGAGCGAAGCGCTTCGCAGCTGGAGTTTTGCCTCACTCGAGGCAGGAACTGTCGCGGACGCGTTGGCGCAGTTCCAGGCTGAGCTACCTACAGCTGTTCTGCTGGATATCGATCTCCCGGATGGGTCAGGTTTGGATGCGTTACGCCAGATCAAGACCGAGCGTCCGGAAACGGTGGTGATCATAATCACCGGTAACGTGTTGATCGATAACACGATTGCGGCCCTGCGGGGTGGTGCTTACGATTTCATCACCAAACCAATAAATCTGGAGGAGCTGCGTGTAACGATTCGCAACGGTATCGAAGCGCACCACTTACGCCGCGAAGTGGATCAGGTACGTAGAGAACGTGCGCAGCAGTTTGCATTCGAGCAGATAGTGGGCGAGTCCCCGGCTATGCAAAAGATGCTTTCCCTGGCCGCTAAGGTAGCTGAGAGCGAGGTGTCGTCGGTTTTGTTACAGGGTGAGTCCGGGACGGGAAAAGACCTGGTAGCGAAGGCTATTCACTATGGATCGCGCCGGAGCGACCGTCCGTTTGTGGCAATTAACTGTGCCGCATTGCCGGCGACTCTGATCGAATCGGAACTGTTTGGCTATGAAAAGGGAGCATTCACCGACGCCAAGTCCCGCAAGGAGGGCTTGTTTGAGCAGGCGGAAGGCGGCACACTTTTGCTGGACGAGATCGGAGAACTCGAACTAGCCTTGCAAGCCAAGCTCCTCCGCGTGCTTGAGGAAGGGGCCTTCCGGCGTGTGGGTGGTTTAAAGGACATCCCGCTCGATGTGCGCGTAATTGCCGCATCCAATCGCGACCTGAAGACCGAAAGCGAGGCTGGAAGATTCCGGCTGGATCTCTATTACCGACTTTCGATCATTCAGATCGACATTCCACCGCTACGGGAACGAGGAGATGATGTGCTCTTGCTGGCTGAGCACTACATCAACACAATTGGTTCGCGCTTGCGTCTGCGCAACAAGATATCCGGGCTGTCATCGGAAGTCGCTGCTGTGTTTCGCCGTTATTCGTGGCCGGGAAATGTGCGCGAGTTGCGTAACGTTGTCGAGCGCGCGCTGATTCTGGAAGACAATAGTCTGATCACGACGGAATATCTTCCGCCTGGGATAATTGGCGAACTAGTTCCGGCCCACAACGCGGCCAAAAATTCCCGGGATGGTTCTGTACATTTCTTGTTGCCAGCAGCTGGAATTAAGCTTGACGATGTAGAATTGGCTTTTGTGCGACAGGCGATCGAGCGCAGTGACGGTAATCAAACCCGCGCAGCGGAACTATTAGGTATTTCGCGCGATCAACTTCGCTATCGTCTTAAGAAATTGGAAGGGACCGACACCGCAACCGCGGATTCCGCAGCCTAAACAATGTCTACGCTGGATACCTTAGTAAGATCACCAGAGCATGACCTCACCGCTGAGGAGGCGCTGGAGCGTTCGCTAAAAGAGTTGGCCGATCTCAAGTTTGCTCTCGACGAATCAGCGATTGTCGCAATCACCGACCAGCGTGGCATCATCACTTATGTCAATGACAAGTTTTGCGAGATCTCCAAGTACACCCGTGAAGAACTGCTGGGCCAGGACCATCGCATAATCAATTCCGGTTATCATCCCAAAGAGTTTATCAGAGGTCTCTGGGCCACGATTGCGAGTGGCCGAGTGTGGCGGGGCGAGATTAAGAATCGCGCCAAAGACGGCTTGTATTACTGGGTAGACACAACCATCGTTCCCTTTTTGAATGCTGAAGGAAAGCCCTACCAATACACAGCCATTCGCTACGAGATTACGGAGCGCAAGCTGGCTGAAGAAAGGGTTCGCCAGCAGGCAGCACTGCTCGATCAGGCTCAGGACGCCATACTCAAAAGAGACCTGGACCATAACATTCTTTTCTGGAACAAAGGTGCAGAAAGAATCTACGGTTGGACGGCGGAGGAGGTCATAGGCAAAAACGCGGCTGATATTTTGTTTCAAGGATCGTCTGCTGCTCTCCAACCCGCGACGCAGACATTGCTCGAAAAAGGTGAATGGCGCGGTGATTTGCGACAAGTGCGCCGCACCGGCGATGAGGTGATTGTGGAAAGCCGCTGGACGCTCGTGCGTGATGAGAAAGGCGAACCCAATTCGGTTCTGGTCATAAACACCGACATCACCGAAAAGAAACGGATGGAAGGACAATTCTTGCGAGCGCAGAGAATGGAATCCATCGGTACCCTTGCAGGAGGGATTGCGCACGATCTGAATAATGTCCTCTCACCCATCCTGATGGCGGTGCAAATGCTGCAGTTGAAGATGAGGGACGAGAGCAGTCGCCAGCTGTTGGAGATTCTCAAAACGAATGCCGAGCGTGGCGGCAACATGGTGCGCCAGGTCCTGTCATTCGCACGTGGCGTAGAGGGCGAGCGAGTGGCCCTTCAGCCGAAGCACTTGATCAAAGACATTGTCAAGATAATGCAGGAAACGTTACCTAAATCGATCGAGATTAATTTTCATCTTCCTGACGATCTTTGGGTCATCTCTGCCGACGCCACACAGGTGCACCAGGTTTTGATGAACCTCTGCGTGAATGCTCGCGATGCGATGCCGAGCGGCGGCTCAATCACGATGCGCGCAGAAAATATTCACGTTGACGAGAGTTATGCGCGGATGCACCTGGAGGCCAAGCCAGGCAGATTCGTCGTGATCATCGTCGCGGATACCGGCACTGGCATGCCGCCCGAGGTGCTTGGCAGAATTTTCGAGCCGTTCTTCACCACGAAAGAGATGACCAAGGGGACCGGCCTGGGACTTTCGACAGCGTTGACGATTGTGAAGAGTCATGGAGGCTTCGTTAATGTCTACAGCGAACCGGGCAAAGGAAGCCAGTTTGCAATCTATTTCCCAGCCTTCGAAATGGATGAGACTGTAAGAGCTGGTTTGCCGGAACTTGATCTTCCTTTAGGACATGGGGAATTGGTGTTGGTGGTGGATGATGAGGAGGCAATACGGCAGATAACCGCCAGTACGCTAGAAACGTTTGGCTACCGTGCGTTGACAGCAGGCGATGGCACGGAAGCCATTGCTCTTTACGCCCAACATAAGAATGAAATTGCAGTTGTTCTCACTGACATGCTGATGCCCTTCATGGATGGTCTCGCGACAATTCGCGCCCTGCAAAAGATGAACCCCGAGGTGAAGATTATCGCCGCCAGCGGTTTGACCGCGGGTCACACTCCGGGTCAGGCCTCCCTCGAGGGAGTGAAGATGTTCCTTACGAAACCTTACACGGCCGAGAAGCTGCTGAAGGCAATTGCAGACCTCTTGCAAACCTAGGGGATCGGGAATTGCGGATTGCGAATTGCGAATTTGCAAATTGCCCAGCT
>Ga0209341_10003429_pt1 | contig 14802 bp, 17 predicted proteins | sample RifCSP13_2_FD_184020 | JGI IMG/M metagenome (GOLD analysis project Ga0209341, IMG submission 184020) | Soil microbial communities from Rifle, Colorado - Rifle CSP2_sed 13_2 (SPAdes) (version 2) | ecosystem: Environmental > Terrestrial > Deep subsurface > Rock core/Sediment | place: Rifle...
CACCCCGAGGGCCCTCGCGACTGCCCGCACCTCGTCCTTGTAGAGGTCGCGGAGGGGCTCGACGAGCCGGAGCTTCATGTCCGCAGGGAGCCCGGCGACGTTGTGGTGGGACTTGATCCGGTCCCGTAGCTGGCCGCCGCTCTCAATCCAGTCCGGCGCGATCGTCCCCTGGACGAGGTACTCTGCGCCGAAGGCCTTCGCCTCCCGCTCGAAGAGCTCGATGAACTTGTTCCCGATGATGTGCCTCTTGCGCTCCGGATCTGTGACGCCCCCAAGGGCCGGGAAGTACTCGTCCGCGGCGTCGAGGATGCGGTGGTTCACATTCAGGTCCTTCAGGGTGGCCGCCACGTCCTCCGTTTCCCGCTTCCGCATGAGGCCCGTGTCCACGTAGACGGCCAGAAGCCCCTCGCCGAGGGCACGGCTCGCGATCACCGCGGCGGTCGTGCTGTCGACGCCGCCGGAGCACGCGATGATCGCCTTGCCCTCGACCTGCTTTCGGATCGCGGCGACCTGTTCGTCCACGAAGGCTTTCGCGTCGAACATCACTCCCCCTGCGCGAGCGTGCGGGAGTCCTCCAGGACCCACTTCTTCATCGCTTCCCGATGCTCGCGGAGCTTCTCCGTGAGTCGCTCGTCCTTCACCGCCAGAATCTCCGCCGCCAGGATCGCGGCATTCTCTCCCCGGTCGAGGCCGACCGCGGCCACGGGCACGCCCGGGGGCATCTGGGAGACGCTCAGGATGGAGTCGAGGTTCACCTTGCCGCTCACGGGCACGCCGATCACAGGCTTCAGGGTGTGCGCGGCGATCGTGCCCGGGAGGGCGGCCGACAGGCCCGCGATCGCGATGAAGACCTTCGCGGGCGTGTTGCGGACCAGGTCCCGCAGCAGGTCCGGCGTACGGTGGGCGGAGGCCACGACCATCTCGTGCTCCACCCCGAGCTCCTTGAGGATCGACGCCGCCTTCTTCCCGACCTCCGCGTCGCTCTTGGACCCCAGGACAATGAGCACGTCAGCGGGCATCGTCGAGGCAAAAGGAAGGGTGGGCCATAAAGGCTTCCGCCTCCGGAAAGAAGGGAAGGACGGAAAAGGAAGAGGGCGGCCGGCTCAGCTCTTCATGATCGCCAGCAGGAACAGCCCGATGGCCGCCGCCGCGCCGATGACCGCGGCGAGGATCACGCCGATGGACTGGAGGACGATCCCCCCGAGGTCCACGCTCGCCACGTAGTTGGATGGGCCCGCGCCCAAGACCCACACGATCCCCACGACCAATCCACCCACAAGCAGGCCGGCACCGATCTTCCGGCTCTTCCCGCTGCCGAAGTACGCGGTGAATGCACCCGTGATGACGAGGAACAGGGCGAAGGTCATGAGGAGGATGGTCACGAATGTCCAGACTTCAAAGGCTGAGAAAGAGCTCATATCCGTCGCCTCAGAACTTGATTCCCGTCAATGTCTTGGTATCGATGACGCCCGGGATCGACCGGATCTTGTCGACGACGACCTGGCCCAGGACATTGAAGTCCTCCGCCTCGATCTTCGCGATGAGGTCGTATTCTCCAAACAGCGGATGGAGCTCCACGATTTCTTTCACCTTGAGGAGCTCGTTGTACACTTCGTGCTCTTTCGCAGGAGCGGTGCTAATGAGCACGAACCCGATAGCCATCCCTGGTCACCGCCGCGGGAAACCTACTGACGCAATATAACCCTTTCTGTAAAGCCACGGGCGAGGTGCGGTCCTCGGTCACGGGAAGGACGCGTACGGACTCGCCCGGCGGAGTGCCTGCGTCCACGTGGGGAGGTTCGTCTGCGTCCCTTTCGCCTCGACCACGAAGCTGGCGACGGCGGAGCCCAGGACCCCGCACCGCCGCGGGTCGTAGCCGTGCGCGAGCCCCGCGTAGAACCCGGCGCGGTACGCGTCCCCCGCGCCCGTCACGTCGACGACCCGGCGGGGTCGCACCCGCGGGATCCGGTGTCGCCCCTCGCGAGTGAAGACGACGCTCCCCTTCGCCCCGAGGGTCGCGACGACCACCGCGGCGTGGCGCAGCAAACCTTGTGTGGAGGTGACCCGCATGAACCGCTTCGCCGCCGCGATTTCCGCCTCGTTCCCGAAGAAGTAGTCCGCGCGGGCCATGAGCCTGCGGAACCGCCGGGCATCGTAGACGTAGTGGATCTCCTGGGAGGGATCGAAAGACACCGCGCGTCCCAGGTCCTCCGCGTAGTCCGCGACCTTCGCGTAGTACTCCGGCCTGCCGGTGCCCAGGTGGACGAGCTCAACGTCCCGGACGCTGTGCCGCAGGACGGGTCGGCGGCCAGCGTCCTTCATCGGCCCTTGGTCGATGATCGCCATCTGGTCCCCGCGCCGGTCCGAGAAGACCCACGCGGTGGGCGTCGTGTGGGCGGGGATCTTCCTCAGGTCCCGCAGATCGACGCCCTCCTTCGCCAGGGCGTCCCAGTAGTCGTCGGGGAAGTCCGGTCCGACGAAGGAGGCGAGGGATGTCGCGAGGCCGAGGCGGGCGGCGGCCCGCGCGAGGTTCCCCGCGGTCCCGCCGAAGTACCGCTGGCGGTCCAGGATCTGGATCGAGGTGTTCGGCCTCGGGAGGCGGGGCACCGTGACGATGTAGTCCAGGACCACGTGCCCGAAGGCCCCAAGGTAGTTCCTCACCGCCATGCGTCGAGCCCCCGCCGCACGTCCGAGAAGGTGTCGAAGGGAATGAACTCGATGGCCTCCTCGCGGCACAGGTCCGCGAGCTCCTTCTTGGCGAACACGAGGTCCGCCTCGACCGCGGGGCACAGGTCCGAATGGCCGTCGCCCACGTAGGCGACCTTGTATCCGTGCGTGCGGAGTTCGAAGAGCCGCAGGAGCTTGCACGTGCCGCAGAGGTTGCAGGTCGCGTCCGCGTAGGGATACGTGATCCTGACGTGGCCGTCCTCGAACGTGGTCCGGTTCGTCCGAACAGGGACGTCGATGCCCCACTTCTCAAGGAGGAACTGGAGGTAGAAGTCGAGGCCCTCGCTCACGATCTCGAGACGCACGTCTTGGTCCCTGCAGTACGCCACGAAATCCGGGAACGATTCGTCGAGGCGGGCATGCTCGTCGACGAAGCGCAGGAGGTCGTCCTCCCGCGCGCGAACGAGGGCGAACTGGCGGACCATCGTCTCCCGCGTGCCGATCTTCCGCGCCCGGTGCAGCTCCTCGATCTCCCACCATTCCGGCGGCGCGAACTCCTCGAGGATGTCCTCCGCGACGTCCGTGCGGGTGATCGTCCCATCGAAGTCCGTCAGCACGGCCCGCTTCACGCACACACCCGCGCCGCACCCGTGCACTACGTGCCTTCTTCCCAGGAGGCGAGGTATTTCTGCTGATCGCGGGAGAGCGAGTCGATACGGATCCCCATCGTGCGGAGCTTCAGGCGGGCGACCTTCTCATCCAACGCGGGCGGGACGGGGTGCACCTTGGGCTTCATTCCCTTGGCGTGCGCGGCGAGGTGGGCCGCGGAGAGCGCCTGGATCGCAAAGCTCATGTCCATGATCTCCACGGGATGGCCCTGGCCCGCGGCCAGGTTCACGAGCCGTCCCTCCGCCAGGAGGTACGCCCGTTTGCCTCCGGGCAGCGTGTACTCCTCGACGAACTCGCGCACGCGCCTCTTCCCCTTCGCGGCCTTCTCCAGGTCCCCCCTGGAGACCTCGTTGTTGAAATGGCCTGCGTTCGCCAGGACCACGCCGTCCTTGAGAGCCGGGACGTGCTTCCCGGTGACGATGTCCTTCACCCCGGTCGCGGAGACGATGAAGTCCGCGATCCTCGCGGCCTTCGCCATGGGCAGTACCTCGAAGCCATCCATGGCGGCCTCGATCGCCTTCACGGCATCCACCTCGGTCACGACCACACGGGCGCCCATGCCCCTCGCCCGCATCGCGATCCCGCGGCCGCACCATCCGTAGCCGGCGATGACGAAGGTCTTCCCGGCGATGAGGAGGTTCGTCGCGTTCATGATCCCGTCGAACGTGCTCTGCCCCGTGCCGTAGCGGTTGTCGAAGAGGTGCTTCATCCTCGCGTCGTTCACGTCGATCACGGGGAACGCGAGCTGGCCCTGCTTCTCCATGGCCCTCAGGCGGATCACGCCCGTCGTCGTCTCCTCGTTGCCGCCCAGGACGCGGTCCAGCAGCTCCCGCCGCTTCGTGTGCAGGAGGAAGATGAGGTCCGCGCCGTCGTCGACCACGAGATCCGGCTTGAGGTCCAGGACCTTGTGGAGGTTCTCGTAGTACTCCTCCGTGGTCTGCCACTTCTTCGCGTACACGTCGAGGCCGTGGACCTCCGCCAGGGCCGCCGCGACGCTGTCATCCGTCGAGAGAGGATTGCACGATGCCAGGCGGACCTGGGCTCCCCCTTCCCTGAGGCTCAGGGCGAGCACGCCCGTCTTGGCCTCCGTGTGCAGGGCCATCCCGATCCGGAGGCCCTTGAGCACCCGCGTCCGCTTCAGCTCCTCCCGGATTGCCGCGAGCACGGGCATGTGGTCCCGCGCCCACTCGAGGCGCCGGGCCCCCCGCTCGGCCAGCTCGGACATGGCGGCGTCCATGCGGCGGCCGCGATTTCAGGTTTCCGGTGCCTCGCGGTCCCGGTGGTGGGGGACGGGCCGCGTCAGGGTCCGCCGTTGGATCCGCCCGTCTTCGCCAGGGCCGCCTGAGCGGCCGCAGGGAGGACGTCCTTCACGGTGAACCGCTTCAGGAGGCGCTTGAGGAGGGGCGGGGTGCAGAACGTGGTCACGATCGTCATGATGATGAGCGCGGAGTAGAGGTCCGCGTCGATGATGCCCGTGGCCAGGCCGACCTGGGCGAGGAGGAGCTCCATCATGCCGCGGGCGTTCAGGCCGACCCCGAGCGCGATGAGCGGGGCCCCGCGGAACCCCGCGACGAAGCCTCCCAGGAGACCGCCGAGCAGCTTTCCCGCGAAGGCGAGCCCCGTTACGGCCACGACGAGGGGCCAGTCCGCGAGGCTGAAGGCGAAGCGCAGTCCGATGTAGCCGAAGAAGATCGGCGTCAGGAGGCCGAAGCTCACGGCGGACATGGAGCGGCGGATCTGGTTGAACTCCTCCCGCCCGACGAGCTGCGGCGTCACGAGGACCCCCGCGTAGAACACCCCGACCGCGAAATGGATCCCGACGGCCTCGGCCGCGGCACCCAGGAGGAGGGCGAGAGTCACCGTGATCGCGAACGCGCTCTCCTGCCCCTTCAGCCGGCCGAGGAGGCGCTCCATCGGAGAATGTCTGCCGTCCGTCGAGCTGGCCGTGCGCTTCAGGATCATCCCGACGCACAGGATGAGCCCGACGAACAGGAGGATCTTCAGGACGATGAAGCCGGCCGTGGCCGCCGGCGGAGCGCCGCCGACCTCCATGAAGGCGACGACGAGGCCGAGCATCCCGAAGGCCACGAGGTCGTTCGCCAGGGCGACGGACACGATCGCGCGCCCGAGCCGGCTGTGGAGGAGGTTCAGGTCCAGCAGGATCCGCACGCTCACGGGCAGCGCGGTGACGGCCATCGCGGTCGCCAGGAAGAGGGACTGGGTGAGGTTGAAGGCGAGGACCTGGGCGAAGACGTAGCCCAGGGTGAAGGGCAGGACGAACTCGACGGCCGCCACGACGATGCTCCGTTCCTGGACGGCCTGCCGAAGGCCCTCCCGCCCGAGCTCGATGCCCGCGAGGAGCACGAGGACGAAGATCCCGAGGGTCGCGACGACGTTCAGCGAGGCGCCGGGGTCCGTCGCGGGATTTGGATCGATCAGGCCGAGGAGCATGGGCCCGAGGAGGATCCCCGCGAACACCTCCCCGAGCATCGGGGACTGGTGGATCCTCTCCATCCCTTCCCCCGCGAGACGTGCGACTCCAAAGAGGATCAGCAAGGCGACGATGAGGTCCACGAGGCACGTCCGCCCAAGTGGGCGCCTCTTACCCGGCCGGGCGCTATTTAGCGCTTCCCAGCCGGTTATCGCGGACGGGAGGCGAGCGTCCTTATTTCACTGAGGCGATGAAGTCCGCCATGGGCACCGCAGGCATCGTGACCGCGCGGAAGGTGCCCGCCTTCGCGACGAGCGCGGACGCCTTCATCACGGTCGCGTCGTCGGGCCCCTCGATCACGGCCACGACGTCGTACTTGCCAAGGGTCGACCAGGACTGGACGAGCTTGCAGCCGTTCGCTTCCCAGATCTTCCGAGCTTCCGCCACCAGGTCTCCAAGTTTCTGTACGTTCCGGACCGCTTGGTCCGTCAGATTCGCAAGTCGGATGTACGTGGGCATGGGTCCACCTGCGTCGGGGTAGACGCCCGAAGGCCAAGGGTTTTGTCCTTTCCCCGCATTGGGCCCGGGACCATCGGGCGGATCATGGCGCTCAAGGACAAGCTCCGTATCGGCTGCAGCGGCTGGGGATACGACGACTGGCTCGGCAGCTTCTACCCCGAGGCCACGCCGAAGTCGGACTATCTGTCCCTCTACTCGAAGGTCTTCGACATCGTCGAGGTCGACTCTTCCTTCTACCGCTCGCCCGGACCGGCGCTGACGAAGCAGTGGTACAGGTCCACGCCTCCGGCTTTCGTGTTCGCGATGAAGATGCCCAGGCGCATCACGCACGAAAAAAAGCTGAAACAGGTCGCCGAGAACCTCGGATGGTTCTACGCGTCCGCGAAGGAGCTCCGGGAGAAGGCCGGTCCCCTCGTCGCCCAGCTCCCGCCCTCGATCAAGTACGACATGCACTGGACGCTCATGCAGGAGTTCGTGAAGTCCCTCGACGTGAAGGCGTTCCCCCATGCGATCGAGTTCCGCCACAAGTCTTGGTTCCGCGACGACGTTTACACGCTCCTGCGGGACCGCAACGTGGCCATGGTGTGGACGGAGAACCAATACCTCCGCAGCGCGACGGACGTCACCGCGGACTACGTGTACCTGCGGATGGTCGGCGACCGCGAGATCACGGAGTTCCACCGGGTCCAGAAGGACAAGTCCGCGGAGATGCGGGCCTGGTACAAGGAGCTCGACGAGGCCGCGGACTCCGTGAAGGGGGCCATGGTCTTCTTCAACAACCATTACGCCGGGTTCGGCCCGGGGAGCGTGAACGAGTTCCGCCGGCTCGCGGGGCTCATGGAGTATGAGTTCCCCGTCGAGGGCGGCGCTCCCGCGGGGCAGAAGAGCCTCGTCGACTTCGGCTAGCCGGCCGCAACCTTCTTGAGACCCGACGCGGTTTTCTTGGGCTCGGAGGCGGTTCTCCATGGTGAGCCCCGTTCAGATCGTGTTCGATTGCGCGGATCCCGACCGGCTCGCGAAGTTCTGGGCGGCCGCGCTGCACTACCGCGTGCAGGATCCGCCCGAGGGCTACGCCTCCTGGGAGGCGTTCCTCAAGGCGGCGGGAGTACCCGAGGAGGAATGGAACAGCGCCAGCGCGATCGTGGACCCCGCGAAGATCGGACCGAGGATCTACTTCCAGAAGATGGACACCCCCAAGCCCGGCAAGAACCGCGTCCACCTCGACATCAACAGCTCCGGCGGGTCTAAGGTGCCGTACGAAGAGCGGGTCATGCGTGTGGACGCGGAGGTCGAGCGGATCCTCGGGCTCGGGGCCACGAAGCAGCGGGCCTGGGACGACTCCGGCGAGTACTGGGTCGTCTTGCAGGACCCGGAAGGAAACGAGTTCTGCGTCCAGTGAGCCGCCTGCGGCCGCGCTAGGTCTTTAGCCAGCGGAGGAGATGAGACCTCGTGGCCCGCGTGATTTTCCACGTGGACATGGACGCCTTCTACGTGAGCGTCGAACGGCGGGAGGATTCCGCCCTCGTGGGCAAGCCCATCATCGTCGGCGCCGACCCGAAGGACGGGAAGGGCCGCGGCGTCGTCATGGCGTGCAGCTACGAGGCGCGGGAGATCGGCATCCGGAGCGGCATGCCCATCAGCATGGCCTGGAGGAAGGTGCCCCAGGCGGTCTTCCTCCCGCCGAACTACGACCTCTACGGTGCCGTTTCGGAGAACGTGATGAACCTCCTCCGATCCTTTGCGGACATCTTCGAGCAGGTGAGCATCGACGAGGCCTTCCTCGACGTCACCTCGAAGGTAGGCGGGTTCGACGGCGCCGCGGAATACGCCCAGCGGGTGAAGGAGGCTGTCCGTGCGCAGGAAGGGCTCGCGTGCACGATCGGCGCGGCCCCGAACAAGTCGAGCGCGAAGATCGCCTCGGACCTCGCGAAGCCGGACGGGCTCAAGGTCGTCCCGCCCGAGGAGCTCCCCGCCTTCCTCGCCCCACTCCCGGTCACGAAGATCAGCGGGGTGGGCTCCAAGACGGCCCAGGTCCTCGAGCGGGCCGGAGTGCGCACGATCGGCGAGCTCGCCCGGTTTCCCGGTGCGGACCTGAAGAAGCTCCTCGGCAAGAACGCGGTCTGGCTCTGGGGCATCGCGCGGGGCCTCGAGGAGATGCCCGTCGAGGAGCGCCCGGATCCGAAGTCGATCAGCGTGGAGCGGACCTTCGACCGGGACGTCTCCGACTGGTCCGTCCTGCGGGGGACCCTGGACGACATCGCCCACAACGTCCACCTGCGGGCAAAGGCCCAGGGGGCCGCCTACCGCACGATCGGGATCAAGATCCGCTTCGAGGGGTTCCAGACCCACATGCGCGAACGGACCCTGGGCTCCCATGTCCTCGACGAGGCGGCCCTCGTCCAAGTGGTCCGGGACCTTGCGGAGGAGTTCGAGGGACGCCGGCGGGCGGTCCGGCTCCTGGGGGTGCGCGTCACAGGCCTCGTGAGGCCGAAGGCCTCCCAGCCCCGCCTGGCCGATTTCGGCGGGGAATCCGCCTAGGCCGGCGGCAGGGGAACCTCGATCCTCCGCCCGCCCGTCTGCTCCTCGAGCACGGAGCCCAGGATCGGGATCCCCTTCCGGATGTTCGAGTCGCTCGGGAACGAGAAGTTCAGGCGCATGTGGTTGACCTTCGGCGTGCCCGCGAAGAAGCCGTGGCCGGGGATGTAGATCACGCCCCGCTGCGCGGCCTTCGGGAGAAGGGCCTTCGTGTCGATCCGCTCGTCGACCGTGGCCCAAAGGAAGAGGCCGCCCTGAGGACGGGTCCACGTCGCGCTCTCGGGGAAGGAATCCGTCAGCGCCTTCAGCATGACGTCGCGCTTGTGCCGGTACAGCCTCCGGATCTTCGGGAGATGCTTATCGAGCAGGCCGAGGCTCAGGTACCGCTCCGCCACGCGCTGGCCGAACCCGTTCGTGAAGAGGTCCACGCCCTGCTTCGCGAGGGACATCTTGTTGATCACGTCCGCGGGAGCGTGGGCGAAGCCCACCCGGAACCCGGGGGCGAGGACCTTGCTGAAGCTCCCGAGGTACAGGACCCAGCCTTCCTTGTCCATCGCCGCGATCGGCGGCACCGCATCGCCCTCGAAGCGCAGATCGTAGTAGGGGTCGTCCTCGATCACGGGCACCTCGTACGTGGCCGCTAGGTCCGCGAGGGCCCGGCGCCGCCGGGCGGACATCGTCACGCCCGTGGGATTCAGGAACGTCGAGACGACGTAGATGAACTTGGGCCTCAGCCCGTCCATCGAGAGGGCCCGCAAGTCCTCCTCGAGGACGTCCGTCAGGATGCCCTCCTCGTCCGTGGCCACGCCGTGGTACGTGGGCTGGTACACGGACATCGCGGTGAAAATCCCCAGGTACGTCGGCTGTGTGACCGCGACGAAATCGCCGGGGTCGAGGAAGATCCGGCCCAGGAGCTCGAGGCTCTGCTGGGCGCCGTGGGTGACGATGATCTCCTCCTCGGGGGCGTGGATGCCGCGGGAGGCGAGCATGCGCGCGAGGGCCTTCCGGAGGCTCGGATCCCCGGAGGTGGGGCCGTACTGCAGGGACGGCGTGCCGTCCTCGTGGAGCAGCTCCTCGAAGACGACCTTCAGGTCCTCCACGGGGAAGGCGTCGGGGCTCGGCAGTCCCCCGCCGAAGCTGATCACCGTGGGGTCCTGGGCGTACTTCAGCAGCTCGCGAACGTCCGATCCCTTGAGCGACTTCGTGCGCTCGGAGAACAGGGCCTCGAGGTGGGGAGCCATGGCCATCGGCGGTGAATAGGCGTCCCGGGACTCCTGAATCAACCGCATATGCTGTAACGTTGAGACGATGTGACACGACAGGCCGTTCGCCGGGTTCGCGACGGTGCGCAGGGGCGCGAGGAAAGCTTCAGTTGAGGGCCCGCGCGACGCGGGTCTCGTGGACGACCGGGAGGCCCATCGCCGCCATGAGGCGCAAACTCTGCGCGGGCTCGAGGCACTCCGGCGCGATCACACCCGTCTGCCGGATCTGCCCGCGAGCGAACTGGGTCGCGAAGATCGCCGCGCCCGTGCCGACGAGGTACCCCGTGGCCGTGGCCCCGTACCTCGCGAAGGCCTCCTCGTGCTTGAGCCCGGTGTAGAGGCGGTGCACGACGCGCTCGCCGTCCTTCCAGCCCTCGACCTCGACGAGGATCATCGCGGTGCCGGTGACCTTGCCGATGAGGTCCGTGGGCCGCGGGAGGAGCCGCATGAGCACCTTCCTCGGGGACACCTTCGTCCCGTCGACCTCCACGGCCGCGTCGCCGAGCACGCCGAGCTGCCGGAGCAGGTTCAGGGTGTGGAACAGGGCGTCGTCAATCGCGAGCTTGAGGTCCGCGAACTTCAGGCCCTTGCCGATGAACTTCCCGAGGGTCTCCGGCTCCTCGTGGTCCATCCAGTACACGGGCTGCGGCCCCACGGGCTCGGGGAAGGGGTAGACCTCGCGCCCGCTCCAAGGCGGCACCTTGACGATCTTCCCGTCCTCGAAGTACAGCCCCGGGCTGAAGACCTCCTCCAAGAACGTCTCCGGGGACCAGACCACAGGGAGCGGCGTGTCGGGGGACGAGGCCGTGTCCCCGTCGCGGATTTTGATCGTGTCGACCGTGTCCAAGGCGTCGACGGCCACACGGGCGAGGACGTTCCCGAGCCCGGGGTCCTCCCCGCCGCCGAGGAGGGCCGTGAGGCCCGCCTTCCGGAACCGTGCGTCAAGGGGGAACTGGCGGGAGGGCAGGGAGGAGAGGTCCATGTAGCTCGCGCCCGCGTCGAGGCACGCCTCCATGAGGCTCAGGTCGAGGCTCGCGTGGGCCGCGTTGATCGCCAGGTCGGCCCCCTTGAGGATCTTCGCGAGCGATCCTGGGTCGAACGCCCTCACCGGCACGACGCGGGTCTTCCGCGATCGGAGGCGCGAGGCAAGCGCCTCGGCCCGCTCCGGGAACTGCTCCGCGAGGACGAGCTCGTCGATCTCCTTCAGGCGCACGAGGTGGCTGGCGGCCACGGAGCCCACGGCTCCGGCTCCGAACAACGCGATGCGGATGCTGTCACTCCCTCGGGGACGGGACCGCAGCACGGGGTTCTAAAGGCTTCGCCGGGCCTCCTTGCGGGCGGCCTCCCAATCCTTCCGAAGGAGGCCGTAGACGACCTGGTCCTCCGGCCCGCCCAGGGTCCATTCGGCCTGCCGGAGCACGCCTTCCTGGACGAAGCCGAGGCGTTCCGGGATGGCCCGGCTCCGCACGTTCCCTGCGGCGGCCCGGATCTCGACGCGGTGGAGCCCGAGCTTGTCGAAGGCGTAGGCGACGAGCGCGCCGCACGCCCGGGTCATGATGCCCATCCCCTGGAACCGCTCCGCAAGCCAGTATCCGATCTCCGTCTTCCGGTTCGCCCAGTTCCAGTAGTGGTATCCCGCGACTCCGACGAGCTGCTCGCGGTACCCGATTCCCGCCTGAAAACCATCGTTCCGCCGGAGCTGCTCCCCCGCCTCCCGGATGAACCTCAAGGTGTCTTCGACGGCCTTCGTGGCGTCGACCCAGGGGAGCCAACGCCGCAGGTACTCTCGGTTCCCGTCCGTGAGCGCGAACAGCTCGGACGCGTCCTCCTCCCGGAGGATGCGGAGGTCGATCTCGTCGTCCACCTGGATCCGGGCGGGATGTCGCAGGACGATGCGCACGGAGGTCTTGCGCGTCACGCGTCCGCCTATGCGGAGGACTCGACCAAATAGGTTGCGGAGGAGGCCGTCCGCGGAAACGGTTCGTCAGCGCTTGGACGGCTTCTTGGGCGGGGGCGGGGTCTTCACTCCGACGTTGCGCGCGAGCTTCCGCACTTCCTTCTCGCTCATCCACTCCGTCTTGAGGTACTCGAAGAGCTCGCGGTCCGACATGCCGAGACGCCGGCCCTCGGCCACGCAATGCTTGTAGGCCTCGATCTCCGTCGGTGCATCGGGGTAGGAGAAGCCGTCCGGGAAGAGCGGCTTGCCCTCCCGGAACTGGCGCACGTGGACGAGCTCGTGGACCACGTCCAGGTAGATGTCGCGGGCCTTGCCCGTGCGCAGGTAGTGCGCAGAGACCAGGAGGTGCCCGTCCTCGTCGCTCACGCCCATGTAGCCCCACTTGGAGGAGAAGTATTCCACCCGCAGGGAACGCAGGACCGCCTTGGTCCGCGCGCCAAACGTTGCCCGCACGGCGTCGACGTCCTCGAAGCCCTTGAAGCGGTCCGTGAACCGCTCGTACTTCAGGGGGATCCTATGTGGGATGGTCACGGGAGGCAGCGGGAGCTTGGTCGGCATGGTTCAACCCTTTCTCGGACAGGACCCGAAGCGCCCGTTCCACATGGGGTTTGGGGTTCAGGGACTTGAAGGAGTCCACGATGACGCCGTCCGGGCCGATCACGTACGTCACTCGCTTCGCGACGCCCATGAAGCCCAGGGTGTTGTACGCCCGGACGATCCGCTTGTCCGGGTCCGCGAGGAGCGGGAAGTTCAGACCATGCTTCGCCCGGAATTCCCGGTGCGATGCGGCGTCCTGCGTGCTCACCCCCAGGACGACGGCGTCGAGGGCCTGGAACTTGTCCTGCTCGTCCCGGAACGCGCAGGCTTCCATCGTGCATCCCGTCGTCATGTCCGCGGGATAGAAGTACAGGACCACGGGCCGGCCCTCGAAATCCCGGAGGCGCAGGGCCTTCCCGTCCTGGTCCGTCGCCTCGAAGTCCGGGGCCTTCGTCCCCGGCGCGAGGATGTCCGCCATGGTCTCGCCGCTTCGACAAGCCCGTGGCTCTTGAAGCATTGCCCGATGCCGGCGGGGTTAGGACCACCGAAGGGCAGTTGTCGTATTGATGGATTCTGCTTACATTTTCATGTAACCACATTTGAATAGACAACTATCACATGAAAAACGTTAAGAACCTCCCCGTGGTTTTGCATACTCCTATGGCCACTTCCGGAGACGCACGGCTGGAAGACGAGCTGCGCACGTCGTACCGCCTCGTGCGGGACCCGAAGATGCAGCGCGTCCTTCGCGTCCAGGCCGCCCTCGGTACCGCGATTCGGGAGTACCTAAACGGCCAGGGGTTCGTCGAGCTCCTCCCGCCGATCATCGGGCCCGTCACGGACCCGGGCGTCCGCGGCGCGAAGCAGGCCACGATCAACTTCTACGGCCGCGAGTACAAGGTGATGTCGAGCGCGATCCTCTACAAGCAGATGATGGCCGCCTCCCTCGGCCGCGTGTACTTCTTCTCCCCGAACGTCCGCCTCGAGCCTCTGGAGACCGCGACCACTCGTAGGCATCTCGTCGAGTTCGTCCAGGTGGACGTCGAGGAGGCCGGGGCGACGTACCACGACGCGATGCGCCGCGCGGAGGCGCTCGTGGCCCACGTGCACGACTACGCGAAGACGCGCCTCGGCGGAGACCTGGCTGCGGCGGGCCGTTCCCTGAACGGGGCCCACGCACCCTTCCGGCGGCTCCGGTACGAGGAGGCCCTCCGTCTCCTCGCGGACCACGGTCGGGAGGTCTCGTACGGCGTGGAGATCCCCTGGGATCACGAGGAGTACCTATCCTCCCTGTTCCAGGAACCCTTCTTCATCTCCGACTACCCGCGCGGGTCGCGGGGCTTCTACGACCGCGAGGATCCCGACCATCCCGGCATCCTGCGGGACTTCGACCTCTTGTATCCCGAGGGATACGGGGAGGCGATCAGCGGCGCGGAGCGGGAACACGAGTACGCGAAGGTGATCGCGCGGATGCGGGAGACCGGCGAGAACCCGGCCAAGTACGGGTGGTACCTGGACATGCTGCGGGAGGGGATCCCGCCCTCGTCCGGGTTCGGGATCGGCGTGGAGCGCCTCACGCGGTACATCTGCGGGCTGAGGGCCGTATGGGAGGCCCGCCCGTATCCCAAGGTCGCGGGCGTCTTCTCGCCCTAGGCGGTGGGATCGATGAGCGAGCCCCTCACGAAGCTCTACATGAAGTTCGCCTCCGTGAAGAGCGCCGCGTCCGCGGGCCGCACCTTCCTGGAATCCTATCCCGCGGACGAAATCCTCCTGAAGGCGAAGCACGGGCGGGACGCCCTCTATCCGTTCTCCGACCTGGACGAGTACGGTCGCGCCCTGCTCGGCGCAGACATCGGCGTCAAGCAGACGACCCGCTTCCACACTATGGACCAGCTCGTCCTGCTCCCGCCGATCTTCACGCCGAAGCGGCTCGAGAAGCTCTCCGAGCTCGGGCGGGAGCCGTTCTTCAGTGACGTCGACCTCGAGACGAACGTGGGCGGCTTCCGCTCCCGCCTTCCCCTGACGATGGCCTCCATGGGCTCCACGGAGGTCGCCCACCGTGCGAGCCCCGAGCTCGGCAAGGGTGCGGCCGAGGCGGGGATCCCGATGGGCCTCGGGGAGAACATCGCGACCGTGTGGGGCTACGCGAGGCGGGAGAAATCCTCGATGCCCTCCTTCAAGCAGCGGCTCTTCGCCTACCTGGACCAGCTCGAGGGGAAGCACGG
>Ga0209341_10003432_pt1 | contig 14798 bp, 20 predicted proteins | sample RifCSP13_2_FD_184020 | JGI IMG/M metagenome (GOLD analysis project Ga0209341, IMG submission 184020) | Soil microbial communities from Rifle, Colorado - Rifle CSP2_sed 13_2 (SPAdes) (version 2) | ecosystem: Environmental > Terrestrial > Deep subsurface > Rock core/Sediment | place: Rifle...
AAGGTGGAGAATATTCGCAAGATTGCCGAGGCCGGTGCAGATACTTTTGTTGCGGGTTCAGCGATCTTTGGCAGCAAGGATTACCAGGCCACCATCAAGGCGATGCGGGACAAACTGGCGAAAGCGCAGAATGCGTCCTGAACAGAGTGAGGGATCTCCCTATTTAAAATAGTGTCATTTCGACCGAAAGGAGAAATCTCGCAGTTATATGGTTTTATTTAAGAATTCAACAACAGATTTCTCGCGACGCTCGAAATGACATTTTGTTCAGAGATTCCTTAGGCTAACCAACAAATTATCAATTTATTTTTCTGGTTTATATGATGGCATTCAAAGAAACCGAAATGGTCCTGTTCGATCTGGATGGCACGCTGGTGGATTCCGCGCCAGACCTTGCCTATTCAGTGAATGCTACCCTGCTTGAGATTGGCCTGCCTGCACGTGGCGAGGCAAAGATCAGGCACTGGATAGGTAACGGGCTCGAGCGGACATTAAAACGCGCCATGCTGGATAATATGGCAGGTGAACCTGATGCCGAATTGTACAACAAGGCCCTGTCTGTCTTTATGGAGATCTATTCCAACAACGTCGCCCGGTTATCCCGTATTTATGACGGCGTTCCGGAAGGCATGGATTATCTGAAAAAAAATGGCTACAAGATCGGTTGTGTCACCAACAAGCGGGAAAAATTCACGCACATATTATTGAAGGTGCTGGGGGTCTTTGATGATTTCGGTATTGTAATCAGCGGGGACAGCTTGCCGAAAAAGAAACCTGATCCGCTGCCACTGTTGCACGCCGCTGAACATTTTGCGGTCAGGCCGGAATATGCCCTGATGGTCGGTGATTCCATGAATGATGTGAGCGCTGCCCGCACTGCCGGATTTAAAATCCTGTGTGTCTCGTATGGTTATAACCATGGCCGCGATATCCGCGAAGCCAAACCGGATGCCGTGGTCGATACACTGGCAGAATTGTCGGCGTTGATGGATGCCTGATGTCATGATGACACCGGAACTCTTCAAACAACTGGCAGAGGCCAACTATAACCGTATCCCGATCATGCGCGAGGTACTGGCCGATCTAGATACGCCCCTCAGTGCCTACATGAAACTTGCCAACACCCCTTATTCCTATCTGTTTGAATCCGTACATGGCGGCGAGAAATGGGGACGCTATTCCATAATCGGGCTGTCCTGTAACACCCTGTTGCGCGTATTCAATCATGAACTGACGATCGAACAGGATGGCAAGATCATCAGCAAACAGGAAAGCCGTGATCCGTTGCAGGACATTGAAGAATTCAAAAAACAATATCGCGTCCCTGAACTGGAAGGCATCCCGCGATTTGCCGGTGGTCTGGTGGGTTACTTTGGCTACGACACGATTAATTATATCGAACCACGGCTGGCCAATGGCAAGGACGATCCATTGCAGAACCCGGACATCCTGTTAATGGTCTCGGACCAGCTGGTGGTGTTCGATAACCTGAGCGGCAAACTCTACATCATCGTACATGCCAATACTGAGGAAAAAGGTGCTTATGCAAAGGCGCATGCGGAGCTGGACCGTATTGTCGAAGGACTTTCCCACAATGAGATCCGGCAACCCGGGATTAAAAAACGCGACGTGAAAGAAAAGGACTTTGTTTCCGGATTTACACAGAAAAAATTTGAAGAAGCTGTGGATGAAATCAAAAACTATATTGTTGAGGGCGATGTCATGCAAGTGGTGCTTTCGCAAAGATTGTCCATCCCTTTCACGGCACCACCGATCAATCTTTACCGGGCCCTGCGTTGTCTCAATCCTTCACCTTATATGTTTTATATTCATCTCGGCGATTTCCATATCGTCGGCTCATCACCGGAGATCCTGGTACGGGTTGAAGAGGGTGTTGTGACCGTGAGACCGATTGCCGGTACGCGCCCCAGGGGTACGACAGAGGCGGAAGACCTTGCCCTGGAAAAGGATCTGCTCGCTGATCCAAAGGAACTTGCAGAACATCTCATGCTGATCGATCTGGGCCGTAATGATGTCGGACGGGTGGCTGAGACCGGCAGCGTCACGCTGACCGACAAGATGATCATTGAGCGGTATTCCCACGTTATGCATATCGTGTCCAATGTCATCGGTCGCCTCAAGCAGGGCAATACGGCTATGGATGTATTACGTGCAACCTTTCCGGCGGGCACTGTTTCCGGCGCACCGAAAATCCGGGCCATGGAGATCATCAACGAACTTGAACCGGTAAAACGCGGTGTATATGCAGGCGCGGTGGGTTATGGACACGGCCATCGCAATTCGCACAGCAATCATCAAAAATGATACGCTGCATATCCAGGCCGGCGCGGGCATTGTGGCGGATTCCGTCCCGCGCAATGAATGGGATGAAACCATGAACAAGGGCCGCGCCATATTCCGTGCCGTTACCATGGCGGAAAATGGTCTCGATTACTCAGCCAGGTGATGCCCGGATATCCATGTTATTAATGATCGATAATTACGATTCGTTTACCTATAACCTGGTACAGTATTTTGGTGAACTGGACCAGGACGTGCATGTCTACAGGAACGATCAGATCACCCTGGATCAGATCAAGACGCTTGCACCGGAACATATCGTAATATCACCCGGCCCCTGTACACCGAATGAAGCCGGGATATCACTTGGCGTCATTGAACGCTTCAAGGGCGAAGTCCCGATTCTGGGTGTATGTCTTGGCCACCAGAGTATCGGCCAGGTTTTTGGTGGGCGTATTGTGCATGCACAGAAGATCATGCATGGCAAGACTTCTGAAATTCATCATGCGGGCAAGGATGTCTTCAAAGGGCTGGAAATCCCGTTCACTGCAACCCGCTATCACTCGCTGGTTATAGAAAAGGGGTCGCTGCCGGATTGTCTGGAGATGACCGCCTGGACAAAAACACCGGAAGGCGAGATAGACGAGATCATGGGTGTAAAACATAAAGACTATCCGATCTCGGGCGTGCAATTTCACCCGGAATCTATCCTGACTTCTTACGGCCACGAACTGTTGAACAATTTTTTGCAGATAAAATGATTTATGAAATTATCACGTATCATGGTTGTATCGTGTTTTGTCATTCTGGCGAATGCCAGAATCCAGTCAAAACAAATATCTACTGGATGCTGGTATTCACCAGCATGACTGCAGGATTTATTAAATTCTATCTTTTAGATTGTTCGTTTCATCTATTATGAATATCCAGCAGGCAATCCAGCATATTCTTGACGGGAAAGACCTGGAGTCCAGTCAAATGCAGCAGGTCATGCACGCGGTCATGTCCGGTGAATGCACCCCGGCGCAGATCGCGGGCTTTCTGATCGGATTACGTATGAAAGGTGAAAGTGTCGAGGAGATCACTGCAGCCGCAGAGGTCATGCGTGACCTTTCCAACAAAGTAAATGTCAGCAAAGAGCATCTGATCGATACCTGTGGTACCGGTGGTGATAGTGCAAATACATTTAATATCTCTACCACTTCCGCTTTTGCCGCTGCTGCTGCCGGTGCCCGTGTGGCCAAACATGGTAACCGGTCTGTATCAAGCAAATCGGGCAGTGCCGATGTGCTGGAAGCTGCCGGGGTCAAACTCGATTTGTCCGCCGATCAGGTGGCCGAATGTATCAACCTGATCGGTATCGGATTCATGTTTGCTCCCATGTATCATGGCGCGATGAAACATGCCTTAGGTCCACGCAAGGAACTTGGCGTACGCACCATATTCAATCTGCTGGGGCCTCTGACCAATCCGGCTGGCGCACCCAATCAGGTGCTTGGAGTGTTCAGTAACGAATGGCTGGAAAAATTAATAAAGGTGCAACAAAAGCTGGGCGCAAAGCATGTTATGGTAGTGCATTCCGAAGACGGAATGGATGAAATCAGTATTTCCGCGCCAACCAGGATTGCCGAACTGGTAAATGGCGAGATTAGAGAATATACGGTATCACCCGAACAATTTGAAATTAAACGCAATGATCTTTCCACTCTCGCAGTTCAGAGTATCAGTGACAGCCTCAATATGATGTTGGGTGTCCTGGAAAACAAAGCGGGGCCAGCAATGGATATTGTATTATTAAATGCAGGTGCTGCGATCTATACCGCAGGAATCGCTGACAGTCTGGAAGCTGCAGTTGCGCAGGCACGGCACGTTATAGAAGACGGATCAGCCCGCGCCAAACTGGATCAGCTCGTAAAACTTACCAACAGTTTCTGAATGTGATGCAAGATCAACCGGACATTCTGAAAAAGATTCTTGCCCACAAGGCGCAGGAAGTAGACGCCCGCAAAAAGAAATTATCAGAAGCAGATATCAAAGCAAAACTCGGTGATTGTCCACCGGCGCGTGGGTTTGAACTGGCTATCCAGAAGACCATATCCCAGGGCAGGCCCGCAGTGATTGCAGAAATCAAAAAAGCATCACCCAGTAAAGGGGTCATAAGAAAGGATTTTCATCCGGCAGAAATTGCAAAAAGCTATGAGCAGGCTGGCGCCGCCTGTTTGTCAGTACTCACCGATGTAGAGTTTTTTCAGGGGGCTGATGACCATCTGCGCGAGGCACGTACCGCCTGTAATTTGCCCGTGCTGCGCAAGGATTTCATGATCGACAGTTATCAGATTTATGAATCCAGAATGATTGGCGCAGATTGTATTCTGTTGATTGTTGCCGCATTGCCAGACAGCAAACTCCAGGAGCTTGCGGCGCTTGCTACTGAACTGCACATGGATGTACTGGTTGAAGTTCATGACCGGGAGGAACTGGAACGGGGGATGATGCTGCGCTTGCCCCTCATTGGCATCAACAATCGCAACCTGCGTACCTTTGAAACGGACATCAATACAACAATTGGATTACTGCCTGATGTGTTTCCGGACCGGACTGTAGTCACCGAGAGCGGGATACTGACCGGTGATGATGTACGTCTGATGCGCAAACATAATGTGAACTGTTTTCTAATCGGGGAGATCTTTATGAGCGCTCCTGATCCGGGTGAAAAACTTAAAACCTTGTTTAATTAAAATTATTAATGGAGTTACTTATGTTGAAAAAATTGTTTTTTATGCAATCAGCAACACTCATTTTTTCATTGGGATTGCTGACACAAGTACACGCTGATACCGCTACCCCTGAATTATTATGGGAACTGGAAGGATTCAGTAATCCCGAGTCTGTTGTATATGATAAAAAAACCACAGCACTTTATGTTTCCAACGTAAATGGCCAGACAACTGAAAAAGACGGCAATGGTTTTATCTCCAAAGTATCTCTTGATGGTGCCATACTGGAAAAAGAATGGGTCAGTAGCCTGGATGCACCCAAGGGTCTCGCCATACATGGCGACAAACTTTATACCGCAGACATCGATACGCTGGTGGAAATAGATATCCCTTCGGCAACGATTACCAATCGCTATCAGGTTGCTGATGCAGTGTTTCTGAATGATGTTGCTGCCAGCCACAGTGGCGAGATCTTCGTCTCTGATATGATGAAAGACCGCATCCATTCCCTGAAAGATGGAAAATTTTCCATCTGTCTTGAAACTCCTGAACTCCTGTCACCCAATGGATTGCATGTAGATGGCAGTTCGCTGGTTGTCGGTGCCTGGAGTGTGAGAACCGACGGATTCAGCACGGAAACACCCGGACATCTTCTACGCGTCATGCTGCGTGACAAATCCATCAGTAACATCGGCGATGGTTCACCTTTAGGTAATCTTGATGGTGTGGAAGCTGATCTGGATGGAGATTATTACGTCACCGACTGGATGGCGGGGAAATTATTTCATGTTAACCGGAACGGTCATGCAGACCTGATGCTGGAACTTGAACAGGGTATGGCGGACCTGGAGTTCATCGAAGAGAAGGACCTGATTTTGTTGCCGATGATGTTGAGCAACAAAGTGCTGGCCTATCTACTGACTTATTCCGATTAAGTTTTTCTTCCAGCCATAAAAAAAACCGCCCCGAAGGGCGGCTTTTTAATTTTAATCTGACTGAATTAACAGCCAGTTAACCGGTGATTAGCCAATGGTCAGGGACTTATCAACGATCTTTTTGATGCTTGCAGGATAAGCCTGTGCAATCTCGGCAACCGACTTTGAACGTGCTACAGCACTCTCAACAGACTGTTTGACAACTTCAGACTGGCTGGTGAAATAACTTCTTGCACCTTCCATATCCTTTACCGCAGCTGCTTTCTTCAGTGACTCAACAGCAATACTGGCAGCTTCTTCAATAGCCTCAACCTGCAGGCTGATCAGCTTTTCAATGTTGGCAACATTTAAAGCACCCAGCTCCTGTATCGGAGCAACAAATTTTTCTACTGAAATACTCATATTTTCTTCTCCTGTATGGAAAATTCATTGATATTGCGATGCAGCATACAGCAGTTGTTTGTGCAATGCAACATTTATTATAAATATTTGTAAGTATATGTTATTTAATGATTTTTAATATTAACGGGTCTATCCATGGCCACGAAAGAGTGACCCAGATGTCTGATTCCGGACTGGTGTTGTATGAACTTCATCCGGCATTGGCAATGACACATGCCATGAAAATCCACGAATCTAGAGAGGACCGCTGAAACCTGCCTGTTCATATCAGCCAGCAATGTGTAGTTGCCACCTGAATAAGTTATTTCAGATTTTTCTCCGGAATTGGCAATAGAGATACATTTGGTCCACACCTCCCGGTGTGACATGTAACTCCTTCAGATGTTGTTGCAGTTCAAATTCATCGCCAAGCGAATTTTGCAATTGCTCTACACTGTATCTCTGTACCGGCAAACCACTGCATTTTGGTGGCGCCTCCGGTGCAAATGTACCAATGATCAGGTAACCACCGGGTTTCAGGGCTTTTAAAAGGTTTTTCCGGTATTGTTCCCGCTGCCCGGGCGAAGTGAGAAAGTGAAACACTGCCCGGTCATGCCAGAGATCATAATAACCTTCCGGTAAATCGATAGAAGTGATATCACCTGTAAGCCAGGTAACAGTTTTGGCTCTTATATCCAATCGTGCCTTGGCCGCTGACAGCGCTTTGCCTGAGAGATCGAGCACCGTGACAGCTGTATTGTTATCGAGCAATAGATCATCTATCAAGGTAGATGCGCCACCGCCTACATCAATGATACTTGCATCTTTTGAGAGACCAAGTTCCTTTATCCACTTCAGGGAAATCTGCAAATGCGGCTCATACCAACCAAGCTTTTCGGCTGGCTTGTTCATATAGACTTCTTCCCAATGTTTTCTTTGATTCACATAAAACCTCAGGGCTGACCACTACGTCTGATGATACTCCAGTTAAGAAATCACCGGGAAATTATTTCGATATCAGCAAATTAGACCAAGACATGATTTAATTCTGTACCTTGCTGCTGGGAACTTGAATAAAAACAGAATAAAATAAATCCGATGTGACAACACTAATAACAGGTTATAACAGTTCCAGCCGATGATCTATTACATAACAAAACTTGTTATCACTGCTGTTCTGATTGTGGTGATCTCCGAGATAGCCCGGCGCAGTTCTTTTATGGGCGCAATTCTGGCTTCTATTCCGCTCATTTCCGTGCTTGCCATGATTTGGTTATATATTGATACCAACGATGCAATGAAAGTCTCGGTCCTGGCAACCAGTGTGTTCTGGCTGGTTATACCGTCACTGGCATTATTCGTTTCCTTGCCCCTGTTACTTAAAAATGGAATTAATTTTTATCTGAGTATGGGCATATCCATTGCAGTTACCATCGTCTGCTATTTCCTGATGATAGCTGTGCTGGATCACTACGGGATAAAATTATAATCCGGCAAGCAGTTCATCGCTGAATTGCACCTCCGCCCTGGCGATGCGTTTAAACAGCCTGATCCGCCGCTGATGCGGCGCCCAGTTAATGAGAAAGGTCGCCAGCGACTCCCACAGTGCAATCCATGCAGCAACAGTCAGACCTTCCGAAAATACTTTGTTAATCACTGATCCCTGCACCGTGAAGTGATCGTTATACCAGATTGAGAGCGTCAGGATCGCAATACCGGCCAGAAGCAGGATCAGTGCAGTGCGCAACATTTGCTTCATTTCCCGGAACTCCAGATCATTCAGATACAGAAAATAATTGTGTATGCTGGTCTGTACACGGGACTGCAACTCACTGTCTACAGACTCAGAGAACCTGAACTTGACCAGAAATTCCTCATTGCCTATTTCCCGCACACAATCCAGCAGATAATCAACCAAGCCCTGATCCAGTTCTTTTTTGATATACGGTGTATGTTTGTCAAAATCGTTATACAGATATTCAATCTTGTCCGCGGTAATATCGACTATCACCTTGCCATCGTCCGTGTAAGAATATCGATCAAGAATATTTTTTTTCATTCATTTTACTCATCTTCAATTGCAAATAACGCTGCATCATCCCTGAATGATTTAAACTCGATCACATTGCCGCTGGGATCTTTGATAAACATCGTGGCTTGCTCCCCAATCCGATCCTTGAATCTCAGGGTGGGTTTGATGAGAAAGTCCATACCGGCCTCCGTCAGTTTTGCTGATAATGCATACCAGCTATTCCAGCCCAATACAATTCCGAAATGCCGGACCGGGACATCTTTACCATCGACGGAATTGGTTCCGGTTTGTTCAAGTTCATCCGGACTAACATGGGCCGAGAGTTGATGACCGAAGAAATTGAAATCGATCCAGGTCTTGCTTTCACGTCCAACAGTACAACCTAATATATCGACATAAAATTCCCGTGTTCCGGTAATATCCCTGACAGGTATGGCCAGGTGGAACGGGCGTAATTCAGACATCAGCCGGCATTATTTGCCGTAGGTTTTGAATTTTTCAGAATTCAATTCCATTTCCACATCATCCAGCAATACCGGACCACCGGCCTGCAGGCTGATGCAGTACTGGTGAGCGAGAATCTCAACTTCACCGGCATAACGGAAGGCTGTATTCAGGTCCTCACCCAAAGTGATCTGGCCATGATTGGCGAGCAGGCAGGCCATGTTATCTGCCAATGCAGCAAGGGCATTTCGTGCCAGTTCTTCTGTACCAAAGGTAGCGTATTTGGCGCAAGGGATGGAAACTCCCCCAAACACAGAAATCATGTAATGAAAAGCAGGAATAGACTTGCGGGTACAGGCAATGCCGCTGGCATAGGGGGAATGGACGTGCACAATGGCATTTACATCTTCCCTGGCCTGATAGATGGCCCGGTGCATATACCATTCAGTGGAGGGTTTTAATGTACCTGCGATGACATTACCTGCCATGTCCATTTCATTCAGGTCTTCCGCCTGCAATTCTTCATAGGCAATGCCGGACGGGGTAATGAGAAAACCGAGCGTGGTGCGCGTACTGACATTACCGGTCCGGCCATAACTCAGACCACTCCGGTTGAATTGCCTGACTGTGGCAATTATCTCATCACGCAGTTTGTCGGTGCTCATTGATTTTTAATTGCATTCTAAACATTGAACCTGAATAAAATTATATCGCCGTCCTTAACAATATATTCTTTACCTTCGGAACGCCATTTGCCAGCGTCTTTCGCGCCCTGTTCGCCCTTGTATTTAATATAATCACCAAATGCGACCACCTCGGCACGGATAAAACCGCGTTCAAAATCAGTATGGATTACTCCTGCCGCCCTGGGCGCTGTGTCCCCCTTGCGTATGGTCCATGCCCTGACTTCCTTGGGACCGGCCGTGAAATAGGTATGCAATCCCAGCAAGGTAAAACCGACACGGATGATGCGGTTAAGGCCCGGCTCCTCCAGACCAAGTGACTGCATGAACTCGGCTTTACTGTCATCATCCAGCTCGGCAATTTCGGATTCTACAGCAGCACACACGGCAATAACCCGGGAATTTTCCTTTTCAGCAAGCTCATTCAGCCGGGCCAGCCAGGGATTACTGTTCATTCCATTTTCTTCCACGTTGGCGATATAGAGTGTCGGTTTCAATGTGAGTAGCTGATAGGCCCTGATGCAGTCCAATTCTTCATCATTCAGATTCAATGAACGCACAGGTAATTCCTGGTCCAGATGCGCCATAATGCGTTCCAGCAACCCAGCTATTTTTTTATTTTCCTTGTCGCTGCTACGGGCCAGCTTGGCGGACTTTTGCAAGGCGCGTTCTACGGTTTCCTGATCGGCCAGACATAATTCAGTGTTAATCACTTCGATATCGGCAATGGGATCGACCCTGCCCGAGACATGCACGACGTTATCATCATCAAAGCAACGCACTACCTGTGCTATGGCATGGGTCTCGCGGATATATGCCAGAAACTTGTTACCCAGTCCTTCACCTTTGGAAGCGCCTTCAACCAGACCGGCAATATCCACAAACTCCATATGGGCGGGAACGATCCTTGCCGGTTTAACGATGTCTGCCAGTTGTTGCAGACGGGGATCAGGAACAGGGACAGTACCAACATTCGGATCAATGGTGCAGAACAGATAATTTTCGGCCGCAATACCGGAATTGGTCAATGCATTGAATAAAGTGGATTTGCCAACGTTAGGCAAACCGACAATGCCACATTTAAATCCCATATAAAAAACAGTTACAAGTTACAAGTAACAAGCAAAAAACCTTTTAACATCTCAATCATTGTCATCGTCCTCTTGTAACTTGTCGCTTGTTACTTGTTTCTCTGTTGTATGGATCATGTTCATCACCTGATGAAATTCGCCTGACAGGATTTGCGGGATCATTTCCATAACATCACCAATACTCTGCATGATCAGTTCTTCCTCTTCTGCCGGGGCCCGATCCAGAACATAATTGACCACCTCGCTGCTGTTACCCGGATGTCCAACACCTATTCTTAATCGGTAAAATTCATTGCCACCCATTTTTTCAATGATGTCGCGCAGACCATTATGCCCGCCGTGACCTCCACCTTGCTTGAAACGGACCACACCCGCTTCGAGATCAATCTCATCATGTACAACCAGGATTTCATTTAAAGCTATCTTGTAAAAACCGGCAATGGCCTGCACCGGCTGCCCGCTTCTGTTCATGAAGGTCATGGGTTTGCATAAATAACAATCATGATCGGCGGTGGACAGTCGGCAGATCTCTGATCTGAATCTGGATTCGGGACGAAAACTCAGTGAGTATTTTGCAGCCAGCACATCAGCAAACCAGAAACCCGCATTATGACGTGTCATCAGATGCTCGGGGCCTGGATTACCCAGGCCCACGATAAGTTTTATTGCAGAGGGCACGAGTGCCTTTAAAGTTTAATGTAGTTGGTGAAGAAGACTAACTTTCTTCTTTGGGTTCCTTGACTGCCGTTGCCGGAACAGCATCTGGCGCCACTTCTGCAGCTTCTGCTTCTGCCACTGCCTCTACCTCTTCTTCTTCAGTAATTACCTTCGGTATATGGACGGACACCACGGGTGCTGAAGCATCACCGGCATGCGCGATAACATAAGATTCAACACCTTCCGGTAATTTTAAATCACTCAGATGAATGGTTTCACCGACGTCTACCTCGGCAAGATCAACCTCAATAAATTCAGGTAAATCTTTCGGCAAACAGCTGATTTCCAGCTCGGTCATGATATGACTGATAACACCACCACCCTGTTTAACACCGATACATTTGGCTTCATTGATAAAATGTAGCGGTACCCGCATGGTCAGTTTTTCGGTATCACTTACACGCTGCAAATCAATATGCAGCAGGCGTGGTTTATACGGATGGCGTTGCAGGTCTTTCAGTACAACTTTTTGCTTATCTTTGCCCAGACTCACGGTCAGAATATGTGAATAAAAGGCCTCTTGTTCAAGATGATGGGCGACATCATCATGATTCAATGTGATAGCGGTGGCTTCCTTGTCTGCACCATAGATAATACCCGGTAAATTGCCGGCCTGACGCAGTCGGCGGCTCGCACCTCGCCCCACATCAGTACGCGGCTCAGCAATCAATTCAAATTCATTCATGTTACTGCTCCTGTAAAGTTAAATATTCAGGGTCACATCCGCGACCAGATGTAATCCCATATTGCGGGCGAATGATTTTTGCGCCCGATTTCTGGAAAAGACACCTTGCCTCTTCCCGGAATTCTTTTTAGTCCACAAACATCGAACTCAGTGACTCACCTTCACTGATTCTGCGTACACTCTCAGCCAGCATTGCTGCTACACTCAACTGCCGGATCCGCTTGCATGTCACCGCTTCTGCACGCAAAGGGATGGTATCGGTAACGACCAGTTCATCCAACTGCGAAGATTCAATATTCTTTACTGCATTACCCGATAGTACGGGGTGCGTACAATAAGCCACTACTTTTCTGGCGCCATGATTTTTCAGTGCACCGGCTGCATTGCAGAGAGTTCCAGCAGTATCAACCAGATCATCAATGATGACACAGGTGCGATCTTCTACATCACCGATGATGTTCATGATCTCGGATTCATTCGGTTTCGGGCGTCGTTTGTCGATGATCGCAAGTTCTGTATCATCCAGCCGCTTGGCCAGCGCCCTCGCCCGGACCACACCACCCACATCGGGCGAGACTACCACCAGGTTGGGATATTCATGCTTCCAGATATCCCCCATCAGTATCGGTGAGGCATACACATTATCCAGCGGAATATCAAAAAAACCCTGGATCTGATCGGCATGCAGATCAACCGTCAAAACCCTGTCCACCCCTGCAGTGGCAATCATATTCGCCACCACTTTTGCTGTAATCGGTACGCGTCCTGACCTGGGCCTTCTGTCCTGTCGTGCATATCCCATGTAGGGAATTACCGCCGTGATCCTCGCGGCTGAAGCCCTGCGTATTGCATCTGTCATGACCAGCAATTCCATTAAATTATCATTGGCCGGTGCACAGATGGATTGCAATATATATATGTCATGACCACGGACATTATCCCCGATATCGACCATAACTTCGCCATCACTGAAACAGCCGACATTGATCTTGCCCAGTGGCAGATTCAAACAACCGGCAATATCCATGGCCAGACGTGGATTGGCATTTCCGGTAAATATCATCATGTTGACTAATGACATAACGACCTCGGTTTGTTCATAATCTGGCTGGGGTGCCAGGATTATTCCGGGCATTCTGCCCTCCACCCCTCATACCCTGCGGCATTCGGGGCCAGAGTCGCTGCGCTCCCCTGTTCAAAATCGTTCCAGACGATTTTGTCGAGCCTGTAAGAGCTCCTGTTAAATTTCTGCAACTGTTTGGCTGGGGTGCCAGGATTCGAACCTGGGAATCCCGGGATCAAAACCCGGTGCCTTACCGCTTGGCCACACCCCAATGATTAATCCCGATGCTAGACCCTGGTGCCTTCATTCAGTTCTTCTCTTGTTCCAGCCTTGCCAGCAAGGGTGAGCAATTCAGCCCGCTGGCAACAAATCCCTGCCAATTCGATGGCAAAGACGCATGTATCTTTTCTGCCTGCTCCTTGTTGCTGAATCCTGCAAACACACAGGCACCGGTCCCTGTCAGTCTTGCCCCGGCATATTGCTCCAACCAGTCCAAAACAGCTGCAACTTCAGGGTACAGACGACGGACCACAGGCTCGCAGTCATTATGTCCACCTGACTTCAGGAAGTCGCGTATTGTGATTGCAGGTGTATTTCGTGTCAAATCCGGGGAGCTGAAGATCCCGGCTGTAGGGACAATGCAGCCAGGGTTAATCACCAGATACCAGCATTCCTCCAGTTCGATTTCTGTCAGCAAATCACCGACCCCCTCTGCCCAGGCGGCGTGTCCACGGACAAATACCGGGACATCGGCGCCCAGAGACAGGCCAATACCGGCCAGTCTGTCAGTTGAAAGACCCAGTGACCAGACCTGATTCAGGGCGACCAGTGTAGTGGCAGCATTCGAACTCCCCCCACCCAAACCACCGCCCATGGGCAGCTGTTTAGTGACAGTAATCTCTACCCCAAGGGCACAACCGGTTTCTGCCTGCAAGGCCCTGGCGGCACGGATGACCAGATCATCCTCCGGATTGATATCGGAATAATTGGAGTGGCGTAACATTCGGCCATCGGTTCGTACAGAAAAACTGAGTTGATCACTGTAATCCAGAAACTGAAAAACGGTTTGCAAGAGATGATAGCCATCGCTGCGCCGGCCAACGACATGTAGAAACAGATTCAGTTTGGCTGGCGCCGGCCAGTCACGGCTTTCCCGGGGTTTGTTGGATAACGTCATGTGTAAAGATCATACAAGGCCAAAACCGGACTGAAAAACGCGGTAGAACCGTAGGCAAAAGTTTTTCTAGGAACCGGTCTTCCAATCATCTACCACCAGTCTCAACTTGAAACGATCATTATGCATATACAGTCTGCCGGGCAGCTGGGTGCCATTGAAATCGCTATATCGGGAAATACTGATACGCCAGCCCGATTGTTGCATATCGGTTAACCGGCCCTGATCATCAAGCAACAGGTTTTCCGTGCTTTTCCCGGGCTCAGGTACGCCCTTGATCCAGTATTTCAAACCATGCAGCGGCACACTCCAGCCCATATTATCCAGCAACAGGGTTTCCGGTGTGGCGGCCTGATACAGTTTATTGTCCGCCGTCAACAATGACACCAGATCATCATCTCCTTGCAGCTGGTAGGTGCCCTGTCCGAGTGGCGCAACAAATCGCATCCTGTAACTCTGGTTTTTCTGATCCCAGAACAAAGTAGCTGACCAGCCCCCCTGTCCGGTCTGCACGGCCAGACGGCCTTTGATAGACCAGGTATTTATTTTATTGAGTGCTTCCTGACGTAAATCCC
>Ga0209341_10003434_pt1 | contig 14792 bp, 20 predicted proteins | sample RifCSP13_2_FD_184020 | JGI IMG/M metagenome (GOLD analysis project Ga0209341, IMG submission 184020) | Soil microbial communities from Rifle, Colorado - Rifle CSP2_sed 13_2 (SPAdes) (version 2) | ecosystem: Environmental > Terrestrial > Deep subsurface > Rock core/Sediment | place: Rifle...
CCCGAAAATAGTTCACGATGTCTTGAGCCTTTTTCGAGATAAAACACTTCACGATGTCCTGGACCCTGACAAATAGACGCTTTCCGCTCCCCAGAACAACAGGATAGACCAGGAGCCGATATTCATTGATGAGGTCATGTTGTATCAATGTTTGGACAAGGATACCACTGCCATAGAGCAAGATGTCCTGACCGGGCTGCTGCTTCAGTTTGGCTACTTCTTCCGCGATATTGTCCTTGATCACCCTTGAATTGTTCCACTCACCTTCTTCCAGAGTCGTTGAAACAACGAACTTGGGCATGCTATTCATTTTGTCAGCAAACCCATCTTCATCCTTCACGGAAGGCCAGGCTTTCGCAAAGCCTTGATACGTCTTGCGTTCCAGGAGAAGCGCATCGCTCGCCAAGACTTCATCTAATTTAAACTTTCCGATTTCGTCATTCCAATATGGCCCGGTCCAACCACCGTGCTTGAATCCTCCTTCCGTGTCCTCGTCAGGGCCGCCTGGAGCTTGCATGACGCCATCCAGTGATACAAACATCGTTACGACTACATTTCTCATGTGAATTCTCCTTGTCATGCCGGACTTGAACTCTTCGTCAAAGCCATAGTTATAGACCAGCCGCTCGGGCGCGCTCAAGGAGCAGTTCGCGCTCGCGTGCGTTGCGCGTGAGCGCCGCCGCGCGCTCGAACTCCGCACGCGCCTCGTCGAAGCGGCCGAGCTTGGCGAGCAGGTCGCCGCGCACGCTTGGCAGGAGGTGATAATTCTTCAGCGACGGCTCTGAGGTCAGCGCCTCAACAAGCTCAAGCCCCGCCGCCGGGCCGTACGCCATCGAAACCGCGACCGCGCGGTTCAGTTCCACGACGGGTGACGGTGTGAGTTGGGCGAGTGCATCATAGAGTGCCGCGATGCGCGCCCAGTCCGTTTCTTCTGGGGTGTGCGCTCGCGCGTGACAGGCGGCGATCTCTGCCTGCAAGGCGTAGGGGCCGAGTGCGCTACCAAGTGCTTCCGCACGTGCGAGCGCCGCGAGACCACGCCGGATGAGGAGTTGATCCCAACGCACACGATTTTGATTGAGAAGCAGAATAGGCTCCCCCGACAGGCCAACCCGCGCCCGCAGGCGCGATGCTTGGCGGTGGCCATGAGCCAAGCGCCCGGTTTGTTCGGGATGCCAGTCTCCGGCCACTGCTCTAACGCGATCACCAGCGCGTCCTGCGCCAGGTCTTCGGCCAGACCGACATCGCGCACAATGCGTGCGAGACTGGCGATGAGCTTGGCCGACTCGATCCGCCAGACGGCTTCGATTGCGCGATGGGAGTCGGATGTCGTCATGTATACCTGAGCTGATTGAGCAGTCGTTATTCTTTCTTCTCAGGCTGATAAGTAAGAACGACGAGGCCCGAACTGAACACCTTCGTATCCACGAGTCTCAGGGCAGGCAGATCGCTCGCGTCGTTGAGGAGACGCACACCGCTCTCCCAAAGAACAGGATATACCCAGACCCGGAGTTCATCTACCAGGCCGTGTTGCATCAGTGTGTGGGCAAGGCGGCCAGCGCCATACATCAGAATATCTTGACCGGGCTGCTGCTTCAGCTTGGCGACTTCTTTGGCGATGTCTCCCTGGATGAGAGTCGCATTCCACCCGAGGGGTTCTTTCAAGGTCGTTGAAGCAACGTACTTGGGAAGGCTGTTGATCCTGTGATTGAAGCCCTCTTCACCCGGCCCATCATCGGCTGAAGTCCTGGCTGGCCAGAAATTGGCAAAGACCTCGTAGGTCTCTCGCCCCATGAGCAGGGCATCCGATGCAAAGAGCAGGTCGCGGGCATATCTCCCACGTTCTTCGTTCATAAACTGGAAGGCCCAATCAACCGGAGACATGACGCCATTCAGCGTCACCTCCACCGCTACCACCACCTTTCTCATGTTAATCTCCTTTTGTTGACTGACTGAATCTTGGCCAGCCTCTACCCAACCTGCTTCAAGCCTAAATAATGCTTGCGCAGTTTTTTATCAAAGTGTTCGATCGCGTAGCGCAGAGCCGTGCGCGGCATGCTTGCGGCATGTTTATCTAAAAAGTTCAGTAGTTTTTGGCGATCCGTTCCGCCAGCAGCCCGCAGCATCCATCCGGTTGCCTTATGGATTAAGTCCTGGTCGTCTTTAAGCAGAATCTCGGCGATCTTAAACGTATCGGCTATATCGCCTTTTCTAATGAAATAGCCGGTGCTTACAATAGCGGTGCGGCGTTCCCATATACTCTTGGAACGCGCCAGCTTGTACAAAACAGCGCGTGGTTTGTCGAACAAGTAGCCGCCAACGACATAGGGCGCGCTACGATCAACCAAATCCCAGTTGTTGATTCGATCGTGGCGTCTTAGATAAAGATCGAACAGCTCTTTTCTGCGTCCCTCAGGTGTTTTTTTGCTGCGTGCCTGCCAATCCATAATACTCACCGCGCCGACCCTGACCTCATGAATCGGGCTTTCGAGCAATTTCTCAATTTCGCTGGGCGGCATTTCAACAAATTCTTCGGCAAGCGCAAAAACTTGCCCCATCCCCACACCCATAAACTCATCGTCCGCGCCGTGCTTAAATGCTCGTTGATACTTTATTCGTTGCTCTGGCGAACGGTGAGCCTTTAACCTTTTGACAAACTGATCTGCTCTAACATCCGGCAACATATCAGTTCTCTTTCCCGCAAATTCAGACCGTAGGGGCATTGTACGTGCAACGCCCCTACGAATACCCGGGATACCACCTCAGGCAAAGGCGCGATGGATGTCGGGCGTTGTGATAGCGATTACACCTGTGCCGGGTTACTTTTGCTCGTACGCTCGCCTCAAGGCTGCAATGTCAATTTTTGTCATTTGCAACATGGCCCGCATGACATTTTGGGATTTTTGGGGATCTTTGTCTCCCAACAGCTGACCTAAGGCGGTGGGAATAATTTGCCATGACACGCCGAATTTATCTTTCAGCCAGCCGCAGGGCCCCGGTTCGCCGCCCCCGGCGGAGAGTTTCTCCCACAGCTCATCTACTTCAGCCTGCGTCTCGCAGTTGACGAAGAGCGAAAAACCCTGGGCAAAAGTGAAACTTGGCCCGCCGTTTAGGGCCATAAACTCCTGCCCCTCCAGCACGAAGGTGGCGGATATGACCGCCCCGCCCTCACCATAACGGTTAATGCCCGTGATCTTCGAGTTTCGAAAAATGGAAACGTAGAAGTTCACGGCCTCTTCGGCTTGATTGTTGTAGGTTAGGAAGGTGGTGATTTTTTGCATGGTGTCTCTCCTGAAATGTTATCTGACGTTCTACCCATTATCCCAACGGCGCAAGGCCATTGAGACAAACGGTAGAGCCGCGATTTTTGCCTGTTAATTCAGGCTTGTGACCATCTTATCAAGGATATGGGGAGATTGTCTTGAATGAAATGGCAAAGCTAGGGTGCACTCAATTGTAGGAGTTGGGCGGGTGTGTATCCGATCCACTGCTTCAGCGATCTGGTCAGGTGGGGCTGGTCAGAATAACCGGTTTCATCCACCGTGTCGAGGATTGAGAGGCCTTGCCGCAGAAGAAGCTCAGCCCGCTGAGCACGTTCCACTTGTTGTATTTGGTTTTGTGACAAGCCGGTGGCCCGCAAGAACCGATGCCGCACCGTGCGCGAGGAAAGCTCAGACCGTTGGTGTTGTAACACGGCGTTCACAACCGGATCCCATGCCAGCACATCCTCCCGCACCAGCCTGTCCACAAACGTATCGGCATTTTCATAGTCCGGGAAGCGCCAGGCCGAGCCATTCAACCAGAAGGATTGACTCGCCGCTCCGGGCAGGGGCGTCTCGGTATCCACAAAATCCCTGACGGGCCGCTGGGGCATGAAAGCGCCGAGTTTGAACTTGATCCAAAGAATCTCAGCGCCCTCGGTGTAAGACACAACGCCAGCCTTCGGCAATGGTCCCACAACCAATGGTTGTACGCCGCCACGCGAAGCGTGTCTCACGAAGACCATGTGCCAATGGCACTCAGCGGGACGGATGGTAAAACCAGCGCTGGCCGTTCGGCCCTGCATAATGGTCTCGACCAAAGGCGAGTCCGACACGCGTTGCTCAACGACAAAGCCCATCTCTTGCGCCTCGCTTCTTTCTACGCGTCGCGCCGGTAGCGCTGAAACACGACGCCCGTTGGAAGTGCTTGTGACTCAACAAGTTTAAGGTTGAGGCGCTTCCCGGCTGGGAACAGCCGCTTGCCGCCGCCCAACACCAGGGGATAGACGTGCAGATCGTATTCATCAATCAAATCATTTTGCGCCAACGTGTGAATCAGCACGCTACTGCCATCAATCACGATGTTTTTGCCGGGTTGCGCTTTCAACTGGCGCACGGCCTCCACCACGTTGCCGCTGATGAGGGCCGAGTTCCGCCAGCCCGCCACTGACTGGAGCGTGGTGGACACCACATATTTTTGGATGCCGTTCATCACATCACCGAAGGGGTCACCGGCGGGCATCGGGTCAAAGGCGGCCCCATGGCCTTGCCACGTCTTGCGCCCCAGCAACAGCGCGTCGGCTTGCGCCATCGCCTGAGAGAAGTGTGCGCCAATGTCATCGTGCCAATAAGGATGCGTCCAGCCGCCATGGGCAAAACCGCCGTCAGTATCCTCGTTTTCGCCGCCGGGGGCCTGAATCACGCCATCCAGCGTGATGAACTCGTGAACAATAATTTCTCGCATGGTTGTGGTCTCCTGTTTGAGAGTGGGTTGGACTTTGGCGCTTACTTCACGACGCGAAAGCGCAGATGGGTCGTCGTAGCGGTTTGAACTGCGGTGACGGCTTCAAGCTGGATGTGCTCGTCGCCCAGGCGCTCGAACATCCGCATGCCGTTGCCAAACAGCACCGGTGCCAGGTGAATCGAAATTTCATCCACCAGCCCAGCCCTGATGTATTGCTGCCCGATGTCCGCCCCACCCATCACGGACACATCTTTGCTGCCTGCAACTGTCTTTGCCGCCTGCAACGCGCGCTCAATCCCACCGGTCACAAAGGTGTACACACCGTTTTCGGGTGCATCTTTTGGCACATCGTGAGTGACGACGAATACCGGTCGCCGTGCAGGGCCAGTCGGCCCATCCGCTCCCCACCACGGCATAGAGTCGTTGTATGTCCGGCGACCACAGATGACCGCCCCCAGATTGGCAAGCGCGTCCTTCACCAACTCGCTGCTGCGCTCGTCCGAGCCGAACGCCCACTGGTGGAGATGCTGCTCTCCGCCGTCGCCCAAAGGCTCCTCGGGGCGACTATTGGCAGCGGTTATATATCCATCTAAAGACATGCTGATGTCGAAAATAACTTTGCTCATAAGGTTCTCCTCGGTTGCAATCCTAGTATTCACTTTTGCGCGAAATTGTATTCGCGCTCTATCAATACGTCGAACGAGACTATCCCGAAATCGACATCGCTTCTCCTGAAATTCGCTCATCCCACTCAAGCGGGTCACTTGGCTTCTGGCATCGGCGCATCCAGAAACGCGGTGAGTATGGGCAGTAGCAAATCGGCGCGGTACACCACCGTGGTGTAACCGTGAGGCTTGTACGATGAATTCATTGCGACTCCTTCGCCATAGATGGGCAACGTTACCCAGCGTCGGATAAAGCCGCATCCACTGTGGGTCGTTGGGGAGTCAACGGGGGATGGCTTTCATACGTCGCTGATAATTTTCGATACGGCGCTGACCGCATACAGAGTAGGGTGACGCTCAGTCCGATCAAACCGGAGAGGGTGAAGAGTAGCGCCAGGCCGCGATCGGTTCCCGTTCCAAACCAGCCCCCCAACAGTTCCACGCCCGCGCCCGTCGTCATGAAGGGGATGAAAATCAATTGGGCGATGGGGCCAATAAGGAAAGCCGTAATCGGCGAGGCCGCCTGCTCGACGCTTTGGGCAAAGCCGAACACGCGCCCCTGACGTTCAGGTTCGACCACTTTTTGCAGGATGGTCTGCTCCGCGGCTTCAACCGCTGGAATGAGGCACAGCCAAATAAACATCCCCACCGCTAGAAGCGCGATGGAGGCCTGGATGGTAAAGAAAATGCAAATCGTCCACATGGCGATATTGGCCAGAAAGAGTGTCTGGAGAGGGTTTTTCCCCAAACCTTTCTTGGCAACGATCATCCCACCGACGATAAAGGCCAGGCTCAAAAATCCCCACAGGGCGCCCCAGACTTGCACCGACACCAATAACAAGCCATACGCATCCATCAGCGACATGAAGATGCCGCCCAAGAAATTGTTGAAGGTGTGAAAAAAGATCAGCGCGAACAGACCGGGCACCAGGTTGATGGCTTGAATCGTGCCGCGAATATCAATGCTGTCCGGCTTGGCTTCGGTGGGGGCGGCTTCCGTTTTAGCGTTATCCGGAATGGCAATCGTCCATAGATGCGCCATGACCAGCAACGTCAGCCCCAGCGCGCCAACCAGCATCCAAAACATCCCCAGAAAGCCAACCACCAAGCCGCTCAGGATGGAGGCGACCAGAAACGCCACGCCGTTGGCCGTCCCCACCAAGCCGTTCGCTTTATCACGGTTCTCTTCGGAAATCATACTGGTGACGAGCGTTGAAAGCGCGATGCCGCGCAAGTTCCCGGCAATGGCCCCCACCAGCGCCAGAATGATAAAGGCCCAAAGAACAACGCTGGTTGGGTCGGTAAAAACGGCGGGCGGGGTGGAAACAAAAAGGATAAAGGCGAGCGCGTAAAGCACCAACGAGCTGAGGCTTGACAAGATCATCACGTTTTTCTTCTTATAACGGTCCACCAAAGACCCAAGAAAAAAGCCGGAGACGGCCACCGTTACCGTATACACCCCCGCCATGACCGAGGTGACAATCACCGATTTCGTTTCGAGATAGGCCCAAAACGTGACAGCAAACCAGACAAAGGTGTTGGTGAGGGAGGCAGTGAGCGAGTTGGCTAGAACGAAGTAAAAAGTTTTCACAGTAGGGGTGCGTTGAGAAACATGATTATCATCGAAAACAACAAGTGGAGGCTATTGGCCTCCGCGACCCGGCTCAGGGCTGGCGCTTTGTTGGACCGAATGTCCTCAGAGCGCCAGCCTTGAACGTCAGGGCCAGACTCTTCTTATTTGTTCTGCGCTGGTTGGTAGGTAAGAGCAACAACGCCGGAACTGAACGGCTTTGTTTCGACAAGTTTCAGGGTCGCGTTGCTCCCGTCTTGGAAGAGGCGTTTACCGCTTCCCAACACAATCGGATAGACCAGGAGCCGATACTCATCAATGAGATTGTGTGGCATCAACGCGCGGACAAGCGTGTTACTGCCGTGAATCACGATATCCTGACCGGGCTGTTGCTTCAGTTTGGCGATTTCTTCAGCGACACGCTTCGCGCCTTTGATCAGCGTTGAATTGTTCCACTCAACCTTTTCAAGAGTCGTTGAAACAACGTACTTGGGGAGGCCGTTTATTCTGTCGGCATACCCCGATTCGTCCGTTCTGGACGGCCAGGCGGCGGCAAAGCCCTGATAGGTCACGCGCCCCAGTAGAAGAGCGTCGCTGGCCAATAACTCATCGTGTTTGAACTTCGAGATTTCGTCATTCCAGAATGGGAATGACCACTCGTGTGGCGCTTCTGTGACGCCATCCAGTGTGATGAACTCGGTGACAATTATTTTTCGCATGTTGATTCTCCTTTTGTTGGTTGTTGTGGCTGGTAGCATAACTCAACAAAAGGGCAGTGTATTGAACAAAAACGACAGCTAGCCCGGCTGGCTCTGGCGGATGATTTGAGCCGGTGTTTGCCCGATGAAGCGCTTGAGTGACCGGGTGAGATGCGGCTGATCGGCATAGCCCGCTTGCGCTACGGCGTCGAGGATGGAGACGCCTTGCTGTAACAAGTTCATGGCCTGCCGGGCGCGTTCGATTTGGAGAAAAGCGCCGTGCGTCAGGCCGGTGGCTCGCAAGAAACGACGCTGGACGGACCGTAAGGACAAATCTCTCAGTTGACCGTGTAACGCGGCCTCAACGACAGGTTCACGAGTCAGCAGGCCGTCACGCATCAGCCTGTCTACAAATGTGTCCGCATTTTCATAGTCAGGAAATTGCCAGGCCGAGCCGTTCAGCCAGAAGGATTGGCTCGTCGCTTCGAGTAGGGTCACCGTTCCATCCACGAGGTGGCTGGCGGGCAGATGAGGCATAAATGTGCCAAGTTTGAACGTGATGCCAAAGAACTCGGCGTCTTCGGGGACGGGTGAAGGCGTCGCTTTCGTCTCCGGCCCTCGCAACGTTAGATTTAACTTGTCATTTTGTCGTGTCACGACCATCTCCCAATGGCTCACGGCAAGCGAGACAAAAGAGCCAGCGCGCTCACTCTGAGTGCGCCAGATCGTTTCGACAAGAGGTGAGTCCGATGGTCTTTCTTCTAAATTAAGGATCATACATTTGCTTTGATACTTATCTACCCGCCGGCCATCGCCCCTACAATCCGAAATACTTCCGCGCCGGTCACGACCGCGTCGGGTAGAGAGGCATCCGGCGGCTGATGCGACCAATCCTGCCCGCAGGCGAAGAACCGAATGAAGGGCCGACGCTGTTGCGTGACGTGGTCGCGGATCGTCCCGCGCAGCATCGGATACTGGGCCTCCAGCGCGTCCAGGACCGAGCCCAGCGTCGTCGGCCCTTCAACCTGGAGTTCAACCTCTTTGCCGACGCGCGCCAGCGTCCGCAGATGATGCGGGAGCACGACTCGGATCATGGCAGTGTCTGAACTTCGACCGACAGCACGGCCGGAAGGTCTCGGACGATGGGCGCCCATCTGTCTCCGGCATCGGCCGAGGCGTACACCTGCCCGCCTGTGGTGCCGAAATACACGCCGCATGAATCGAGTGAGTCAACCGCCATCGCGTTGCGCAATACGTTGACGTAGCAGTCGCTTTGCGGCAGACCGTTCGTGAGCGCCTCCCACTCGTTCCCGCCCGTCCGGCTGCGGTACACGCGCAGCTTCCCTTCGGGCGGATAATGCTCCGAGTCGCTCTTGATCGGGACGACGTAGGTGGTGTCCGGCTCGTGCGCGTGCACGGCGATCGGGAACCCGAAGTCGCTCGGCAAGTTGCCGCTCACTTCGTGCCACAACTCGCCCGCGTCATCACTACGCATGACATCCCAGTGCTTCTGCATGAACAGCACGCCCGGGCGCGACCGGTGCATCGCGAGGCTGTGCACGCAGTGGCCGACCTCGGCAGGCGGGTCGGGGAGCTCGTACTCGGACTTAAGGCCGCGGTTCACTGGCCGCCACGTCTGGCCGCCGTCGTCGGTGCGGAACGCGCCCGCGGCCGAGATGGCGATGAAGATTCGGTTGGGATCGCTCGGATCCAGAACGATGGTGTGCAGGCACATCCCACCCCCGCCCGGCTGCCAGAGGTGCCCTTTGGCGCCGCGCAGTCCGGGAAGCTCCTGCCAGGTCTGCCCGCCGTCGCTCGAGCGGAACAGGGCGGCGTCTTCGGCGCCGGCATAGACCGTGTCCGGATCGGTCAGCGACGGTTCGAGATGCCAGACTCGTTTGAACTCCCAGGGGTGTTGCGTGCCGTCGTACCACTGGTGCGTGCCGGGGACGCCGTCGTACGCGAACGCGTTGCCCACCGGCGCCCACGTCTTGCCCCCGTCGTTGGAGCGCTGGATCACCTGCCTGAACCAGCCGCTGGACTGCGAGGCATACAGCCGGTTCGGGTCAGCGGGTGATCCCTTGAGGTGGTAAATCTCCCAGCCCGCAAAGTGGGGGCCGCTGATGTCCCACCGGTCGCGCTTGGCGTCCGAAGTCAGAACAAACGCGCCCTTGCGTGTACCGACCAGTACCCGTACGCTGCTCATGCCTTGCTCCTTCACGACACACCGGATTATCCCGCCGACGTTACACCTGCGACAGGCTCAAAGCAAGTCAGGGCGTGCGCTTTGCTGTGCCGTCGCGCCATGCGATGCGCTGGCTGCGGTTATTTCTTGTCGGGTTGGTAATACAGCAGCATATTACCCGACTTAAACGTCCGTGTCTTGACCAGCTTCAGATTGACCTTTTGATCGATGTTCCTAAACAAAGGCGTGCCGCTGCCGATGAGCACGGGATTGACCATCACGCGGTGCTCATCGACCAAGTTCATCTGCATCAAGCTCGACAACAGATTGGCGCTGCCAAAGACAGCCAGATCGTTGCCTGGCTCTTGCTTCATCTTCAGGACTTCTTCCGCAACGTTGTCTTTGATCAGCCGTGTATTGTCCCAGTCCGCTCTTTCAAGCGTTCTTGAGAACACAACCTTGGGCAAGGTGTTCATCAAGTTGGCAACCATCGGGTCATCCGATTGCGCGGCGGGTGTGGGCCAGTAGCTCGCCATCAGCTCATACGTCACGCGACCGAACAAGATCGCGCCCACTGCGTTGGCTTGTTCGACGGCAAATTGGTTGAACTCGTCATCCACATTGTGCCAGCTAATGTCGCGGTTTGGCCCCTCGAAGAAACCGTCGAGCGTGACCATGTTGAAGGCAAACAGTTTTCGCATCTTGTTGTCCTCACTGGCGACCGTGCGCACCTATGCCGCGTCGTAGGCTTGTCTCAACCACGCGAGCACTTCTTTATCAATTTGCTTCGGGTCGCTGATGCGCACCCGATGGGTCACCATGGCATTCCACGATCCGGCGGCTTCGAGCCGTCCGGCTGGCTTGACGCCCTTGAGCTTGAGGCCGATGTCGAATCGCTCGGCGGTGGATGGTTGAAGGATGGCAAATTTCTTGCCTTTGCGCACCACGTTGATATACGTCATATTGGGCGACATCTCAACGTCTGGGCCAAACTTGGCGATTTTCGTCGCAAGCGCGTCGTATGGCTTGCGCCACACGGCCTTCTTACCCGCGAATAGCTTGGCGAGCCGATCATCCGGGCTGGCTTTGACGTCATCGGCGTGACCGATCACTTGCCAAATCGCGCCAGCGTGACCATAGCCAAGCCCAAAGTCTTGCTTGAGCCAAGCGACGATCTCGCCGGCTTTTGTCAACCCCTTTTCTTTGGCAAGCGCACGAAAGTCAGCGGGTGTCTTGCCAGTTTTGGCTTTAATGTTTTCCAGATACGACTGGAAAATCTTCTTGTCCCTTTCTGACTTGTCAGACATGGTGTTCTCCTTTTGCGGGTTATTTCTTTTTGCCACTGACCGTATTGAGCGCCACAGCGGCGCGAATGAGGTCCTTCAAGGCGGCCTCATTGATTTTATCGCCTTCGTGGAGATCAATAGCGCGCGTGGCCTTTGCGTCGAGGCCAGCGTTGAAGAGACCCTTCGGATCCTGCAAGGAAGCGCCTTTGAAAAAGTTGATCTTGAGGTGATCTTTGAAAGCACCGATGGCAACCACATTCCCTTTGTGAGACCACACTGCGGTGCCCCACTTCCATTCCTCAGTGATGCCGGGGGCAGCCGCGAGGATCAGTTTGCGCAGTCGAGCCAGCAGATTGCCGCGCCAGTCGGCCAGTTCTGCGATTTGGTTGGTGATAAGTTGCGATGGAGTCAGGCCATCGTCCGAATCTGCTTTTTTCATGATTTCTCCTTGCAGTTTAGTGCTGTCAATTTACTCTTGGTTCTGGTCATGGTCGACTCACATCTCATTCGTTTAGTCCCCGTCGGTCGAACATGGGCCCACGCGAGTTGTATTATCCGGTCGACCGGAGCGTGTGTCGAGGGAACGGCCCAACGGTTTGCGTTAGGCGCTCGGCGGATTGCGCCAGCCACCCATGAATTCGGGAGGCGTAGCCGAGTCGCCTGCACGCGGTGTTGGGCGGAAAGCCTAGCCCAGGTTCCCGCTGTCTTGGTTCAAGCGAGAACTTTGCCAAGAAATGCAAGCATTGCGTTGTTGAATTGCTCGGGCCTCTGCAGCGGTGCGAAATGGCTGACACCGTGTAGATTAACTAATTCCGCATTTGGAATGCTCCGAGCGAGATATTCGGCGTGTTCGCGCTTGATGAATTCATCATGCTCGCTATGGACGATTGCGACTGGCACGCTGATCTGAGCCAAATCATTCGCCGAATAATTGGGTTGCGTTTTCTGCATTAGGCCGACCGCGTCGGAAAACTCATCGAATTGGTCCGGCGTGGCCGATAGCCGTTTGTAGTCTTGCGAGTGTCGGCCTATACATCGTCTGAGAATCGGAGTGAATTCCGTAATTTGCTTTGCGCCGCTCGGGTCCATATTGCACGCAAAGAAAAACACGCCTGCAACCCGTGTGGGAGCTTTCGAAGCAAGAATCAATGCTGTGCACGCGCCGTCGCTCCAGCCCACCAGACCCGCCTTTTCAAGATTCAATGTATCCATCACCGCCGAAACGTCGGATGCCATCAGCTCATACATAAACGGTCGCGCGTCGCGCGTGCTGCGGCCGTGGCCACGGCTGTCTATCAAAACGGCACGATAGCCACTCCTGACCAGGGCTGGAACTTGATAACCCCAATTGCCACTATGGCCGAGGCCGCCATGTAGCAGGATCACGGGTGCGCCGGACCCGTACCTTGCGTACCAGATCCGAGCACCGTCGTGTTCGACGTAGCCTTGATCATGTGTGACCGGCAACGGCGCGGTGCCGTCCGCTTCAAACCTGCTGAGGTCGTCGTCGTAAGTTTCCATTTTGATCTCCTTGTATGGCTTTGCCGCCCAACTCGGCCCTCAGCCGCGCTGACAGCACCGAGGCCCATGCCCAGGCGAGCACCACCGCGATAATGAAATGCTATTTGAACCTGACCGTTCACTTGGCCTCGGGCATGGGCGCGTCGAGGAACGGCGTGACGGTGGACGCCAGCCTGGGGGACGAGAAGATGTGTACTGCCACCTCTATTTTGGGGCAGGCTGGTAGGAAAGCATAACGACACCCGAACTAAACATCTTTGTTTCTATAAGTTTCAGGGCCGCCTTGTTCCCGTCTCGAAAGAGACGCTTATTTCTGTTCCGTCAAGATGGGAATAAACTAAATTCCGAACTCACCGAAGCTGCCCAACTTCCGAATTTCCTTTTTTCGTAAATTTTCCTTGCGGTTACTGCTGGTCGAACCCCATCATCGGCCTCACCTCGATGGGGCCGCCTCGCGCTTGCGGCATCTTTGAGGCCAGATGGATGGCTTCGTTCAGGTCCCTGGCGTTGATGAAGAAAAGCCCGATAAGCTGTTCGTTCGTCTCGACGAACGGGCCAGCGATGACGGATACCTTACCGTTCCTGACCCGTACCGTGGTGGCGGTGCGACTGCTTTGGAGACCCTCCACGGCGAGTAGATGACCGCTCTGCCGGAGCATCTCGTCGTTGGCCCGGCACGCGCTCTCGAAGGTCTCGCGTTCGCTGGTGGACATGACCTCCAACTGTTTCTCGTCTTCATAAGCCAGAAATAAATACTTCATGCTTTTCTTTACGGTGACCATGAGTCAGGCACCCCGGTTGTCTGGGATGCCCGACTCGGGCCGCTAGACCGCGTTGATTGCGTAATGCGTCGCGGAAGCCATTACTGAGGGCCAGCATCCTCCGGCCCGAACACTTGGACGATCTCAGACTCGCCATCCCCGACGATGTTTCGGAAGCGCTTGCACCATTCGATGGCCTCTTCCAACGAATTCGCCCGAAGCACCGCCCAGCCGCCCATCAGTTCCTTCAGCTCAATGAACGGCCCATCGGTCACAGTGAATTTCCCACCCGAGAGCCGGAGGCGCGTGCCCTTCGGCTGGAGCGCGCCCGTTGTGACCAACACGCCGGCCTGCATCGCCTCCCCAATAAACTTGCCCATCTCGGCCATAAGCTCCGGGGTCGGGGGAGCCACTGTCTCTGGGTTGTAGTTGGGATCGTAGACTAGGAATTGCATGTTCGTTTCTCCTTATGGTTGGGAGCCGGGCTTTCGCAGGCCTCGACCGGCGAGTGAGCCATGACTCTGTGGTTGATAATCAATAATCGTTTGACGAAGCCCAAATTCGACAACGAGCCCACCAAATTTTGAGAATCCTGCGTTCGCCGGTTCAGCCCAATAAGCCGCCCATCCGTCGCTCAAGAAACCGCCGCTCCGGCTCCTGTTGCGTGAGGCCCAACGCCCGTTGGTAGGAGGCTTGGGCTTCCGCCGTTCTGCCCAACCGTCGGCAGAGTTCCGCGCGCGCCGCGTGCGCCAGGTAATAGTTGGTCAGGTCGCCGCGTGTCAGGATGGCGTCAATCAAGCTCAGACCAACTGACGGGCCATCGCGCATCGCCACTGCCACGGCGCGGTTCAACTCGACGACGGGTGACGGGGCCGCCTGCACCAGCAGGTCGTACAAGCCAACAATCTGGACCCAGTCCGTGGCGGCGACGGTGGGCGCTGCCGCATGCACCGCCGCGATGGCGGCCTGAAGGGTATATAGGCCAAATCGGCGCGGCAACAGCGCCCGCTCCACCAGCGCGATCCCTTCCGCGATCTGTTCCCGGTTCCAGAGCGAGCGGTCTTGATCCTTCAGCAGAATTAGGTCGCCCTCCGGCGAGGCGCGTGCCGCGCGGCGAGATTCGTGCAGTAGCATCAACGCGAGGAGTCCCACAGCCTCCGGCTCCGGCAACAACTCGACCAGCAGCCGCCCCAGGCGGATCGCCTCACCGGAGAGATCGGGGCGCGTCAGCGACTCACCCGATGAGGCGGAGTATCCCTCGTTGAACACCAGGTAGATCACCTGGAGCACGGCCTCCAGCCGGTCGGGTAGCTCTGCCCGCGATGGCACCTCATAGGGTATGCGCGCGTCGCGAATTTTGGTCTTGGCGCGCACGATGCGCTGG
>Ga0209341_10003443_pt1 | contig 14777 bp, 14 predicted proteins | sample RifCSP13_2_FD_184020 | JGI IMG/M metagenome (GOLD analysis project Ga0209341, IMG submission 184020) | Soil microbial communities from Rifle, Colorado - Rifle CSP2_sed 13_2 (SPAdes) (version 2) | ecosystem: Environmental > Terrestrial > Deep subsurface > Rock core/Sediment | place: Rifle...
GGGCCAGGATCATCCCGCTGGCCATGCCCACCAGCCCCGACAGCGCGGCGAACCCGATCGGGCTGACCGGAGAAGGCGAGGCGCTGATCAACATGCCGTCCGTCCCGGAAGGCGCCATCGCCGCCGGCACGGCCGGGGTCGGCGTCGGGCGATCCGGATGCACTTCGGACGGATCGTGCATCTGATAGGCATGGCAGGCGTTGCAGGTCGTCAGCCGGACGCTGAAGCTGTGGTCCCGCGTGGCGTGCCCTTCGCCGGTCTGCGAGTCGGTCGGGCCGAGATGGCAGTCGGCGCAGCCCAAACCGACCTGGCTGTGGGCCGAATGGGCGAAATTCGACGCTCGCTCACGATGGCACGAGGCGCACAGCGCCGAGTCATCCCCGGCCCCATCTGGGGTTTTGAGCGCGGTGGCATGCGGGTCGTGGCAGGCGACGCAGGCCAGATTGACCTCGCGGTGCTTGCTGACCTGCCACTCAAAGAGGGTCTCGGTATGACAAGAGCCGCACAGTTTGCCGGAGCGATCGGACGGCATCGGCTCCTTCGGGTGCTCGGCGGGAACCGGGCTGTGGCATGCTTCGCAGGTGACGCCCTCGGCGAGATAGGTATCGGCATCGGGATCATAGCCGGTGGTGTGGCAAGCCAGGCATTCGCGCGGATTGCCGCGGCTCTCCCAGTCGGCCTGGAAAGCCTCCGACTCGGAGGCCTTGCCGTGGGAGCCGTCGGCCCAGGAACCATGCGTATCCTGATGGCAGGCGCGGCAGGTCAGCTCGCCGGAAGGCGGCGGCGTCCCCGAAGGCTGGGCCGTGGCGGCCACGGTGAACAGCATCAGGAGAGCGGCGAAGGCCACACCCACAGCCAGTCGAAGGATCCAGCGTTTCATCGATCGACCTCCTCGCGTGGCTCGGTCACGACCGAGCAGGGGCGTTCAGAAAGACTTCGCATCCGAGGCAGCCGGTGGACAGGACGCCAGCCTGCTCGCGGAATACCTGCCAGCACGGGACGCTCGGCCGAGCATGGGCGGGGCAGGCCTGGCGCTTGTCCTCGGGGCAGTCGGTCTGTTCCCAGCAGCGGACTTCCAGCGGGGCGGCCCCCACGCCGAGCGGGGCCGGCCGGATATGCTCCGACTGCAGCTGCCAACGCTGATCCAGCCGCCGCAAGCCCCAGGCCGCCAACCCGGTGAGCAGGATCGGAATCCCAAAGCGGATCAGCAGACCGAGTCCGATGGCGAGGAGCGCACTGAGATCTAAATCGTTCATGGCCCTCCCTCACATTCCCGTCGACTGCCGGCGTTCGATGTAGGTCCCGATCCCCACCAGGAAGACGACGGGCAGCACGATCCGGAGTGCAGTCAGAAGGAGAAGTGTGGTCATTGCATTCATGGCGCCCTCCTCGTGTGCGTCTGCGGCCTCCACTTACAGCCTAGGCGAGACGGGCCCTGCCGTATATCGGGTGAGTGCAGTATTTCGGGGGAGGGGGAAAGACCAATCGAAAGGACACGCCGGTGCGGGAGGCGGCGTGATTTCCCCAGGCGGCGTGGGTCGTTCAACCCAGGGAGGAAACCGTAGGGGCGTAGCAGCCCTGGCTACGTCAGGCCGCCTGCGTCCCCCCTGACTTTCTGGCGGCGTACTGGCGCGCTGAGCGTAGTCGAAGCGCGCCCTTGACGCACGGCGCGCTGGCAGGCATCCTTCGACTACGCTCAGGGTGCCTGCAGGGCGTGCGGTGGAGCGCGCCCCTACGCCTGGATAATGCCCTTGCGAATGGCGTACTTGACGAGTTCGGTCCGGGAGTGCAGGCCGAGCTTGCGCATGATGTTCTCCCGGTGCCGGGCGACGGTCTTGGGACTGATCGAGAGCGTTTCGGCGATCTCGCCGTTGCTGGCGCCATCGGCCAGGTGGGCCAGTACCGTCCGCTCGCGATCGGTCAGGCCGTCCAGGGCCTCGGCAGGTCGGGCGGCCGAATCCTGGGCCAGGTAGTCCGTCACCAGAAGTTTGGCCAGGGACGGGTAAAGGTAGACCTCGCCGGTCGCCGCCGCCCGCAGGGCCGTCAGCAGCTCCTCCGGCGCCGCCCGTTTCGGGACGTAGCCGCTGGCGCCGGCCGCCAGCATCTTGAAGAAGTATTCCTCATCCTCATGGATCGTCAGCGCCACGATGGCCGTCTCCGGCCGCAGGCGCTTGATCTCGGCGGCGGCCTCGATCCCGGAGATATCCGGCAGACCGATATCCATCAGGACGATGTCGGGCCGCATCTCGGCAACGGCTCTCAGCGCCTCGCGGCCGCTGCCGGCCTCGCCGACGATCTCGAAATCGGCCTCCGGCTCGAGCAGCATGCGCAGGCCCGAGCGAACGACGGCGTGATCATCCACCAGCAGCAAGCGGCTCGGCATGCGATCCCTGTGATGCATCGAAATAGGGGACGGAGACCTCGACCTGTGTGCCTTCCCCGGGGCGAGAGTGGATCGAAGCGGTACCTCCCAGCAGCGTCGCGCGCTCCTCGATCCCGAGCAGTCCCCAGGCCTGCCGCTCGCGCGAACCGATCGGGCGGGGGTCGAAGCCCCGGCCATCGTCGCTGACCTGCAAGTTGAGCGACTCGCCCCCGAAGCGGACCCGGATACGCACCGAGGTGGCCTCGGCGTGGCGGACGACGTTGGTCAGGGCTTCCTGGGCGATGCGAAAGAGCGCGGTGTTGACCGCGCCCGGGAGGGGACGGGGATCCCCAAAGACCTCGACGGTGATCTTGAGGGCCGTCCGTCCTAGCACTTCCCCGGCGTACCAGCGCAGCGCCGCCGGCAGCCCGAGGTCGTCCAGGTGCGACGGCCGCAGATCGGCGATCAGCCGTTGCAGCTCGTTGAGAGAACGGTCGACCAGGCCTTCCAACTCGCGCAGCCGGTTCGAGGCCTTCTCGGGGTCGGAGGCGAGGGTGGCCCCGACGCCGTGCATACCCATGCCGATGGCGGTCAGCGATTGCCCGGTCTCGTCGTGCAGCTCGCGGGCGATCCGCTGTCGCTCGGCTTCCTGGGCACCGACGACGCGGCGGTAGAGCTCGCCGCGCAGCGCCTCGCGCCGCTCGGCCTCCCGCAGCCGCTGGGCCTGAAGCTCGGCGATCTGGCGACTCTGTTCCACTTCAAAGGCGCGCAGGAAGCGGATGACGAAGATCGAGGCGACGATCGCCGCCGCCCCGCGCAGCATCTGGACCGGGAATCCGAACAGATCGAGGAACAACTGCTGGTGGACGACGTTCGAAGGAGGCAGCGCGCTGGCCTGTGTGAAAAGCTGGCCGATCAGGCCGTACCAGCCGAAGGCCACCGCCGCCCACAGGCAGTCCCGTCCAAACTGGGCCAGGCCGGCCTGGCGAAATCGGCGTTGCTGGGCAACGAGCCCTGCGCTCGCCAGGAGGGAGGCCGGGATCGCCAGGCTGTAGCGTGTCCAGACGTCCGCCACGACCAACAGGTCGTCGGTCGGCCCGAAACGGCCACGGATCGCCATGAGCCCGAAGCCCCACACCGCCGCCAGGATCAGCGGCACCAGGAGGCTCAGCCTGCGCAGGCGGACATCGGGCGCCATCAGGGAAGCGCCGAACGCCCCCAGCGAAAGGAACGAGAAGGCCAACACGGCCAGCCGGAATGCCTGCCACGCCATCAAGACAGGGCCCTGGGCCGGGAGATGGCCCATGATGGCGAACATCTCCAGCCACTCGTTGAAACCGTGGAGGAAGCCAAAGGCCGCCAGGGGGCGCAGGGCGTGCCGCAGGCGTGCATCCGAAGCGCGGCCGCCTTCCAGCAGGATGGCCAGACCCATGCTGTAGAACGCCAAGCCATATAAGAAGAAGACCAGCGCGCTCGTCTTTTCGTTCACGGCCGGACCCGCCTCCAGTTTAGCCACCAGCCCCCTCCCCGGAAAGGGAAACGGGGCCGGGGAATCCAGACAGATGTCACCGAATTTGGGGCGCACATCGGAGCATCGGCCACAGAAAAGGAAGAGGCTCGATTCGGAAGGCTCGAGCCTCTCTATCTGGCGCACCAAGGTCGATGAGTTGACGAAGGGGGCTATACGCGCAGCGCCGTACCGCACTGACGGCAGAAACGGTCGCTGGCCGTCGCCTGCGCGCCACAGTTGTGACAGAAGACGGGGGAGGCATCGACCCGCCCTTCGTTCAAGGCCTGGGCCCGGGACGTTCGATGACGCGGCCGCGCCGGACGGTCGTCCGCACGGGTCCGCAAGAAGTAAACCACTCCGGCGGCGATCAAACCCACGCCGGCAATCAGGAAGATCCACGGGAGCAGCCCGCGAATGTCGACCCTTAGCCCCGCGGCCGGCGCCGGTGCCGCCAGACCGCCGGAGGGTGCGACGGCATCCGCCGAGAGCAGCGAGCTGCTGTTGTTGTAGTTGAACGTGACCTCAGGCTGCTCGTCGGCGGTCAGCGGCCCCAATGCAATCAGGTGATACGTCAGCCCGAGGTCGTCGGTCCTCCGGCTGGTGGCGTCCGGGTCCACCTGCATGCCTTCCGCCCCCAGCGGCTGCTGGACCTCATAGACGAAATCCTCCGTCGCCAGGCCTCCAGGCCAGACGTAAGAGAATCGACGGAGATCGCCGGTGACTTCGAGCGGGAGGTAAAACTCGATCTGCACCTCCGTCCCGTCGGCCTCGACCTCAACCACGTCCGCTAGCTCGCCGTCGGCCTGGGTGAAGGGCGCATTGAGCAGCTCGCCGCTGGCGGAGCGGAAGGCCGCCGCCGTCAGGTCCGGCGTGCCGGACGGGACGAGCAGGCGCACCTGAGCCGGCAGGTCGGTTGTGGCCGGGAGCACGACGAGGTAGATGACGAGGACCTGGCTGCGGTCATACTCCGGCCACAGGGAGACCTTCACCGAGTCGGCTTGGCTCGGGGCCTGGGCGGCGACGACCGAAGGGATCGCCAGCAGCAGGAATGCGCCGAGAAGAAGCCAGGATCGGAAACGGGAATGTCGACTGGGAATCATGTGGGCGCGTCCGCCCCTCCCGGGGCGGCGTGTCTGCCCCGGAGATCGGGCAGCGTGGAGTCTAATCGGCCCGGGCCCGTCGGTAGTAGCCGATCAGAACGACGATCACCACAGCCGCGATCCCGGCCAGCAGGAGCAGCGTCGGGGTGCTCCCCATGGGTCCGGCGGATTCCGGGATAGGTGTCGGCGCGGCGGACGGCTCCAGCGTCAGAACGAAGGCCGCCACGTCGGCGATCTCCTCGTCGGTCAGAGGTCCGCCATTGGCCTGGGACCAGGCCGGCATCGTCGAGCCGTCGATCCCCTGACTTGCGACCTGTCGGATGTACGTCGGGGGATCGGTCACCGGCCAGGCCTTCGCCAAGGCCACACCGAACCGCCCCTGACCCTGGTCCCCGTGGCACATCACGCAGTTGGCCTGAAACACCACTGCGCCGGCCGACGGATCGCCGTCGACCTCCGGCAGCGCCGGGATGGCCGGGGCTTCGTACGATGGCAGCGGTGCGATCGGCTGCGTTCCACCGAACGCGCCCAGCACATAGGCGGCGATGTCGGCAATATCCTGCTCGGAAAGCGGGCCGCCGCTGGCCTGCCCCCAGGCAGGCATCACCGAACCGGGGACGCCGGATGCGATGACGGCTTGCAGGGCCGCGTCAGCGTCGATTCCCGGGAAGGCTTCCAGGCTGGCGCCGATGCGTCCTTGCCCATCGACCCCGTGGCAGACGGCGCAGTTCTGGACGTACAGCTCGCCCCCGTGCGCCGGGTCGCCAGGGTCGTCCTGGGCGAACGCCACCTGCGCAGAGGCCAGCAGGAAGAGCAGCGTCAGGAACGGGATGAGGTATCGGGGGCGCATGTGGCTCGCGTAGGGGCGAAGCATGCTTCGCCCCTAATCAAACGTCAGCATATACGCGATCAGGTCGGCAGCATCCTGCGGCGTCAGCCGGCCGCTGAACGTGGCCGGCATGGCAACCGTCTCGAAGCCGGAAACCAGGTAGGCGTTGGGGTCAACGATCGACTCGAGCAGATACTGCTCGGCGGTCGCCGCAGCCCCGCTGTAGCCGGGCTCATCGAGGCGCAGGGCTGCCCGGGGGCCGATGCCAGCCGCCGTCCCGTCGCCGGCCCAGGCCGGCCCGAGTGTCGACAGGGTGTGGCAGGCGGCGCAGCCCAGGGTCCCTTCGGCCAGAGTCCGACCGCGGGCGGCATCGCCCGATGGCAGCGTCTGCGTGATATCCGTACCCACCGCTTGATCGGCGGGGAGCTCCGGGGCCGCCGCGCCTTCGGCCAGGGCGCGGTCTTCCCAGTTCATGACGAAGGCCACCAGCGAGTCGACCTGATCATCGCGCAAGGGTCCGCCGAAGCGCTCCCCCCAGGTGGGCATTCGCTGCGGGTAGTTGGTCCCGGCGCTCGGCACCGGCCGCCCTGCCGAAATCGTTCCGCGGACGTAGTTATCCACCGTCCCGGCATAGCCGACGGCGGCCAGCCGTGAGCCGTCGAAGAGCGACGCCGTGTTGAGGGCCGGCGCCAGCGGCGTGCCCTTCCCCTGCGGCCCGTGGCAAGAGCGGCAGCGGCTCTCGAATTCGAGGGCCCCGGATTCGACGGCGCGGGCGCTATAGGCGCGCTCCGCCGTCTGCATCCGATCGACCTCGTTGATCGTCACGAACAGCAACGCCCCCATCAGGCCGAGCAGGCCCAGCGTTCCCAGGACGATGGAGCCCTTCATCGCTCAGCCTCCGTACTCGCTGTCGCGATGGAGGTAGACCGACTGGCTGAACTCATACGGCGAACCGTCGGGGTTGGTCCATACCACGCGCAGCGTGATCTTCTTCAGATCGGTCTGCCAGTCCTCGACGATCATGATCGCTTCCGCATCCCTTTGGTCGGGGCCGACGGCCCGAACCAGCTCCTCGTCGAACCGTTGGAGCAGTCCCTGCAACGCCGGCGTCGGGGCGGCGTCCCACTGGCTGGCGAGGTAGGTGCCGAAGGTAAGCTGATCCCAGGGGGCCTCACGCAAGGGTCCGGGGTGTGTCTGGGGCGCCAGCGCCGCCACGGCTTCCTGATCGGGCGAGCTGGTCACCTTGTACCAGGCCGAGCCCATGAAGGACAACACAGCCAGCGCCGCGATCGACATCGCCGCCGCCGACAGGCCAATGCGGCGGGCTCCGTAGCGCCGGCTGGGGCCGACCTCGAAGTAGGGCAGCAAGAGGATGATGCCGATCAGTCCGGGGGGGATCACCAGGCCCCACAAGATCTTGTCGCCGATCTTGAGCATCCCCTGCAGCCACAGGAAGTACCACGGGGAGGTGATGTGGAGGGGCGTGAGCAACGAGTCGGCGTGCGCTTCGAGAGGCGGGGCGTTGTAGATGAAGGCCGTCAGCAGGATCATCAGCCCGGTCAGCCCGGTGACGTAGAACAACTCGCGAGTGATGATCTTGGGCATGAAGTAGACGCGCTGCTCCATGGGGATGCGTTTGGCGGTGTCTTCGCCGACGGCCTCCGCTTCCGGCGGCAGGCTGTGGCCGTGGATGACGACCTTATAGTAGTGGACGCTCAGCGCGATGACGCCGACCGCCGGCAGCAGCACGACGTGCAGCAGGTAGAAGCGCAGCAGGCCGCCGGCGCCGAACTCGGGCGCCCCGCGAACCAGCAGATTGAGAGTCGTCCCGACGATCTGCGGCGGCGCCGCTTCGACCATCGAAGCCCCGATCGTCACGGCCCACAGGCTGAGCTGGTCCCACGGCAGCAGGTAACCGGAGAAGGAGAGAATCAGGGTTACGCCGAGCAGGATCATCCCGGTCAACCAGGTGAACTGGCGCGGCTTCTTGTAAGAGCCGGTGACGAAAGTGCGCAGCATGTGCAGCGCCACCACGGCCACCATCGCTTCGGCGCCGAGCTTGTGCAGGTCGCGCATCAGGTCGCCGAAGGGGACGTTGCTCAGGATGTTGCGCATGTTCTCGTAGGCGACGACCGGCGACGGGGTGTAGAAGATCATCAGATAGATGCCGGTGATGATCTCGAAGACGAAGAAGTAAGTCGAAAGCCAGCCGAGGCGGAAGGTCGGATAGAACCCGTCCATCAGCTGGTTGTAGTAGGTCGGCTTGATGTGGAACCAGAAGCTCTCGGTGTGTGGCTTGAGGCGCGGGTTCGGCCGCCCGACCGGGTCGTCGCGCAGCAGCTTGCGCAGGTCGGTCGGGTTCATGCCGGTGGTGATGCGGGTGACGACGTCGTCGACCTTGTCCTTGACGGCGGTCTTGACGCCCTTGGCTTTGACGTCGTCGAGGAAGGGGAGATGAAGGCGGAAGATGGCCATGCTGCCCCCCGGCTTAGTGTCCCGTTTCCGAGATCCACGGATCGACTGCATCGGACACGTTTTCCGTCTCCATCCGCCGCTGCGGGCTTTGTGGACCTTCGTTCTGATGGCGTCCCTTGAGACGGGCACGCCCTGGATCGTCACCTCTTCGACAGGGAACAAGCGGCGCCATCGGAGAATGGCCGAAACGGGACACTAGACGCCGCCGCCCGGCCGGGTGTTGACGGCCCCGGAGATCCTCCGCCCGGTGTCGACGCGCAGCGACACAACGTCCGGTGTGATCAGGACCGAACTGCCTTCGCTGCTGCCCATCACGGGCTCGGTGCGGGCTACGACGTTGCCGCCGGCATCGACGGCCTCGATCACGAACACGTCCAGGTTGCGGCGCGCCGGGCCGTCAATGCGGGCGTCGGACTTGAGATACTTCGAAGCATGACACGGGCACTCAAAGCGGTCGTTGGTCGGCTGCCATTTGTACAGGCAGCCGAGGTGGACGCAGACCATGTACAGCGCTTTGACACCGGGGGCCAGCGGATAGACCGCCGGCTGGCGCGCATCGCCGATCGTCTCCTCCCCGATGTTGACCAGCCAGAAGCGGCCATCCGGGTAGGCGACCGGCCCGCTGTCGGGCGGGGGGAGTTCTCCGACCGGAAGCGTGACGACGCCGCCGAACTCACCTTCCTTGAAACGGGGCAAGGCGAACCAGATCGTGGCGCCGGTCGCCCCGGCGATGGCGACCGCCATCGAGACTCCCCACAGGTAGTAGAGGAACTCCCGGCGGGAAAGGGGCAGAGAACCGCTCGCCCCGGCCGGGATCGGGGCTGCCGCTTCCGTCATGGACGCATTCCTCCAGCGAGGGTCAAGTGGCGAAGCCGCCGCGGTCACCGAACCCGGGGGCCGGCTATTCGTACCATAAGTCGCAATCGGAGTCAAACCAGCAGGGGCCAGTGACGAGGCGTCGGTGGGGTTTGCGTCATTGCGAGGCCCCGAAGGGGCCGTGGCAATCTCCCCAATGATGCGATTGCCACGCCGTCCCTCGGCAGGCTCGGGACGGCTCGCAATGACATTCCTTGCCCGCTGACCACTGGCCACCGTCCACCGACCCCTTATAATCGCGCCATGGCGTCCGACCTCCCCCCTCCGCTCGTCGTCACCAGCGACGACGAGCTCCGGCGCCTGATCCCGACCCTGCACGCCTCGCCTCAGCTGGCGGTCGACACCGAGTCCAACAGCCTGCACGCCTACCAGGAACGGGTTTGCCTGATCCAGATCTCGACGGCGGAAGCCGACGTCCTGATCGACCCGCTCGCCCTGGCGGATCTCTCCCCCCTGGGCCCGCTGCTGGCCGACCCGGCGATCGAGAAGGTCTTCCACGCTGCCGAGTACGATCTGGCCTGCCTGCGGCGCGACTTCGGCTTCCACGTCACGAACCTCTTCGACACCCGCGTCGCCGCTCGCACTCTGGGTCGAACCCGCACCGGACTCGGCGATCTTCTGGAAGAAACCTTCGCCGTCCATCTCGACAAGCGGAACCAGCGGGCCAACTGGGGGAAACGTCCGCTGCCGCTGATGCTTCTCGACTACGCCCGCCTCGACACGCACTACTTGCTCCCTTTGCGCGACCGGCTGGCAGACGAGCTTGATCAGGCAGGACGGACGGCCGAAGCGGACGAGGAGTGTCGGCGCGTCGCTTCCGCCCCCTCCCCGGCAACCGAGAACACCGACCAGGCCTTTTGGCGCATCACCAACGCCCGCAAGCTGAGCGGTCCGCAGGCAGCCGTCCTGCGTGAGCTGCATGCGCAGCGCGAGGCCGAGGCCCAACGACGCGACTGTCCTCCCTTCAAGGTCCTCGGCGACGGCGCGCTGCTGGCCATGGCCCAGGCCATGCCGCGCACGCGGACGGCGCTGGAGGCCGTCAGCGAGGTCTCCCCGCGGGCGCGGCAGCGCTACGGCGGCGAATGGCTGGCGGCCGTCCGGCGCGGCCTCGAGGCCCCCGCTCCGTTACGTCCATCGCACCGCAACGGCGACGAGGCCAGCCAGGCCCGCTTCCAGCGCCTGCGGGAATGGCGCCGCCAGGCGGCCGCCGCGCGCGGCATCGAGTCGGACCTGATCCTGCCGCGCGACATGGCCTGGGAAATCGCCCGGGCCAACCCGACCGACCTTGATTCGCTCCACCGCTTGATGGTCCCGCTCGAGACGCGGTTCGCCGCGCACGGTGCGGCGATCCTGGAAGCCCTCCAGAACGGCGCGGCCGGAGGCGCACGGCATTGATGAAGCTCACCTTTCACGGGGCCGCCCAGACCGTTACCGGTTCGCGCCACCTGCTGTCGCTGAACGGTCGGCAGCTCCTGCTCGACTGCGGACTGTTCCAGGGGCCGCGCAAGGAAACCTTCGCCCGCAATCTCGAGTTCGGCTTCGAGGCGGCGGCCGTCGACGCCGTCGTCCTGTCCCACGCTCACATCGACCACTGCGGCAACCTGCCGAACCTGGTGCGGCGGGGCTTCGCCGGCCGCATCCACGCCACGCCGGCGACGGCGCACATCACCGACCTGCTCCTGCGCGACTCGGCCAAGATCCAGGAATCTGACGCCGCCTATCTGAACAGAAAGCGCGCCGGCAGCGGCGAACCCCCGGTCGTGCCGTTGTATACCGTGCCCGATGCCGCCGCCGTCGTCGAACGCTTCACCGGCCGCGCCTATCGCGAGTCGTTCGAGCCGGTGCCCGGCGCCCGCGTCTCCCTGGTCGATGCCGGCCACATCCTGGGCTCGGCCGGGGTCGTCCTCGACCTGGAGGAGAAGGGACGCAGGCGACGCCTGATGTTCTCCGGCGATATCGGCCGACCGGGCATGCCGCTCCTGCGCGACCCGGTGCTCCCCGAGGAGGTCGACGTCCTGTTGATGGAATGCACCTACGGCGACCACAATCACGGTTCGTCGGAGCAGGCCTACGTCGACAGCCTCGAGCTGTTCCGCCGGACGGCCGACCGCGGCGGGAAAGTCGTCATCCCGGCCTTCGCCGTCGGCCGCACCCAGGCCGTTGTCTATGCCCTGCACCAGATGATCGACCGCGGCGAGCTGCCGCGCCTGCCGGTATTCGTCGACAGCCCGCTGGCGACGAACGTGACCGAAGTCTTCCGCGCCTTCCCCGACGACTTCGACGAGGAGACGCGGGCCTTCCTCCAGCGCGACCCTCACGGGACGGCCTTCGGCTTCGACATGCTGCGCTACACCCGCGATGTCGAGGAAAGCAAGGCGATCAACGACATGCGCGGCCCGCTGATCGTGATCGCCGGCTCGGGCATGGCCGAGAGCGGCCGCGTGCTGCACCACCTCAAGCACACCGTCGAAGATCCTCGCAATGCCGTCCTGCTGACCTCGTGGATGGCCCCCCACACGCTCGGCCGACGATTGTTGGAGCGGCAGCCCAAGGTGCGCATCTACGGGGAGAGCTACGACTTGCGCGCCGAGGTGGTCGCCATCTCCGGATTGTCGGCCCACGCCGGTCGGGACTTCCTGCTGGCCTACGCCGGGGCCGTCCGCGGGCGGGCCCGGCGCATCGTCCTGGTGCACGGCGAGGCCGAACCGGCGGCGGCCCTGCAATCCGGGCTGCGCCGGCTCGGGTTCGACGACGTCCTCTATCCGGCGCGCGGCGATACCCTCGAGCTCTGACGCCGCACTACAATCCCCTTCTGACCTAGTCTGAGATCCTCTTTGTCGAGAGTTACAGAAACCCACTCCACTCCCGATGAGACTCCGGCCGAGAGCTGGCCGATACCCATCCCGAAGCATGACCGCTACGATCCCGAAGCGCGTCTCATGCCTGTGCTGCGATTGGTCTTCTGGCTGTACAAGACTCTCCTGGTCAGATCTGTCCGTGTGATCGGCAAGGAGAACGACGTCGCCGGCCCTCGCATCCTCGTCTCCAACCATGCCCGTGTCAGCGACCCCTTCTTGCTTCCGTTTGTGCTGGGAGACTACCGCGGGCTGGCCCAGATCGAGAGTTTCACCATCCCCTTCTTCGGCTGGCTCCTGGCGCGCGCGGGTCAGATCCCGATCACACCTGGCCGCGGGCGAGAAGCCATGGCCCGCGCCGAGGAGCAACTCGGCAAGGGAAGGACGATATTGATCTACCCGGAGGGTCGGCTCACCCATGGGGCTCAGATGATCCGGGCAAAGACCGGCATGGCGCGGCTGGCCTACCAGTCCGGAGCGCCGATCCTGCCGGTCGCAGTCCACGTGCCGGAAAGGTTCTGCCGGGCGGTCCACGGCCAGATGTACGGCCGCCCCACCATTGGAGTATGGCAGGTCGGGGGGACGGCATGGATCGCCGTTGGCGAGCCCTGGTCCCCCTTTGCCGGTCAAGAGTCGGTTTCCGCCTCAGACCTGCGTCGCGTGACGGATGAGGCCATGGCACGCGTCCGTCGCTTGCTCGAACAGGCGCAGGCTTCGGCCGGCTGAGATAGAATCGGCAGGCAACCTGACGGAGCACCGCCTTCCGAAGGCGCCTTCGTTGCGGATCGGAGTTCCGGGTTGTCTTCCTCGATCACGTCCCCGCCTAGCCCTGAAGGCTACGTCGTCCCTCTTCCTCGACGCGACGCCTACGACGCCGCTGGCCGCCTGTGGCCGGTGCTCAAGGCATTCTTGGCACTCTACCGCATTCTGATGGTCGGCCGAGTCCGGGTAATCGGACGAGACCACATTCCTGACCAGGCGAGCATCCTTGTTTCCAATCACGCCTTCGTCAGTGACGCCTTTATCCTGGCGCTCGTCTTCGGCCGCGTGCAATCTCTCGCCCAGGCCGAGAGCTTCGCCCTGCCCTTCTTCGGTTGGCTGCTGGGGAGCGCCGGCCAGATCCCGGTCATCCGAGGGCAGCGAGAGAAGATCCTTGAGCGAGCCGCCGATCAACTGGAGCGCGGGCAGCACATCTTGATTTACCCAGAGGGAGAGCTTAGTCACGGCGGCGATCTCCACGAAGGCCGGACCGGAGCCGCCGACCTGACTCTCTCGACAGGCGCGCCGCTCTTGCCGGTCGGGTTCTACGTCCCACCTCACCACGGCCGGGCCTTCCGAGGTCGCCATTACAACCGGACCACCCTGGGGGTGTGGCAGGTCGGCGGCCCGTGCTTTATCGCGATCGGGGAGCCGTGGTGGCCCTTCGCCGGGCAGTCGATAGCTTCGCCGGAGAGATTGCGCGATGTCACGGAGGAAATGATGGTGCGCATCGAAGTCGTCCTCGAACACGCGCGGCGTATGGCCGACTGATGCGAATCATCCTGTTATGCCAGGCCTATCCACCGATGGTCAGCGGCATCTCTGTCGCCGTCCATCATTTGGCCGAGGGTCTGGTGCGCCGGGAGCATGCCGTGATGGTCCTGAGCGCCAGCGACCGCGGCGAGGCCTACCGCGAGCTGCGCGGCGGGGTGGAGTTGGTGCGTCTGGCATCGCGGCCGACGCCGGCGCGCCGCGGGCAGCGCTGGTCGTGGTGGTCACGCGACGAGGTCGAGCGCTATTTGGACGAGTTCCGGCCGGAGGTCCTGCACCTGCACGACCCAGTGCTGGGCGGGCTGGTCATGCCCTCCTTCGCCCGCGAGCGCCGCCTGCCCCTGGTCGTCACGGCCCACGCCCTGCCCTGGTACATCTCGGCCCAAGCGCCGGACCTGCCCGGCCTGCGGGCGCTGGTCGAGGCGGCGATGTGGGCCTTCGCCTCCGATCTGATCGCGCAATGCCAGGCAGTGGTGGCGCCCAGTCGCTTCACCGCCGGCCAGGTGGATGCCCACGGCGGCCCGGGTGCCATCGTGATCAGCAACGGCGTCGACCTGCGGCGTTTCCACCCCGACCCGGATTCGCCCGACGAACGGCAGGCGGTGACTGAGCGCTATGGACTCGACCCGGCCCGGCCGATCATCCTGCACGTCGGCCGCGTGGATCGGGAGAAGAACGTCGACGACGTCGTGCGCGCCGCAGCCATCGCCATGGCCTCGACCGACGCCCAACTGCTCGTCGTCGGCGACGGCAATCGGCTGCAGGACATGGAAGAACTGGCGCGCGAGCTGGGCATCGCCCGGCAGAGCCGGTTCATCGGCTTCGTCGAACCCACCGGCGACCTGCCGGCGCTCTACCGGTCCGGGTCCGTTTTCGTCCTCGCCTCGGAACTCGAGTCGGAGGGCATCGTCATCCTCGAAGCCGCCGCCTGCGGCGTACCGATCGTGGCGGTGCGGGCGACGTCGATGCCGGAGCTGGTCGAGGAGACCGGCTGCGGCTACCTGGTGCCGCCCGGTGACGTGCACGCCATGGCCGATCGCATCGTCCAGGTGCTGCGCGACCCGGCCGCCCAGCGCGCCCTCGGCCAGGCCGGTGTGGCAATGGCGCAATCGCACTCGCTGGATCTGACCCTCGAGCGCCATGAGGCGCTCTACCAATCGCTGCTGGAGCCGGCGCGGGCCTAGCGCCCGGAACGGATCTGTCCTTCATCGATGGCCCCTCACGCCAGGGACTCGACCGT
>Ga0209341_10003444_pt1 | contig 14777 bp, 13 predicted proteins | sample RifCSP13_2_FD_184020 | JGI IMG/M metagenome (GOLD analysis project Ga0209341, IMG submission 184020) | Soil microbial communities from Rifle, Colorado - Rifle CSP2_sed 13_2 (SPAdes) (version 2) | ecosystem: Environmental > Terrestrial > Deep subsurface > Rock core/Sediment | place: Rifle...
GTGGTGACGGCGACGGAGACCGTGCTCTTCCAGCTCCTGCGCCAGGCCGACACGGACGACTTCCGCGAGCTGGCCCGGCTGATCCGCTGATGCCGCGGTACTTCGACATCCGGACCACGGTGCTCATCGTGGTCGGGTACGGGATCCTGCCGGAGGAGGAGGACCGTCCCATCGCCTACGAGCTGAAGCGCGCCATCGATTCTCGCGGCGAGGGGGCGGAGAACCGCAGCGCGGTCGTCGTCACCGACGTGTGGATGCTCAACCAGGAGATGGCCGAGCTCTTCCCGGCCATCGCCGTGGGCGGGCCCGGCGTCAACGCCTTCGCGGCCCAGATCTACGAGGAGCTGCCGCTGGCCTTCACGCGTGACCAGCAGGTGTTCGTCCAGATGGATCCAGACGTCGGTAAGCGCGCCGCGCTCTGGGGCATGGACCGGCGCTCGACCCGGGAGGCCATCGAGGTCTTCGTCAAGGACGGCTTCCTCGACCGCTTCCTGGACCTCGTCTGGCACCGCGAGCACTGAGCCTACCCGCCCGTCCCCCCGGCGCGTCGCATGAAAGGTCTCCCGCTGCGCGGATGACCAATCCCGATCTCCTCTCAGGCATCCCCTACTTCCGCGTGCTCTCAGCGCGGGACCGGGCGACCGTCCTGGCGCGCTTCCGGGAGCGCCGGTTCCGCAAGGGCACGGCGCTCTTCACCGAGGGCGAGCCCTGCGACGGGCTGTGGGTAGTGGCCGAGGGGCGCGTGAAGGTCTTCCGGGTTTCGGCGGGCGGCCGCGAGCAGGTGCTCCACGTGGAGGGCCCCGGCGCGACGCTCGGAGAGGTCCCGTTCTTCGACCGAGCGGGCTACGTGGCCTCGGCGGCGGCCGTGGCTTCGGCGCGGCTGCTCTGGCTGCCGCGGCGCGACCTGGAAGCGCTGTGCCGGCGGCACCCGGAGGTCGCCCTCGCCATGATCGCCACCATGGCCCGGCGGGTGCGGGCCTTCGCGGGCCTGGCGGGGGACCTGGCGCTGCGCCCCGTCCCGGCCCGGCTCGCGCTGCTGCTCCTCGAGCAGGTCCGGAGCGCCGGGCGCAGGACCGCGCGCGGCGTGGAGATCACGCTGCCCGGCACGCGCGAGGAGATCGCGGCGCGAATCGGCACCGTGCGCGAACTGGTGTCGCGATCGCTCGCGAGCCTGGCCAAGCAGGGGCTGATCGCGGTGCGGGGACGGCGGTGCGTGCTGCTGGACGCGTCGGGGCTGGAGGCGGTGGCCGGCGCCGGGCGCTAGGGCCCGCGCTCAGCGGGACTGGGGCGGGGTATTGCTGTAGACGACCGTGCCGTCCGGGGAGACGGAGCGGTAGATCACCGGAACCGGCCGCCCGCGGCGCCCGGCGCCCGCCGCGCCCCCATCCAGGATGCGCTGGACGTACTGTTGGGTCTCGGCATACGGGGGAATGCCGCGGTAGTAGTCCACGGCGGTCTCGCCCGCGTTGTAGGCCGCCAGGGCCAAGGCCACGTTGCCGGGATAGCGGTCGAGCAGGTAGCGCAGGTGGCGGACCCCGCCGTCGATGTTCTGGCGCGGATCGAACGAGTTGCGCACGCCCAGCGCCGAAGCCGTCTGGGGCATGAGCTGCATGAGGCCGCGGGCGCCCTTGCGCGAGACCGCCCATGGGTTGAAGGCCGACTCGGCGCGGATCACCGCCTCCACGAGAGTGGGGTTGACGCCGTGCCGCACCGAGGCTTCGCGGATCTCGTCAGCATAGCGCGCGCGGACCGAGTCCGGGATCCGCAGCCAGCCCCTCGCCGTGCCCGACATGCCGGGCACGGGGCGGAAGCGCGGGTCCGTGGGGGCATTGGTGATGTGGGTGACGCCGTCCTCGTCGGTGAGACGGTAGGCGCCAGCCGCCAGGGCCAGCCCCGGGGCTCCGAGCAGCATCACAAGGCCGATCAGGGTTGCGTAAAGCACAGTAAGACGACCATAGCGAAGGGTGGGCCTTGGCGCAAACCAAAAAGGCCGCCTCCGGATGGGGCGGCCTTTTCCCCTTCAGCGGCAGCTAGTTAACCGCTAGTTACGGACGTTCAGGAGCGATTCCCGGATGCGATTGCCGCGGGGGATGGGCTCCTCGAGGGCGAGGTCCAGGACCTGGTCCACCGAGTCCACCAGGTGGAAGGTCATGCCCTCCCGGGCCTCCCGCGGCACGTCTTCCAGCAGGTTCTTCTCGTTCTGCTTGGGTAGGATGACGATTTCCACCCCGGCCCGCCGGGCCGCCAGCACCTTTTCCTTGATACCGCCCACGGGCAGCACGCGGCCCGAGAGCGTGACCTCGCCCGTCATGGCCAAGCGGGCGCGCACGGGGCGCTGGGTCATCAGCGAGACCAGGGTCGTGACCATGGTCACCCCGGCCGATGGCCCGTCCTTGGGGATGGCCCCCGCCGGGACGTGGACGTGGATGTCCGAGGTCTCCCAGTAGTCGGACCGGATGCCCAGCTCCATGGCATGGGAGCGCGCCCAGGACAGCGCCGCCTGGACCGACTCCTTCATGACGTCGCCGAGCTGGCCGGTGAGCGTCAGGGTCTTGCTGCCCTTCATGCGCGTCGCCTCGACGAACAGGATGTCGCCGCCCGCGGCCGTCCAGGCCAGCCCCACGGCCACGCCGGGCACGCGGGTGCGCTCCTCGATCTCCTCATGGATGAACTTGGGAGCGCCCAGCAGCTCGCCGACCAGGGCCGCGGTGACGTCCGCCCGCGCCGTCTGCCCTTCCACGCGGCGCTTGGCGATCTTCCGGGTCATCGCCGCGATCTCCCGCTCAAGATTCCGCAGTCCCGCCTCGCGGGTGTAGCTCCTGATCAGCAGGCGCAGTGCCGCGTCGGTCCAGCGGATGTGGTCGCCCTCGGTCAGCCCGTGCTCGCCCGCCTGCTTGGGCACGAGGTGCCTGCGCGCGATGTGCAGCTTTTCCTCTTCCGTGTAGCCCGCGAGCTCGATGATCTCCATCCGGTCGCGCAGCGCCGGCGGCACCGTGTCAAGGATATTGGCCGTCGTGATGAAGAGGACCCTGGACAGGTCGAAGGCCACGTCGACGTAGTGGTCCCGGAAGGCCACGTTCTGCTCGGGATCGAGCACCTCGAGCAGCGCCGAGGCCGGATCGCCCCTGAAGTCCATCCCGAGCTTGTCGATCTCGTCGAGCATGAACACCGGGTTCTTGGACTCGGCCCGCCGGAGCCCCTGGATGATCTGCCCGGGCAGCGCGCCGATGTAGGTCCGCCGGTGGCCGCGGATCTCGGCCTCGTCGCGCATGCCGCCGAGCGAGATGCGGTGGAACTTGCGGCCGAGCGCCCGGGCGACGGAGCGGCCCAGGGAGGTCTTGCCCACGCCCGGCGGCCCCACGAAGCACAGGATGGGGTCCTTGCCGGCGGGGCGGATGCTCTTCACGGCGAGGTACTCGAGGATGCGGTCCTTGATCTTCTCGAGGCCCCAGTGGTCCTCGTCGAGCACGGCGCGCGCCTTGGCCAGGTCCAGGTTGTCGGCCGTCTCCTTCGCCCACGGCAGCGCCACCAGCCAGTCGAGGTAGGTGCGCGCCACCGTGTACTCGGCCGCGGCGGGCGGCATCTTGCCCAGCCGGTCCAGCTCGCGCAGCGCCTCCTTCCGGGCCTCCTCGGTCATGCCGGCGGCCTCGATCTTCGCGCGCAGCTCGTCCAGCTCCTGCGCGCGGTCGTCGGACTGCCCGAGCTCCTTCTGGATGGCCTTGAGCTGCTCGCGCAGGTAGTACTCGCGCTGGCTCTTGCCGACTTCGGACTCGACCTGGGACTGAATCTTCGAGCCCAGCGCGAGGACCTCGACCTCTTTGGTCAGCACCGCCACCAGCCGCGCCAGGCGCGCCTTCACGTCGGGCGTCTCCAGCAGCTCCTGCTTGGGAGCGGTGCCGAGGGCCGGCAGCGTGGCCGCGAGGAGGTCGGACAGCCGAGCCGGCTCGCTCACGCTCTCGAGGGCGGCCGCCAGCTCGTCGGGCAGCATGGGGCTGAGCTCCACGACCTGGCGGAACAGGCTCGCAGCGCTGCGGACCAGCGCTTCGGTCTCCAGTTCTCCCGCCGGCGGCAGGAGGTCGGCGACCTCCTCCACGCGGGCCAGGAGGTAGGGACGGCTCTGAGTGATCTCCACGATGCGGAAGCGCCGCAGCCCCTGCACCACGAGCCGGACCGTGCCGTCGGCCTGCTTGATCAGCTTGTGGATGGCCGCGAGCGTGCCCACCCGGTGCAGGTCCGCCTGCTGGGGCTCTTCGATCGCCGGGTCGCGCTGCGCCACCACCCCGATCGGCCGGCCCGCGCCGAGGGCCTCCTCCAGCAGCTTGAGCGAGGACGGGCGCCCGGCGCCGAGCGGGATCACGGCCTGCGGGAACAGCACCGAGTCGCGGAGGGGCAGGATGGGAAGCGTCTCGGACAGCGGGGCCTCACCGTCGCGCGGGGTCGCGGGGGTTCTCGTCGGATCAATCACCATGGGCGGTCTTCCTTTCCATCAGAAAAGATCCACGGGCGAAAGCTGGCTCGAGGCCGCCCGGACCAGGGCCTCGGTCTTGCCGCGGCTGCCCGGATCGGCCGACGGGGCCAAGTCGGTCCGCACGTGGTTCATCAGGGTCTCGATCTGCGCCTGCATGTCCAGCATCCGGCGCCTCATCTTTAAGATGATCTCGACGCCGGCGAGATTCACCCCGAGGTCGCGGGCCAGCCGGGTGACGCGGGCGATCTCCTCCACGTCCTCCGGGGAGTACAGGCGCGTCTTGCCCACCGTCCGGCTCGGACGGATCAGCCCCTTCTTCTCGTACATCCTCAGGGTCTGCGGGTGCAGCTTGAGCATCTCCGCGACCACCCCGATCATGTAGAGCGGCTTGCCCCGGTCGTTCATGCGCGCGCCCCTCCCGTCACCACACGCGAGTCCTCGGGCAGCAGCCTGCCCAGCTCGCGGAAGAGCTCCTGGGTGCGCGCGTCGAGGCCCCGCGGGATCTCGATCCGCGCCGTCACGTACAGGTCCCCGCGGCCGCCGCCGGCCAAGCGCGGCATTCCCTTGCCGCGCAGCCGGAAGACCCGGCCGCTCTGGGTGCCCGGCGGGACGACCAGATCGACGGCGCCGTCCAGGCCGAGCAGGCGCACGCGCGCTCCCAGGACCGCCTCGACGATGGTCACCGGCGCTTCGCAGTAGAGGTTGTCGCCCTTGCGGGTGAAGACCGGATCCTCATGAACGCGGGCGATCACGATGAGGTCGCCGCGCGGACCGCCGAAGGGCCCCGCGTGCCCTTCGCCCGGGAAGCGGAGCTGGCCGCCGGTATCCATGCCGGGCGGCAGGCCCACGCGCACGGTCGCCCGCGACGGCCGTACCCCGCGCCCGCGGCAGGCCGGACACGGCTCGGTCACGCGCGCTCCGGCGCCGCCGCACGCCGCGCAGGGCTCCGGACGCAGAAGGCCCGCTCCACTCCAGACGCTGCCCAGCCCATCGCAGTGCGCGCACGGAGTCGACGCCGCGCCCCGGGCCGCGCCGGTGGCGGCGCAGGGCCCGCACGGAGAGAGCCGCTCGAGCGCCAGGCTCGCCTCGAGGCCCGTCGCTGCTTGCTGGAAGGTCAGGTCCACCGGCACGTGGAGGTCGTCGCCGCGGCGGCCGCCACGCGGGCGCGCCGGCGCCCCCGGCTCCGGCACGCGCGCGGCCGTCGTCCCCTGGCGGTCGTAGATGGAGCGCGCGGTCGGATCGCTCAGGACCCGGTAGGCTCCCGCGATCTCATCGAACAGCGCCTGGGCCTCGCGCTCCCAGAAGTTGACGTCCGGGGAGTAGCGCCGGGCCAGGCGCTGGTAGGCGCGCCGGATCTGGACGGCCGTCGCGCCCGTCTCGACCCCGAGCACCGCGTAGTAATCTCTCCTCACGGCTTACCTCGTCCGGAGCATGCGCCTTACTCTTTCTTCTTCTCTCCGAGGTCTTCGAACTCGGCGTCGACCACGTCGCCCTTGGGGCCGCCCGCCGCCTGGCCAGCCGAGCCATCGCCGGCGCTCGGGCCGGAACCCGGCTGGGCTTTGGCCTGGGCCTCGCGGTACATGACCTCGGCCAGCTTGTGCGCGGCCTGGGTCAGCGCCTCCTGGGCCCGCTTGATCCGGTCCAAATCGTCCGCCTTGAGCGCCTCGCGCGCCTCGCCCAGGGCCGACTCGATGGCCTGCTTGTCGTCCGCCGGGATCTTGTCGCCGTGCTCCCGCAGGGTGCGCTCGGTGGAGTACACGAGCGAGTCGCACTGATTCTTGGTCTCGATGGCCTCGCGGTTCCGGGCGTCCTCGGCCGCGTGGGCCTCGGCCTCCTTCTTCATCCGATCGATATCGTCCTTGGTCAGGCCGGACGAGGCCGTGATCGTGATGTTCTGCTGCTTGCCGGTCGCCTTGTCGCGCGCCGACACGTTGAGGATGCCGTTGGCGTCGATGTCGAACGTCACCTCGATCTGGGGCACACCGCGCGGCGCCGCCGGAATCCCGTCCAGGTGGAACCGTCCCAGCGTCCGGTTGTCGCGCGCCATGGGCCGCTCGCCCTGCACCACGTGCACCTCGACCGACGGCTGGCTGTCGGCCGCCGTGGTGAAAACCTCGGCCTTCTTGGTCGGGATCGTCGTGTTGGCCTCGATCAGGCGCGTCATCACGCCGCCCAGGGTCTCGATACCCAGCGACAGCGGCGTGACGTCGAGGAGAAGGAGGTCCTTCACCTCACCGGTCAGGACCGCGGCCTGCACCGCGGCGCCCACCGCGACCACCTCGTCGGGGTTCACGGTCTTGTTGGGCTCTTTGCCGAAGAGCTTCTTGACTTCGTCCTGGACCTTGGGCATGCGCGTCTGGCCGCCCACCAGGATCACCTCGTCGATGTCACCGGCCGTCACGCCGGCCTGCCGCATGGCCTCGCGGCACGGAGTCAGGCTCCGCTCGATCAGCTCGGCAACGAGCACCTCGAGCTTGGCCCGCGTGAGCGTCAGCACGAGATGCTTGGGCCCCGTGGCGTCGGCCGTGATGAACGGCAGGTTGATCTCGGTCTGGACCGTCGTCGAGAGCTCGCACTTGGCTTTCTCGGCGGCCTCCTTCAGCCGCTGGAGCGCCATGCGGTCCTTGCGGAGGTCGATCCCGTTCTCCTTCTTGAACTCGTCGGCGATCCAGTCCATCACGCGCTGGTCGAAGTCGTCGCCACCCAAGTGCGTGTCGCCGTTGGTGGCTTTGACCTCGACCACGCCCTCACCGATCTCGAGGATCGAGATGTCGAAGGTGCCGCCGCCCAAGTCGTACACGGCGACGGTCTCGTCCTTCTTCTTGTCCAGGCCGTAGGCCAGCGCCGCGGCCGTGGGCTCGTTGACGATGCGGAGCACGTCGAGGCCGGCGATGGCGCCCGCGTCCTTGGTGGCCTGGCGCTGGCTGTCGTTGAAGTAGGCCGGGACCGTGATGACGGCCTGGGTGATCTTCTCGCCCAGGTAGGCTTCAGCCGCTTCCTTGAGCTTGCGAAGCACCAGGGCCGAGATCTCGGGCGGCGAGTACACCTTGCCGCGGATCTCCACCCGCACGTCGCCGTTCTGGGCCTTGATGACCTTGTAGGGAACCAGCTTCATTTCCTGGAGCACTTCGTCGTAGCGGCGCCCCATGAAACGCTTGATGGAAGACACCGTGTTGTCCGCGTTGGTGATGGCCTGACGCTTGGCCACCTGCCCGACGAGAGTCTCGCCCTCCTTCGTGAAGGCCACCACCGAGGGCGTCAGGCGGCTGCCTTCCTGGTTGGCAATGACGGTGGGGTCGCCGCCCTCCACTACGGCCACCACGGAGTTCGTCGTACCGAGGTCAATGCCGATCACCTTCGCCATATCTCGCTCTCCCTTGGGTATTGCCGTCTCGTAGTCGAGGCCTGATATGAGTCTTCTTAACTTATATCTTATGAGCCTAGTAATGTCAAGTCATAGCCATAGATTCAAGGAAGGGGTCGAAATTCCAATACCTTTGACTGTGCGAAAGGCGGGGTGCTAGGGTCGGCTCATGAGGCTGGGATGCATCGGCTGCCTTCTGGTGATCATCCTCATCCTGGTGGTCCTGCTGGCGGCCGCAGGGGTCCTGTTCCTCTCGGCCAATATCTATGGCGTCCCCGATGTGGTCGAGACCCCGTTCAGCCGCAGCGACGGCTACGCGGCCCAGCAGAAGATCTTCGAGGTGCTGCAGCGCGAATCCGGGCGCTCGAGCCGCAAGGACCCCATCGTCCTCAGCAACCGCGAGGTGAACGCCTTCCTCTCAAACCACCTCTCGAAGAGCGCCGGGCTGCCCCTCTCCCCGCTCAGCGTGCACTTCTCCCGGGGGGAGGCCCTCGTCCAGGGGCGGACCCCACTGCGCAAACTGCTGCAGGGCCCTCCATTCGCCCAGCTCCTGCCCTATATCCCGGACCAGCGGCTGGACCGGCCCGTGTGGGTGACCCTGCGGGGGCGCCTCAGTGTGGACAGCAGCATCGGAAGCGGTGCCGCGCGCTACGGTAAAGTGTCGCTGACCGGGTTCTCGCTCGGCAAGCAGCCCGTGAGCGGCTGGCTACTCACCATCATGATGGGGCCCTCCAGCACGCACCTGCTGCGCTGGCAGGTGCCCCCGATCGTCGAGAGCATCGACATCGAGGAAGGTCAGGTGGTGATCAGGACCCGCTAGGCGGGCTTCCACCCGTCGCGCGTACGAAGCGCAGCTGCAAGTCGTAGAGGATCTCCTCCAGCAGCCGGCTCTCCTGCTCCGTGCGGTTGCCCCGGGTCTTGTCTCGGAGAAGCAGCAGCATATCGATGGCGTCCTCGGCTTGGTCGAGGTCCACGTGCCGCGCCCCGGTCATGGGATCGGCGGCCTCTCCCAGGTTGATGAGGGCCGAGCTGGCCAACATGATGAACAGCCCGCTCAGCTCGGCGGCGCCCTCATCTCCGCGGACCCCTTCGGGCGGTCCTCCTGCCGCCGGCGCCACGCGAGGAGGCTCGGCCCGCGGCGGCGGGGGAGGAGGCGGGGCCGAGGGTGGCGCGGCGGGCGGCTCGGCCTCGCGGGGAGCGCCTCGCCGGTCGGTGACGCGGAAGGTTTCCTCCTCAGGCATGATGCTCCTTTCCAACTACGCGCGGGAGCGTAGCACGCGCCCCCAGGACCTTCAAGGAGCCGGGGCCGTTGTGTATAATGCCCGTGCAAGCCCAGGATTCCTCATGGCTGAGTCCCCCGGCGCCCGCTTTGAGTCCCTGCTCTCGCTCATGGCCCGCCTTCGGGGCGACGGCGGCTGCCCGTGGGACCGCGCCCAGACTCGCGACTCTCTCAAGCCGTACCTCATCGAGGAAGCGTACGAGGTCCTCCAGGCCATCGACGAGGGCGGGCAGGACCACCTGGTCGAGGAGTTGGGCGACCTGCTGTTCCAGGTGGTGTTCCACTGCCAGATCGCCGGCGAGCGCGGCGAGTTCACGATGGCCGACGTGCTCGAGCGCCTCTCGGACAAGATGACCCGCCGCCATCCCCACGTCTTCGGGGACCGCGTCGTGGCCGACGCCCGCGAGGCGCTGGCGCAGTGGGAGCGCATCAAGCGCGACGAAGGCGCCGGCGGCGGTGCGGCCTCCGTCCTCGACGGCGTGCCCCGGACCCTGCCGGCCCTGCTGCGGGCCCAGCGGCTCCAGGTCAAGGCGGCGCGCGTGGGCTTCGATTGGACGGTGTGGCAGGAGGCGTGGAAGAAGGTGCAGGAAGAGATGGCCGAGGTGGACGAGGCCCTGGCCCGCGGCGACGCGGCGCGGGTCGAGGACGAGCTCGGCGATCTGCTGTTCTCCATGGTAAACGTGGCCCGGCTGCAGGGCATCGACGCCGAGGATTGCCTGCGCCGGGCCGCCGACAAGTTCACCCGACGCTTCAGGGAGGTAGAGGCCGAGATGAGGGCCGGTGGCAGGACGGTCAGCGACGCATCCGCCGAGGAGCTGGATCGGGCGTGGGAAGCCGCCAAGGCACGGGAGCCGCACGCTCCCACGGAGACGGAGCCCGGGCGATGAAGGTCAAGATCGGCAAGGCCACCATCGCCCTCGAGCGCGGCGACATCACGGAGGCGGAAGTCGACGCTGTCGTCAACGCAGCCAATGCCGAGCTCTGGATGGGCGCCGGCGTGGCCGGGGCCATGAAGCGAAAGGGCGGCACCGTGATCGAGGAGGACGCCATGCGGCAGGGGCCCATCGAGGTCGGCGAGGCCGTCCTTACCGTGGCCGGCAACCTGCCCGCCAACCACGTGATCCACGCCGCCACCATGGGCAAGGACCTCAAGACCGACGCGGAGAAGGTCCTCGCCGCCACCAAGTCCACCTTGGCCATCGCCGAGAAGCACAAGATGGCCTCCATCGCCTTCCCGGCACTCGGCAGCGGCGTCGGCGGGCTGCCGCCCGAGAAGTCGGCAGAGGCCATGCTGACCACCGTGATCGAGCACATCAAGGATGGCAAATCGAGCCTGCAGAAGGTGCTCTTTGTCGTCTACCAGGACGAGGCCTACAAAGCCTTCACCGAGGCCCTGAAGAGGCTGGGCGGCGTAAAGTAGCCGGGCGGCCCCGCCGGGCGCCTGGGGCCGGGGTGCCGTGGTCGACCCGACGGCGGCGATCCTTGCGCCGGCACCCCTCCCGAAGCCGGGCGGTCACCTCTCCACCCTGAAAAGGCGGCCCGGGGCCTTGTTCGGGCTAGAATGGCACAGATCAAGCATGACACCTGGGCTCCGGATCGGGCGCATACTACTACGGGCTGGGCCGGACGCCGGGCTCGGCACCCCACGGGAGGAAGAAAGGTAAGCCATGGCCGCGACGATGCACGACCTGCTGACAATCATGATCGAGCGGGGGGCGTCCGATCTGCACATCACGACGGGCACCTACCCTCAGATCCGGCTGCACGGCAAGCTCACCCCGCTCACGCAGTTCGAGCAGCTCACGCCCCAGGACACCCAGCGGCTGGCCTACAGCGTCCTGAACGAGGGGCAGAAGCAGAAGTTCGAGGAAGAAAACGAGCTCGACCTCTCTTTCGGCATCCAGGGCCTGGCGCGCTTCCGCTGCAACGTCTACCGCCAGCGCGGCGCCGTGGCCGCCGCCATCCGCGTGATCCCCATCAAAATCCGCGGCTTCAATGAGCTGGGCCTGCCGCCCATCGTCGAGCAGCTGGCCGAGCGCCCCAAGGGGCTCATCCTGGTCACCGGCCCTACCGGCTCGGGCAAGTCCACCACGCTGGCCGCCATGGTGGACAAGATCAACCAGGAGCGCACCGAGCACATCATGACCATCGAGGACCCGATCGAGTTCGTTCACCATCACAAGAAGTGCCTGGTGAACCAGCGCGAGGTCTTCTCCGACACCCAGTCGTTCAAGAACGCGCTCAAGTACATCCTCCGCCAGGACCCGGACGTGGTGCTGGTGGGCGAGATGCGGGACCTCGAGACGATCGCCGCGGCGCTGACCATCGCGGAGACGGGCCACCTGACGCTCGGCACGCTGCACACCAACTCGTGCGCCCAGACCATGAACCGCGTCATCGACGTCTTCCCCACGAGCCAGCAGGGCCAGGTGCGCGCTCAGCTGTCCCTGGTGCTGGAAGGCGTCCTCTCCCAGCAGCTGATCCCCACCTCGGACGGGCGGGGCCGCGTGATGGCTCTGGAGATCATGGTCACCACCCCCGCCGTCCGCAACCTCATCCGCGAGGAGAAGATCCACCAGATCTACTCGGCCATGCAGGCGGGACAGAAGTTCGGCATGCAGACCATGAACCAGTCGCTGGCGGACCTGGTCATGAAGCGCAAGATCGGCCGGGAGGAGGCGCTCAACCGCAGCATGCTGCCCGAGGAGCTGTCCCAGCTGCTGAGCGCGTTTTCACCGGGCGTGTCCAGCGCCGCGCCGGCGACCGGCACGCCCTTCGGGCGCCGCTAGGCGCATAGCAAAGGAGGAATCGGGCAATGCCGGTCTTCACGTATCAGGGACGAGGCGCCGCGGGAGTCCAGACCGGGGAAATCGAGGCCCCGGACCGCATGGCCGCAGTCGGCGAGCTGCGCAGGCGGGCCATCCTGGTGACCAAGATCGCCGAGAAGTCGGGCGGCAGAGCGCCCATGAAGCTCGGCTCCAAGGTCAAGGACAAGGAAATGGCGATCTTCACGCGGCAGTTTTCCACCATGATCGACGCGGGCCTGCCGCTGGTCCAGTGCCTGAACGTGCTGGCGGAGCAGAGCGAGTCGAAGAACCTGCGCGGGGTCACGGCGAGCGTGGCCCGCGGCGTGGAGCAGGGGGCGACCCTGGCCGACGCGCTCCGGAAGCACCCGCGCACGTTCGACGACCTGTTCACCAACCTGGTCGAGGTCGGCGAAACGGGCGGTATTCTCGACATCGTGCTGCAGCGGCTGGCGGTCTACATCGAGAAGGCCGCCGCGCTCAAGCGGAAGGTCAAGTCGGCGATGGTGTACCCGGCCAGCATCATCGGCGTGGCTTTCATGGTCGTCGTCTTCATGCTGACCTTCGTCATCCCGACCTTCGCGACGATGTTCAAGGATTTGGGCGCCGAGCTGCCGCTCCCGACGAAAATCGTGGTGTGGCTGTCGGACTTCGTCCGCGCCTACATCCTGATCATCATCGCGGCGATTGCCGGCGCCGCCTTCGCCCTGCGCTCGTACTCCCGGACCGAGACCGGCCGGTCCACCATCGACGCCCTGCTGCTCAAGGTCCCGGTTATGGGCACCCTGATCCGCAAGGTCGCCGTGGCCCGTTTCACCCGCACCCTCGGTACCCTCGTGCAATCGGGCGTGCCCATCCTGGAAGGCCTGCGCATCACCGCCCGCACGGCCGGCAACAAGGTGGTCGAAAAGGCCGTGCTCCAGTGCCGCGCGGCGGTCACTGAAGGCAAAACGCTTGCCGATCCCCTGAGGGGCTCGGGTGTGTTCCCCCCGATGGTCATCCAGATGATCTCCGTGGGCGAGCAGACCGGCGCGCTCGACGCCATGCTGGCCAAGATCGCCGACTTCTACGACGACGAGGTGGACACCGCCGTCACGACCCTGACCTCGCTGCTGGAACCCATCATGATCGTCTTTCTGGGCGTCATCATCGGCGGGCTCGTGGTCGCCATGTACCTGCCGATCTTCCGCCTGGTCACGCTGGTCAAATAGCCCGAGACCGCGGGGTGGCTCAGCCCGAGCAGGCGCTCTGGACCACGCTGTGGGGCCTCAACCGGGCGCGCCTGCTGACGGCCGCGACGGTGCTGTCGGTCGCGGTCCTGTTCCGGTACGCGGAGGCCTTTCCCCACCCCTTCGGACCCTTTGCTCTGGCCGTGCTGGGCATGGCGCTGGCCTGCCTGGTGCTGCCCGTGGCCAAGGACACCATCACCGCGCCGCGACGCTTCGCCTGGATGCAGCTCACGCTGGATTCGGTGCTGGTCACAGCCCTCGTAGCCTCCAGCGGCGGCCCCCAGTCCATCTTCATCCCGCTCTACGTGCTCGGTGTGGTCTCCGCCTGCTTCCTGCTCTCCCGCCAGGGCGGTCTGCTCATCGCCGCGCTCTCGAGCCTGCTCTATCTCGGGCTGGTGCTGGGCAAGACCATCATGCCGTTCCTCTACTCGGGAGATCCGACCGACACGACGGCCGTCGAAATCCTCACCGTATTCCTCAACGGCACCGTGCTGATGGTGGTGGGTATCGTGACCGGCTCCCTTTCGGAGCGCTACCACCAGCTCCAGCAGCACCTCGAGGCCCAGCGCAAGCACCTCTCCGATCTCCAGGCCTTCCGCGACCAGATCTTCGAGTCGGTCGGGTCGGGGCTCGTTGCGGTGGATCCCCAGGGGCGCGTGACGGCGTTCAACCGGGCGGCCGAGTCCATCACGGGCGTGAGCGCCCAGGACGCCCTCGGCGAGCCATGGGAAACGATCTTCGGCCGAGGCGTGGACCTGGACCGCGTCCGGGCGGCGGTGGCTGACGAGGGGGCGCATGCGCCGCGCTACGAGTTCCAGCTGCGCCACCGTGACGGGCTTGAGGTGCCGGTGGGCATCTCGTTCTGGTCGCTGCGCTCCGGCCAGGGCGAGGTCGTCGGGCTCATCGGCGTCTGTCAGGACCTATCGTCGATCAAGCAGATGGAGCAGCGCATGCGTCAGGCCGACCGCCTCGCGGCCGTGGGGCGGCTGTCCGCGAACATGGCCCATGAGATCCGCAATCCGTTGGCCTCCATGTCGGGCGCCATTGAGGCCCTGGCGAAGGAGCTGCCGCCCGACGCCGCGCGCGGCCGCCTGGTGGAGATCGTGCTGCGCGAGTCGGAGCGGCTCAACCACATCGTCGGCGACTTCCTCGAGTATGCGCGCCCGGCGCCGCTGGCACCGCTGGCGGTCAACATGGCCGAGATCCTCGACGAGGTGCTCCTGCTGATCGAGCACCGCTCGCTGCCCGCCAGCCTCAAGGTGACGCGCGAGTACGGCGACACGCTCCCGACTCGGGCCGACCCGCAGCGGATGCGGCAGGCCATCTGGAACCTCTGCCTCAACTCGGTCCAGTCCATGCCCGACGGCGGGGACCTGCGCGTCGGCGCCCGCCACGTGCCCGGGGCGGGCGGGGGCCGGCTCCAGATCTGGATCGCCGACACCGGCCAGGGCATCGCCGAGGCCGACCTGCCGCACATCTTCGAGCCCTTCTACTCCACCAAGCCCGAGGGCAGCGGCATCGGCCTGGCCCTCGTCTACCGGGTTGTGGAGGACCACGGCGGCCAGATCGAGGTGCAAAGCCGCGTGAGCGAGGGCACGACGATCACGCTGACCCTGCCCCCCGCCGACGGCGG
>Ga0209341_10003447_pt1 | contig 14767 bp, 10 predicted proteins | sample RifCSP13_2_FD_184020 | JGI IMG/M metagenome (GOLD analysis project Ga0209341, IMG submission 184020) | Soil microbial communities from Rifle, Colorado - Rifle CSP2_sed 13_2 (SPAdes) (version 2) | ecosystem: Environmental > Terrestrial > Deep subsurface > Rock core/Sediment | place: Rifle...
TGGCTGCTGGCGCTGTGCGCGGCCGGGCTCGTGGTTCTGTTGCAATTGCCGCTGGAAGCGCAGCTTGTCGCGCTGGCGAGCCTGCTGCTGGTGACGGGAGTCACCCTGATGTGACGCGTCCGGCCTCATCCTTCTGAAAGCCATGCATCAGATTGAACACCCCGTCGGGCTGGAGCACCGTAGCCCGCAGACGACGTTGCGGGCGGCCGACGGTCTCTCACGGAGCGAGGCCGGCAGCCGTGCGCCTGCGCCCGAAGGCTTGACGCATCTCCAGCGCCTCGAGGCCGAGAGCATTCACATCATGCGGGAGGTCGTGGCCGAATGCGATCGGCCGGTGATGCTCTATTCCATCGGCAAGGACAGCTCCGTCATGCTGCACCTTGCGCTGAAAGCGTTCTTTCCGGCGAAGCCCCCCTTTCCATTCCTGCACATCGATACCACCTGGAAGTTCCGGGAGATGATCGCCTTCCGGGACGAGAGGGCAAAGCAGCTCGGGCTCGATCTCCGCGTGTACATCAACCCGGAAGGGATCGAGATGGGCATCAACCCGTTCGTTCACGGGTCCGCCCTCCACACTGACATCATGAAGACGCAGGCGCTCAGGCAGGCGCTGGATTCCCACCGCTTCGATGCCGCCTTTGGCGGCGCCCGCCGGGACGAGGAGAAGTCGCGCGCCAAGGAGCGGGTCTTCTCGATCCGTTCAGCGCAGCACCGCTGGGACCCGAAACGACAGCGCCCGGAGCTCTGGCGCCTGTACAACGCGCGCACGCGAAACGGGGAGAGCATCCGCGTCTTCCCGCTGTCGAACTGGACCGAGCTGGATGTCTGGCAATACATCTATCTCGAGAACATCCCGATCGTGCCCTTGTACTTCGCGCAGGACCGCCCTGTTGTCCGGCGCGATGGCACCTGGATCCTGGTCGACGACGAACGCATGCCCCTCGATGCCGGTGAGAAGCCCGAGTTGAGGCGCGTCCGGTTCCGCACGCTCGGCTGCTATCCGCTGACCGGGGCGATCGAGAGCGAGGCGGCAACCCTGCCGGCGATCATCCAGGAGATGCTGCAGACGCGCATGTCCGAGCGCCAGGGGCGGGTGATCGATCATGATCAGTCCGCTTCCATGGAGAAGAAGAAGGTCGAAGGGTACTTCTGATGGCCCATCCTCAGGAGGTCGTCAGGACCGAGATCGACGCGTATCTGCGCTCGCAGGAGCGAAAGGACCTGCTGCGATTCCTGACGTGCGGGAGCGTCGACGACGGCAAGTCCACGCTGATCGGACGGCTCCTGTACGAGTCGAAGATGATCTTCGAGGATCAGCTCGCCGCCCTGGCGGCCGACTCGAGGCAGATGGGCACGCGTGGGGACGAGATCGACTTCGCGCTGCTGGTCGATGGCCTGTCGGCCGAGCGGGAGCAGGGCATCACCATCGACGTCGCCTACAGGTTCTTCTCGACCCCCAGGCGGAAGTTCATCGTGGCCGACACGCCCGGACACGAGCAGTACACGCGCAACATGGTCACCGGCGCGTCGACGGCCGAGCTCGCCGTCATCCTCGTGGACGCGCGCAAGGGCGTGCTGACCCAGACACGGCGGCACAGCTATCTGGTTGCGCTCCTCGGCATTCGGCGGGTCGTGCTGGCGATCAACAAGATGGACCTCGTCGACTACTCGCTGGATCGGTTCAAGCGGACCGAGGCCGAGTACGTCGAGTTCGCGAGCCGCATCGGTCTGACCGAGATCGCGTGCATCCCGGTGTCTGCGGTTCACGGGCACAACGTCGTTCAGCGTGCCGACACGATGACCTGGTACGGCGGCCCGACCCTGATGGAATACCTGGAAGGCGTGCCTGTCTCCGTCGATGTCGCCAGGAAGCCGTTTCGGCTGCCGGTTCAATGGGTGAACAGGCCGCACCTCGACTTTCGCGGACTTGCGGGGACAGTCGTCAGCGGCGTCGTTCGAGTGAACGATGGCATCCGTGTGCTGCCGTCGGGTCGGCAGACTCGCGTGAACAGAATCCTCGTGGGCAGCCACGACGTCAACGAGGCACAGGCCGGCCAATCGGTGACCATCACGCTCGCCGATGAGCTCGACGTGAGCCGCGGGGACGTCCTGTCAGCTGCTGATTCCCCGCCGGCGGTGGCGGATCAGTTCGAGGCCACGATCGTCTGGATGCACGAGAAGCCGATGCTGCAGAGCCGCTCATACTTGATGAAGATCGGCACGCAGACGGCAACGGCGACGCTCGCGCCGCTCAAGTACAAGGTGAACGTCAACACGCTGGAGCACGTGGCGGCCAGGAAGCTCGAGCTCAACGACATTGGTGTCTGTGGACTGGGGCTGAGTCGGCCGATCGTGTTCGAGCCGTACACCGACAACCGGGATCTGGGCGGCTTCATTCTGATCGATCGCCTCACGAACGCGACTGTCGGTGCAGGCCTGCTGCACTTTGCGCTTCGCCGATCGCAGAACGTGCATTGGCAGGCACTCGACATCAACAAGGCGGCCCGCGCCGATCTGAAAGGGCAGAGGCCATGCCTTGTCTGGTTTACCGGCCTGTCCGGTGCCGGGAAGTCGACCATCGCCAACTTGTTGGAGAAGCAGCTGCACGCACAGGGGCGGCACACCTACCTCCTTGACGGCGACAACGTGCGGCATGGCTTGAACCGGGATCTCGGGTTCACAGATGCCGACCGCGTCGAGAACATCCGCCGCGTCGCCGAGGTGTCGCGGCTGATGACAGATGCAGGCCTCATCGTGCTGGTCTCGTTCATCTCTCCGTTTCGCGCGGAGCGGCGAATGGCGCGCAAGCTGTTCGAGCCCGGCGAGTTCGTCGAGGTCTTCGTAGACACGCCGGTCGCCGTCGCCGAGGCGCGCGATCCCAAGGGTCTCTTCAAGAAGGCACGGCGAGGCGAGCTGAAGAACTTTACCGGGGTCGACTCGCCCTACGAGGCGCCCGAGCATCCCGAGATCCGTGTCGACACGACGCGCCTGAGTCCGGAGCAGGCCGCGGCCGTCATCCTCACGGAGCTCCGGCGGATTGGCGCGATCGACCCCGAGTAGAGCGCAATCTGGTGCCGTGTAAAGTCATTTCGAGAGCGCGGCTGAGCCCGCCTCGCGTAGCGCAGCCCTTCAGGGCTGCGAGAGCGGCGGGAATCCGAGTGCCGCACGTTCAGTCGCCGACCTCCGGCACCGGCTCGACGAGCAGGGGACGCGCGTGGAGATAGCGCGTGGTGCGGCGCTTCTGATCGATGTCGCGATAGACCCGTTCGACCTGCTCGGCCGTCAGACCGATCGCGGCCGCGACGTCCTCCGCCGCAATCTCGTGGTTGCGCCCGTACAGGCAGGCGTCCATCGCCTGATATGGCAGCGCGAAGTAGAACTCTTCCTGGGTCTGCGGCATTGAGAAGGTATCGGTGGTTGGGGGCCGCCGGCGGATCTCCTCCGGCACGCCCAGGTACTCGGCAAGCGCGTACACCTGGCTCTTGTAGAGATGCGCAATCGGCTTGATGTCGGCGGCGCCATCTCCCAGCTTGACGAAGAATCCCTGGTCGTACTCGAGGCGGTTCGGCGTGCCGGCGACGACGTAGTTGAGGCGATCCGCGTGGTAGTACTCGGTCATCTTCCGAATCCGCTGCTTGTAGTTGGTGGCCGCGACGAGTTGCAGGTACGCGGCGGTCGTGAGGCGGGAGGTCTTTCGCTCGCCAGACGGCGCTTCGATCGTCAGAGTGGAAACGTTGAGGCGTTCGCCGTCCAGAATGGACGGCAGCCCGATCTTGCACCGATACCCCTCGCCGTACTCCGGGAAGATGCTCCTGATGGCCTCCGCCTGCCTCGCGTAGCAGCCGGCTGCGGTGAGCGTCGGGGTGAGGTCCTCGACGATGGTCGGCACCTCGAGGCGGGTGGTGAGCAGGCGGCCCAGCGTCATCGCATCCGGCGAGGAATCGCGCTCCGGCATCAACAGCACCTGCACGCGGTGAGCCCCGAGCGCGCGGACGCTGAGGCAGGTGACCACGGAGCTGTCGACGCCGCCGGAGAGCCCCACGACCACCCCCCGCCGGCGCAGCGACTGCACCTGTTGCTTGATGGCGAGCGCGATCGATTCAGCCGTTCTTGAGGGATCCAGCGCGAGCGTGGCGGTCGAAAAGACCGGTTTCCCCTCCCCCGTCATCGTGAGTGCTCCCTGGTGTTCACCGTCGCAACGGAACCCTGCAAGTGACATTCCGCCCACGCCCGGCTGCTGCCCGGGTCGTTCGGCCGCTTGGCGGTCCTTGGCAGCAGCGCCATATGCGAGACAAAAGTCAGTTCCTGGGCAGACAAGTGAGGCAAAAATTTGACGAATGTTCGCATATTACTGGACTTTCCTGTCAACTTCAGCAGGCAGGCGTATTGGAAAGGTGGGATGCGAGTCACTGCAGCCACGAAGCCCAGGCGGCGGCGCTTTCGCGGAGGCGCGCCTCCATGGGTCCAAGGAACGAAGGGGCTGCTGTAACTGACGGGGCGGTAGCTTGTACAGATGGCCCCGCGACACACTGACACTGCAGGTCGGGAGAGTATCTTGTGAGCAACATCGTCCGACATGAGCCCCTGGACGCCGCATTGAGAAACCAGCCGGACAAGGTTATACCGACCTCCCTGCAGGCGGGGCTGCGCTACCACGAGCAGGAAGAGTCCGTCACGATCCGGCATGTCGTGGCGCGACTGTTCAGAAGGAAACACGTCCTCGCCATTGTCTTCCTGATTGTCGTGATCCCGGCGGCCGTTGCCACGCACCTGATGCCGCGGCTTTACCGGTCTACTGCCCTAATCCAGGTGAACCCCGACCCCGTGCAGGTGTTGCCGTACCGCGATATCGCCGACCGCGGCGTCGGCGGAGTGAACCTTGAAAACTACATGGGGACGCAGGAGCAGATTCTCCGGGGGCCAGGCCTCAGGGACCGTGTCGCCCGCAGACTGGCTTCGGATTTCAAGGGCGATCCCGCCGGCGCGGAAGCATCCGGCCTGGCGGACCGACTCGAACTGAGGAAGATCGAAAAGAGCGAACTGTTCGAATTGAGCTACCGGGCGGCAAGTCCCGAAGCGGCCGCGCTCGTCGTCAACCTGTTCGCGGAAGAGTACGTCAAGCAGAATTTCGAGATGAGACAGGCCACCCGCCTGAAGGCGGAGCAGGACCTCCAGAAGGAACTGTCAGCGCTCGAGGGGCGGCTTCAGCTGTCCGAAAAGGAGCTCACGACTTACGCCAAGACGCACGACATCATCAGCATGGAGCAAGGCCAGGTCGATCCTCTCCAGGAACGGCTCTCGTCACTCGGCAGGCAGGTCGTTGAAGACGAAGTCCAGGTGGTCGTCGCGAGAGCGAGCCTGGAGGCCCTCCAGGCGGCGTCGCCCGAAAGGTTTCCGCAGCGACTTGTGACAGGGGAGATCGGACAGCTCCAGGTGAGACTGCTTCAGTTGGAAGAGAACCTGACGACCCTGCGCAGCACGTTTGGCGAAAACTGGCCGGCCGTCGTGGAGAAGCGTAATGAAGTCGCACTCGTTCGCCAGCAGTTGCGAGACGAGAAGGCTGCGGTCCTGGCGAGAAATCTGGAGCAGGCCCGGCTCGACCTGCAAACGGCAGAGGCCAGGTACACCGGGGCGTCGCGAGCTTTGGCCGAGCAGAAGGCGCTGGTAAACCAGTTCCACGACGCGTCCATCGAATACAACATCCTCAAGCGGGACGTCGACACCAACCGGAACCTCTATGAGGGGCTCTTGCAGCGTCTGAGGCAGACCGGAGTCATGGCAGGGTTTCAGTTTGGCAACATCCAGGTGGTCGAACCCGGGAGACCCACGCGCCGCCCGGACAGTCCAAACGTATTTTGGAACCTCGCGCTCGCCTCGCTGCTCGGCCTCGGGTTGGGTTTCTGCGCCGTGATCCTGTTGGAATTGTGGGACAACTCCATCTCCACATTGGACGACGCGGAGCAGCTTGCGCCGTTGCCCACACTGGGGAGCCTGCCGTGGATCAAGCCCACTAGGGCCTCTTGGGCGTTGCCACCTCCTGCCGGCAACGGGAAACGGGCGGAGTCCTCCTTGTCGCAGCGTGCCGGCATTGCCAATCTCGTGGCGGTCCAGGTTGAGGATTCTCCTTTGCCGTTTAGAGAATCCATCCGAAGCATCTGCGCCTCGATCCTGCTCTCCCGCTCGGACGAGACGCCGCGCGTGATTGTGGTCACCTCGGCGGCCCACGAAGAGGGCAAGACCACACTCGTGACGCACCTCGGCAGGGCGTTCGCGGACGCAGGCGTGAGCACGCTGCTGGTCGAGGCGGATCTGCGCAGACCCGATCTGTCGAAGTCGTTCGCCATCGGGAACGAAGACGGCCTCAGCCTCTATCTTGCCGGTCACGTGTCGCCCTGGCCCAAGATCCACCAGACGGAGGTCCCCAACCTGTTCGTGGCGGCGGCAGGCCCCACGCCGCCGAATCCCGCGGCCCTGCTGCACTCCGAGAGGCTGACCCATTTCCTGAAGGCGGCGGCCTCCGGGTACGGCGTGGTGATCGTGGACGCTCCTCCGCTCTTGCCTGTGGCCGACGCCCGCATCCTGGGGATGAAGGCGGACGGCGTGGTGCTGGTCGTTCGCGCGGGCCGGACGGGCCGGAATCTGGTGCGGCGCGCCTGGAAACAGCTCGATACCGCGGGCGCCAACGTGCTGGGGATGGTCCTGAACGGCTGGGAGCCAGACCGCGCCGAGCTGTCTCACTACCCCTACCATCACACGGAAGCGTAGCCGCCGATTCCCGCGTGCAGAAGCCCGAGACGCCGCGGCACCCTGATTCACCGGGGAGCCTGCTGTCGAACCTGCGGCTCTACCTCCGGCGCCAGGCCTCGAGTCCCGGTCGCTACCTCCTGGAAATGGTTCTCCTGGAGTCGCTGGGGTGGCTGCCGACGGTCGCGGGAATAGGCATTCGATCGCTGGCGTACCGCCTGATCCTCACCATGCGAGGCTTCGCCGCCATCGAGAAAGGTGTCCGGATTCGATTCGCCAGCCACGTCGAGCTGCACCACGGCGCCTACCTCGATCAGGGTGTCTACCTTCATGCGTGCCCGAAGGGAATCCGCGTCGGCCGGAACTCGCTGGTCATGCACGGGTCGGTGCTGCACGTGTACAACTTCCGGGGAATTCCCCACTCGGGCATCTGGATCGGCGAGAACAGCCTGATAGGCGAGTACAACGTGATCCGCGGGCAGGGCGGGGTGCGGATCGGGGATCGCGTCTATACGTCGCCGATGGTTCAGTTGCTCGCCGTGAACCACGTCTTCGACGACAGCAGCCGGCCCTTCGTGGATCAAGGGATCACGGCGCAGGGGATCACCGTTGAGGACGACGTCTGGATCGGCGCCGGCGCTATCGTGACCGACGGTGTCACGATCGGGGCAGGAGCAGTGGTGGCGGCCGGTTCGGTCGTGACGCGTGATGTGCCGGCCCGCACCCTGGTGGCCGGCGCCCCGGCCCGCGAGATTCGTGAAGTCGGGAGCACGCTTCAGGCGCAGGAACCCCGGACGGTCTACTTCTAGCCTCGTCGAACTGGTTCGACGGGCCCTTTCAACAACTCGACTGATCGAGGAGCGGACCTCTTGGCAACCAATGTCGCGAGTCGCCCGGACCGCACGGTAGACCGACAGGAAGCGAACGGGTTGACGCTCTCCGTCGTGATACCCGCCCTCAACGAAGAAGACGGTATCGCGAGCATCGTCGAACGAGTGCTGGCCACACAAGACGCGCTCAGTGCCATCGGGATCGCGGGGCTGGAAGTGATCGTCGTGGACGACGGATCGGTCGACGCGACGGCCCGAATCGTGCGGCAGATCAAAGGCGCGCAACTGGTCCACCATCCCGTCAACCACGGATACGGGGCCGCCATCAAGACGGGTTTTGGCAGGGCGAAGGGCGAACTGCTCGCCTTCCTCGACGCCGACAGCACCTATCCTCCGGAGTACTTTCCCAGACTCTGCGAGGCGGTCATCCGCGAGGGTGCCGATGTGGTGATTGGATCCCGGCGATCGGGGGGCGCCAGCAAGATGCCGCCGATCCGCCGGCTCGGAAATCTCATCTGGTCCCGCCTGCTCAGCGTGATTGGCAGCGCGACGGTGCACGATCCGGCCAGCGGGATGCGCGTGCTCAGACGGTCCTGCCTGCAGCAACTGTATCCGCTGCCCGACGGGCTGAACTTCACCCCGGTCATGAGCACGCGATCGCTCCACGAAGATCTCAAGGTCGTGGAGATCCCCATCCCGTACGACGAACGGTCCGGCCGATCGAAGCTGAGTGTCGTTCGAGACGGCACCCGCTTCCTCAAGACCATTGTCTGGACCGCGCTGCAGTACAACCCGGCCAGGATCCTGGAACTGGCGGGGTTCGGCGCCTTCAGCGTGGCCGGACTCATCGGGGTGCTCCTGATCGCCACGCGCCTCAGGGGGGTCACGTCCTTGGGTCCCTGGGGGGTGTTTGCGGTGTACGGCGGCCTGATCCTGGCGGTAGGCGGGGTCAGCCTCTTTTCGCTCGGCATAGCGTTCAACCACCTCGTGGCGCTCTTTCACCATCGGCCCATTCATCAGGCTAACCTTCTCACGAGGATCCTGGGTCCCTCTCCCGAACGGCACTTCGGCTGGCTCGGCGGGGTCCTGGCCATGAGCGGAACCGTTCTGGGAGTCCTCAGCCTGTTTCTGGGCCTCAGCGGCTGGGAGATAGCCCGGCTCTGGCTCTGGCTGCTGGGCAGCGCCCTCTTCGTTCTCGTCGGGGTTCAACTGGTCCTCTTCTGGGCCCTGATCCAGGTTCTGGACGCCCTCGACGAGCGGGACGAGCGAATCGGGGCAGACCTGCTGAGAGCCGAGAAGGCCGCCGCGGCGCTTCCAGTGTCCCAGCCCTTCATGAGCGGATCCTGAACCTGAAAAGCCGTGCCGGGCACACTGAGTGCCGGGCACATTGACATTGAGTACTGATGTGACTACCCACAAGAACGCGCAATCAGGAACGGTTTCTGACCCTCCCCGGCACAACCTCGGAACCAGGGCTGTCAAGCCGGTGAGATTCGTGGGGTTCCCAGACGCAGGCTCGGCGGTTCGCCACATCAGCCGGGGCCGGCCTGCGACCGCTGTCGACGTGCTGCTCGTCAACCCGCCCGCCCCCGACGGAGGGGTCTGGATTCGGACGCAGCATCGCGTGGGGCGGCGGAGCCGGGAGGAGATGGTCTGGCCGCAGTGCTCGCTGGCGCAACTGGCCGCCATGCTCCAGCCGACCTACACGGTCTCGGTGGTCGACGCGATCGCCGAGAGGATGAGCTGGCCTGGATTCGAAGCCCGGCTCCGGCAGGAGGCGCCCAAGTACTACCTCACCCAGGCCACGGCGCCGACACTGACGAACGACATGTATGGCGTGATGCTCGCCAAGAGTATCGGCGCGAAGACGATCGCCTTCGGCACCCACGTGACGCCCATGCCCTATGAGACCATGCGGGACTATCCCGCTCTCGATTACATCCTGCGTGGCGAGCCCGAGCTCACGTTTCGCGAGCTCATCGATTCCCTCGAGGGCCAGGGAGATGACAGGCCCGACTGGGTGGTGAGGCTGCTGAAGGACACCGACGCGCAATGGCAGGCGGCAACCGCGCACGACGACGCCGGACGGCGGCCCGACCTGACGCCCATCAAGGGACTGGTGTGGAGAGACTGCGGCGAGTTTCGGCAGAATCCCGACAGGCCGTTCATCCCGAATCTCGATGCGCTGCCACTCCCGATGTACGACCTGCTCCCCCTTTCGGCCTATCGCATGCCGCTGATGAAGGGTCCGTTCTGCTTCGTCCTGACGAGCCGCGGGTGCCCGGCCGGATGCAAGTACTGCATCAAGCACGTCTCCTATCAGTGGTCGGTCCGCCTGCTGTCGCCCCAGCGCGTCGTGCAGGAGATTCGGACGCTCTACGATCGCGGGATCCGCAATATCCACATGTACGCCGACCTGTTCACCGTCAATCGCGAACAGGTCATGGGCATCTGCCAGTTGATCCTGAAGAAGGGACTGAAGATCCGGTGGACCTGCAACAGCCGCGTCGACTACGTGGACGAGGAGATGCTGATGGCGATGGGGCAGGCGGGATGCTGGATGATCTCCTGGGGCATCGAAAGCGGCAATGAGGCGATCCTGAAGAAGGCGGCCAAAGGGGCGAATCCCAAGAAGGCCCACCAGGCGCTGATGTGGGCCCGGAAGGCCGGGATCAAGAACTGGGGCTACTTCATCATCGGGCTTCCGGGAGAGACGGTCGAGACGATCCGCGAGACCATCGACCTGTCGAAGAGCCTGCCGCTGGAGCTGGCGCTGTTTCACGTCGCGGCGCCGTACCCGGGAACACCCTTCTTCTTCGAGGTCGTGGAGAAGGGCTGGTTCCGCGAGGGGACCCAGTGGGAGCAGGTGGACATGGACAAGGAAACGGTCCTCCAGTACGAGAACCTCTCTGCCGAAGACCTGCTCTACTGGCAGCGTCGCGCCTTCCGTGAATGGGCCTTCCGTCCGGGGCCGCTCGTGACGTACCTGAAGATGCTCGTGTCCGATCCGAGGACGTTCAAGCGGGCGGTGCGGGTCGGCGTGGAACACCTCGGGTGGGCGCTGGGGACGTCCAGCCGGGAGGCTCGTGCCTAGCCTCTCGAGCCCCGCATCCCACAGGCCGGAACCCGGTCCCGCCGAGGCGCCCAGGACCCTCGTGAAATCCTTCAAGACGTGGGGAGTCGTCGCCAGCGCGGGTTCAGTGGCGCTGCTGGCTGGCGTAACGCTCCCGGTCAATGCCTACCTGGGAGCCATGGCCGCCCTGTTTCTGGTGGCCGCCGCCGTCGCTGCCCTGAGCCTGCAGCTCGAGACGCCGTTCCTGGGACTGGCGGTCCTGGTTGTCACGGCGGTGGTCCTCCCCGTCGAGTTCCGCGGTCCGTCAGCCGGCATGGTGAGCTCGTCGCTGCCGCTGGCGGCCTTCCTGTGTGCCGTCTGGCTGCTGCACGCCACGCTCACGCGGTCGCTCGCCTTCTTCGACAGATCGCGCGTGATGTACGCCGCGCTGGCGTTCATGGCCATCACGCTGGTCTCTTTCGCGATGGGCCAGTTCCCGTGGTTTCCAGGGGGAGGGGCCCCGCTGCCCGTTCAGGTGGCCGAACTGGGCATATTCCTCGTCTCCGTCTGCTTGTTTCTGAGCGTTGGGCACCAGGTGCGTTCGATGGTTCAGCTCCAGTGGCTGACCTGGATGTTCGTGGCGGCTGGGCTTGTCACCTGCATCGTGCAGACGGTTCCGGGCCTGGCATTCGTCGGTCTGTGGACCACCCGTCCAGGTTCCGTCGGGAGTCTGTTCTGGACCTGGCTCGTCGCGCTGTGCTTCGCACAGGCTGTCTTCAATCGAAGCCTGGCCGTACCAACACGCCTGTGCCTGCTCGGCATCAACGCACTGGTCTTCTACCACGGTCTCGGGCAGGCGCGAGAGTGGGCGTCGGGCTGGCTACCTCCCCTGGCGGCTGTGGGGACTATCCTGCTGGTAGGGTTTCCTCGACTCACCTCCGGCGTGGCTGTCCTCGCGCTTCCCGTCGCACTGTTCTTCGGCGGTGACATCTCGGATTGGCTGTTGGGGTCGGAAGGAAACAGCTTATCGTCACGACTGGCCGCCTGGGAGACGCTGTGGCCGCTCGTTCAGCGAAGCCCGCTGCTGGGGACCGGCCCGGCGAACTATTACTACTACACGGAAAACCTACCGATTCTCGGATGGTACGTGAGGTTCTTCTCTCACAACACCTATCAGGACCTGCTGGTCCAAACCGGCGTCCTGGGACTCCTGGCGTTCTGCTGGTTGGCTTTCGAGATTTCCTGGATGACGCTCCGTGTGTACCGCCGGGTTCCCGCCGGCTTCGCGAGAGCGTATGCGCTGGGGGCCCTCGGCGGGTTGACAGGGTCTCTGGTCGCGGGATGGCTGGGCGACTGGATCATACCCTTCTATTACAACGCGGGGATCCTGGGATTTCGATCCAGCCTATTCTTCTGGGTCTTCCTCGGGGGCATTCTCGCCTTGAACCGGATGACATTCAGCCAGTCCGAAGCAGAAGCCGTCGCGCACCCGCAGGCGTGGCCGACACCGGGCCGCCATCGCCGGTTGGTGGAAGCGCATTGAACCTCATGCCAGACAACGCTGGGACCTCGTTGAACCTGCCACCGCAACGGGGAGGTGCGTGGTTCGTGTCGATCGTGATTGTCAGCTGGAACACGCGCGAGCTGCTCCGCCAGTGTCTGACCTCGACGCTTGAGGCATGCCGGGAACTGCCTGGGCCGGTGGACGTCATCGTTGTTGACAATGCCTCGAGCGACGGCAGCGCGCGGCTGGTCCGACATGAATTCCCGACTGTCCGGGTCATCGAAAACACCTCCAATATCGGGTTCGCGGCCGCGACCAATCAGGGGATCCGAGAGAGCCGGGGACGGTATGTCCTCCTGCTGAACCCGGATACGAAGGCCACCGCAGATTCTCTGCGCGTCCTTGTCTCGTTTGCCGCGGATCATCCTGCCGCCGGAGCAGTCGGACCGCGGCTGGTGGGGAAACATGGAGAGGACCAGGTGTCCTGCTCCCCGTTGCCCACCCTTGTCAGGGAGCTGTGGCGGCTGTTCCATCTGGATCGTTTCTACGGCCTTGCCACCTACCCGTTCGGCCGGGGGCAGGCGGAGAACCCCCACAGCGTGGAGTCGATCGAGGGGGCCTGCATGCTGCTTCGGCGCGAGGCGCTGGAGCAAACCGGGCTCCTTGACGATCGGTTCTACATCTACACGGAAGAAGTCGACCTGTGTCGCAGACTCCTGGAATACGGGTGGCAGATCTTCCTGGTGCCGCGAGCCGTGATCGTACACTACGGGGGCGCCAGCACCCGCCAGGTCGAGCTGCGCATGTTTCTGGAGCTCTACCGCAGCAAGGTTCAGTACTTCCGCAAGTACCAGGGTGTGTGGGGCGCAATCGCCTACAAGGTGGTGCTGTTCGCCGCGACGCTGCCCCGTCTTGTCGTGGCTCTCGCGCTTGTCGCGTTCTTTCCCTCTCGGCGGCAGAGGTGGCGCCGCCTCCTGAAGAACTATTCGTCCCTCCTGATTCAGCTGCCGGCGTTCTGAGAGGAATCCGGTCCATCCACCATGGACATCCTGTTCGTCGTTCCCTATGTTCCCAGCCTGGTGCGAACCAGGTCGTACAATCTGGTTCGGCATCTGTCGGCTCGCGGGCATCGTGTGAGTGTGGCGACGGTGTGGAGCAACGAGCGCGAACGGGCGGAAGTGGATGAGCTGAAGGCCTGCTGCGACGAGGTCCATGCGGTTCACGTTCCCGTGTGGCGATCTCTGCTCAATTGCGTCCGGGCACTGCCCAGTTCGGAGCCGCTCCAGGCGGTCTATTCCTGGTCACGCGCGCTCGCGTCTCAGATTATCAGTCTCCAGCGTAAGGCGGATGTCTTGCACGTAGAGCACCTCCGAGGCGCCAGGTACGGCAGCTATGTGAAGACGCGCCCCGAGAGCGCAGATATCCCCGTCGTGTGGGACGCCGTCGACTGCATCAGCTACCTGTTCCAGCAGGCCATTGCCACGCGCCGTGATCGAATCGGTGCACTGGTGAATCGCCTGGAGTTGCCGCGAACACGCCGGCGGGAAGGATCGCTGTTGCGCCATTTCGACCGGGTCCTGATCAGTTCCGAGGTGGACAAGGAGGCGATGGTCGGGTTGGGGCGAGCTCTGCCGCACCCTCTCGCGCCAGGGGCGTGTGAGCGGCTCGTCACAGTGCTGCCGAATGGCGTCGACACCAGCTACTTCACGCCCTCGAACGAGCCGCGTCGTCCGAAGACCCTCGTCTTCAGCGGGAAGATGAGCTATCACGCGAACGTGAGCGCTGCCATGCACCTCGTCGGCAGCATCATGCCGCTCATCTGGGCAAGACAGCCGGATGTGCGGCTCGTGATCGTCGGCCAAGACCCCCCGCCGAAACTCCGCGCCGTCGCCGCTCGCCATGCTTCTCTCGTCACCGTGACGGGTACTGTGCCGGACATCCGCCCGTTCCTGCGCCAGGCCTCGGTGGCGGTCATCCCGCTGGTGTATGGCGCCGGATCACAATTCAAAGTGCTGGAAGCCATGGCCTGCGCGACCCCCGTCGTCGCGACGCCACGCTCCGTGGTCGCACTGGCGGCGCGGGCCGGACACGACATCCTGGTGGCCGAGCATGCGAGGGCCTTTGCCGACGCCGTCATCGAGTTGCTGGAATCTCCGCCGAAGCGAGAGGCAATCGGACGCGCGGGTCGGGCGTACGTCGAAGCACACCATCACTGGGGTCGCATTGCCGCCCAGTTGGAGACCATCTACGCGGACGTCGTGACGCAGTACCGCGGCGTGCAGCCACCGTCGGACAGGGGCAGTACGGGCGCAGAGGACAGCCTGTGCGCGTCACCGTCGGCGTACACGTCACCGCTGGTGCCCTGACAGCAGATCGAGAGGCCGCTATTCGCTCCGCGCTCTTCTCTTCGTCCGCGGCCTGCGCGCTCCTGACGATCGTCGCGATCAGCGTGGTGCTCAGGCTGGGATCGGTCGCCTACTTCGGCACGTCCATCCGGGAGCTGCCTGGTGTCACCGATCAGATCTCGTATCACGAGCTCGCCGTGCGCGTCGTGAACGGACACGGGTTCAGCTTCGGCGAAAACTGGTGGCCGGCCACGCGGGCGAACGAACCCACCGCCCATTGGAGCTACCTCTA
>Ga0209341_10003450_pt1 | contig 14763 bp, 13 predicted proteins | sample RifCSP13_2_FD_184020 | JGI IMG/M metagenome (GOLD analysis project Ga0209341, IMG submission 184020) | Soil microbial communities from Rifle, Colorado - Rifle CSP2_sed 13_2 (SPAdes) (version 2) | ecosystem: Environmental > Terrestrial > Deep subsurface > Rock core/Sediment | place: Rifle...
CAACGGGGTCATCTACCCCGATGGCGAATTAGGCGGGGCTGGTTGGCTCTTCTATCCGCTCTCGTTTCTCTGGCGCAGCACGCCCTTGGTGCTGGCTGGCTTGGGCTGCGGCCTTTGGCTTGCAATCGCCAGCTTCGGCCAAAAGAAGAAGCCGAAACAAAAAGGAGCGGACCTCCTTTACGCCTTGGCTCCCCCATTGCTCCTTGCTTTTTCCCTCGGCTTCACGCTCTTCATGACCTTGGCGGGGAAAAAATTCGACCGTTACCTGCTGCCCGCCCTGCCCCCCTTGATGCTCGTAGCCGCCTGGGGTTGGGTTCGCTTCAGCGAGATCATCGCCTATCGCGGTTCGCTGCCCTGGCTCCTTTCGCGGCTGGGCCGCGCCTCCTGGAGCCCGCTGGCTCTTTTGCTCGTCGTCGTTTGGCTGCAATTGCTCAGCGCCCTGCCCACCTTCCCTTATTACCTGAGCTATTACAACCCGCTGCTCGGCGGCGGCAGAGGAGCATCAAAAGTGATGATGGTAGGTTGGGGAGAAGGGCTAGATCAGGCCGCTGACTACCTTAACAAAAAACCGGACCTGCCACTTGGCCGGGTAGCCGCCTGGTACAGCGTCAGTTTCAATTTGATGTTTAGCATGCAGGCGGATGACATCCCCGTTGTCTTGCAGCTTTCTCCGTCTGAATTGGCAGCCCTAATTGACGAGGACTATTTGGTGATCTATGTCCACCAATGGCAGCGCGGCACGCCGCAGAACTTATTGGATGCGTTGGCCCCGCTGGAACCCGAGTACCGCGTGTGGATCTCTGGCTTGGAATATGTGCGCCTCTACCGCCTGAATGAGAACTAGGCCAATCGCGAGCCGCGCCTCAGTCCTTCCGCACGCTAGCCCGAAAAAGCAGGAACAAGCGATTGGCCTAGGACCGCGAATCCCAGAGCGGTTCCTCGATCCCCCGTTGTCTATTTTCGTAGCGCGCCATCACGAACAACAAGTCCGACAAACGGTTTAGGTAGGCCAACGCCTGAGGCCTTACCGCTTCCTGCCGGGCCAGCGTCACCAGGCGGCGCTCCGCCCGCCGGCATACCGCCCGGGCCACCTGCAGCACCGCCGCCCCCTGCGAGCCGCCGGGCAGGATGAAGTTCTGCAACGGGCCAACCTCGGCGTTCAACTCGTCGATCAATTCTTCCTGCGCCTGGATATGCTGCTCCTCGATCTGCGGAGTTGCGGCTTGTTTGCCCTCTTCAGCCAGGTACGAAAGCTCGGCGCCCAGGTGGAAGAGCTGGTTTTGTATGGGTGGTAGGCTTTCCGCCAACCGTGAGCTCAACCCTTGGGCCAACGCCATGCCCAGCAGCGAATTCACTTCGTCCACCGCACCATAAGCCCGCACCCGCGGGCTGTCCTTGAGCACCCGCTGGCCGCTGCTTAGGGCGGTGCTGCCGTCGTCACCCGTCCGCGTATAGATCCTTGTCAAGCGCGGCATGAGCCGATTATACATTCCCATCCCGTTAGGATGTTTTCGTTAACAACTGCCTACCGCCAATTGTCCCCTGCTTTTGCGTTATCATCCAGCCATGCCGCACAAAGCCCGGCCAGTCCAAACAGCCTCAGAGGACGAAGAAAACCGGCGCCGCTTGCGCATCGAAGAACTGGGCCGAATTCAACTGGCCCGTCGCCTGCACGATGGCCCCATTCAAGCGGTTGCCGCTCTTGCCCTGCGCGCCCACCTGGTCAAACGCAAGCTGGTTTCGGAACCGCGGGATGCCGGCAAAGAAGTGCAAGAACTGGAAGCGCTGGCCCGCCGCACCACCCAGGATCTGCGCTACCTGCAATTCATGTTGGTGCCCCATTCGTTGGAGTCGTCCGGCCTACCGGAGGCCTTGCAGGACCTGGTGCGCTACTTGGATGACCTCTACGGTCTCACGGTGCATTTAACCCTGGACACGCTAGCGACTGAAGCATTGAACATAAGCCAGCAGCACTTGCTCTTTCACATCGCAGCTGATGCCCTCGACAATGCCCGCACACATTCCCAGGCCAGCGGAGTTTCCCTCAAACTAAACCGTCCAGAAACCGGTGTGGTGATCTTTGAAGTGGAAGATGATGGTTTGGGTTTTGACCCCAAGGCCACCGAAACAGCCGGCGAGCAGGCGAGCAAATTTGGCCTGGCTATCTTGCGCGAACGCGTCCAGCTGCTCAACGGTGAATTGCATATCCGCAGCGCAGCGGGCTCCGGGTCTCTGCTACGCGTCACCATTCCGGTGGGCCCCGATAGAAGATGAGAATCGCCGGCGCCGTGTGGGTGTTCGCTTTTCTAGTTTGGCTGCCTTTTGAAGACACTCAGATTGGGATGACAGCCGTGCTGGCGGCTGCGGGTGTCGCCTGGCTGGCGTTTCGGCTGCGTCCCTGGGATACGCCCGGCAGGTGGCAAGCCGCCCTTGGTGGCGGGTTGTTGGGCGCCGCCATTCCTGCATTAGCCATCTCGCTCATGGCCTTCAAAAGCGGCTTGCATGGCCACGGCTTCCCAGATTTCACCGCTCGCCAGGTGTGGTTGGCGATCGCCTCCTTGCCAATAAGTGCTGTGTTTGGCCTTTTGGTGAGCCTTGGGGCAAGGACCCTTAGCTGGGGGGTCGAAACCTGAGGGATCTCGATCGGTTTGTTGCGCTTCCCTTCCATTCAGCCCGAAAAAACGTCCCCCTAGACAGACGCCGAAACATATTAGAATAATCTCGGCCATGCGCAACTTCCTAAGACGTTCACGGGAACAGCCAGGTCTCGGGGATGGAGATTTGGACCGCCGCGCCCGCTTGTTAAACATCATTCTGCTCATCCTTATCGCTTTTACCGTCCTGCTCTTGGTCCTGTATTTTGCATTGGCTCCCTCCGATCGTTTCGGCCCCATCCTCGCGCTCTTGGGGCTGGGCGTGGAAATCGGTTCCTTTGCTCTGCTCAGGGCGGGCAAACTCAGGCTGGCCGGCCGGCTGTTGATCTACCTCCTTTGGCTGATCCTGATGGCCTCCACGCTCGCATCCGGCGGAGTGCATGGCACCTCCATCCTTGGGCAGATCCTGCTGATCATCATGAGCGGCCTGCTTATCAGCGAGCCCTTGGCGCTAACCCTGGGGGTCCTGACCATCCTTGGAAATTACCTAGCCATGCTTTTGGAAACCGGCCCCGGACTGTTTCTGAGCAGGACTCAGTTGCCGCTCACCACATATTGGGCCATTCAATCCGGATATCTACTTCTGTCCCTGGGGCTAATGGTCTTAATTGGCCGCAGCATGCGTGGCAACCTTTATGCGGCTCGGAACAGCGAACAAAACCTGCTGAATCGCGTGGGGGAATTACGCCAGGCGCACGCCCAGCTGGAAATGAGCGAACAAACCTTGCGCCGCCGGGAGGCTATCCTTGAAACGCTGCGCGTAGCTGCTGAACGGTTGTTTCGAGACAAATCCTTCAGCATGGCCGTTCAACGCGTGCTGGAAGACTTGGGGGCGGCCACCGGTGTGGATCGAGTATATATCTTCGAGAATCATCGCGATACAGCTCGCCGCCTGCTTACCAGCCAACGGTATGAATGGGTGGCTGAGGGAATTTCCCCCCAACTGGCTAACCCGGAACTGCAGAGTCTCCTGGTTAAGGAGGCAGGCTTTAGTCGCTGGTTTGCCATCCTCCAAAAGAATCAAGTGGTCAAAGGGCACGTCAAGGATTTCCCCAATAGCGAGCGGGGCTTACTGGCCCGCCAGGATATTCTCTCCGTCCTCAATGTGCCCATCTTTATGGGAGACGACCTCTGGGGCTTCATTGGTTTCGCTGAGATCAAGTGGGAGCGCCAATGGTCTCCGGCTGAGGAAGACGCCCTGCGCGGTGCCGGCGGCATCCTGGGTGGCGCCATTGAGCGCCGCCGCGTCGAACAGGCGCTAAACCAGAGCGAAGCGCGCTACCTTGGCATTCTGCAGGACCAGTTTGACCTCATTTGCCGTTACAGGCCGGATGGCCGCCTGATCTTTGGCAATGAGGCTTACCTGCGCTTTTGCGGCATCAAACGAAATAACCTGGAGGGCCTGAATATTTGGGACCAGGTCCAGCCGGAGCGCCTCGAGGGATTACAAGCCAAGGTCAGATCTTTAACTCCGGCGGAACCTGTGGCCATCAGCGAATTCCTAAGTCGCCGCGCGGACGGCGCCTTGCGCTGGATCGAATGGACCGAACGCGGCATCTTTGACGAGAAGGGGAGCATGCTGGAGGTCCAGGCCGTTGGCCGGGACATCGACGACGAGGTGCACCTGAAGAAGCAGCTGGAAGAATCCTTGCTCAAGACGGAATCCCTGGCCATGACCGACGAACTGACCAACCTGCTGAACCGCCGGGCGATTATGGAACATGCCGAGGCAGAATGGAACCGCGCCCAACGCGAGCAACGGCCCCTGAGTTTGATCATTTTAGATTTGGACCACCTGAAACGGATCAATGACTCCTATGGTCACTTGGCGGGAGACCGCGCCCTGGACTGTATTGCCGGCCTGCTGCGCAGCAGCATGCGCCGCTATGACTGGGCCGGCCGCTGGGCTGGGGATGAATTCCTGCTGGTGTTGCCCGGCACCGGCCAAACCGAAGCACTGGAAGTGGCCGAACGGCTGAGAGGCCGGGTGAACAAATCCAGGGTCGCGGTGAACGAGAACCACGCGATCGAGTTGCAGATCAGCCTGGGGGTGGCGGGCATGGACATAGTAAATCCAGGCGATAGCCTGCAGTCTCTGTTGGGCCGTGCGGACCAGGCCCTATACCACGCCAAGCAGGAAGGCCGAGACCGTGTAGCTGTCGTTTCTTAATTGGTTGATGCAGACCAGGGGTGATTTTTAGGTTCCAAAAACCAGAATACTCCATCTAGGACTTTCATACCGATGTCCGCGGTTCGATTTTAGGTTATATTGACTTGGTACCTGCTATGCGAGACTTGGCCGCCGCCTGGTAACCTCCGTTGGACCCCTTCCAACACCTCAAAGCATTTATTCGGCTTAACCGCGGCGGAGACGTCTCCCCGGAACTTCGCTCCAAGCTGTTCGCTTATGTCCTGCTGGCCGTAGCGTCCTTTGTTGTCATCGGCATCCTGTCTTCCAGCAGCCTGATGCATTCGGAGCTAGTTGTACGTCTTCTCCAGGTAACTTCGGTCTTGCTGCTGGCTTCCATCTGGTGGCTTTGGAAACGGGGCATGCTTGACCTGGCCTCCTACTTCCTAGTCATAGGCTTTTGGCTAATGGCCGGCCTGGTGGTGCTCAGCGAAGGGGGCCGGGCCAGCCACTGGCTGGTACCGCAATTCCTTCTCATTATCCTCGCCCGCTTCATCCTCAACGGCCGAGTCGCAATTCTATTGGGCGTGGCCACCGCGGCGCTGGATTACTCCCTTTACCGATACGATCTCAATCAATATCTCCCGGCTGGCTGGCGTGAATTGGGTGCCGGTAATGACTGGCGCGCCATTGCAATAAGCCTCCTTTTCTTGCTTTTCATCTTCTACATCGCCGACACAGTCCTGCGTGAAACGTTGAGCCAGGCCAGACTCACGGAAGGGCGCTATCGCAATCTTTTTGACAAGAGCAACGACGCCATCTCTATCATCGGGCCGGACCTCAATTACCTGGAGGTCAACCAAAACGCGGCTGACCTCTTGGGCTATAAGCGTGAGCAGCTGATCGGCAAATCGGTATTCGAAACAGTTCCCCAGGATGAACGCAAGTCTGTGGAGCGTTATATTGCTCAAATCGAAAAGGAAGGCACTCTCCCCCCGTACGAACGCACCCTTATGCGCGCCGACGGCAGCCGCCGCATCGCCGAGGTCAGTGTTAACGTGGTCACCGATGAGCGCGGCCGCACTGTTTACTTCCAAAGCGTGATGCGTGATATCAGCGAGCGCAAGCGTCTGGAAGAGCAGTTGCGCCTCTCATTGGGAGAAATGGAAGCCCTGGCCATGCAGGACCCGCTTACCGGGCTGCTGAACCGCCGCGCCATTACCGACCACGCGGAAGCAGAATGGCACCGCGCCCGGCGAGATCGCCGCCCGTTCTGCGTGGCGTTGATCGACCTGGATAATCTGAAAACCATCAATGACAGTCTGGGCCACCAGGTCGGCGATAGGGTGATCGAGCAATTAGCCTCCACCGTCAGGAAAACTCTAAGGCGCTATGATTGGGCTGGCCGTTGGGGCGGCGATGAATTCATGCTGGTCCTTCCCGGCACCAACTTGGTGGAAGCCCAGGATATCGTTGAACGCTTGCGCAGCCACTACACTGCCTCCGAAATAATCACAGAAATGAAGGGCGACTTAAACCCCTACTTGAGCGTTGGCATAGCCTGTTTTTCTGGCCGGCCTGGGGACGAGGTCACCCCCGGCCAGCTTTTTGGCCAGGCGGACAGGGCGCTCTATCACGCCAAACAGGGTGGCAAAGATAGGATCGAAGTGTATAGGGACTCTGTCGACGCTCCCTGAGATAGGTCGCTTTATGCCCACCTCAGATTAGAAAACTTCCGTCTTTCACCCTGAGTGAGGCTTGAAATATTGGATTTCTCGCTCCTGTTTTTGCGCCTTTTTGGCGAGCTCCAAATCTGCCTTGCCCGGCCAATTAACCACAATTAACTATCGTTTAACGGGTTCACGGCGGTTACAATTAATTGGCGTTACTCAGCCACGCCTGGGGTGCAGCAACCTGCCTGTCGCCCCAGCCGACCGGAATGAAAAACCACCACTTCATCCCCCTCGCCAGTATTGCGCTCCTCGGCGCCATATTCGTCTTCGCCCAAGGGGCAGGAGCCAGCGGCCTACCCCAGGCAGAAGGCCATCGCACGGGGCCCGCTGCCCAAGCGGCCTGCGAAGTACAGGCGACCAAGGGTTTCCCGCGTTTCGCCCGCCTTATGCATGACCCGCAGTGGATGCCCTGGCCTTCCCGCATGGGGGACCCGGAATGGCCGCGGGGTTTTCACTTCGATTGGTATCCGGAGACCGTTCCTTTGCTCGGTACCCCCAGGGGAACAAAGGCCAGCGTCCGCTATAATGTCGCATGGCTCAAGTTTCTAAGGAAACTGCAGCCCAACGATGATGCCGCGGTCTGGATCGCCCGTATCGCCGCCGGGCTGTTCAATAACCAGGGCAACGAACTTATCCCCATCCTGGATCTGGATCAGCTCACCCAAGAGCCAGTGGCTGCTGGCGTTTCTTCGGGGGGCAACCTCGTGAAGGTGCTTGAAATAAGAAATGGATCCGCCCGGATCGAGATGCTCTACGTAAGATCCAGTCCACCAGACCGCCTCCTGGTCAATTACCAAACAACACCCTGGCTGGTTACCAAATTCACTTCGGTATCCATAACCGGAGGCTTGGGCAATGCCGGCGGGATCGACGTGTATTTTCCTAACCTATCCCATCTTGAACAAGGATACTGGGTCGAGCTCAACCGTCTTGAGCTGTTCCCGGACCTGCCCTTGTGCGCCACCGCCAGGGGAGAAATGCCTGTATATAACACCGTGGCCAGCTTCGCCAAACAGATCGGTACTCTCAGCGCCGGGCAGGTTGTGGTCGTGCGCAACTACCTGGCCCAAGCGAGCGATGTTTGGGGCCAGACGGACCAAGGGTGGATCTTGCTCGAATACCTCAACAGCGCTGGACGCCCGGTTTATCCCACCACTTGGGACATGGAAACCAGGCCCCCTATCTTATTCCCCTAATTTGTGCATAAAACTAAGAGAGCGCCATGAGGCGCTCTCTTTTGCATCATCTTACGTTCTATGTCCTAATAGTTGCAAACGAAGACCTTGGTCTTTTCCCCGGCGGCATATAAGTTGCCTTCCCTAAGCTGCCCACCGCAGGCAAAGTGCCCCCACACGTAAAACCCTTTCAGGATGCTGACCAGCTTGGTGTCACCCACGGGGATATCAAACACATATTGGAATGGGCCGGCGAACCAAACCCGCAGGAAGGCTCCGGTGTCGTTGATCAGGTTCACCTTAGTCAAAGCCAGGATCTTGCCGATGTCCTGGGTATTGGGGGCTTTGCTGCCCGGGCCGCCCTTGTCGCCGCAAACCGGCATGATCCAGGTAAGCGGTCCGTTTAGGTCAACTTCGCCAAACACCATCACCCCACAGGCCGTAAGGCGGTAATTGTAAATTCCTCGTGGGGGGGTCATGATCTTCACAGTCCCAGCCAGCACCTGCATATAGTAGGCGGTGCCGCTACCGTCGGTGGAGTAGAGGCGGATGGTTATGTCACGGTCAGAGCGGTTGTCGACGGTGAATCGCACCAGGTCGCTTTGGGCCGCCAGTGCGACGCTGGGCAGGGCCGCGGCCAGCAGGGCCACCACCATAATTACCAGCAGATTCTTCTTCCATTGCATGATTGGGTTCATCCGTTCTCCTTCATGGTGGGGGGCTCAAGCCGAAAGATGGTATTGCATGGACTATTGAATGTCAAGACGACTTTAGAACGCAACGACAAAAACCAGAAAGAGGGGTCCTTCCCTAGGAATTCCATAGACCTTGGTTTTAGCCTGGCCTAATTTACGGCTATTTTGCACGGCATATTCCGTTGCCGCTAGCCGTAGGCAATGCTACAATTCTGTCGTAAGGGTAATTAGCAATCATTACCATTCTCTACCATGAAAAAGGAGTAAAACCATGGCTTATGAGTTCACAAATTCGAAGGGGCAGAAATACTACCTGCATGCGCAGACCCGCGAAAGCAAAACCGGTAAACCACGCACCCTATACTTCTTCTCCAAAGAGCAAAAGGCGGGCGTTATCGAGGCCGTGCCCCCCGGCTACACTGTAGCCGAAATGGCTACCGGGCTCCCTGTCCTGAAGAAAATCGGCTAGTCCCTCTGCCTTCAAAAGCGGCGCGGAACCCCGCGCCGCTTCTGTTTTAATGACTAGTTTTGGAAAAATTACCCGTTGGAGGGCCTGGGTTACTTTCGGCGCAACACAAACCTCAGCGGTTCGATCCCCTTACGCTCCCAAAAGAGCTGGAAGCGCGATTTGACCGGGATTTTCAGCCCTTCCAAATAACGGTCCGCATGGGCTTTTTCGAAGCGAGCATCACACTCGGCCAGTTCCAGCATGGCAAAAAAGAAGGCTGGCTTATCAGAGGCCACGCTTAGCTCGCCGCCGGGCACCAGGGTGCTGGCCATGGCGTCCAAAAACTTGGCAGTGAATACGCTGCGTTTGAGGTCGCTGCGTTTATGCACGGGGTCAGGAAAATGCAGGTACACCCGCCTCCAGCTTTCTGCCTCCAGTAAAGGGGTAAGCAGCTTGAAATTCGCCCGCAGGATTCGCAGGTTATCCAACCTGCCTTCGGCCGCCAGGGCCGTGGCATAGGCAGCCGCCCGGGTTGAGACCTCGATGCCAAGGAAATTGATGCCGGGATCCTGCGCTGCGAGGGAAACCAGGGTTTCGCCGCTTCCGGTCCCGATCTCAACTTCCAAGGGGTGCCGGTTGCCAAACAGCGCCGCCGAGGTGAGTTTGGGGAATCCCGCCGGGCTGCGCAACAGGTCCTTGGCACCCCAATCCAGCCAGTATTTTGCGGCCGCACCCGCATCCGGCGGCTTTGCCTTGATTCTGGCGAGATGGCGGCCGCGCGACATGGCACTAAGGCCGCTCTCTTTGCAACCTTGATTTCTTACCCCAAGCCAGGACGTAATACAGGAGGAGCCCACAAAGATAACCCCACGCCAGGTTTTGGGTAGCCGAAGCCACCAGAGCAACCATCAGAGCCGCCGACCAATCCCGAGCTCCTCGTAGATCAGCAGCCAGCCGCAGATGCTGGAAGCCTACATAAGCCAGAAGCACTCCCAACGCCGAAAAAGGAATCAATCCCAACAAGGACAGAATATTGCTGCTTCCTAGCAAACCTAGGACCAGGAATATCGTGCCAATTATGATCAGCGCCCCGCCAGTCCGCGCACCCAGCCGCACATGGGCTGTCAACCCGCCGCTACCGTGGCACACAGGAACCCCTCCAAGGGCGGCTGCAGCTGCGTTACTCAATCCCATGGTCAGCAGCAGCCGGCGCGGTGAAACGGCAAGGGCGGCGTTGCCAAAATATTGTCGGGCAGCGTCGGCGGTGGCATATACCGAGTTCCCCAGACTTAGCGGGATTTGTGGCACAACCAGCAGCCAGAGTGCTGGCCAGAAATCTTCTACGCGCGGCACGACAGGTGATGGCAATGTGAAAACCAGCGGGGTTTGTGGAAAACCAAAAGCGGCTAGGCCCAACAGGCATCCGTACAGAATAACCAACAGACCAGCCCAGGATTGGCGTAACCACAAGCCAAACAAAAGCAGCATAGTTGCTCCAATGGCCGCCACCCAGGGTAATGGCAGGCTGAACTCACCCAGCGACCAAGCAACCGCCCAGCTTTCTTCAGGTGCAGTGATCAGACCCCAGGCGGAACGCAGCAAAAGCAAACCCAGGCCCACCTGGATGCCGCGCACCACCGGAGCCGGAAAAAAACCGGACAACCAACGCTCAGCTCCCGTAAACGCAAGTATCAAGAAGATGGCGGAAACCCACCAGGCTGCTGCGGCGATCATTTGGGGCGAAAGGTTAAGCGCCAAAGCTACAGCCGCCAGGGCTTTTAGCGGTTGCACGGGGATCGGCAGCCTGTAGGTGAAGGCATTGATGAAATAGGCAAGACCAATAACGAAAAAGGCGCCCGTGGCGTTCACGCCATTCAACGTGATAAGGGCCACCACCAGCGGCAACATTACTCCCAAATCTGCCAGTGACCCGGATAATTCAGAAATATCGAATCGAAAGCCGCGCAGAACGGCTAAACCCGGGCTAATCACTCCGCCACCGGCAAGGGGATGGGGTTATTACCGCCCGACGGATAGATTCCGCCGCACCGAAGCCAGAAAAAGCGTCCCTTGGAAACGGAAATGAAGAGTTACCCTCACCCTGCTTAATCGCGGAATAGTTCATCGGTGTGTGAACCTCGGACAATCCTGTATTAAGCCGCCTGAACGGATTATACCGCTCAGGTCACTCACACTATTATTTGATAAATGAACAAAAAGAGGCGCTTTCGCGCCTCTTGCTTTTTCTCTGACACTAGTTGTCTATCTGAGGGGACTAATGATAAAAGCAGCACTTCCTTCACCAATGATGAAGCTTCCTGTTTTGAATACGCCGTAGGCAGTGAAGGAGTAGCTGTAAGCGCCCGGGAACAGATTAAAACGGTTAAGCCCGGGAAGGATCACTAGCGAGTAGCCTGTTATGCCCTGGAGCGTTAGGCGCACCGGGAAGGAATAGTGGCTGCCGATACGCAGGTTGGTCGGACTATGGCTATCCAGGGTGGTCAGGGCGAGCTTGTAATCGACAACTTCGCATCCATAAAGGGTTATACGGCTAGTGCCATTCTTTTCGACTTGCACCTGGCCGCCATATGTGCCGCCACAGGCGGTGTAAGAGTAGGAATAGAACCCGGCCTGAATAGATATGAATTTGTTGCTTCCCAGCTCAACGGCCAGGTCATAACTGGCCGGCCCCACCAGATTGACAGTGAGCGCGGTTCCGAGATGGCTATCCACGACGAACTTGGTATAAATCGGCGTGGGTGGACACGGGTCTATGACCAGCCATTGCAGGTTATCCTTGACCTCGATTTCGCCACTGAACTTCTGGCCGCATGCTCCGTAGTTGTATTTGTAGGTGCCTTCTTCCACGGCCTTGATGATCTTGCCGGGAAAGGTGTCAAAGCTATAGTTTTTAGGGCCCGTCAAGATTACCTTAACGTCTTCTTCAGTGTTGTTGTGCACATTCAGGTTCCACATAGTGGCAGCCAGCACGGGCTGCACCACCGTTAGGGTGACTGCTAGTATCACCAGGGAAAATAGCCAGATCTTTTTCATGTTCGTTTTTGCTCCGATCACTAGTTTGAAGCCTTTAGATATGCCGCATGATACATTCCACAGCCCGGCTGCGCCAGGCATAATCCTGAAATCATAGCCCCTGCAAATGTGAATGTCAACCAAGAACCTAGGCCCGGCCCAACCGTATAATTGGCAGTGGTGAAGCGCGATCCCACCCAGCGGTTTTCGGACCGGGCAGAGATTTACGCCAGGTATCGCCCAGGCTACCCCGGCGGGCTAAGGTACTCCTAAATTCGGAAACCGCCACCAGGTGGAGATCTACCTGTGCCGCGAATTAGATTTGTCCCCTCTTCCAGGACCTTCTGAACGCCCTGCTCCGCCAGGAAACCGAGCTGTACCCCAGTTCTCCCATCGCTGACCTGGGCAGGTGGCCCTCATCTGGAGCAAGCGTGACCTGGCGGTCAGCGCTTTCTTGCGAGGGTACGAAGCCCTGCTGGAACGGTTTGGCACCGACTATTCGCAGGTTGACCATCAGCGCACAGTAGCAGTTGAAAGCATCGCCGAGTTCTTCGCTCCCTCGCAAGCGAAGAAAGCCATGCTGCCCAACCGGCAGGTTCTCGATATAAGGGGCTGCGCGGCCGGCTGCTTTCCAGCTCCTACGTGCCTTCCGCTGGAGACGCCAATTTCACACCCATGCTGGCCGCCCTCGACGAGCTGTTTGAGCGCTACCAGCAAGGCGGCCTTGTTACCTTCCCTTACAAGACCATAGACTATTTTGGCCGGCTGGCCGTTTGAATCGTTTGGGCATTGTCACTTCTGTCAGCTTCTTCTTCCTTTGAAATTCCCGATGCTTCGCTAGAAGCGGTGACCGCCAGCATGTATATAATGATTGGGCATTGCTTCGCCTCATGGAACAACGCAAACTAAACACCCGTCTTTTTTCATTCCGCAACCCCACTCTGTGGGCGCTGCTTCCCCTGCTGCTTTACGTGCTTCTGTACCAATTTCCCTGCGTCGACCCGGAAACGGGCGATCCGATTACCCGATTTTGCCTGGATCCGCAAATAGTTGTCCCGATGCATCACTTCAACATCGTGTCGGCAACGTCCCTGGCAGCCTTGCTAGTTGCCATCGTAGTAGGCATTGTGGGCCTGCGGCAGCGCAACCAACAAGTGATTTACGTTTCCCTGGCGTTCATCTCGCTGGCAGCTTTCTTCAGCGTCCATGGCTTGTCCACACCGGGGTTCCTGATCCCCTTCAACCCCGATCACGTGGCAATAGTTGGTGTAGCCGCTCAGTTGAGCGTGCTCACCATGAGTTTTTGGCTGCTGATCTCCTCTTTACCGGTCGATGCCCCCTTTAGTGCCGGGTTTGCTCGCTACACACGCTATTTGTTGCCCCTTTACACGCCTACAAGTATCTTCCTGGGCCTATTAGCTTTGGCCAACCCGGAAGTGGCACGCTTCATACCCATCACGAATGAACCCCTCAAATTCTTTGTAGCCGCTGCCACGATCATCATGGCTGGCATCGCTGGCTATCGTTATTGGCAGTCATATCGCTATTCAAGGTTCCCATTCCAGCTGGGGATTGCTTACACCAGCGGATGGCTCGCCGTCACCCAAATTATCGTTACCACCGGCAACCTATGGAATCTCAGCTGGTGGCTCTACCACATCCTGTTACTCCTTTCCGTTATCGTCGCTGTGGCAGCGCTGGTCATCCAATACCGGCGCGGTGAGTCCATCGTGCGCTCCATCCTTGGATTGTTCTCCACCGACCCGAACGAGCGGCTGGCCGCAGGTATCTCGCCCAGCGTGCGCGGCCTGATCCAGGCCACCGAAGCCCGCGATCCTTACACAGCCGGCCACTCATACCGCGTAGCCCAAGGCGCCTTTGAGCTGGGCAGCGCCCTCAAGCTGCCGCCTGAGGACTTGCGCGTGCTGGTGCAGGGCGGCATAGTCCACGACGTCGGTAAAATGCAGGTCCCCGACGAGGTCCTTAACAAGCCGGGGCCCCTTAACCAGGAAGAGCGCGAGGCCGTCGAAAGCCATGTCATGGCCGGCTACGAGCTATGCTCCCAGCTGGGCTTTATGCCTCCGGAGCTCGGCATTATCCGATCCCATCACGAGCGCATGGACGGCAGGGGATATCCGGACGGCTTGGCCGATGACAAGATCCCCCGGCTGGCGCGGGTGCTGAGCGTCATCGACGTCTGGGATGCGCTTACGTCGGCGCGGGCCTATCGGCCAGCCTGGCCGCAAGCCGAGGCGCTGAACTATCTGAAGGAAAACCGCGGCACCCAGTTCGACCCGATACTTGTGGATGCCTGGCTTGGGTTGCTCGCTAAACAAAACGGGCTGCCGCGGCCAGCAGGACGAAAAGCCAGCCCTCCTAATTTAGAATCTAGATAAACTCAATACGACAGGATTACACTGGCTTTATGGCCTCTTCCGCCCCTCCTCGCCACCGTTTCTGGCGCTGGTTCTACGACCGCAGCGCCTTTGCTTATGACGCCATCCTGCTTCTGGCGGACCGGCTGCGGCTGGGTAGCGAAGGGCCCATCCGTAGCCAGATCCTGGCTGGCGCGTCACTGCCAGCCCGGTCCCGTGTGCTGGACCTGGGCTGCGGCACCGCAGCCAGCCGTCCTTATCTGCCAGGCGACATCCTTTACATCGGAATGGATATCTCCCGCGGCATGCTGCGCCGGGCTAAGATAAATTGCGCGGCCCGCGGGCAAGCTGCCCACTTCGTCCAGGCAGATGCACGGGCGCTGCCTTTCGTTGTTTACAGCATGGACCTGATCCTGGTAATGGGGGTGCTGCAACATGTGGACGATCCAGGTTTGGCCATCAGAGAAACGCGGCGCGTGGCAAGCCCGCAGGCGCGCTTGCTGCTGATCGACGAACGCCGCG
>Ga0209341_10003452_pt1 | contig 14755 bp, 14 predicted proteins | sample RifCSP13_2_FD_184020 | JGI IMG/M metagenome (GOLD analysis project Ga0209341, IMG submission 184020) | Soil microbial communities from Rifle, Colorado - Rifle CSP2_sed 13_2 (SPAdes) (version 2) | ecosystem: Environmental > Terrestrial > Deep subsurface > Rock core/Sediment | place: Rifle...
AGGCGAAGCCGCCGTCGCCGTGCCAGGGTGTGCCGTAGGCGCGCACCGCGCGGCGGCCGGGCCGCAGGACCACGCGGTCGTCGGAGAGCAGCCGCGCGCCGCGGGCATGCCGCTTCCAGAGGCGCGCGGTCGTCGATTTTCCGGCACCCGAGCGGCCGCAGAAGAGCAGCGTGCGTCCCTGCCAGACGACACCACAGCCGTGCACCTCGATAGCACCCTCCCGCGCCAGCCGGTGCTGGAACAGGAGCTCGTCGAGCGGGTAGTCGAGCGCGAAATGCGGGCCTTGCTCTGCCTTGTCGAAGTGGAGCGTCCCGCGGGAGAGCCGCGCGTCGATCACGACGGCCTTGTAGTGCGGCGGGCGGCGCTTCGGGACGCGGAAGCGGTAGACGAGGCGGCCGCGGCTGCGCTCGACACGCCACACGCCGCCCGAGTCGAAGAGCGGCTCGCCGGGCGTCAGAGGCGGCACCGGCCCCTCGCGGTAGCGCAGGCGGATGTCGCCGCCGCGCGCGACGAGGAACGGCCGCAAGGCAGCTGGCGGGTCGAGCGCCGGAGTCGGCCGTTCGGCTTCGACCGCCAGCACCAGGCCGCCGACGCGGAGCCGCAGCGTCCGGCGGGGCACCGTGCTCAGGCTCGCGGCCGGCGCTCGAGGCGGATCAGCTGCTCGCCGGGCTCCGGGGCGGCGTGGCCGCACGAGCCGCAGCCGCCCGCGAGCGCGGCCTTGGCCTCCGCGTCGGGGCGAGCGGCAAGCGTGCCCTTGCCGAAGCAGCAGGTTGCGTCGCGGCGATGGCCCGATCCCTCGCCCATCACGGCCCAGGCGCGCAGGTGGGCGAGCTCGCAGAAGGCGGGAACGACGCCCTCGATGTCGCCCGTCTCCATCTCGGCGGCGCCGGGACAGCTGCCGCAGAGCGCCATCAGGCTGCACTTGCGGCAGACCTCGTTCTTCTGCCACGTGCGCGCGCGCAGCTTCGGGAACAGATCGTTCCAGCCGTCGCTGAAACGGCCCTGCTTGAGGTCGTGGAAGCTCTTGCGCGAGAGCTGGCACATCTGCAGCCGCCCGTAGGGATCGACCGTGAACGAGCTCTGGCCGGCGCCGCAGGTATAGACGTGCTCGGCGCCGTAGTCCCCGTCGGGCTTCGTGAACTTCTCGCAGAACTCGCGGAACCCCTGCATGCGCTCGGGGTTGCCCAGGTCGAGCTCGAGCGCCCGCTCGGGGTCGAGCTGCAGCTCGGAGTTGCGGTTGGCGCCGCAGTCGACGCGCGGGTTGAGCGAGCTGTCGAAGCGGAACACCAACCCCAGGCTCTTCGCGTACGCCTCCATCGCCTCGATCTCGTGGTGGTTCCAGGCGAGCGCCATCGTCTTGAGCGTCAGCGGGATGCCACGCTCGACGAGCTTCCGGATGCCCGCCAGGCACTTCTCGTAGGAGCCCGGCACGCGCGTCACGCGGTCGTAGGTCTGCTTCGTCATCCCGTACAGGCTGATCTCGATCTTGTCGGGCCGGGCCTCGGCGAAGAGACCGGCGATCCGGTCGGTGATCATCGTGCCGTTCGTGAAGATCGTGACCAGCAGCCCGCGAGAGCGGGCGTAGAGGTAGAGCTCCGGGAAGTCCGGGCGCACGAGCACCTCGCCGCCCGTGAACAGCACGAACAGCGTGCCCTCCGCGACGATCTCGTCCACCAGCTGCTTGAGCCGCTCGAGGCTCAGCTCGCGCTCACGCTCCTCGAGCGAGCCGGCGGGCTGGTTCACGTAGCAGTGGACGCAGTTCAGGTTGCAGCGATACGTCGTCTCGATCGTGGCCTCGATCGGGATGCGACGGCGGTCCAAGCCCGCCCGCTCCCGGAACTCCAGGAACGAGACCTCGCCGACGCGGCTTCCGACCGGGGAGGCCAAGACCCTCAGCTGCCGATCGTGCGGCAGGCCGTGCGCTGGCAGCCGAGCGTGGGGCCGACGTTGCCGTTCCTGACCTTGCAGCCGGTCACGGCCATTTCGCCAGAGACCAGGCGCACGCGAAGCACTTTCGGTCGCTCGTAAGCCTCGCGCATCGGTCGCTTCTTCATGCTTGATCCCCCCAGCCCCAGCCTGGAGGCGAGTCTAGCATGCTCGCAGCGGGCCTCCTGGCGAGAATCCAGACGCTGGCCTCGAGGCACGCATTCCGTGCGTGTGATGCCCGTCACGTCAGTGACACGAGACACAGGAGCCACCTCCCCCGTGCCCCTAAGGTGGCTTCTGCGAAAGTGCGGGAGGTTGCGATGAAGCGCAGAATGCTCGTGTCGTGGGCGGCTACCGCGGTCGTGGCCGTGGTCACCGCCGGCTGTGGGAGCGAGAGCCCTACCGGGCCCGCCGCCGCCGGTGGAGTCGTCGTCCAGGGTGTGGTGCTCGGCAAAGGCGCGTCCGTCAGCGCTGCCGATACACAGGCCCCCGCGTCCAGCGCCAAGAAGGTCACGGTAAAGGTGGAGGGCACCTCCCTCACCGTCGACGTGAGCGCCAGCGGCACCTTCCAGTTCACGGGCATCCCCCGCGGGACGTTCACGCTCGTCTTCCTGGCCGACGGCGTCGAGATCGGCCGCGTTGTGGTGAGCGCCGCGGAGGGCTCCGAGGTCAAGATCGTGGTCCAGGTCACGGACTCGACACTGGTGCTCGTCGAAATCAAGGTGGAGAACCCTGGCGATTCCGAGGACGACGACGATACCGCCGGCTCGAGCTGTGTGGTGAACGGCGGCAAGGCGGGCGAGCGCATCGAGCTCGAAGGCAACGTGGCCTCGGGTTCGTCCGCCCAGTTCTACCTCACCGCAACCGGGCGCACCAGCAGTGACGTGCTCGTGAACGCGGGCTCCGCGAGCTTCAAGTGCATCGGCTCCGCGAAGACCACAAGCGACTCTCAGTGCAGGGACTCGGTCAGGGGCGGGGCGAGGGTCCACGTGCGCGGCGCGCTCATGTCTTGCGCCCCAGCCGTGGTGACCGCAAGCGAGGTGAAGGTCCAGAAGTGATGCGCGGCGGACGGGTTCTCGCGCCGGCCGCGATCCTGGGGGTCGCGGCCAGCCTCGCCGATGCCGCGCCCCGCACTGCGGCGCCGGCCAGGTCCAACGCCCCGGGACTGTTCGCGGGGTACTCCCACACGGAGGCTGGGGACGCGAGCCTGCACGGTCTCGGCCTCTCCGGGTCCTACCCACTGGGAGCGGCGCTCAGCCTCGTCGTCGACATCTCGGGTCACGACGGCTCGTTCGCCGGCGCGGACCTCGGCCAGCTCGGCCTGATGGCCGGCGCACGCTGGAGCCCTTCGTCCGGACGCCTGCGGCCGTTCGCCGAGGGCTTGCTCGGCGGCGTGCGCACGTCCGTGAGCGTCGACCTGGGCGGTGCGAGCATCAGCGACGCCGACACGGACTGGGGCCTGGCCCTCGGTGGCGGGCTGGACTACGGGCTGAACAGGCGCTGGGCCCTGCGGGCCCTCGTCCACGTGCGGCTGTTGCACGGTGAGGGAGCCTGGGACACCGACCCGCGCCTCGCCGTGGGCGCCGTCTTCCGACTGGGCCGCTAGCAGCGCTGGCGCGCCCGGAGGGACTCGAACCCCCAGCCTCCAGGTTCGAAGCCTGGCGCTCTATCCAGTTGAGCTACGGGCGCACGTCGACATCATAGCGCGCGCGAATGGGGTGTGGTCGCGTGTGCCGGCAGGAGCCGAAGTGGCGGCAGTGGCCGGCTCGAGGATCGCTCGGCCGCGATGGTCGGGTGTGCCGACGCGCAGGCGGCTGACGTGACGGCCGTCGAGGAGTGTCCCAGGGAACGGGACACGTAGCTCATGGGGACCCCTGCTTCCAGCAGGGTCGCGGCCCAGGTGCGACGGAGCACGTGGGGGTTGACGATCGCGATTCCCGCGCGCTGTGCGGCACGCCTGAAGGCATGGTGCACGAGCCGGACGTTCAAGCAGCCGCCGCGCTCGTCGCCTTCGAACACCAGGTCGGCCGCCTGGCACTCCGCCCGCCGCCGCGCGAGGGCGGCGACGACGGGCCCGGCCAGGTCGACCGTGCGGAAGCCCAGGCGGATCGTCGGCATGTGCCGGCGCCGAAGGCTCACCGAGCGCCGGATGATCGCCGTGCGCGCCTCGAGGTCGACCTCGCACCAGCGCAGGGCGAGGGCCTCGCGCAGGCGGACGCCGGTGAGGGCGAGGAAGAGGACCAGGTCCTCGAATGGGTCGCCCGCGGACGCCTCGAGGAACTCCCGGAGCTGGGTCCTCGTGAGGACACTCGGTCTTCTCGCCGGGAGCGGGAGCGACCCGCGCGCGATCGACGCCGGGTTGGACCGGATGACGCCGTGGCTCACCAAGCCGGCCAGCGTGGACCGGATCACGCCGACGCTGTTCCTCACCGTCTTGGGGCTCACGCCCCTGGCGAGCTCCGCGTCGACGAACGCGCGGATCCTGCCGGGCGTCAGCTCGGCGAGCGTCACGTGGCCGAGCGCGGGCAGGACGTGGCTGTGCATCGAGCCGCGGTAGGACTCGAGCGTCCCGGGACGCAGCTTCTGAGCCACGCTGCGCAGGTAGGCGTGCCACGTCTCCGCCAGCGTGACCCTCGACTCGACGCCGGTCCCGGCCTCAGCGGCTTCGACGGCGATCTTCACGAGAATCGGCCTCATGCCACATTCTGTTGAGCTGCGGGCGCCCTACAGCCATCATAGCGCTCCCGGCCCCGACGGGGCCGCCCGAGCCTCGCAGGCGATCCCGATCGCCTGGACGCGTTCGTGGAGGGCGAGCGGGCCAGGCAGCGCATCCCAGGCGTCGGGATCGCGATCGTGCGCGGCGGGCAGGTGGTGAAGGCGCAGGGCTACGGCCTCGCCGAGCAGGTCTTCGCGCCGCTCGGGATGAAGACCGCGCGGGTCATCAGCGAGAAGGACATCGACGTAACGCGGGGCTGTCGGTACGGCCGCGGTAGGTCGCGGGGTCTACCCGACGATCTCGAGCCGAACCTTCCCCGTGCCCGGCCCGATCAGGCCGATCGCCTTGGCCGCGCCCCGCGAGAGGTCGATGGCGCGGCCCTTGTGCGAGGGGAAGCGGTCGTTGATCCGGACCACCACGCTCTTGCCGGTGGTCGGAAAGGTCACCCGCACGCGCGTGCCGAACGCCCAGTACGCGTGTGCCGCCGTGAGCGCGTCCTGGTCGAATCGCTCGCCGCTCGCGGTCTTCTTCCCGTCGAACCCCGGCCCGTACCAGGACGCGATGCCTTCGACCACCGTCCCGGACGCCGGCATCTCGGGCGGCGGGAACTTGTAGTCCTTGGGATTCGGGTTCCCCGAGCAGGCACCCAGCATCGCCAACAACAGGACAACAGCCAGCCGTTCACGGGGGGGTCTGGGAGGGTGCTTCGCACCCCCCCAGAACAGAAACGCAAGCCCATCGCGCCCCCGCGAGAATCCCCCTTGAAGCGTCACGCGACCGTGTGCACCCGCAGCATGTTGGTGGCCGCAGCGGCGGGGGAGTGGCCGGAGAGCATCAGGATCGTGTCGCCCTTGTCGACGAGGCCGCGGACCTTGAGCCGCTGCTCGCCGCCGGACAGCAGCTCGTCCGTGTTCTCGACGAAGTCCGACTTCACCGGAACGACGCCCCACCACAGCGCGAGCTGGCGATAGACGCTGTCCTCGTGCGTGACCGCGACCACCGGCATGCGCGGGCGGTGCAGCGCCACGAGCCGCGCGGTGATCCCGGACTCGGTGAAGGCGACGATCAGCTTGCAGCCGAGCTCCTCCGCGACCGAAGCGGCCACGCGGGTCAGGCTGCGCGTCACCGGCGTGCCCGGGGCCTCGGGACCGCTCGCCAGATCGCCGCGCCGCGCGTCGCCACGCCGCCGGATCGAGCTCGCGCCGTGCTCCTCGGTGTAGCCGGCGATGCGGGCCATCGTCTCGACCGCCTCCACCGGGAACTTCCCGACGGCACTCTCGCCCGAGAGCATCACCGCGTCGGTGCCGTCCAGGATCGCGTTCGCCACGTCGGAGGCCTCGGCGCGCGTGGGGCGCGGGTTCTCGATCATGCTCTCGAGCATCTGGGTCGCGGTGATCACCACGCGGCCGGCCCGGTTGGCGGCGGCGATGATCCGCTTCTGCGCGATCGGCACGTTCTCGGTGCCGAGCTCGACGCCCAGGTCCCCGCGCGCCACCATCACCCCGTCCGCCACGGCCAGGATCGCCTCCAGGTTGTCGAGCGCCTGCGGCTTCTCGATCTTGGCGATCACGGGCGTGCGCGCGCCGAGCGAGTCGAGCAGCTGCTTCGTCTGCTCCACGTCCTGCGCCTGGCGCACGAAGGAGAGCGCCACGAAGTCGACCATGTGCTGCACGCCGAAGGCGAGGTCGCGGCGGTCCTTCTCGGTGAGCGCCGGCGTCGAGAGTGCGACACCCGGCAGGTTCATGCCCTTGTTCGAGCGCAGCGGGCCCCCGTCCACCACCTCGCACTCGACCCGCCCGCCGGCGAGCCCGACCACGCGCAGCTCCAGGTTGCCGTCGTCGAGCAGCACGCGGTCGCCCGGCTTCACGTCGCGCGGCAGCGCCTCGTAGGTGGTGGAGATCAGCTCGGAGCTGCCCTCGACAGAGATGTCGGTGGTGATCGCGAGGCGCGCGCCGTTCACGAGAAGGACGCCGTCGCGAACCCTGCCGGTGCGGATCTTGGGCCCCGACAGGTCCTGCAGCAGGGCGATCGGCCGGTGCAGGCGCGCCGCGATCTCGCGCACGCTGCCGATCACCGCGAGGTGCTCCTCGTGCGTCCCGTGGGAGAAGTTCAGGCGAAAGACGTTGACTCCCGCGAGCACGAGCCGCTCCAGCTGCTCGCGGCTGCGGGAGGCGGGGCCGACGGTCGCCACGATCTTGGTTCGGCGCATGTGTGCGGCGAGTATAACGGGACGCGTGAGCCCCACGATTGACACCCCGTTCGGGCGAACGCTATAGTTCCGCGGCTCACCGCCTTGCGGCTACTGGCGGTACTCCGATCCCATGCCCAGCTACGCCCCGATCCTGATCCTGGGTGCCGCCGCCTTCGGCTTCGGTGTGTTCACGATCGTGGCGTCCTACCTCCTGGGTCGGCCGCGCCCGAATGCCGCGAAGGACGCGACCTACGAGTGCGGCATGCCCCCGATCGGGACGGCGCGCGAGCGATTCCCGATCAAGTTCTACCTCGTGTGCATGATCTTCATCCTTCTCGACGTCGACGCCGCCTTCCTGTATCCCTGGGCGCTCGTGTTCCGCGATCTCGGCCTCTTCGGCCTCGCCGAGATGGCCGTGTTCATGGCGCTGCTCGGGGGCGGGTTCGTCTACGCCTGGAAGTCGGGCGCTCTCGACTGGTAGGCGGCGAACCACCGATGAAGCTCACGCCGCAGAACCAGGCCCGCTTCGACCAGATCGTCGCGCGCTACCCGGTGAAGCGCTCCGCGCTGCTGCCGGTGCTGCACATGGTGCAGGAGCAGGAGGGCTGGCTGAGCCGCGAGGCGATCGAGCTCGTGGCGGGCCTGCTCGGGCTGTCACCGGCGCAGGTCCACGACACCGCGAGCTTCTACACCATGTTCCGGCTGAAGCCGGAAGGCCGGACGCTGATCGAGGTGTGCACGACGCTCTCCTGCGCGCTGGGCGGCGCCGAGGCGCTGCTCGATCACACCTGCCGCAAGCTCGGCGTGAAGCCGGGTGAGACGACACCCGACGGGAAGTTCACCGTCAAGGGCGTCGAGTGCCTGGCCGCCTGCGGCGGGGCGCCCGCGGTGCAGGTGAACGGCGCCTGGCTCGAGCACGCGACGGCGCAGGACATCGACCGTGTCGTCGCAGGCGAGCCGGTCGCCCGCAGCTTCGCGTGGCCGAAGAGCCCGGGCGAGCACCTGCTGTTCGCGAACGTCTGGAAGGAAGGCTCGACCTCGCTCGCGGTCTACGAGGCGGGCGGCGGCTACGCGAAGCTCGGCGAGTGGTTGAGGCGCGAGCCCGACGCGATCATCGAGGAGGTCAAGAAGTCGACGCTGCGCGGGCGCGGCGGGGCCGGCTTCCCGACCGGGATGAAGTGGAGCTTCCTGCCCAAGGACAGCCCGAAGCCGCGCTACATGTGCGTGAACGCCGACGAGAGCGAGCCGGGTACCTACAAGGACCGCGTGATCCTCGAGCGCGACCCGCACCGCCTGATCGAGGCGACCGTCGTCAGCTGCCACGCGATCCGCTCGAAGACGGCCTACGTCTACATCCGCGGCGAGTTCCACGAGGGCGCGCGCACGCTCGAAGCTGCCCTCGCCGAGGCGCGCGCGAAGGGCTACGTCGGGAAGAACATCCTCGGCACGGGCATAGACGTCGAGATCCACGTCCACCGCGGGGCGGGCTCCTACGAGTGCGGCGAGGAGACGGCGCTCATCGAGTCGCTCGAGGGCAAGCGCGGCCAGCCGCGCATCAAGCCGCCGTTCCCGGCGGTGGTGGGCCTCTACGGCTGCCCGACGATCGTCAACAATGTCGAGACGCTCGTGAACGTCCCGCTGATCCTGACGCGCGGGGTCGAGTGGTTCGCGGCCTACGGCAGCGAGAAGAACGGCGGGCCGAAGCTCTACTCGATCAGCGGCCACGTCGCCCGCCCCGGCAGCTACGAGGCGCCGATGGGGAAGATCACGCTTCGGGAGCTGATCTACGGCGAGGGCTACGCACGGGGCATCGGCGGCGGCCGCAAGCTCAAGGCGGTGGTGCCGGGCGGCTCCTCGACGCCGGTGCTCCGCGCCGACGAGATCGACATACCGATGGACTTCGACGGCGTCGCCAAGGCCGGCTCGATGCTCGGCTCGGCCGGCACGATCGTGATGGACGAGTCCACCTGCATGGTGTGGATGGCGAAGAACCTGAGCTACTTCTACAAGCACGAGTCGTGCGGCAAGTGCTCGCCGTGCCGCGAGGGCACCGGCTGGATGCTGCGGCTGCTCACACGGATCGAGGCGGGCCAGGGCCAGCCGAGCGACATCGACATGCTGTTCAAGGTGGCCGACTCGATCGGCGGCAAGACCGTGTGCCCGTTCGGCGACGCGGCGATAGCACCCCCGCAGTCGTCGCTCGCCAAGTTCCGCGCCGAGTTCGAGTACCACGTGCGCGAGAAGCGCTGCTGGAAGACGCTGGCGCCCACGTTCGAGCAGGCGCTCGCCCGATCGGGAGCGGCGGTGACGGCGTGACGGCGAGCCCGCTGGTGCAGGAGCTCGTGATCGCGGCCGTCAAGGTTGCGGTCATCATGGGCGCGCTGCTGGGCGTCTTCTCGCTGATGACCTGGATCGAAAGGCGGGTGCTGGCGTTCATGCAGTTTCGCCTCGGCCCGAACCGCACCGGTCCGTTCGGCATCCTCCAGCCCATCGCCGACGGCATCAAGCTCTTCTTCAAGGAAGAGGTGATGCCGGCCGCGGCCAACAAGTGGGCGTTCCTCGCCGCCCCGGTGGTGGCGGTCGGCACCTCGTTCCTGGCGGTGGCGGTGCTGCCCTACGGGCCGCCTTTCACGCTGCCGCGGCTCGCGTTCCTGCCGACCTGGCTCTGGCCGGAGTGGCTCTGGGGTCGCAGCGTGCAGCTCCAGATCGCCACGATCGACGTGGGCCTGCTGTTCATCTTCGCGATCGCGGCGCTCGGAGTCTACGGCGTCGTGCTCGCGGGCTGGGCCGCCAACAACAAGTACAGCCTGATCGGGGGCCTGCGCTCCTCGGCGCAGATGTTCTCCTACGAGCTTTCGCTCGGCCTGAGCTTCGTGGGCGTGATCATGCTGGCGGGCTCGTTCCAGATCAACGACATCGTGAGCTCCCAGGCCGGCCGGGCCGCGGGCTGGTTTCTGGGCTGGAACGCCTTCGTCCAGTTCCCGGCCTTCCTCGTCTACTTCGCCGCCGCCACCGCCGAGGTGGCGCGCACGCCTTTCGACCTGCCCGAGGGCGAGACCGAGCTCGTGGCCGGCTTCCACACCGAGTACTCTTCGATGCGCTTCGCGCTCATCCAGATGGCGGAGTACATCAACATGATCACCGTCGCGGTGCTCGCCACCAACCTGTTCCTGGGCGGCTGGCACTCCGGGGTCCCGGGCGTTCCGTCCGAGGGCCTGCTCGGCTTCGTGTTCTGGGGCGGCAAGGTCGCGCTGCTGCTGTTCGTCTTCATCTGGCTGCGGGGCACCCTGCCGCGCTTCCGCTATGACCAGCTCATGCACTTCGGCTGGAAGGTGCTGATCCCGGTCGCGGCAGCGTGGATCCTGGTGATCGCCAGCTTCGTGACGTTCTGGGCACGCTAGCGACATGGACCAGGTCCTCTTCTACGCCGCGGCCGCGCTCGCCTTGGTGTCCGCCCTCGTCGTGATCGGCCAGAAGAACCCGATCTACTCGGCGTTCGGCCTGATCGTGACGCTGTGCTCGCTCAGCGTGATCTTCGGCCTGCTCGGCTCGCCGTTCATCGCCGCGCTGCAGGTGATCGTCTACGCCGGCGCGATCATGGTGCTGTTCCTGTTCGTGCTGATGCTGCTCAACGTGAGGAGCGAGCAGGACGCTCCCGGTCGCGGCGGCAGGACGCTCGGAGCGATCGCGGTGGCGCTCGTCGCGCTGCTCGTGGCGCAGGCGGGCGCCGTGCTGGTCCGCGCCGAGCCGGGCCCGGCGCCGGCCTTCGACGCTTCTACCCAGCGCATGGCCGAGATCCTGTTCTCGCCGCAGTTCCTGTACGTGTTCGAGGCCACCTCGATCCTGATCCTGGCGGCGCTGGTCGGGGCGATCGCCCTCGCCAAGAAGGACTTCTGAGATGGACCACCCGTCCTTCGTGCACCACGCCGTGCTGCTGAGCCTGGCGCTGTTCGGGCTCGGAACGCTCGGGGTTTTCCTGCGGCGCAACGTGATCACGGTGCTGATGAGCATCGAGCTGATGCTGAACGGCGCCAACCTCGCGTTCGTGGCCTTCTCGCGCGCGGCCGGGACGCTCGACGGGCAGGTGCTGGTGTTCTTCGTGATGGTGGTGGCGGCGGCCGAGGCGGCGGTCGGGCTCGCGATCGTGATCGCGCTCCACCGTCACAAGGACACGCTCGACATCGACGCCTTCAACGTGATGAAGGGATAGCACCCCGTGTTCGAGGATCCCGTCCTGAACGTGCTTCCGTTCGCGGTGCTGCTGCTGCCGCTCGGCGGCTTCATCGTGCTCGCCCTCTTCGGCGACTGGATCAAGAAGGACGAGGAGGAGCAGGGCGCATGCTGGCTCGCCTGCGCCACGGTCGTCTCCGCCTTCGCGCTCGCCGTCTTCACCACCGTTCGGCTCTACGGCCTCGCCTCGGGAGCCGAGGGGCTGCGCTTCTCGCAGCCCTACCTCGGCTTCGAGTGGATCGCGGTGGGCTCCTTCCGCGTCCCGATCAACCTGCTGATCGACCCGCTCTCGTCGGTGATGATGCTGGTCGTCAGCGGCATCAGCGCCGTGATCCACGTCTATTCGGTCGGCTACATGGCTCACGACGAGGACAAGGTCCGCTTCTTCTCCTACATGAACCTGTTCGTCTTCTTCATGCTGCTGCTGGTGATGGGCGGCAGCCTGCCGCTGCTGTTCGTCGGCTGGGAGGGGGTGGGGCTCTGCTCCTACCTGCTGATCGGGTTCTGGTACCGGAAGGACAGCGCGTCCGCGGCGGGCCTCAAGGCGTTCGTCGTCAACCGCATCGGGGACGCGGGCCTGATCCTCGGGATGATCTTCATCTTCCACGCCTTCGGCAGCCTCGATCTCGTGGACATCGCCGACAACGCGGGAGCGCTCGCCCCCGAGGCGCTCTGGCAGTGGGGCCCGGTCACGATCGCCTGCCTGCTGCTGTTCCTGGGCGCCATCGGCAAGAGCGCGCAGATCCCGCTGCACGTCTGGCTCCCCGACGCGATGGAGGGCCCGACGCCGGTGTCCGCTCTCATCCACGCGGCGACGATGGTCACGGCCGGCGTCTACCTGGTGGCGCGGCTCGGGCCGCTGTTCCATCAGTCCGAGACCGCGATGCTGGTCGTGGCCGTGACCGGCGCCGTGACGGCGCTCATGGCCGGCACGATCGCGATCGTCCAGACCGACATCAAGCGCGTGCTGGCCTACTCGACGGTGAGCCAGCTCGGCTTCATGTTCCTGGCCGCCGGCATGGGCGCTTTCGGCGTCGCCGTGTTCCACCTCTACACCCACGCCTTCTTCAAGGCGCTCCTGTTCCTCGGCTCGGGCTCGGTGATCCACGCGATGTCGGGCGAGCAGGACATGCGCCGCATGGGCGGGCTGCGCAAGAAGGTCCCCTGGACCTACGTCACCTTCCTGATCGGCACGCTCGCGATCGCCGGGATCCCGCCGCTCGCGGGCTTCTTCAGCAAGGACGAGATCCTGCTCTCGGCGCTTCACAACCCGACCCTGTTCGGGATCGCGCTCTTCACCGCGCTGCTGACGGCCGCGTACATGGCGCGGCTGCTGTTCCTGACCTTCTTCGGCGAGTTCCGCGGCGGGCACGACGCCGAGCACCACCTGCACGAGTCGCCCTGGTCGATGCTCGTGCCCTTGGTGCTGCTGGCGCTGGGCTCGATCGGGGCGGGCTTCCTGAAGGTCCCGCACGTGGTGCAGTCGGTGTTCCGCCTGCCCGAGCCGCACCTGCCGCACGTGGCGTGGCTGCCGGCGGTGGCGACGCTCACGGGTGTCGTCGGGATCCTGATCGCCTGGTACTTGTACCTGGCGATGCCCGAGCTGCGGGGCTCGCTCGCGCAGCCGCTTCGCCCGGCGCTCCGAGTCTTCGCCGCGAAGTACTTCTTCGACCACGTCTACGACGGCTTCGTCCGCCACGTCGTCATAGGCGGCAGCGACCGCCTGCTCTGGAAGCGCGTGGACGAGGGCGTGATCGACGGTGCCGTGAACGGCGCGGGCAGCCTGACGCGTGCGTTCGCCGAGACGCTGCGACCGGTCCAGACAGGGTTCGTGCGCCACTACGTGCTGCTGGTGCTGGCCGGCGCCGTCGCGGTCGTCTACTACCTGCTCGCCTCCGCGGAGCGCCTCGCGCCATGACCCCTCCGCTCGCGCAGATACTCTCGCCGCTGATCCTGCTGCCGGTCGCGGGCGCCGTCGTGATCGCGCTCACCCGGCGCGAGGCGGTGCTGCTGCACAAGGTCCTGGGGCTTCTCGTCTCGCTCGCGACGTTCGTGCTCTCGCTGCGGCTCGTGAGCCGCTTCAGCGACATCGCTGGGATCCAGTTCGAGGAGCGCTACGCCTGGATCCCCGCCTGGGGCATCAGCTACCACGTCGGGATCGACGGGCTCTCGCTCTGGCTCGTGATTCTCACCACGTTCTTGACGCCGCTGTGCCTGCTGGGGTCCTGGAGCTCGATCGACAAGCGCGTGCGCGAGTTCGTCGTGTTCATGCTGCTGCTCGAGGCGGGCATGATCGGCGTCTTCGTGGCGCTCGATCTCTTCCTGTTCTACGTGTTCTGGGAGGCGATGCTCGTCCCGATGTACTTCCTGATCGGGATCTGGGGCCACGAGCGCCGCATCTACGCGGCGGTGAAGTTCTTCCTGTACACCTTCGCCGGCAGCGTGCTGATGCTGGTGGCGTTCCTGGTGCTCTACAAGGCCTCCGGGATCCGCAGCTTCGACATCCCGGCACTGGTTGCGGCCCCGGTCGACCCGGCGCTCCAGACGTGGCTGTTCCTCGCCTGCGCGATCGCCTTCGCGATCAAGGTCCCGATGTGGCCGTTCCACACCTGGCTGCCCGACGCCCACGTCGAGGCGCCCACCGCCGGCTCGGTGATCCTGGCCGGCGTGCTGCTGAAGATGGGCGGCTACGGCTTCCTGCGGCTCGCGATCCCGCTCTTCCCGGACGCGGCCGTGAAGCTCGCGCCGCTCGTGGGCGTGCTCGCGGTGATCGGGATCGTCTACGGGGCGCTCGTGTCGCTGGTGCAGCCCGACCTCAAGAAGCTGGTCGCCTACTCCTCGGTGTCGCACCTCGGCTTCGTCATGCTCGGGATCGCGGCGCTCACGACCACCGGCGTCACCGGCGCCGTCTACCAGATGCTCAACCACGGCATCTCGACGGGCGCTTTGTTCTTCCTGGTCGGCATGCTCTACGACCGGCGCCACACCCGCCAGATCTCGGAGTTCGGCGGGCTGCGCAGCGCGATGCCCTGGTTCTTCGCGGTGTTCCTGCTGATCAGCCTGTCCTCGATCGCCGTGCCCGGCACCAACGGCTTCGTGGGCGAGTTCCTGATCCTGATCGGCGCCTGGAGCTTCAGCCCCGCGCTCGTGGTCGTGGCCTCGCTCGGCGTGATCCTGGCGGCGGCCTACGTCCTGTGGATGGTGAAGCGCGTCTTCTACGGCGAGCTCAGCAACCCGAAGAACCAGGGCCTTCCCGATCTGTCCGCGCGCGAGGCCACGGTGCTGCTGCCGCTCGTCGTGCTGGCGATCGTGATGGGGATCGCGAGCCCGATCTTCACCCGGCGCATCGAGCCCGCGGCCGACGCGCTGGTGCGCCAGGTGCGCGACGCGACGCGGCCGGCGCCCGCCGCCGTGGCGCCGCCCGCGAAGCCCGTTCCCGGGCCGGGAGACGGGCGATGAACGCGATTCTCGACCTCCGGCCCATCGTCCCCGCCGCGATCGTCGCCGTGACCGGCGTCGTGGTGCTGCTGGCCCAGGCGTTCACGCCGAAGGGCAGGAGCGCGCCCTCGTCGCTTCTGTCGCTCGTGGGGCTCGGCGGCGCCCTGGTCTCGGTGTGGCTGCTCGGCAGCGGGCGCGCCGTGGGCGCGGTGCTGGCGGGCGCCCTGGCGGCGGACGGCCTCGCGATCTTTCTG
>Ga0209341_10003453_pt1 | contig 14749 bp, 12 predicted proteins | sample RifCSP13_2_FD_184020 | JGI IMG/M metagenome (GOLD analysis project Ga0209341, IMG submission 184020) | Soil microbial communities from Rifle, Colorado - Rifle CSP2_sed 13_2 (SPAdes) (version 2) | ecosystem: Environmental > Terrestrial > Deep subsurface > Rock core/Sediment | place: Rifle...
CCGGCAGCCTCAGGCGGCCTGTGCTCGTCCAGCGCCACACGCGGCGAGCCACGTCACCCCAGTCAATTACCTTGCGGTGTTGTAGTTTCCGCTGATAGGCCTGCAGCGCATCGAATACGCGCTGTCGCATCGCCTCGTTGAGGGCGAAACCGCGCCCCGACCGATCGGCGTTGAGATAGTCGTCGCGGCCGAACAATAGGCGATCCTTGTACCAGTCGATCTCGTCGCGCAGCATACGCGCCGAGATCGACGTGTCGGCCAGTTGCGCTCCCCACACCTGCTCGACCAACGTTTCACGCTCGCCGATCGAGATGGCCTTCGTTTGCCGCTCCGATGGAGGCCACTGCTCCCACGCCCAACTCTGAAACGTCTTCCATTCGATGCCCGCGCTGTTTCCGCCGAGCCGGCGGTAGCGCGATTGCAGATCGTGAATCAGCGCCTTGTTGTGCGTTAATACCAGAATGCGCTTGGCCGGAAACAATCGTTTCAACAAGTGCGCGCGATACACAACGATCAGCGACTTGCCGCTGCCGGCCACGCCATTGACCAGCCTCAGCCCGAAGTCACCTGCTGCTTCCCACGCCTCGCCGGACAGGTCAAGGTCGGTTTTCAATACCCACTCTTGCGAATAATCCAGCAGATGCCCGGTCAATCGCGCGTCGGTGCTTCGCTCGATCGGCTGGCGGACAGTGAAGGATGACGGAATCACGACTTCGGGTGTGAACGCCCGCCGCAGCGCGCGCTCGGCATCCGGCGACAGGGTCGGCCCCAGCTGCCGCTCCAGCCATTCCTCAAAGTGATCCGGGTGCAAGACATCTTTACCGACCCATACTACGTCGGCGTGCAGCACTCGATCCAGATCGACCTGTGCCACATTGGGGAAGACGATCACCGTCGGAATGCGCCGCAGCACTTCCGCCTCACCGCGCGCCTTCTCGGCAAGGACGCCTATGAAGCGGCGCAGCGCATCAGCTTCGGCTGCGCCGGCGGGCGCTGTGGACTGGAACAGATTGCTCTGCAGGGCGGAACGCACGTCGCTGGGCGCGGCCGTGGAGACTTTCAGCAACAGGGCGCGTTGATCGTGGCTCAATACCCAGAAGTCCGGCCCCGGATCGTCGTGAATCGCCAGTCGATGCCATGCTCGATACTGCTCGTCCGGTAAGCGCTTCAGCAGCCGATGCAGTTTCAGGGCTTCCGCCGTACAGGTCCCCGGCGGCAGGTCGGGCGCGATGATGGCCATCCGTCTCAACTCACGTAGTCGGGCATGTAGATCGCACACGTGTCGAGCAGGTCGCGCAGCAGGGCCACGTCTGCCTGCAGGTCGGTGTCGTGCAGCTCGGCGTCGAGGACGTGCCGGCTGCCGACGATGATGAGCTTCTTGCGCGGGCGCGTCACTGACACGTTCAGGCGCTCCGGCTGGAAGAAGAACTCGGCAATGCTGGCTGCAAAGGCCGGGCTGGATGTGGCGAGCGAGACGATGATCACGTCGCGCTCCTGTCCCTGCATCCGATCGACGGTGTCTACCACGATGGCGCGGCGGATATCCCGATCCGGAACAGCCGATAAGAGCAATTTGCGAATCTCGCGGCTCTGGGCGCGATACGGTGTGATGACGCCGATCTCATGTGCAGGCACGCCGGACTCGATCAGCGTCACCACTAGATCGGTAGTCAGGCTGGCTTCGATCTGGCTGCGCGTGGTTGTGTTGCGATGCCTCAGATCGACGAAGACTTTGGATCGTTCGGGGTTTAGCACGTCATCCAGCCGCTCAGGCGCCTTCGCGTAAGACAGGCGACGCGAAGCCGCACTTTCGGCAGGAATCAGCGCGCCATTATAGAATGTGCGACTTGGCCACTCGGCCAGTTCGGCGCTCAGCCGGTAGGTCACATTCAGCATCACACTGCGCTCGCGTCCAGCCAGCCAGCCGAAGACCGACTCACTCAGGATCGCGTCGGCGTGCCGCGTCGTCCGCACCGGCGGCAGTTGTTTCTGATCACCGATGAAGACGTATTTCTTTCCGGCCAACATGCCCATCACAGCCAGCGGTAGCGTGACCTGGCTGGCCTCGTCGAAGAGGGCTGTCTCGAACTCGACGCCGGACAACGGGCTGCCGCGCGCCGCGAACGGCGTCGCGCCGACGATATAGCCGCTCTTCGTGTCGGCCAGTGGCGAGGCGTCGAAGTTCTCGTAGTTGTCCACCTGCAGGCCGTCGGCGCGCGTATGCGACCCGACCTTGATGGCGGGCGTGTCTGGTGCGACCTCGGCGATCTTGTTCAACGCGTTGTTGATCGCGCGGTGAGTCAGGGCTGTCACCAGCACACGCTCACCGTCATCGACCAGTGCCTGTGCGATGTGGGCCAGCACGCGCGTCTTGCCCGTGCCGGGTGGCCCTTGAATCAGGCAGGCCAGGTCGGTGGCATAGGCCTGGGCAAGCGCCTCGGACTGACTCCAGTTGAGCCCGGCTTCTTCAGCCATCGACAACGCGCGCTCAAAGCGGGCCGTGTCCATGCCGGACTCGATACGGCCCATCAGCAGGGGCAGGATGCGCTCGCGACCTATTGCCGTGTCGCCTGCCTGCTTCAGCGCGTCGAGATAGAACGCGCTTAGGTCCAGGGCATCCTCGTCCAGCACCCAGCCATCGTCGCGAAAGCTCTCGCCCCAGTTGAACCCGAGTTCGTTCGGCGACACGATCAGGCGCGTGTCGTCATCCATTTCGAGTGTGACTTGCAGGCTGGGCTGGAAGTAGGGCACGCCCTGGTTCAGGCGCAGGATATCGCCCTCGCGGAAACGCGACACGTTGCGATCGCACTCCAGCTCAATCAGGCCGTTCGGTTCGACCTTAACGATGCGCACGCCTTCGATAGCTCTGCCTTGCGACACGCGAACGGGAATCGGCCTGGCCCACACTTGGCTCAGCTCCTGCTGCTGCGCCATCGCCTCGTCGAGCACTAGCCGGCGCAGCCGGTCCAGAAAGGCGGCCATCTCCTGAACGGATGGTCTCGATGGCGCGCTGTTTGTCAAGGTTGCCGACATTGAAGTCTCAATCGACGATCCTGTCCAGGCCAGCGCCGGAGCTGTCGATGCACAGGGCAGTGCCTGGGCTGCCGCGAGACAGGCCAGTGACGAAGACCGCGTGCGACGAGTTCGGCTACCAGTTTCTCGCGGCCGAAGAAGCGGTCGGCGTCTTCTTCGCCGAAGGCGTCCAGCCCCAGGTAGGGACAGCGCCCGTCGAAAGGCCTGGGCTGGAACGTCGCGCTGATCTGCGCCAGCAGTGCGCTGACCTGCTCGGCGGTGTAGCCAGTGACGATCTTGTCGTGGCCGACGACATCGCCGCCGACGCTGACATGCTGGGCAGCGATGTCTATCCCGACGCTTCGGACGATGAGCGTCGAATCGGAAAATTCAGGCGGCTTATCATCGAGCGGACTGGAGGGTTCGGCCATTGTCTGCGCCAATAGAATACGAAAAGGCCGCCCGCGATGTCGGCGGACGGCCCAGGGATGTGCTATACTTGCTATGCCGCGCGCTTCGACCGCGTAGGCCACTGCCCCAGATGTGCGAGCATCGTGGGGCATTTTCTTTGCCTGCTAGTCTATGCCTGATAGAGCAGGATGTCAACCGGCCCGACGGCGCGCGCCCGCTTGACGTCTTTGGCCGTGTTGAGTTATCCTGCCTACCGTAGACATCCTCACGGGAGCTTGCGTATGTCCCTTACATCACGCGAACGCGTCTTGACCACTCTTGAGCACAGAGAACCTGACCGCGTGCCGATACTTATCGGGACGAGCAATACGACCGGTATCAAGATGCCGGCGTATCGGCGGTTGAAGCGCCTGCTCGGCATCCAGGCGGAAGACAACTACATCTACGACTGGCCCGAACTCGGCACGGCCGCGCTGGACGAATTGACGCTTCGGCGCCTGCATGGCGATGCGCGCGGCGTGCTCGATCGTTTTCCGGAGTGGGTCTACCGGCGCAACCAGGCCCGTCCTCCGCACACGACGTTCGTCGACGACTGGGGCAGCGGCCAGACGGAGATCGAGCCGGGCGTCTGGTTCCCCGGGCTTCACCCCATGGCGGACGCGACGACGGTCGAGGAGATTGAGAAGTACCCCTGGCCCGACATGAATGATCCCAGCCGCGTCGCCCACGTCAAGGAGGCCGCGCGCCGTCTCGCCGAACAAAACCAGTACGCCATCATCGGCACGCCATGGCTGCTCTTTCCTTTCGAGCGGGCGTTCGCCATGCAAGGGATGGATAGGTTTCTGCTCAACCTGGGCATGCATCGCGATTTCGCCAGGGCGCTTCTGCAGAAGATCGCCGGACTGTGCCAGACGTTGATGGGCCATTTCCTGCGCGAAGCCGGCGATGACATCGACATCGTCAAGATCGGCGACGACCTGGGCATGCAGAATACACTCCTCATCTCACCCAAGATGTATCGCGACATCCTCAAGCCGATCCACGCCGACTACATCGCGTTCATCAAGAGCCGCACGAAGGCCAGACTATTCTTCCACACCGATGGGGACGTGTTCAACCTTCTGGACGACTTCGTCGAGATTGGCGTCGATATCCTCAACCCGATCCAGACCTCCGCCGGTAAGATGGCGAATTTGGAAGAGCTGAAGAAGCGTTATGGCGACAAGCTCACGCTGTGTGGGGCGATTGATACACATCGGATACTGCCGTTTGGCACGCCCGATGAAGTCCGCCGGGAAGTGAAGCGTGTGATCGACACGCTGGGGCCGGGCGGGGGCTACATGGTCGCCTCGGTGCACACGATTATGCACGACGTGCCGCCAGAGAATATCCTGGCGATGGTGGACGCCGTCGAAGAATTCGGGAATTACCCCTCCCGAACGCGCTAGAGCATTTAGACTTCCGAAGTCTCCGAGACTTCGGAAGTCTGCCTATTGAGTTCGTTTGGGAGGCAGCCATGTCTGAACAGCTCTTGAGCGCCATGCGCCAGTCGATTGTCGATGGCGACCTCGATCAAGCCGAGGCGCTCGCACGCCAGGCGCTTGAACAAGGCATCGACCCCCTGGTCGCGATCAATCAAGGTTTCGTGCCGGGAATCAACACCGTCGGCGATCAGTTCGGCGCGGGCGAGATGTACCTGCCCGAGCTGATGATGGCCGCCGAGGCGATGAAGAAAGCCATGGCCGTGCTCCAACCCGAGATGACGCGGCGCGGTGTGAAGCGCCAGTATTTGGGCAAGGTCGTGCTGGGTACGGTCAAGGGCGACATCCACGAGATCGGCAAGAACCTCGTCGCCACGATGCTGTCTGCCAGCGGTTTTGACGTTCACGATCTGGGCGTCGACGTGCCCTCCGCCCGCTTCGCCGAAATGGCGCGCGAGGTCGACGCAGATATCGTCGGCGTGTCGGCATTGCTCACCACAACCATGACCGGCCTGAAGCACGTCATCGACGCGCTCGACGACATGAGGCTGCGGCCCAGGGTTAAAGTGATCGTCGGCGGCGCGCCGGTGACCAGGGATTGGGCCGACGAGATCGGCGCCGATGGCTACAGCGAGGACGCGATGGGCGCGGTGGCAGTGGCCAAGAAACTGGTCGGAGTCCCATCCAAGGAGTAAACGCCATATTGATGTTTACGTTTTATCCCCTTTTGGATACAATACGTCCCTGCAAGATGTTCGCGCCTCAGCCGAGGGAGGTAACAATGGAATCGTTAGCAGGAATGAAGTGCGTCGCCTGTCGCAAGGGCGAGCCGACGGTCACCGACGCCGAGATCGCCGAGTATCAACCCCAGGTGCCCGACTGGCAAATCTTCGAGCGCGAAGGCATCAAGCAGTTGGAGCGCGTCTTCAAGCTCCCGAACTTCGCCGAAGCCCTGGCGTTCACCAACCGTGTCGGCGCGCTGGCCGAAGAAGAGGGACACCACCCGGCGCTCCTCACAGAGTGGGGGCGGGTTAGAGTCACCTGGTGGACTCACAAAATCAAGGGCCTGCACCGCAACGACTTCGTCATGGCCGCGAAGACAGACCGATTGCACACAGCTAGCGCATCGTGAGGCGAGTTCCTTGAGTTCCTTCGGTTCCCTCAGTTCCCTTCTCAGGAACTCAAGGAACTGAAGGAACTTGCGCGGATCGGGGCGACAGGAGAACTCATGCGAGGCGTCGTGGCGTTGGTTGGATCGGGCGAATACCTGGACGTGATGAACGACGTCGATCGCCGCCTGCTGGCTGAGTCGGGCAGGCTGAAGCCGCGCGTGGTATGCCTGCCAACGGCAGCCGGCCTGGAGGGATCGGAAAGCGTCGAGCGCTGGTCTCGGATGGGCGAAGAGCACTTTCGGAATCTGGGCGCCCGTGTCGACGCGCTGCCCGTTATCGATCGCGTCTCAGCCGATGATCCGAAGTGGGCGGAACGCGTCGAATCTGCAGACCTGATCTACTTTTCCGGTGGGGATCCACTGTATTTGTGCCGGACGCTGATCGACACTCGCGCGTGGGCGGCGGTGGAGCTGGCCTGGGCGCGCGGCGCCGTCTTCGCCGGGTGCTCGGCGGGCGCGATGATTCTCGGTTCAGGGGTGCCCGACGTGCAATCCCCCGAGCTGACAGTATATCCCGCATTCAATCGCATCCCGAATGCCTTCATTCTGCCGCATTTCGATCGACTCGAAGATTTCCGCCCGGGCGCGACCGAGCTGATACGCAGTTGGCTGGCCGACGGGCAGTACGCGCTCGGCATCGACGAAAACACGGCCCTGGTCGGGCACATCGGGGGCGAGTGGGAGGTGATGGGCGCAGCTGGCGCGTCGCTCTTGACACGCCACGGCACGACGCGGTATATCGTCGGAAACCGGCTGACGCTGCCTTGAGGTATAGGAAAGAGCATGGAGCACACCGTCGTCCCGCTCGGAGCCAAAGCCGACTTCGGGATGGTCTCGAAGTCGGCTGCGCTTTCCTTTCTGATCAGCTTCGGCTTGGTGAAGGCAGTGGCCATCCTTTCCGTTTTACCCCAACAAGGGGAACGGCTGGTGATGGAGACGACTACGGGCAGTTCAACTTGAAGAATTCGACAAGCACCTCACCGTTCGCATTCATAGTGGTATGCGCTGTAATGTGCCATTGAACGTCCGAGCCATCCGAGCTGGTACCATGAACCGTGAAGGTGAATGTGTGGTTTTCGTTCTTCTCGTTGAAGTTGTCGCCGAACCAAACTGTAAAGTTGCCGCTCGCAGTGGGCAGCGCCGGATTGACGGGCACGAACACGAAGTCCCCAGTGAACGTCCCGGTGAGGTGGAATGCTCCGTTAGGCGTCGTGGTCATATGGACGACGCCGTTGTACGTAAGGGTCACGTTGCCTGGGGCACCCGTACATTGATCGATGTCGGGCTCCGTCTCGGTGAAGTTGTGAAACGTTTGCGTGACGGTGACTGCCCCCTCGGCGAATGCGCTGGATGCCGGAAACAGCAGCAAGCTCACGAGCGTAAGGAATGCGAGCGCACGTCTCATGTTGCACCTCCGTGTGCCAATAGGGCGCAATCCTGAGCGAATTGCGCAAACGGTTACCGGTTCAGTCATGGAAAGTCAAGTCTTTCGGCTTATAGGCGCTCCTCCTTGCATAGAAAAATTTCAGATCGGGTGTCCCGGCGATATGATGATAGGAGTTCAGTGAGCGCTTTGGTTGAGGAAGATGTATCACAGGTTCGAAGCTTTGAGGCGTTAGAAATGGTTAGACTTTCCGCTACCGTGTCTTGGCAAGGTGGGACGCTCCGAGCGGGCTGGAGCGCCTGCGACCGCTCCACCAGCCGGCTGAGGTGGTGCTTTGCATCGGCCCTGGGCACGTTATATAATCGGCGAAGCAACTGCAGTTGTGAAGGTTCTGCCACAGAGCAGACGGGCTCGCCCGCACTGCGAAGAATCGAACTATTGAATTCCACCGCAAAGGCGATGTGAAACTGTGAATTGATCGTATAATGGAATTGTCCCTCTTCGAGCCAAGGGGGAATGTCCCTCCATTTTCGCGAGTCGCGGGGGCGTCGTGCAGTGTCCAGCCTGTCGAACTGACAATCCGCAACAAGCCGCGTTCTGCATGCAGTGCGGCACACAGCTCCACCTGACCTGCGCGAATTGCGGCACGGCCCTGCCTGCGCAAGCCCGCTTCTGCTTGAGTTGTGGCCAGCCGGTCAACGTCAGCACGCCGACGGACAACGCGCGTCTGACACGCCTGACGACCGCCGCGCCTGCGCCGCTCGCCGAGAAGATGCGCGCGGCTCACCTCAGCGGCGAGCGCCGGACGGTGACGGTGCTGTTCGCCGACGTCGTCGGATCGACCGCACTCGCCGAGAAGATGGACGCCGAAGACTGGACGCTGATCATGAACCGCGCCTTCGACCGCATCTCGCCGTCGATCTACAAGTACGAGGGCACGATCGCGCGACTGATGGGCGATGCTATCCTCGCCTTCTTCGGCGCGCCGGTCGCGCACGAAGACGATCCGGCCCGCGCCGTGCGCGCCGCGCTCGGCCTGCTGACAGCCGTGACGGAATTCGCCGTGGAGACGAAGCGCGAGCACGGAATCGACTTCGCCATGCGGGTGGGGCTGAATACGGGCATGGTCGTCGTCGGCGAGGTCGGCAGCGACCTCAAGTTCGAGTACACCGCGATGGGCGACGCCGTCAACCTGGCGGCGCGCATGCAATCGGCGGCGAGGCCGATGACGGTGCTGATCTCGGAGCATACCCATCGTTTCGTCGCGCCGATCTTCGACTGTGTCGATCTGGGCCAGATCGAAGTGAAAGGCAAATCCGAGCCGGTGCGCGTGTATGAAGTGGCCGGCGCGAAAGCCGAGCCGGGACGTGTGCGCGGGCTGGCCGGCCTGGAAAGCCCCATGGTCGGCCGCGATGCGGAACTGTCGGCGTTATTGCAGTTGAGCGCGGCAGTGCACGCCGGGCTGGGGCGCGCCGCCGTCGTCATCGGCGAGCCGGGCCTCGGCAAGACCCGCCTCATTGCCGAATGGAAAGCCGCTTCGACGTCCAACCTCCAACCTCCAATCTCCAATCTCCAATCTCCAATCCCCAATCTCCAATGGGCCGAAGGCCATTGCCTGTCCTACGGTCAAGGACTCGCGTATCACCTCTTGATCGATCTTTTGCGCTCGCTCATCGGCGCTCCGGCGGCGGCCGGCGAGGTGGAGACGCGCGAGGCGCTGTTGAAACTGACGCAAGACCTGTTCGGCGACGCGCTGCTGGACGTGTACCCCTATCTCGGTCACTTGCTCTCGCTGCAACTCGAGGGCGACGCGCTAGATCGAGTGCGCCTGCTCGACCCGCAGGCGCTGCAATCGCAGTATCTGTCGGCGCTGAGGCAATTGTTCCGCGCGCTGGCTTCGCGGCGTCCCCTGGTGCTGGTCTTCGACGACATTCACTGGGCCGATCCGTCGTCGGTCGATCTGCTGATCAAACTCCTGCCGCTGGCGAGCGAGGCGCCGACGCTGTTCTGCTTCGTCACGCGGCCCGACCGCGACGCGCCCGGCTGGAAACTCATCGCCGCCGCGCGCGAGGCGATGGGCGCGAGCCTCACCGAGATCACGCTCAATCCGCTGAGCGACGCCGACAGCCGCCAGCTTGTCTCGAACCTACTCGAAATCGAATCGCTGCCCGACGGCGTGCGCTCGATCATCCTGCAAAAGGCCGAGGGCAACCCGTTCTTCGTCGAGGAAGTGATTCGCATGTTGATCGACCGTGGGGCGATCGTCAAGAGGGGCGAAGGCTGGGTGGCCGAGAAGGAAATCGAGAACGTCGACATCCCTGACAACCTGCAAGGTCTCTTGCTGGCGCGCATCGACCGCCTGCCGGAAGACGTCAAGCGCACGCTGCGCGTGGCGTCGGTGATCGGGCGGCAGTTCTCGGTGCGGGTGTTGGAAGAAGTGTTGGGTAAAGCGTGAGCACGTAATCCAGGGAGGTTACCATGTCCGTTCTGGTTACTATGCGCGTCAAAGTCCACGATTTCGAGGGAACCAAAGCGGCGGCCGCTCAATACGCCGACGCGATGAAAAAGGCAGGCTGCCATTGGTTCAAAATTTACCGCGCGGAGAAAGATCCGAATGATGTGCTGTGGCTTATGGAGTGGGAAAGCCACGACGCCTTCAACGCAGCCGGTGAAGACTCCGGCGACGATTTCAATGCGTTGGTGCAGCCGGCCGGTGAGTGGGATGACGTGGTCTGGCATCTCTCCGACGCAGTCGAACTGAAGTAACCGTCCCGTTCATGGTGATACTCGTTCAACATCTTAACGCGCTTGAATCGGCCGGCCTGGTTCGCCTGGCGCACACGTTGCCCGAGCTAGAGTATCTGTTTCAACACGCGCTGATTCAGGATGCGGCGTACAGCTCGCTCGTCAAACAGGATCGCAGGCTGCTTCACCAAACTGTCGCCGAGTCACTGGAGCGGATGTATCCGGATCGGGTGGAAGAACTCGCGGCAGTGCTGGCGCAGCATTTCGACGCGGCTGGCGACGCTGTGCGCGCGGTAAAATATCTCACGCTGGCCGGGCAGGATGCGGCTCGCCGATATGCCAACCCCGAAGCGCTGGCCCTGTTCACACGCGCGCTCGCGCTGAGCGACGACGCGCCACCCGAAACGGCGATGCACGTGCTGGAAGATCGCGGCCAGGTCTACGAGTTTCTCAGCGAGTATGATCCGGCCCTGACCGACTATGAGAAGGCGCTGGCGCTGGCTCAGCAGTCGGGCCTCGTTCGGGATGAGTGCCGCATCATGTCGCGTATGGCGTGGCTGTACTGGCTGAGCGGCAAGGGCGAACAGGCACTGCAGACGGCCCGCGCAGCCGAGTCGACGGCGCGAACCTTGAACGATCATGCCGTTGCGCTCCGGGCATTCATGGTCGTGGGATTGGTCGCACAGGCCGAGGGCCGGCTGTCCGAAGCCTATCCTCGCATGCGGCAGTCGCTGTCTGCCAGCCGCGCGACACGCGAGCATGCGTTGGAAGGGGAGAGCCTGTTCTATCTGGGCATCGAGGACAACTTCATGGGCCGATTCGGACGCGCGTCCGCCTTCGCCCGGAAGGCCCGCGACATCAAGCGCAGTCTAGGCGACCGCGGCGGCGAGATGCTGTCGCTGTACTTGCTAGGACGCGCCGAGGGCGGGCGCGGCAATTACGATGTTGCGCTCGAAGCGCTCGAGGCCGGGTTCGCGGTTGCCGAGGAGACGCACAACCCTTTCGGACGGGCGATGTACGCCAACCAGCGCGCGTGGCTGTCGGCGGAACTGGGCGACTGGGAAAAGGCGTACGAGCTTGATCGCGCCGGCCTGGAGGTAGCGCGCGCCGCGCCGATTCGCCCACCCGAAATCAGCACCTTGCTCAACCTGGTGCTGGACTGCACGATACTGAATCGACTAGACGAAGCCGACGAATATTTGCTTGCATTGCAGAAATGGATGGGGAGGCCGGAGTTCGGGTTCCACGGCTGGCGCTGGCAGACACGTGAAACGGATGCGCGCGCCCGGCTTCACATGGCCCGAGGCCAGTACCCGGATGCGTCTGCTGTCGTCACCGATTTGCTGGAACGCGCGTCGCGCACGGAATCGCGCAAGTACCTGGCGCGCGGTTTATGGCTGCGCGGCGAGATTCATTACACCCTGAGCGCGATCGAGATGGTCGAAGCCGATTGGGCGGCGGCACGCGATCTGGCCGACGCCATGCGCAACCTCCCGATCAGCGTGCAGGTACGACGGTCGTTGATGCGCATGTATCTGGATGCCGGAAAGGGCGGTGCTGCCAATCGGATGCGCGTCGAGATCGATGCGTTGATTGCCGATCTCGATCGCCGCCTGCGGCATCCCGATCTGCGCCGGTCGTTCGACCGTGGACTCGCTCGTGAGACGAATAAATGACGCTTGTACAGCATCTCGGCATACTGGAGACCGCTGGCCTGATTCGCGTTGCTGCTGCGCAGCCGGAACTGGAATGTGCGTTTCGGCACGCGTTGATTCAGGACGCGGCTTACGCTTCGCTGGTCAAACACGATCGGCAGCGGCTGCACCTGGCAGTCGGCGAGGCGCTGGAGCGATCGTACCCCGATCGGCTCACCTCGCGCGATCTGGCTCCGCTGCTAGCGCAGCACTTCGACCAGGCGGGCGACGAGACGCGCGCGCTGCGATACTTCACGCTGGCCGGCGATGCGGCGGCGCGCGTGTACGCCAACGCCGAGGCGGCGCACCACTACAGCCGTGCCTTGGCCCTTGCTCGCCACGCGGCATACGTGGACGGGCAGACGCTGCATCACCTCTTTTTCAGTCTTGGCCGCGCGTTGGAATTGAGCGCACAGGACGCTCGCGCGCTGGACACCTATGCAGACGCGGAGGCGGTCGCGCGCGAGCGGAGCAATCAGGCAATGGAACTGGCGGCGATGATCGCCCGCGCCACGATCTACCTGAAACCGGTGTCTGTGCGCGACCCGGACAAGGGCCGGACTCTCTCAGAACGCACGCTGGCGATGGCGCGCGAACTGGGCGATCGAGAGTTGGAGACGAAATCCCTCTGGAACTTGATGCAGTTCTACAAATGGACCGGCCGGATGGCGGAGGCGCTGGCGTATGGCGAACAAGCGCTGGCCGTCGCTCGTCAGCTCGGACGGCGTGAGCATCTTGCATACGTACTGCATGACATCGCGTCGGTCTACGGAGCGAGCGGTCAGATTCAGCGCGCCCTGGCGTTGGCAGATGAAGCCCAGCAGCTCTGGCGCGAGTTGGGCGTCCTCAATATGCTGGCGGACTGCCTGGCCACGACTGCCGAGTTTCATGTTCTGCGCGGCGAATACGAGCGGGCCTTTGCGCTGTCCGGTGAGGCGCTGCACATCAGCCGGACCATCGGCAACCTGTGGAATGAGTCGTATAGCTGGTACCTGATCGATCTGGCCCACATGGATCGCGGCGAGATGGGGCGAGCCATCGATGCGGCGGAAGAGTGCCTGCGCCTGGCGAAGCAGGCAGGTTTCGTGCCGGGGCTGGTGCAGTCCTCGTTCGATCTGACGCTGATTTACGCCAGCCTGGGGGCTGTTCGCCGCGGACATGAAGCGGCCGAGCGCATCCGTGACATAGGCGAAGGGATGTCCCTCATGGGACCCGTCGATCGAGTGATGGCGGCTCGTCTTCACATCCTCAGCGGAAGGCTCGTGGAAGCCAGGGAGGCTCTCGACGAAGCCCGGCGCGGCTTCGCTGCGGAGACGATTCCGGTGTTCGCGCTCTGGTTCGTGGCCCTGGTCGAAGCCGACTGGGCGCTGGCCTCCGGCGATTACGCGCGGACACTGGCCGTCGCCGATGAAGCGCTGCCGCTTCTCCGTCAGGCCGGCGTCCGTCTGTTTCTTCCCGATGTGCTGTATTTCAAGGGCAGGGCGCTCCTCGGACTGGATCGCACCGAGGAAGCCTACGCGGCGCTGAATGAGGCGCACGCCGAAGCGGAAGCGATCGGCTCGCGGCGCATCTTGTGGCGGATTCTGTTGGCCGTCAGCGAAATCGAATCTCGGCGAGGTCGTTACGCCGAAGCGCAATCCCGACGCCAGCAGGCGCGCGAGATTGTCGAGTTCATCGCCGCACACACCGGCTCGCCCGAACTGCGCGAGTCGTTTCTCAACTTGCGAGATGTGCGCGACGTGATGGGCGAAACGTGAAACGTGATAAGGTGATAGCGTGACGACCCTTCCCGATCACCTCGCTCAACTCGAATTCAGCGGTCTTGTCCGGCTGGCGCAGGCGCTCCCGGAGCTGGAGTATTTGTTTCGGCACGCGTTGATTCAGGATGCGGCGTATCGATCGCTGGTCAAGGCCGACCGGCGGACGCTGCATCGCATCGTCGGCGAAGCGCTGGAGCGGGCGTATGCCGATCGGATCGACGAGATCGCGCCGCTGCTGGCGCGCCACTTTGACGAGGCCGGCGACGACGATCGCGCGTTGAAGTATTTTACGCTGGCGGGCGATGTTGCCGCGCGCACGTATGCCAACGCCGAGGCGATTCTGCATTACACCTGCGCGCTTCAAATTGCGAAACGGTTCCCCGCCCGATCCCCGACGAGGTTGGGGGAGACATCGAGCACGGAGGTTTCGCTCACGCATCTCTACACCAGCCTCGGACAGGCGCTCGAGCTGAGCGCGCGGCACGCCGAGGCGCTGGCGAACTACGCCGACATGGAAAGGCTCGCCAGCGAACGAGGCGACCGGGCAATGGAACTGGCCGCGCTAATGGCGCGCGCCAAGATTCACGCCACGCTCAACTCAGAGCAGAACCCCGACAAGGCCCAGGTCTTGCTGGAGCAGGCGCTCGCGCTCGCACGTGAACTGCGTGATCGTGCCACGGAGTGCCGTGTCCTGTGGAATCTGATGCTGGTGTTCCTGTGGAGCGGGTACGACCAGCACCGGGCAGTCGCTTACGGCGAGGATGCGCTGGCGCTGGCACGCGAGTTGCATCTTCGAGAGCAAGTCGCGTTCACGTTGAACGATCTCACCTACGCCTACATGTCCACCGGCCAGTGGCCGCGCGCCCGCGCGGCGCTCGACGAGTCGCGCGGCATCTGGCGCGAACTCGGCAACCAGCCGATGCTGGCAGACAATGTCGCCAACTCGGTGCTGATCCACCTGCGCGCCGGAGATTTCGATCAGGCCGTGACGGCGGCGGACGAAGCGCTCCGCATCAGCCGGGCGATCGATAATGTATGGGGGCAGGCAGGCAGCCAGGCCTACGTGGGCCTCGTGCACTGGGAGCGCGGCG
>Ga0209341_10003457_pt1 | contig 14747 bp, 11 predicted proteins | sample RifCSP13_2_FD_184020 | JGI IMG/M metagenome (GOLD analysis project Ga0209341, IMG submission 184020) | Soil microbial communities from Rifle, Colorado - Rifle CSP2_sed 13_2 (SPAdes) (version 2) | ecosystem: Environmental > Terrestrial > Deep subsurface > Rock core/Sediment | place: Rifle...
GCTTTTGATGAAGACTGGAAGAAAAAATATTTGTGGTTGGCTCCATATTTTAGTCATTTTCACGCACCTATAGACAGAACAGTCTTGAAGAATTTGACAGAAAAGTATTGATATCCAATGGAATAGTCTTGTTTGTGATATTCAGTTTTGCCGAAAACTCATCGGGTTCCCTGAAATTGATATTGGGTGCCACAAAAGAATCCCTCATCATCAGCAGGGAATAAACAACTTCACTGGCCCCGGCCATCCACATTTCATGACCTGTCATTGATTTGGTTGAAGTAACCACGGGTTTGTGCCGGCCAAAAACATGATCAATTGCCTTGGCTTCATTCTGGTCGCCGATAGGCGTTGAAGTGGCATGGGCATTGATATAGTCGATCACCGAGGGGGCGATCCCGGCATCACCGAGTGCCATTGAAATAGCTCTAATCGGGCCATCCACATCGGGAACGGAAATATGTTTACCGTCGGATGAGAAGCCATATCCAACAATTTCCCCGTAAATAGTGGCTCCTCTTTTAAGGGCATGTTCCATGCTTTCAATAATTACCGTGGCAGCACCGCCGCTCGGTACCAGTCCGTCCCTGCTTTTGTCAAAGGGCCGTGAAGCACCTGCAGGATCAGATTCATAGTTTGAGAATGCACCCAGTGCATCAAAACTACCGACGCACAACAGGTTAATCTCCTGAGATCCGCCACAAATAACCATATCCTGATACCCATGCCTGATAAGCATATAGCCCATGCCAATAGCATGTGAACCGCTTGCACAGGCCCCGCTCAGTGTGAAATTCACTCCGCGAAGATGAAAGATAACCGACAGGTTCATGGTCACCGAGGAGTTCATGCTTTGAAAAACCAATCCGGAGCCAATCAGACCGGTATCCTTTTTCTGGCGGATGATGTCAGCACTTTCTACCACAGCGGGGGTGGAACTGTCGTTCCCAAAAATAATACCTACCTCATTTCTGTCGAAATACCCGGCCTCCAGGTTAGCATTGTTAATAGCCTCTGCGGTTGCAACATAGGCGTATTCTGCATGATCGGGCATGCAAACCCTTGCCCGGCGTTCGAGTATCCCCTTCAGCTGCGGACGTTCAACTATTCCGGTGAGACCCGAATGATAGCCGAATTCCTTTCTTTCCGCATCGAGAAAGACACCTGATTTTCCCTGGTATAAGGAATCCCTTACCTCGCTGAGGTTTTTGCCGATGGATGAGTAAATGCCTGTGCCGGTGATGACAACCCTGTTCATGTTAGCCTGGACAAAATATGATTTTAAGTATAAATTCCGCCATTAACCGATATTACTTCACCCGTAATATAAGATGCCTTGCCGGATGCAAGGAAGCATACTACTTCAGCGACTTCCTCGGGTGTGCCAAATCGGTTCAATGGTATTAAGCTCTTTAATTCATTCTCATTCAGATCCCTGGTCATATCTGTGCGGATAAAACCAGGAGCAACAGCATTCACGGTGACATTCTTCTTCCCGATCTCCTGGGCAAGCGCTTTTGTGGCTCCGATGATGCCTGCTTTTGCAGCAGAATAATTCACCTGCCCCGGTAATCCCTTGAGTCCGGACAAAGACACCACGTTCACGATACGTCCATATTTCCTGATCAGCATGTTTTTCAGCAGGAATCGTGTAACATAGAAGAAACCACCAAGATTTGTATCTAAAACCTCCTGCCAGTGGCTGTTTTCCATCCACATCATCAGGTTATCCTTTCTTATTCCCGCATTGTTCACCAACACTTCGATGTAAGCATCCGGATTCTCCTGGTGCCATTTGCCCAAAGCAGTCTCCAACTGTTGCGGATCGGCAACATCAAACTGAATAAGGACCCCGTTACCGCCGGCTTCATTTATCAGTTGCTGCGTGGCAATTGCTTCCTGCTCATTTTTCAGGTAATTGATAAGCACATAATATCCCATGACAGCAAGTTGTATGCAAACTGCCCTTCCAATTCCTCTCGATCCTCCTGTAACAAGTGCATATCTCATTATTATTCAATCAATTAATAAGATTAAGGAAGCCGTATAAATTGTTTGCAAAGGTAATCTTTAATTTTCTTAATTTCTAAATATTTTATGGTGTCCTCCTCAAACCGCGGTACAATCAGCCTTAACCGCCGGAAGCATTCACGGGTATGTGAGGATAACCTCGGTTCAATATTCAGGTAATCAATAGCCTGTATAAGCGTTATCATTTCAATCGCCAATACCTGGTAAGTATTTTCTATCACCTTTGCAGCAAGTTGGGCGGAATTTGTACCCATACTCACAATATCCTGGTTATCATTGTTGTTTGATATGCTGTGCAGGTAATTCGGGAACGAAAGCGATTGATTTTCCGCAACCGTTGAGGTGGCAGTAAATTGTGCTCCCTGCATGCCAAAGTTAACTCCAAGCTTTCCAAGGTTGACAAACGGGGGCAGCTTGTTGTTTAGCCTGTCGTTCATCAGGTAATTTATCTGCCTCTCCAAGAGCATGGATAATTTGGCAATGGCAATTTTAAGCTTGTCCATTTCAAACGAGATATAATCTCCGTGGAAATTGCCGCCGTGAAAAATGTTACCATGTCCGAAATCCACCACCGGATTGTCAGAAGATGAATTGGCCTCGTTAAGCAGCACTTTTTCGGTGTGTTCTATGGCATCGTAAATGGGTCCGAGTATCTGGGGCACACAGCGGATCGAATAGTATTCCTGTACCTTATCGGCGATCATGTATTTATCCTTGTGCTTTCCGTTGAAAAAATGATCTTCACGTTTCCGGAGGAGCTTGCTGTCATGCAGGATCTTCCTTTCCAGTTCTGCAATTTTGTTCTGGCCGTAATGAAGTTTAACCTGGTTTAACTCGAGGGAAAAGTAATCGTCAAATGACCTTACTATTTCGTTGATCATGGTTGCTGCCGTGAGCGCCCAGTTTATAAGGTTCTTCGAATGGATCAGGTTAACAATACCCGTACCGGTCATAAAACCTGTACCGTTTATCAGCGACAAGCCCTCGCGAAGATGGACGGTTATGGGCTTCAGATGGGTTTGGGCAATGGCATAGGCGGCCGGAACCACTTTACCCTGATAATGCACTTCTCCTTCTCCTATCAGGACAAGGGCAATGTGTGCGAGCTGGACCAGATCACCGCTTGCACCTACCCCGCCATGTTCGGGCACCACTGGTATAATTTCCTTGTTTATAAGGTTCCTGATCAGTTCCACTACTTCGGGATGAATACCTGAAAAACCCTGCGAGAAGTTGCTTACCATGGTGATCATGGCCGAACGTACATATACCGGATTTACCGGCTCACCACATCCGGAGGCATGACTGCGGATGGCATTGTAATGCAGCAGAAGACGGTCGGATTCTTCAATTTTATACTGGGCCATGGGTCCCAGACCGGTGTTGATGCCGTAAATTATTTTGTTCTCGTGAAAGGTCTCAAGAAAATCGTAGCTTTTTCTTATTTTTTCAAGGGCTTGTTCATGTATTTCCAGTATTCCCTGTTCGTACAAAAAGGTTTGGTAGTCCTCAAGTGTTATCCTGCGTTCACCTATTTTAAGCATTTCCGTGATTGTGTAATGGCGTATATATTATGATTTGGTTTGGTTTAAGTGTTTGTATTTTCTTAAGAAAAAAGAGGTTGCAAAATAATAAAAATTTAATTACTACATCAAGTATTATTTACCTTTTAATCCCGGACTTATACAACTGCCGTATATTAATTCAATTATATTTGCAAATTCAATTTTGATTTGTGATTATTTCATCCGGATTTAAGGGAAAACAAGGTTGACATGAGCTGGTGTGTTGTAATCCCGACATACAACAATGAAAAGACACTTGAAAGCGTTATTCGTGATGTTTTGCAGGTTACTGGCCATGTTATTGTTGTGAATGACGGATCCACCGATGCTACTGTTGCCATACTGGAAAAATTCAGCCAGATCGCGGTGATCACTTTGCATCAGAACCAGGGTAAAGGTCATGCCCTGCAAAAGGGATTTGAAAGAGCGGTTCAGCAAGGTCACCGGTATGCCGTTACCATTGATTCAGACGGACAGCATGCTGCAGGTGACATACAAACTTTTATCCGGAAAGCAGAAGAATTTCCCGATTCTCTCATTATTGGCACCCGTACATTACCCAGGGAAAAGCTCAGAAAAGGCAGCGGTTTTGCCAACCGCTTCTCCAATTTCTGGTTCAGAATGATCACCGGGATTAACCTACCCGATACCCAGTCGGGATTCCGCTTATATCCCCTCGACCTCATTAAAAATATACGATTCTTTACCGGAAAATATGAATTCGAGCTCGAAGTGCTTGTCAGGGCTGCCTGGAAGGGAATCCGTGTAGTCGATGTTCCTATTCAAGTGTATTACCCTGACCGGGAGGAACGCGTAAGCCATTTCAGGCCGTTCCGGGATTTTGTGCGTATTGGTCTGTTGAATACGGTATTTGTTTTCATAGCACTTTTTTATATTAAGCCTTTTTCATTCCGCAAGTACCTGAGAAAAGAGAACAGGATGGCCTTCCTTAAAAAGCATGTGCTGCAAACCGGGGATTCCACATCCAAAATTACTTTCTCGGTTATGTTCGGGGTTTTCATGGGAATCGTCCCCATTTGGGGTTATCAGCTGATCACGGCCATTGCGCTTGCTTACCTGTTACGGTTAAATAAATTCATTGTGATTGTGGCAGCCAATATCAGCATTCCTCCCATGATCCCCCCCATCCTGTATGCCAGCTATCTTACCGGGGGCTGGATCCTGAATATGGATAATAAACTGATATTCAGCAAAAAAATTTCTTTTGACCTCATCAGGGACAATCTTTATCAATATCTGGTGGGCGCGGTGGTTTTTGGAGTTATTGCCGCAGTGTGTTTTGGAATATTAACCTGGATGATCCTGATGCTGACCCGGAAAAATCGTATGGTAATCGGTTGACACATGGAAGCTATTTTTTTATTTCTCTACGACACATTCAGAAAAAGGAGGTTCCGGTTATTCCTGTTGATTGCCGTAATTTTTGCGGTTACCGGCTGGCTGGCGTCCAGGATCAGGCTGGAGGAGGATATTTCCAGGATGATCTCGGGTGGAGGAAGCAACAGCCTGATGGGACGCGTTGTAGACCAGTCGAAATTCCTGGATAAGATAATCTTCACCATTGCATCGGCCGATTCCAGCCAGCCGCTCACCCCTGATGAACTCATCGCGGCCGGTGACCGGCTGGCTGATACATTGCAGTCGGCTGTTTTTGCGCCCTATGTGAGATCAATTACCTATAAGGTGTCGGATACTGCGATTGGGGAACTATTCGATATTGTTTACAACAATTTACCGTTGTTCCTGGCAGAACAGGATTATGAACGTATGGATTCCCTGGTGCAACCGGAGAATATCCGCACAGCCCTTGTGAATAATTACAGGAGCCTGCTTTCCCCGGCCGGTTTTACAATGAAACAGATGATCATACGTGATCCTGTTGGAATTGGCACCCTTGCCCTCGGGCGGTTAAGGGCTTTTCAGAACGATGAGAATTATACCCTGTTGAACGGATGTATTTTTTCAAGAGACCGGCAACACCTCATGATGTTCATCACTCCGGTTTTTTCCACCAATAAAACATCACCGAATTCCATTTTTGTTAAACAGCTGGATGAAGCAGTTAAGGAAATAACTCATGCAGGGGGTGGCAATTTAAAAATTGAGTATTTCGGCTCGGCTGTTGTTGCAGTCGGAAATGCCGAACGGCTAAAAAGGGACATCAGGCTTACTTTGTCCATCACCATTATTTTACTGGCACTGATCATCAATTTTTCAGTAAAAAAGAAAAAGCTGTTCCCTTTCATTTTCCTCCCGGCCGTTTTCGGTGCCCTCATGGCCCTGGCAGCATTGTATCTGATTCAGGCCAAGGTATCGGTGATCTCTCTCAGCGTCGGATCGGTTGTGCTGGCCATCACGGTGGATTATGCCCTTCACATAACCACCCATTTTAAGCACAGGCATTCGATCATCAACACCATCAAGGATGTTTCTTTCCCGATCATAGTTTGTGGGTTTGCTACAGCTTTTGAATTCCTTGCCCTCGTATTCGTATCATCCGAGTCACTGCACGAGCTTGGTATCCTGGCCGCGATCACCGTAATAACCGCAGCCTTCTTTACCATGGTGGTCATGCCCCATATACTCGATGTTACACGATCCGCATCGGATGAGACAGAGGAAAAGAATTACCTGGAACGCTTACTGGATAAGATCACCAATTATAACTTTCATAAAAACAAGCTTCTGCTTTTGTTTATGGTTGTTTTTACGGGAGTTGCCCTATTCTATATCAATAATGTCGGCTTTGAGACCAACATGATGAAAATGAATTATGTTTCCCGGGAGTTGGCCGCAGCTGAGGAAAGCCTGAACAGGATCAATAATTACAAGCTCAATTCGGTTTACGTGGTGGCTTACGGCAATAACCTGCAGGAAGCTCTCATCAGCAATGAAAGGGTACTTGAACGTGCTGATGAACTAAAATCCGGGGGAACTATAAAAAGTTATACTTCCCCCAGTTCTCTCCTTCTTTCCAATTCCTTACAGCTGAAAAAGATCGGGCAATGGAATTCATTCTGGACGGAAACCAAAAAGAAGGATTTTATGAATACACTGGAGGCCGAAGCCATACTGGCAGGATTCCGTCCAGGATCATTTTCCGGTTTTGGAGGACTCATTGGCAGGGACTATTCTGTTGCCGACTCCGGAGTTTTCCGAAAGCTTGAATCGCTGTTCTTTGTTGATAACATTTCGGTAAGTCCCGGCTTGGCAACCATTGCCACCGTACTCAAGGTGGACAACGATAACAAGGAAAATGTAATTCAACAATACGACGGTACTGAGGGTATAGTGGTAATCGACCGGAAATCGATCCTTTCACAGCTTGTCAATACCCTGGGAGAGGATTTCAATTTCATAGCCAATGTTAGTCTGATGCTTATCCTGCTTGTGCTTATCGTTGCATTCGGACGCATCGAACTGGGTGTTATCACCTTTGTTCCCATCCTCGTGAGCTGGGTTTGGACCCTGGGTATCATGGGCATGTTCGGGATAAAATTCAACATATTCAACATCATCATTTCATCGTTTATAACGGGACTTGGAATTGATTACAGCATATATATCATGCAGGGACTGGTGCAAGGCTACAAAACCGATAACCGGAATTTATTGTCGTACAAGACTTGCATCCTGTTGTCGGTGATGATCTCAATATCAGGTACCGGTGTGCTTATACTGGCTAAACATCCCGCCCTGAATTCCATTGCGCTCATATCGATAATCGGACTGCTGTCGGTTGTGCTGATTTCCTACACGTTTGAGCCCATCCTTTTCAACTGGCTTGTTTCCAAAAGTGATAAAAAGCGTGTTGTTCCGGTAATCCTTTCGGATGTGCTGGTCACCATCGCAGTTTTTGCCCTTTTCATCGCCGGGAGCCTGGGTCTTAACCTGCTGCTTTTCGTGGTCATTCTCCTGCCCATACGGGTAAAGCATAAAAAGTACATTATGCACAGCGCAATGGCATTTTCCTGCAAGCTACCGGTATATTCCATGCTGCATGTCAGGAAAAGGATCATCAATGACAACGGGGAAGACTTTAGCAGACCGGCTGTGATCCTCAGCAACCACCAGTCACATATCGACCTGCTCATTCTCCTGATGCTGCATCCCAAAATCATTGTACTCACCAACAAGTGGGTCTGGAACAATCCGATATACGCCCTGGTGATCAGGTATATTGATTATTATCCGGTGATGGGAGGATATGAGGTGCTCACCACCAAACTTGAAAAACAGGTGAAAGAAGGTTATTCCATCCTGGTTTTTCCCGAAGGCAGCCGCTCACCCGATTCAAAAATAAAACGTTTCCACAAGGGAGCATTCCTGCTTGCTGAAAATCTCCGGATCGAAATCCTTCCCATTATCATTCATGGCGCCGGTGATTGCATGAACAAAGGTGAAAACCATCTCAAGGGAGGAGCAATCACCATCAGGATATACCCGAGGATAAAACCCGAAGCGGGAATTGATTACCACCAGCGTACAAAGTTAATGCTGACATTTTACCGCAGGGAACACCGCCGGCTGAGAGAAGAACTGGAAACACCCGCTTATTTCCGGAGGAAGCTCATCAGGAATTATATATATAAAGGTCCCGTGCTGGAATGGTACACGCGAATCAAATTATCGCTCGAAGACAATTACAGCCTGTTCGACCGGCACATTCCACGTAATGCATCCATTGCGGATATCGGCTGCGGGTACGGTTTTATGGCCTATATGCTCAGCTTTGTTTCAGATAAGAGACAGGTACTGGGCATTGATCATGATGCCGATAAAATTGAGATGGCCAACCATTGTATTTCAAAACATGGGGGTGTAAAATTTGTAACCGCGGATGCAACCGTTTACCCGTTTGACAACACGGACGTTTTTATTCTGAGCGACGTACTGCATTATCTGACCATACAGAAACAGGAGGATCTGCTTTCGGTGTGCCTGGGCAAACTGAATCCAGGAGGAAGGATCATCATCAGGGATGCGGACAAGGATCTTGAAAAAAGACACCTGGGAACCAGGTATACCGAATTTTTTTCAACCCGCACGGGATTCAACAAAACTTCACAAAAGAAACTGTATTTCTTCTCCGGGAATACCATCCGGCAATTTGCCTCCAGACACAACCTGGATTTAGAGGTTGTTGATAACACCAGACTTACCTCCAATATTTTTTATTTGTTGAAGAAATAAACTTGGGTTGGAACATAAGCCCGCATTGTGTTGACTTTTTTTCTTAAAAAACATCTCAATTGTAACGCTGGTTCACTAAAATAGTATTAACTTAATCAGTGTTTACTTGTTATCATTTAAAATTAAACAAAAATCGACTATGAGAAAATTATTATTATTGGCGCTTGCCTTGTCTTTTTTTTCCGGGATGAGCCTGAGCGCACAAAAGCTTGTTTTGCAGAGCGGATCATTTGATTTTCTGAAGGGTCAGCAATCTGTCAGCGTCGAATATGACTACGGCAATTTGTCTGTGGGGAAATTTGACAAGGAGGATGATTATATTGTGGAAAAGGTTGCCGATTACAACAAAAGTGAAGCCGGAAAAGGTGACAAATGGAAAGAGGCATGGTTTAATGACCGCGCCAGCCGGTACGAACCCAAATTCGAACTGTTATTCAATGAGAACCTGGCTTCAAAAAACCTGAAATGTGATAAAGCTGCTTCGGAAGCCAAATACCTTATGCATATCCACACAACCTTTATTGAACCAGGATTTAATATAGGCATTACACGGAAACCGGCATTCATCAATGTTGAAGTAAAATTCAGTGAAATAGGAACGGATAGGGTACTTGCCGTAGTTACCGTACAGAACTGCCCGGGCCGTGATGCCATGGGATTTGATTTTGACACCGGCTATCGTATTGAGGAAGCCTATGCCAAATTGGGAAAATCACTGGCCGGGTTTATCGGGAAGAAATTGTAAGTAAAAAAATCTCTCGCTGATAACGCAGATTTTAAATTCTGCGTTATCAGCGAGATCTGCGAGAAAAGTTTTTTATTTCCACTCCAAATACCGATGCGTTATCAGGACTTTGGATGACCTCATTGCTGTTCATTATCAATGGCTGTGAAAAGTTGATACCGCCCCTGAAACCAACTATCAGGTTAATGTTCGAATTGCTCCCGGATTGGAAAGCGCCGGCCATCCCGGTAATTCCGGAACCGGCGTATCCCGGAATACAGGTCAGTGATAAAAATACGATAACGAGTATGCGCATAACAGGATAACGGATTAGGTTGGTAATAAAATATGCAAAAATAAACAAAGTCAGAATTTAATCAGATAGGGCCATGTATTACCGCATTGTTAGTATTCTCAAAATCGAATATATTTGGCCCATGGAATTCATAAATACACCCCTGTTTGATTACCTTATTCTTCCGCTGCTTATTTTTTGCATGAGGATTTGCGATGTTACCCTTGATACCATGAGGATAATCCTGATGACCAAGGGCTATAAATACCTGGCTCCGATCATCGGCTTTTTTGAGGTACTGATCTGGATCGTAGCCATAAGCCGCATAATGCAAAACCTCGACAACTGGATTTGCTATGTGGCCTATGCGGCCGGATTCGCAACAGGAAATTACATAGGCATGCTGGTCGACGAAAAGCTGGCCATCGGGCACCAGATCATCCGCGTGATTACACGGTACAAGGCTGAAGAACTTGCTGATTCGCTGCGAAGTGCAGGATTTGGTGTAACTTCTGTAAAAGCCACCGGTATGCAGGGTGAGGTAGGGATATTATATATTATCGTCAACCGCAAGAATGAAAAAAATGCCATTGAATTAATCATGATACACAATCCGAATGCTTTTTACACAGTTGAGAACATCCATTTTGTGAACCGGGCACTGGATAAGAATATAATTCCGGAAGACGGGGGGAGCAGGGTGTTTCCGTTTGTAAGAATTAAAAAGTAACGATCACTTTCTGAAAAGAATGATGTAAAGTCCTAATCCAATCATCAGGATCCCCGAGATAACATACACCCGCCTCAGGATGCCAGGCCGCAAAAACCGGCTTAGTTTACTGGCAAAATAGGCTTTCGCAATATCAACAAGCATTACCACTCCCAGGGCTATGGCAAAATACACAAGGCATTGTTTCCCGGTGAATTTGAAATGCGACAGGGCAACGGCCAAGCTTCCAAGCCAGAAAATAACAACCGAAGGATTCAGGAGATTAATAAAAAAACCATTCAGAAATAGTTTCAGGATCTTGCTTTTTGCCTGGTAACCGGTATGCTCATGCCGCCTGGATATGATGTAGTTAAAGCCAAATCCCACAAAGGCCAAACCACCTGCCAGATTGAAATAGTAACTGTGCGTCAGCGACTTTGTGATAGAGGCAGCAAAGAAGTAAACGGCAGTGATGATAATTGCATCGCAGATTATCACACCCAGGTCAAACCATAGGGCGGCTCTGAATCCACGTGTCATGCTGGTTTCTATCAGCATAAAAAAGGTGGCTCCAATAAAGGCGCTTAAAAACAGTCCTGTAATTATCCCCTTGATGACGATCTCCATGCGCTATTTATATTGTTGAATAAATTCATTCCATTCATTGTACATATTTCCGATCACACGCGGAAATTTATGCTGTCCACCTTCTTTTCCTTTTGATTTCAGGAATTCATAAAATGCTTTTGGCGAAATCACTTCAACAAAAATATCCTTTAGCGCGGCTTTCCGCTCCACAGCATAATCATCGTTGAGTGATTTTAACGTATTATCAATCAGTAATTTAAATTCATTCCTGTCACCAACATCCTGATCGGTACCGATATACCATTTATGTGCAAACAGACGTTCATGGGGAATGCCGGCCACCGTAAACTCCTTGATGTCAATATTCAGTTTGTCGGAAATCTCACTGATCGCCCGTGTCATGTTATCAACACTGAGGTGTTCGCCACAGAGGCTGAGAAAGTGTTTTGTGCGACCGGTGATCAATATTTCATAATCTTTTACCGATGTAAACCTGATGGTATCACCGATAAGGTAGCGCCATGCACCAGCATTGGTGCTCAGCAACAACGCATATTCCTCTCCTTCAACAACCTCATTCAGCAGCAGGGTTTTTGGATTTTCAACCATTTCGCCATCGGGTTTGAAGCTTAAGGGGGTAAAGGGAATGAACTCGAAAAACATTCCGTTATCCAGCACCAGCTGCATCTCGTGCCCTTTTTTCCGCTGGTAGGCCAGGAAGCCTTCCGAAGCCAGGTAGGTTTCGAGGTAGAACACCTCCCTGCCCATAAGTTTCTCAAAGCTTTTCTTATATGGGGTGAAATTAACGCCCCCATGGGAAAAAACCCTGAAATTGGGCCATATATCGTGAATGTTGCTCAGGTTATAATAATCGATGATCCGCTCGAGCAGGATCTGCACCCAGGCGGGAACTCCTGTAATACCACCGATGTCCCAGTTTTTAGCCTTTTTTACTATCTTATCCAGCTTGGTATTCCAGTCCTTTTCCTTTGAAATAGCCCCGGGTTTGTAAAACCGGTTGAACCAGAACGGAAGTCTGCCGGCCAGAATACCACTCAGGTCACCTTCAAAATAGGTTTCCATTTTAACCAGACTTGTGCTGCCCCCCACCATCAATACGCTTTTTTCATAAAAATACGGAGGAAGGTCGTATTCTGCCAGAGAAAGCAGCTGCCTGATCCCCGTGCGCCTGATCGACCGGATCATGTCGCGGGATAGCGGAACACGTTTGCTTGAATCGTTAGAAGTGCCCGAAGTAAGTCCGAAATACTTGATTTTTCCGGGCCAGGTAACATTTTCGCTCCCTTCCAGCATTTTGTGCCAGTATTGCCTGTAAATCTTTTCATAATCAAATACAGGTACCCGTTGCCTGAACTCTTCCGTAAAATTTTCTGATTCAAGAATTTCTTCGAAATGATAATCACGGCCAAAATCGGTCCTTCCGGCCTTAATAAGCAGCTTTTTCAATGTATTTTTCTGAAGATCAACATTGAGTTGCTTCTTTTCCAGATTAACCTTTCTCTTTTTGATTACTTCCTGAAGAATGCTGCCTACGATAGCCATGGTATGTTGTGAAATTGCAAAAACGGAAACAAAAATAGTTAATTATGTAAATTGATATGCACGGACTTCTCTCCGGCCTCAATTTTCACCCGCAGGATATTGTCGGGGTGTGGCAGTTGGCAGGTTGCAAAGGGTGTAAAAGAGCAGGGCGGGTTATAGGATTTGTTGAAGTCGATCAACACTTTGTTATTTTCATCGGGTTTGCCAATATCCATAAACCTTCCGGCAGGATAGGTCTCAAAACCGTTTGTCATATCCCCGAATACAAGCGACCATCCATCTTCTGAAGCGATCGGGAGTAGTTTCATTTTTTTTCCATTGATCCTGAAAACAAGTTCTCCCGGTATTATGTTTTCCACTTCCATACCGATAACCGTTTGAACTTTTTGTTTTTCAGGTTCTGCAAAGGGTTTAAAATCAGCTGTTATTCTCCATTTTTGATTGGTTTCATAACAGGGAACATGGTCAAGCCGGTTAGCCAGCATGCTGTTGTAATCACGTAACCGGATCCCATATTTGGTACCTCTTTTGATTATATTCCATGCAAGGTGGTCAACCGTCATGATATCCGGTTTTCCCGATGCATCGTCTGCAAGCCTGGCACTTACGGCCGGTTTATCATTTAACAGAACGGGTACCTCCGTAGTGCGCAGGTAAACGCTGTCGCCCTTGAGTTCAAGTATCCCGATAAATGCGGGTGCTTTGGCAGGGAAAATGATCGTATTGGATGAGTCGGAACCGAAAGTGTTTTTTCCTTCCTGAAGCCAGTAAAGCCCCGCCAGGTTCAGCCAGCCGTTCATCGCCTTCAGTCGCGCCAGCCGTTCATTGTGCCAGGTATCGATCTCTGCATAATATGTTTCGGGATCAGCTGAAAGTGTTGAATTTCTATGACATGCATCTAAAAGCGGAAAAATCAGAATTGCGATCAGCAGTGTCCTCATTTTATCGATATTATTTAAACAGGACAAGGGCAATCCTTGCCCCTTCGGTATTATCCGGAATCTTTACTCCTTACTATATACAATCTTACCGTCCACAACGGTCATTACAACCTCTGTTCCCGGGATTTCTTTTTCATCGGCTTTCATGATGTCCCTGTTAAGCACCACAAAATCCGCTACTTTACCCGGTTCAAGACTGCCCTTGTATTTCTCTTCGAAACAGGACCGGGCTGCCCAGATAGTCATAGCTTTTAACGCCTGTTCCCGGCTCAGGGCTTCCTCCATATGATAACCCTCAGGCGGATAACCTTTCAGATCTTTCCGGGCAACGGCAGCATAAAAACCATATAGCGGGTTTATCGATTCAACCGGGAAATCACTTCCATTCGGCAGCCATCCATTTTGTTCCAGGAGGGTTTTATAGGCATAGGCAAAGGGTATCCTTTCGGGTCCCAGCCTTTCTCCGGCCCAATACATGTCGGAAGTGGCATGGGTTGTCTGGATGCTTGGTATAATGCCATGCCTGCCATACAGGACAAAATCTGCTGGATGTAATACCTGGGAATGTTCGATCCTCCAGCGGAGGTCATTTCCCGCGGGAAGAAAGCCGCCATATAATGCCAGCACGATCCTTACTGCCGAATCACCAATACAATGCGTATTTACCTGGTACCCTTTTTCCAAAGCCACCCGGCAGATCCTGGTCAGATATTCGGTACCGGTAACCAGAATACCTCTGGTATCCGGTTCATCGGCATAGGGTTGTATGAGGAGAGCGCCCCTTGATCCCAGAGCACCATCGGCGAAAAGCTTTATCGACCTTACAGAAAGCCTGTCGGTGAGGTATACGCCCTTGCTGATAAACTGAGCCATGTTATCATCGTTGGGATTAAGCATGGCGTAAATACGCATGGTAAGTATGCCGGACCGGTGCAGAGAATCGGCAAGCATAACAATATCCCTGTCAAGTCCCGCGTCACCCACGGTAGTGAGACCCACAGCAAAACAATTGCTTTCAGCTCTGAGCAAGGCCTGAACCTGATCCTGACGGGATGCAGGCGGAATTAATTTTTCCACCAGTGTCATGGCGTTATCAAGCAGGATCCCGGTAGTTCCG
>Ga0209341_10003458_pt1 | contig 14745 bp, 8 predicted proteins | sample RifCSP13_2_FD_184020 | JGI IMG/M metagenome (GOLD analysis project Ga0209341, IMG submission 184020) | Soil microbial communities from Rifle, Colorado - Rifle CSP2_sed 13_2 (SPAdes) (version 2) | ecosystem: Environmental > Terrestrial > Deep subsurface > Rock core/Sediment | place: Rifle...
GGCGACTACACCCCGGCCAACCCGAGCGCGATCTGGGAGGTCGTCACGACCGCCTCCGAGGTCACGCATGGGCTCGACCTGGGCATCGGCACGGTGACGAGGTTCACCGACGTGCTGCGCGGCGTCTCGGGCCGGATCGTGTCCGTCACGGTCCAGGGCGAGGGTGGCCAGGCGCAGGTGACCGGCGGCGCGCTCCGGTCGGCGCTCGGCCTACGCGACGACCGCGTCTGGATCAACACCAACAGGCTCGTCACCGGGGCGATACGCGAAAGGTACGACGCGCTCGGGTGCTCGCCGGGCCTGCCGACCTCCCGGCAGATCTCGGTCGCCGGCGGCCTGCGGCAGGCCTTCGAGGACGGGACGATCTACCACTCGGACCCGACGGGGGCCTACGAGCTCCACGGGCCGGTGCTCGTCCGGTACGAGGACGAGGGCGGTCCCGGCGGCTCGCTCGGTTTCCCCACCACCGGCGTACGCACGCTGGACAACGGGAACCTGCGCGCCCGTTTCGAGCACGGCGTGATCACCTGCCGGGCCGACGGCTCGAGCTGCTCGGTGGGCTAGGCTCGTCGGGGCACGGAGCCGGCTAGGGCACGTTCCCTTCCGGGGCGTTAGAGGTGCCCTTGTACGCCGCGATGAACGCGTTCGCGAAGGTGGCTGCATCGGCCGCCTCGACCGTCGGGGGGCACTCCCACACCTTGTTCCACGCGACCATGGCGAGCGACGTGCCCTCGTTGAGCTCCGCGTAGGGCGCGACGAACACCTTGTCCTGGCTCTCGGCGATGCCGCCCAGGCTCGAGAGGACGTCCTGGGGGAGCGCCTCCGGGCCCTCGGCCCGGTAGTACAGCAGGATGTAGCCGTGCTCGAGGTTGTGCACGGCGTTCTCCTCGCGGATCGGCTGGGTGAACACGGCCTGCTCGGCGGGCAGGGGGGCGGGGTCGTGGACGCCCGAGCTCGCGGGCCGCTGCGTGTAGTTCGCCGGCTCCCCGGAGCCGAGATGCTGACCCCCGGGCGCCGAGCCGACCGGGGCCTGCACGTCGGTGCAGCCGGCCGCGCGGGCGAGCGCGAGGGTCTCCTCCGGGATCGAACCGGCGGCATCGGTACGGAACACGAGGAACGCCGCGACCCCGACGACGGCGGCCACCCCGACGATCGTGACCCCTCGTCGGACGCGGCGCTGGCGTTCGATGCGACGACGCGCGTTATCGCGCGCCGCCCGCGCCTGTTCCTTGCGCTCGGCCCGCTGGTGGGTGGGGGCCTCCGTCGTGCCGGCCTCGCGGCCCTCGGCGGCGGGCCGGGAGCCTGCGCCGGCGGAGGCGGGCAACGCCTGCGGCGTCCGTGCGCGGGGCTTGCGACGCTTCTTGGCCATCGTCCCTCCGTGCCGACCCTAGAAGACCGCGCCCGCCTCGGGCGCGCTGCCCAGGTACTCGCGTTCGCCGAACGGCGGGGCCGCGTAGCTCGACGTGAAGCCGAAGGCCGCGGCGAGGTCGACCTGCGCGCACCCCTGAACCGTGTGCCAGGCGACGAGCGACATCGCGATGCCCGTCGGCAGTGAACCGGCCTCACCCTGGTCGGGGTATCCGTAGGGCGCCACGATCACCCGTGAGCCGACGTCGTCGGCCCCGAAGAACGTCTTCAGCTCCTCGAGCTCCGCGCCGGTTGCGTCGGGCGCGTACCAGACCACCGCGGCGCCGTGCTCGAGCGAGTGGATCAGCCTATCCATCGGCGGCGCGGTGTCGTAGACGCCCGAGGGCAGCGGGATCTCGCCGTGCGGCCCCGACGCGGGCGGCGTCGAGGGGTAGCTCGCCAGCGGCGGCATCGCCTCGGAGGAGACGTGCTCCTGGTCCTGCTCCTCCGGCTGGTAGGGGCCGACGTCGGAGGGTTCGCCGCACCCGGCCTGGGCGGCGGCCTGACCGGCGCCCCGCAGCAGCTCCTCCGGATCGGCCCGCACGGGCTCGGGCCGGGTCAGGAGGAAGGCGATGACGCCCATCACGGCCACGAGCGCGATACCCACGACGATCCGGCGGTTCCGCCGCGAGGCAGACATCTTCCGCTGGAGCTGCTCGCGCTCGAGCCGCGCATGCTCCTTGCGCTCGGCCTTGGTGGCGCGCTCATCGGACGGTGTTTTCGCCATGTCGTGGGTGCCGTGGGGCGGCGGCCCCTCAGGATACCGGGCGTTCGCTGGTTCGGCGGGGATATGCTTCGGCCGCCTTCCCCGAGAGCGCGTGACCGGTGCAGAGCCGGTCCGGGAGGGGGAGGCCGATGGCAGATACCCAGACCGACCCGGTAGTTCGCGTCGATGGGCAGCCCGTGACGGGGCTGGATCGCTTCTTCAGGATCTCCGAGCGCGGGTCCACGGTGCGCACCGAGATCGTCGCCGGGGTGACGACCTGGCTGACGATGGCCTACATCCTGTTCGTCAACCCGACGATCCTCGGGCTCGGCGGCGAGGGTCTGCCGTTCCCGGCGGTCCTGACCGTGACGGCGCTCGCGGCCGGGGTCATGACGATCGCCATGGGCCTGGTCGCGAACTACCCGTTCGCGCTCGCGGCGGGACTCGGGCTGAACGCGTTCGTGGCGTTCACGCTCGTTGGGGCCAACGGGCTGACGTTCCCCGAGGCCATGGGAGTGATCGTGACCGAGGGCGCGATCATCACGGTCCTGGTCCTGACCGGCCTGCGCGAGGCCGTGATGAACGCGATCCCGATGGACCTGAAGCGCGCGATCGGCATCGGCATCGGGATGTTCATCACGCTGATCGGGCTCATCAACGCCGGAGTGGTGACGAACCAGGGGGCCACACCGCTGTCGCTGGCGCCCGAGCTCACGAGGTGGACGATCGCCGTCTTCGTCGTGGGGTTGACGCTCAGCGCCGCGCTCGTGGCTCGCAAGGTCAAGGGCGCGCTGCTGATCGGGATCTTCGCCTCGACCCTGATGGCGATCATCGTCAACGAGATCAACGACGCGGTGATCTGGGGCAACGGGATCGCGCAGATACCGAGCAAGGTGGTCGACACGCCGGACTTCAGCCTGATCGGGGACTTCTCGTTCAACTTCGTCTCCGTGCTGGGCGTCGCCACGGCGGCCGCGCTGGTGCTCTCGGTGATGCTGTCGGACTTCTTCGACACGATGGGCACGGCGATCGGGCTGGGCGGCGAGGCCAAGATGCTCGACGACCAGGGGCGCCTGCCCGGCATCAAGCGGGTCCTGCTGGTCGACTCGCTCGCGGCGGTGGCCGGCGGGGTGAGCTCGTCCTCGTCCAACACCACATACATCGAGAGCGCCTCGGGCATCTCGGATGGTGGTCGGACGGGCCTGACGGCCGTGGTCGTCGGCGCGCTGTTCCTGGCGGCGATGTTCTTCTCGCCTATCGCGGGTGTGATCCCGCCCGAGGCCACGGCGCCGGCGCTCGTGCTGGTCGGCTACTTCATGATGACGCTCGCGAAGGACATCTCGTGGTCCGAGCCGGGGCTCGGGATCCCCGCGCTCCTGACGATCGTGATGATGCCGTTCACCTACAGCATCACCAACGGCGTGGGGGCCGGGTTCCTGTCCTACACGGTGATCGCGATCCTGCGCGGGAAGTGGAGGGAGGTCCACCCGCTCATGTATGCGGTGAGCGGGATCTTCGCCTGGTACTTCATCCACGGGGTGGTGTAGTCGCCTGCTCGACGTGCAGGTGTTGGGGAAGATCCAGCGGGGGCCGCGGCGACGCGGCCCCCGCCGGCATCGGGCCCGCCGCGACGGTGCCGAGCGCGAACCATCCCTCGTCCATCCCGAGCGCGGCCCGCGTCTCCTCCTGACAGAACAGCGTTGAGCTGATCCAGCAGGACGCGATCCCCTGAGCGTGAAGCGCCAGCAGCAGGTTCTGGATCGCCGCGCCGCCCGAAAGCAGGAACATCGTCCGCTCGGCGTCGGTGCGTTCCTCGTCGGGGTAGGGGTGTGCGCCGTCGAACCGGACCCAGGGCACGATGAGCACGGGCGCCGAACCCAGAACCGCGTCGCTGCGCGCCAGCCGGCGCTCGATCGTGGCCTCGAGGGTGTCGTCACCGATGAGGTCCGCGCGCCATGCCTGAGCGATCGCCCCGAGCAGGTTCCGCTTCGCCGTCGGTGACCACAGGGCCGTGAACGACCACGGCCGCGTGTGGTGCGGCGCGGGAGCGGCGCAGGCCGCAAGGACCGCCTCCTCCACCGCCTCGCGCGGAACCTCGCCCTCGCCGAAGGACCTGATCGTCCGTCGCGCCGACAGCGAGAGCAGCGGCGACTCGCGGAACAGGTCCTCATCGGGGGGTCTGACCAGCTCGGAGGCGGGCGCGGTGGGCCCGTCAGCCGAGATGCCTCGCAGCAACGCTGCCGGTACCCCCGCGTCCTTGGCCATGACGAGGCCGCTCGCCGCCGCCACCTCGTCGGCGAGGGCGACCACAGTGGCATCGAGCTCGCGGCCGTGGTGGTCCGTTCGGCCACGCAGGTCCACGAGCGCCGGGAACCCCGCACATCCGATCGCGACGTTCACCAGGCCTCGCCGCCACGCTCGCCCGAACGTGTCGGTGATCACGACTGCGAGCTCCACGCCGAGACGACGGACCAGCTCGCTGCGAAGATGCTCCGCGGAGGCGTCGGGATCCTCGGGAAGGAGGGTCAGGAAGCCCTCCGCCACGTTGGAGGCGTCGACGCCGGCGTTCGCGCACACGAGCCCGTGCCGGGTCTCCGCGATGACGAGGTCCCCGCGGCGCGCGACGGTGCGAACGGTCTCGCGCTCGACCCAAGCCGCACGGCCCTGGCCTTCCTCGGGAACGATGCGCCCCTCGGCCTTGGACACCACCTTCTGGGTCACCGCCAAGACGTCGCCGTCCTGGGGTGCGATCGGCCGCAGCGCCTCGGCGAGCACAGCCGCGAGGTCGTCACCCGGCGAGATCTCCGGGATGGCTTCGACGGGCCAGATCTCCACGCTCATCCGGAGGCGACGCTACCGCAGCAGGCCGAGCGCGAACCGCGCGAGATCCTCGGCCTTCTCGTCGTCGGTCATGATCGTGTCCGTCACACCGACGCGGAGGCCGGTCGCCTCGATCCGCGCCGCGAGCGAGCGGTCGGCCTCGTCGACCACCCATCCGCCCAGGAGTCCTCGGTAGCACTCGGCGGCGCCGGCGGCGGTGACCTCCACGCCGGCGACCGGCATCAGCTTGTCGGCCATACCGCTCAGCGGCGCGCCACCCACGATCCCGCTGATCCCCACCACGTCGGACGCACGCCTCTCCAGCGCCTCGCGCACGCCCGGCACCGCGAGGATCGGGCCGATCGAGGCCACCGGGTTCGACGGGCAGAGCACGACCAGGTCTGCCTCGGCTAGTGCCGGGAGGACCTCCGGAGCGGGCCGAGCTGCGCCGGCGCCCTCGTACCGGATCGACTTCACCTCGTCGCGGCCGCCACGGCGGACCCAGTACTCCTGGAAATGCAGGTCGAGATCGTCGCCGTCCACGACCACGGTGACCCTGGTAGTCACCGGGTCGTCGCTCATCGGCAGGAGCCGAGTGGCGATGCCGAACCGCGCAGCCACCCTGGCGGTCGCCTCCGTGAGACTTGCCCCCTCGCGCATGAGGTTCGAGCGGAACAGGTGCGTAGCCAGGTCCAGGTCCCCGAGGTTGAACCACGCCATCTCGGGGTCGAACCGGCGGAGCTCCTCGGTGGCGCGGAAGCTCTCGTCGCGTCGGCCCCATCCGCGCTCGCGGTCGAAGGCGTCGCCGAGCCAGTAGGTGACCGAGTCCAGGTCCGGAGAGACGTGCAGGCCGTGCATCGCGACGTCGTCCCCCGTGTTGACGATGACCGTGACGTCCTGCGGCGGGAGCACCCGCACCAGTCCGCGCAGGGACTTCCCCGCGCCGATCCCGCCGGCCAGCGCCGTCACCCGCATCGCGGCAGCGTAGTACGCTCGCCGCGCGATGGCCGACGGCACGAACGCCCACGGGCTGCGCAGGGCGCTCGCCCGCGCCGAGGCCGGCAAGGCCCTGTCGATCGACGAGGTCGCCTTCCTCCTACAGGCGCGAGGTCCCGAGCTCGAGCGACTCATGGCGCGCGCCGCGCACCTCCGCGAGCTCGGCCATGGCCGGCGCGTGACCTACTCGCGCAAGGTCTTCGTACCGCTCACGATGCTCTGTCGCGACCACTGCCACTACTGCACGTTCGCGAGGCCACCCGCGCGCCTGGAGTCCCCCTTCCTCACGCCCGAGGAGGTCGTGAGGATCGCAGAGGCGGGCGCGAAGCTCGGGTGCAAAGAGGCGCTGTTCACCCTGGGCGACAAGCCGGAGGACCGCTACCCCGTCGCGCGGGCGTGGCTCGCCGAGCGCGGGTACGGCTCCACCCTCGAGTACCTTCGCGCCGTCGCGATCCGGGTGATCGAGGAGACGGGGCTTCTGCCGCACCTGAACCCCGGCATCATGTCCTACGAGGAGATGGCGCGCCTGAAACACGTGGCGCCCTCGATGGGTCTCATGCTCGAGACCTCCTCCGACCGCCTGTCCGAGCGCGGCGGCCCGCACTTCGGCTCGCCGGACAAGGTCCCCGCGGTCCGGCTGCGAACCATCGAGGACGCCGGGCGTCTGGCGATCCCGTTCACCACGGGGATCCTCGTGGGCATCGGCGAGAACGAGCGCGAGCGAGCCGAGTCGCTCCTCGCGATCCTCGAGGTCCATCGTCGCTACCGACACGTCCAGGAGGTCATCGTCCAGAACTTCCGGGCCAAGTCCGGGACCGCCATGCACGCCGCGCCGGAGCCCGCAGACGAGGAGTTCCTCGCCGCCGTCGCGACGGCGCGTGTCGTCCTGGGGCCGCGGATGCACGTCCAGGCGCCGCCGAACCTTTCCGATCCGGCGCAGCAGCTCCGGTTGCTGGACGCCGGGATAGACGACTGGGGAGGTGTCTCGCCTCTCACTCCCGACCACGTGAACCCCGAGCGCCCGTGGCCCGCAACGGACGTCCTGGCCGACCGGACGGCCCAACGCGGCCTCGATCTCCGCGAGCGCCTGACGATCTACCCCGAGTTCGCCCTGCGGCCCGACCCGTACCTCGCCGGGAAGATGCGCGCGCCGGTCGAAGCCCTGATGGGGCCAGATGGCCTGGCGCTCCTCGGCGTCCGGCCCGAGCCGGTGGCCTGGCAGGACCCCGACGTGGCGTGGAAGCCGCGCGCCACCGAGCTGACGTTCGCCAAGGGGGCGCTCCTGCGCGAGGACGCCGATGTCGTCTACGGCGAGACCGACCTGCCCGAGCGCACACGCGCGTGGCAGTCAGAACGGGTGGAGCCCGTTCGCCTCGAGGCGGAGATCAGGTCCGCGCTCCGTAAGGCCCAACGTCACGAGCCGATCACCGATGACGACGCGCTCGCGCTGTTCCGCGCCGAGGGCGCTGCGCTGGAAGCGCTCTGCTCGGTCGCCGACGACCTGCGCCGCGAGGCCGTAGGCGACGACATCACCTATGTCGTGAACCGGAACATCAACTTCACGAACGTCTGCTACGTGGGATGCCGCTTCTGCGCGTTCGCGCAGCGCGAGGTGGACGCGGAGTCGTACACGCTCACGCTGGCCGAGGTGGCCGAACGCGTCAGCGAGGCCGCCGCCTGGGGTTGCACCGAGGTCTGCATGCAGGGTGGGATCCACCCGGACCTGCCCGGCACCTACTACTTCGACCTGCTCGACGCCGTGAAGGCGGCGGCGCCGGACATCCACATCCACGCGTTCAGCCCTATGGAGGTGATGAACGGCGCCACGAAGCTCGGTATCTCGTTCCGCGAGTTCCTGCAGGAGTGCCGGACCCACGGGCTCGGCACGATCCCGGGGACGGCAGCCGAGATCTTGGACGACGACGTGCGTTGGGTTCTGACGAAGGGCAAGCTGCCCGCCGACACATGGGAGGAGATCATCCGCACCGCGCACGACCTCGGCATCCGGAGCTCGTCCACGATCATGTACGGGCATGTCGACGCTCCCCCCCATTGGGTTTTCCACATCCGCCGGTTGGCGTCGATCCAACGCGATACGGGGGGTTTCACGGAGTTCGTGCCGCTGTCGTTCGTGCACCAGAACGCCCCGATCTACCTGGCGGGCAAGGCTCGACCGGGACCCGGTCTCGAGGACGACCGCCGGATGCATGCCGTGGCCCGGGTCCTCCTCGACGGAGTTATCCACAATCTCCAGGTGTCCTGGGTGAAGATGGGCGTGTCGGTGTGTCAGACTATCCTGAACGGCGGTGCCAACGATTTCGGCGGCACCTTGATGGAAGAAACCATCAGTCGCATGGCCGGTGCCGAGTGGGGGATCCGCATGGAGCCCACACAGTTCCGCGACGCCATCGTCGCTATCGGTCGCACACCTGTCGAACGCACGACCACCTACGAACGCTTGCAGCGCAAGGTGCACGGACCTGATGCCGACCCGCGTGAAGGGCGGATGATCGCCGCGTCGTAGCGCGGAACACGCGCCACGACGCCGAGTTCGTCAATCTCATAGACCGAACTGGTCCATCATGTTGACCATGCACTTTCTTCCCTTTATGTCTTGCAAGCTTCGCGCCACATGTATTGCATTGCTTCGGGGATGCATGTGGAGGTGTACCGGAACTCGAGATTCCCTCTTGTCAAGAGGGGATCGGATGTCTCAGAATCACACGCGTGTGATTCTGAGGGGAGTACAGGGTGCATCACTACATCCCGTGGCAAGAGCGGGCGCGGTGCCGGGAACACGATCCCGAGATCTTCTTCCCCGAGAAGGGAGGCTCATCGAGGGAGGCGAAACGGATCTGTACCGACTGCCCCGTTCGCATCGAATGCCTGAACTACGCCCTTCGTCGCGATGAGCGGTACGGGGTGTGGGGAGGTATGAGCGAACGAGAACGACGACGCTTGAAGCGCATGGCGTCATGATCACGATGGAAAGGGGGTGACCGATGTCTCCCGCGAAGAAGAGGTCGACCGCGAAGAGGAAGACGGCGGCACGTAAGCCAGCGGCGAAGAAGACGGCGGCGCGCAAGCCCGCCGCTCGGAGGAAGAGCGCTGCGCGGAAGCCGGCCGCGAAGAAGACGGCGGCGCGCAAGCCCGCCCGAAGGAAGACGGCGGCGCGCAAGCCAGCGGCGAAGAAGACGGCGGCGCGCAAGCCCGCCCGAAGGAAGACGGCTGCACGCAAGCCAGCGGCGAAGAAGACGGCGGCGCGCAAGCCCGCCCGAAGGAAGACGGCTGCACGCAAGCCAGCGGCCAAGAAGCGGACGGCGGCGCGCAAGCCCGCCGCTCGCAAGGCGGCTGCTCGCAGGCCGGCGAAGAGGCGCGCCGCGAAGAAGCGGTAGCGGATCGCCGAGTTGGTCGGAGGGGGGGCGCGAGCCCCCCCTCCGCGTTCGGGCCTCGGGTGCGTGCTAGGCTCCCGCCGCCCACGGGCGCTCCTCATGGCCACCACCACCACAGCCGATAGTGCCCCAGCTGCCGACGCCGTCCGAACACCGAGCGTGCTCGTCGTGCTCGTGACGCGCGATGCGGCCGGCTGGTTGCGCGAGTGCCTGGAATCGCTCGCGGCGCAGACGCATCCCCGGCTCGGGGTCCTGGCGGTGGATAACGGCTCGACGGACGGGACCATCGAGCTCCTGGCGCAGGCGCTGGGAGAGCAGCGGGTGATCGCGCTCGGAGAGAACAGGGGGATCGCCGGATCCCTGGCCGCCGCCGCCGAGCTCGGACCTGCGCAAGAGGCGGACTACCTCCTGTTGATGCACGACGACGCGTCGCTAGCACCCGACGCCGTGGCCCGGTTGGTGGAGGCCGCCGAGGGCATCCGGGGCGTCGAGCAGGTCGGTATCGTCGGACCCAAGGTCGTCGACTGGGACGACCCCAGGGTCCTGCGCGAGGTCGGGCGCTCGACGGACCGGTTCGGGCATCCCTACACCCCGCTGCAGGACGGCGAGCGCGACCAGGGGCAGTACGACCGGGTGCTGGAGGTGCTGTTCGTCTCCTCGGCCGTGATGCTGATCTCGCGCGAGGCCTGGCAGCGCACCGGGCTGTTCGACGAGCGCTTCGACGGCCACCACGACGACCTCGACTTCTGCTGGCGCGCCCGCGTGGCCGGGTTCCGCGTCCTCATGACACCTCTCGCGACGGCGCGCCACCGCGACGCCACGGGACGGGGCGAACGTCTCGAGCATAGGCATCGCAGCACCCGCTACTACGCGGAGCGAGCGGCCCTCGCGTCCATGCTCAAGGACTACGGCCTGCTGACACTGCTCTGGCTCGCGCCGGTGTACGTGGCCCTCGGCGTCGCCCGACTCGTCTACCTGGCGGTGTCGCGCCGGTTCGAGGACGCCTACGACCTGGTCGCGGCCTGGGGCTGGAACCTGCTGCGCCTGCCCGGGACGCTCCGCAGACGGATCCGCGCCCAGCGCGTGCGCAAGGTGAAGGACCGCGGCGTGCGGCCATTCATGGCCTCCTCCTTCCGTCTGCCCCGGTGGTTCGAGCGGGCCGAGGAGTTCCTGGACGAGGGCCTGGAGGAGCTCGAGGACGAGGAGCTCGGCAGGCCTTTGCCGAGGCGGGCTGCCTCGATCGCCGCGGGGCACCCCCTGCTGCTGGGATCGACGGTGGCCATCGTGCTCGGCGCTTTGGCCGTGCGGCACTTCGTCGGTCCCGAGGTGCTGAGCGGCGGAGCGCTCGCCGCCTTCCCCGAGCAGCCCCAGGCGTTCCTCCGAGAGCTCGTCTCCGGTGTGCGCACGAGCGTCCTAGGCGGTGCGCAGTCCGCGAGTCCGTCGCTCGCCGGGATGGGTGCGGCGTCGTGGGTCACGTTCGGGAGCACCGCGCTCGCCCAGAAGGTGCTGCTCGGCGCGATGCCGCCGCTCGCGGCGATCGCGATGTACCGAACGATGGTCCGTCAGACCGCGAGCCCCGGCCCGGCCGTGGTCGCCTCGGCGGCATACGCGCTGTGTGGCCTGACACTGTGGGCGTTCTCGGAGGGCCGGCTCGACCTCCTGGTCGCGGTGGCGATCCTGCCTATCGCGTGGGACCGGCTGGACGGCGCCTTCTCGCGCCACGCCCCGGAGCGCCGGTTCCGCTACGGGGTGGGACTGGGGGCCGCCCTCGCCATGGGGCTGTCCTTCCTACCGGCGATCGTGTTGCCGGTGGGGCTGTTCGCACTCGTGCACCTGGCGGCGGGGCGGCGCCGCGTCCGGGGGCTGGGTCTGGTGCTGCTGGCGGCGGTTTCGGCCGCCCTTCTCGCCTTCCCGGTGATCCTCGCGGCGGCCGGTGACCCCGGTGCTTCGGTCGCTTCGGTCGTGGGGGTCGACGATGCCTGGTCCGTCCTGCGGCTCGTGCCGGGCGAGGGCCCGGGGACGTGGATCGTGGCTGCCTTCCTGCCGATCGCGGCGATCATCTGCTTCGCGGGGGTCGGCGACCCGCAGCGGGGGCGGGCCTGGAGGGCGATGCTCGCCGCGCTCCTCGGGACGGGCCTGGCGTGGGCCTCCGCCCGCGGCCTGCTGCCCGAGGCGTTCACGAACGCGCCGGCGTACCTGTCCGCCGCCGCCCTGTCCGAGGCCGCGCTCGTCGCGTACGGACTGTCGACCTTCGGCACGCGGCTGGACCGACACGCGTTCGGCGCGAGGCAGCTCGGCGTCGTGGTGTTGTCGATCGTGCTCGGGGTCGGCATCGGAGCGCAGGCCCTTCAGGTCACGCTAGCCGAGTGGCAGGTCCGCCCAGGCGGGCTGCCGCCGGCGTGGTCTGTGATCGGATCGAGCTCGCCCGGCGAGTTCCGGATCCTGTGGCTCGGCAGACCGACCGGCGAGAGGTTCACTGCTCCCGGGGGCGATCCGATCGGATTCGCCGAGGCTGGAGCGGCATCCGTGCGGTTCGGCGTTACGGACCGGGACGGGGTCTCCGCGTTGGACATAGGCCGAGGTCGAGCCGGACTTGGCTACCGCGAGCTTCGGACCGTCCTGGACGAGGTCCTCTCCGGCGACACCCAGCACGCGGGGGCGTTGTTCGGTCCGTTCGGCATCCGGTTCCTGGTCGCCGAGGAGGGGGATCTCCCCTCGGCGGTGGTCGAGCGCCTCGTCCGGCAGCTAGACCTCGATCTCGTGCCGGCCGGTGGACTCACGATCTTCCGCAACGCCGCCGCCCTGCCGGAAGGGATGGCCACTACCGCGCCTGTGCCGGACGCGCCCGATCCCACCGGGCTCGAGCTCGCACCGTACGCGGGCGCGACCGAGCTCCAACCTGAGGAGGCCGACTGGGTCGGTGCCGTCGAGACAGAGGCGACGGCGGTCGTGGCGGACCAGTTCGATGGCGGGTGGCGTGTGATCACGGGTGACGAGGGACTCCCGGTGTATCCCGCGTTCGGCTGGGCGATCGCGGGTCCTGGTGGACCCGGCGACGTGTCGGTGAGCTTCGCCGACCAGTGGCTGCGCACCTCTCAGATGTGGGTGCTCGCCGTGCTGTGGTTGGCCGCCCTGTGGATCACCAGGAAGCCGGTGTCCGTGTGAGGCGTCTCCAGCCCATCGTGGCCGGGCTCCTGCTCGTAGGGGTGCTCGCGGCCGCGACCTACGCGGATCGCGAGCTCGAACCGCGGGGATTCGCCCCCGGGATCGACGGGGATGCGCGCTCTGGAGCCTGGCTCTGCCCCCACGGCGGTGGGCCCGAGGACTGGGAGGTCTCGCTGCAGATCGCGAACCCCGGTCCCGAACCGGCCACGGTGCGCGTGCGGACCCTGGGGATCGGCCGGCCCTCCGAGCCCGAACAGATCCATGTTGACCCCGGCTCCTTCGTGCGCGTCCCGGTCGCGGCCGATGGCCGCGCCAGGTCCTCCATGGTCGAGTGGTTCGGCCAGTGGGTCGCGGTGGGCTGGGTGGCCCACGCCGGCGGCGGAGAGGCGGGAGTAGCGTCCGAGCCCTGCGCCCCTTCGGCCGGGGATCGGTGGTTCCTGCCGGACGGGAGCACCGAGGTCGAGGGCAACGAGGAGTTCGTCGTCGTGATGAACCCCTTCGCTCGCGAGGCCGTGATCTCGCTCACGCTGCTGTCCGAACGCAAGGAGCCGGTTCGACAGGGTGAGCTGACCGACGTCGTCCTCAAGCCGTACCGTAGCGCGGCGTTCCACCTGAACGACGTCCTCCTCGGCGAGCGCACGGTGTCCACCCTGCTCGAGGTCTCGGTGGGAAGGGTCGCGGCCGCCACGTTGGGCGTGTCGGGCACCGGCGGGATCCGGTCGGCGCTCGGTTACCTCGGTGAGCCGCCACCGGTGCTGACGTTCCCCGGTGGGGCCGACGCCGGGCGCACCGAGCTGCTCGTGCTGAACGGGGGCAGCGCTGAGCGAACCGGACGGGTCGAGGTGGCGGGCGAGATCCTCGGGCCCGACGGCATCCAGCCCTTCGCCGGCCTGGCCGAGGCCAGCCTGCCCCCCGGATCCGCTAGGACCTTCCCGGCCACCACGTCCGGGCCCTCAGGCGTGAGGATCTCGGTGATCGGGGAGGAAGCCGCGGCGGTGCGGCGCACCTATGGCGTTGTCTCCGACCAGGCTGCGATCACCGGTGCGGAACCTGCGGCGGCCTGGATGGTGCTGCCCGCTGTGGCGGGGCTGCCCGCCGTCCCCGGGCTCGTCCTTGCCAACCCGAGCAGCGAGCCGGTCGTGGTCATGCTGTCCTACCTGGCGCCCGGTCCCTCCGAGCGCATCGGAGTGACCGTCCCGCCGGGCGCGACGATCCAGGCTCCCAAGACGTTCCGTCTGCTCGCCCCGCAGGTGGCGGTGTTCGCGGAAGCGTCTTCGGGAACCTTCGTCCCGGCGGCCGTGTCCTACTCCCTCGGTCGCGAGGGGCTCGCGGCCTTCGCTGCGTCGATCGCCATCCCCATGCCTCCGTAGGAAGGTCGGGTCTGGACGCCCGGCGCGGAGGACCTATCATGATGTGTTCGCGGACAACCGCAGGAGACCGATGAGGATCGCGGGGGCTAAGCACCGCAAGGGTAGACGGGGCTGGCTGATCGTCGGCGTCTGCCTCGGCGTGCTGTTCGTCCTCGGCGCGGGCACGGCGTACGCAGCGTACCGATACGACGCCTCCACCGCCGTAGAGATCCTGCCCGGCGTGACCGTGGCCGGGATCGACGTCAGCGGGATGACGCGCGAGGAGGCCGTCCGCGAGGTCCGTGAGCGTGCCGAGGAGACCTTGTACAGCAACCTCACTATCTCGGCCGCCGGCCGGACGTGGACCGTCACGCCCGCCTCCTTGGGGATGACGGCCGATGTCGAGGCCGTCGTGGCTCGCGCGTTCGCGGTCGCGGACGAGATGTCGTTCGTCGATCGCGTGTATCACCGCCTCCGGCACGTGCCGGTCGAGGTCACCCTCGACCTGCACTTCACCTCGGACCCGGCAGGCGTCCAGGCGTTCGTGCAGCAGGTCTCCGACGAGGTCGCGATCCCCGCGGTGAACGCGCGGTTCGCGCTCGTCGAGGCCGAGCTGGTGACCCGGCGTTCGGAGGCGGGACAGGAGCTGCAGACCAAGCTGGGCGTCGAGCGTGTCCTCCGGGCGCTCGAGGATCGCGCCGGCGACGTCGCCGTGCCGGTTCGAACGGTCGAGCCCGAGGTCCCCACCGCCTCGCTCGGTCAGACGATCGTGGTCGACGTCTCCGAGAACCGTCTGTGGCTGTACCAGGGGCTGAAGGTGGTGAAGGAGTACCAGGTCGCCACCGGTACGGCGTCGTACCCGACGCCCGTCGGGACGTTCGAGATCATCGAGAAGCGCGAGAACCCGACG
>Ga0209341_10003460_pt1 | contig 14740 bp, 16 predicted proteins | sample RifCSP13_2_FD_184020 | JGI IMG/M metagenome (GOLD analysis project Ga0209341, IMG submission 184020) | Soil microbial communities from Rifle, Colorado - Rifle CSP2_sed 13_2 (SPAdes) (version 2) | ecosystem: Environmental > Terrestrial > Deep subsurface > Rock core/Sediment | place: Rifle...
CTTGACCGAGGCCGGCGTGGGTGCTGTCTACGCGATGGCGCGGCAGCGCGGACGGCGCTGGCTGAGCGATTTCCTCGCTGCTGAGGCGCCCGGAGAGCGGGCCGACCTGACTACCGCCCTAGGCGAGCACGAGGCGACCATCGCCGCCCTGCACCGACGCCTGGGCCGCCTGCGCGACTTCCACTTCCTGACCGAGGGCCGCAGCGACGCCCTGCAGCGACTCTTGAACGCCCTCGAGGGCGGACGGCACGTCGTCCTGGAGTTCGGACGCTATTCGAACAACCTAACCGCCTACCTGCTGGTCGCCAACTTCCTCACGCGCCGCGTGCACCAGCGCTGGGTGCGCCGCACCGAAGAGGCTTTGGGCGACCGCGCCCAGGAGCCGCCGCAGCTCGTCATCACCCTCGAGGAGGCGCACCGCTTCCTCAGCCCCGCTATCGCCCCGCGCACCATCTTCGGCACCATCGCCCGCGAGATGCGCAAGTACCACGCCACCCTGCTCATTATCGACCAGCGGCCCAGCGGCATCGACGACGAGGTCCTGAGCCAGCTCGGCACCAAGCTCTGCTACCGCCTCGACGACGACGCCGACATCGACGCCGTCCTCGCCGGCGCGGCAGGCCGCTCCGACCTCAAGACCGTGCTCGCCAACCTCGACGCCAAGCAGCAGGTCCTCGCCTTCGGCGACGCGCTGCCCATGCCGGTCGTCGTCCGCGTCCGCGAGTACGGCTCGCCTCAGTCGTACCGGGAGCTGGGCATCGAGAGCGAAGAGGAGCACAAGGCGCGAGTGCAGCGGGACATGGAGAGGATGTTTGGGGCGTGACTTCAAGTGCAGAGCGGACGGTACGACCAATTCAATTGCTACGACGCTTTAGGCGTCGCTCCGAACGCTACGTTGCAGGAGATCAAAACCGCATACAGGCAGGCAAGTCTTCGGTCTCATCCTGACCGAGGTGGTTCGCACGAGGCTCAAGTCAGAGTTAATCTGGCATGGGAAACCCTCAGTGACCCGATTAGTCGCCAAGCACATGACACATACTGGCAAAGACCTGCGACAGCTGGGTTTACTCCTCCGCGGTCAACCCGCGAGACTCCCCGGAGAGAGTCAACGCGAAGACAGCCTCTCAGCGGCCTAAGAAACCGTGTTTATCAACACGTGGAAAGAGCGAAAGCGACGATATGGCAGGATCTCAATAATCGAGTTCAGAGGAATGAGAACGAGTTCAAACAGCAGCTGCGAAATGAGAGGCTACAAACCATATCCATATTGGCCGGCCTATTCATCGTCGGCGGATTCGCTTTTGATCGAGCGTATCCCCTGCTTTGGGCTGGTGAGGCATTGCTGGGATGGCTGTTTATTTCACGACTAGCTGGAGTTCAGATCGCCGGTCGCACTTTCTCGTTACTCAAGGTCAATTGGCGAGACCTGCAGGAACACGCAGCGCATGTCGCCAATAACAGTTGCATCAAGGATGCGGGTGAGCTTGAACGACATTTCTTATCTCTTTCTTCCATTTCCGAGCTGCTGCTGCGCCCATCAAGTTTCGACGACAGCGAAGAGCAAGTGGCCCGGCGCCTTTCTGCATCTTTCTTCTTGATGGGATACATTCCCATTCGGTTTGACCCGCAAGATAGAACTCTTGCATTTAGCGATGGCGAAGAATCGATCCTTGTACGCTTTCGGCATCGGAGCGGAATCGCTACAAACATAACTTATGTTGAAAAGTTGGTCGATCTCATGCATGCCTTTCGAATTGCGAAGGGATTTCTGTTTTGCTCGCCAGGTTTGTCAGGCAACGCTGCAAACTATGCTAGACAGAATAAAGTGAGCTGGTATTCCCTCGAAAACATGAACCAGTGGATTGAGCAAGTGCTAGTGTCGGACTATACCGGTCCTGCGGGTGACATCCTTGAACACCTGGATAAACTTAGAGGTTTCATCGCAGGTATAGCTCCGGCGATTTCGGGACGCGGATACTATCGTAGATTCCGGTTCTGAAGAAAAAGGGTCGCAAACCACAACATGAGGAACGCGAAAAGGACTCCGAAGGCATGAGAGGACGTTCACACTCTCGCTTCTATCCAGTGAGCAAACCAGACGCCGGCAAAGAAGGCGGACCCCAATCCGCGTAGCGCCTACCCCGTCTCCCCCGGCAATGCCTCAGCGGGCGTTCGCGCCATCAATAGCGCGCCAATGCGCTCCCGCTGCTCACGGTCCCGCGTCACAAGCACGCTGCCGAAGCGCTGAGCCACAGCAACGTACACGGCGTCGCTGCCGCGAAGCCGGTGCTGCGCAGCCATGTTCACGGCTTCCTGTGCCAGCGCGGCGTCCAGGGGAATCAACACGACGTTGGAGAGTTGGCCCAGCGTTGCGGCAAACTCTCGCGCAAGGGTCGCATCCTCGCGGCCACGAGCGACGGCGGCGGCGACCTCCGGCAACAGCAGCGTTGGCACCACTATCGGCGCTGGCTCCCCCCGAATCCGCGCTAAGAAGCGATAGCTTTCCTCGTGCCCTGACTCGTAGGGATTGAAGGCGTTGAGAAAAACGCTCGCATCGACCGTGTAGACTCTCGCCACGGTTAGCGGCGCATCTCAGAGAGCAGTTCGTCGCTGGTCAATGGCGAGCACCAGCCGGCGCCAATCTCCTGGCCAAGCTGCACCAATCTGTCCCAGGCCTCCTGGCCCTCTGCCTCTTTCTGGGCCTCGGCCAACGGCATGAGCACACCCACGGGCTCGCCACGGTATGTGACGGTGTAGCGGGTTCGGTGCTCTCGCACCTCGCGTACGATCTCCGAGGCCCGTTCTTTCAGCTCGCGCACTCCAACCTCGGGCATGGGTCCCCTCCATGGATGTAGTCACTTTATGGGACTACATCATACCACACATTGTACAACTCTCGTCACACGGAGCCTCGCCTTGCCCGCGTGATGTTATAATCCTGCCACAGCGCCAGACGAGGCGCCTCCACAACAAGGAGCACCCCATGACCAAGGCCTACATCCTCATCACCACCGACCCCGTCGCCATGAACCTCGTCGTCCAGGCGCTCCGCGCCATGCCGCCGGTGCAGGAGGCGCACGAGGTGATGGGCCCCTACGACATTGTCGCCGAGGTTGAGGTGGCAAACGTTGAGGAGATCGGCGACCTCCTAAGGGAGCGCGTCCGCTCGATCCAGGGAGTCCGCTCCACCCTCACCTGCGTCGCCATTTCGTGAACGAGGAGGATATACGATGACCGGCAAGGAGCTGATCATTCGTGCCTTACAAGACCTTCCAGACGATGCAACGGCCGAGGATGCCATGGAAGTCTTATACCTTGTGCACAAAGTTGAAAAGGGACTGAAACAAGTTGGCGCAGGACAGACAATTCCTCAGGACGAAGCCCGCAGACGGATGGAGCGTTGGCTCAAGTAACGTGGACCGAGCAAGCTCTGGACGATCTTGAGGCCATTTGCAACTTTATTGCTCGAGATGCCCCACGCTATGCAGAGCTCTTCGCAGAACGCCTCTTTCAGGCGACTGACCGTCTTGCGAATTTCCCGGCTTCAGGTCGCATCGTTCCGGAGGTGGGTCGCAACAACATTCGTGAAGTTATCCTTCAAGGTTATCGCGTCATTTATCACATACAGGGCGATGAGGTGGAGGTCTTGACCATCCATCATGGTGCGCGTTTGTTACGCGGCTTTTGAGCGATTCGCCCGATCTCCCCCTCTAACAGCGCCGGCAAGCCTCGCTCCAGCGATACCACGCGCGCCCGCACGACATCCGGCTGCACTTCCAGCAGGCCCACGGTGCCGGGCGGCGACGCCCGCCCCGGCAGGTGCGGCCGTGTCGGGCTGCCGGAGTTCATGAGCAGCACGCCCTCGCGCTCCAGGATAAGCGGGGCGTGCGTGTCGCCGAACACCACCGCATCCAACCGCTGCCCGAAGCGGATCTTCAGGACCTCCGGTAACGGCGTCGCGGGGAACTGGAGGGTCGCGCTCGTCCCAATCGCTCGTATGTAGTAGGCAGGATGGGCGATGTCATGCACCATGCCCACGCGCCAGCCATCCAACGAGTGCACGAGCATCTCCTGCAGGCCCCGCTCCGGCGAGACCGGATCGGTATAGCCGCGCACGGCGACCACCGGCGCGATGCGCTCCAGCAGGTCTATGACCGAGAGGGCGTCGAAGTCGCCCGTGTGCATAATGAGGTCCACCTCTCCGAAGGCCTCGTACACCAACGGCGGCAGCGGCCCGCCATCCTCGAGGTGCGTATCGGAGATGAGGCCGACCCTCATATGCCTTGGCGAACAGGCTCAGGCCGGACGCAGCGTGGTGCGCAGGCGGCGGAAGAGCGTGCCCAGCTCGCCGTACTCCCAGACCACGAGGAGCTGGCTGGCGTTGAACACCGAGGAGTACGTCCCGCTGATGATGCCGATGAGCAGCACGAGCACGAAGTCGCGGATGGTGACGCCGCCAAAGAGGATCAGCGCCACAAGTGTCAGCACCACTGTAAGGCTCGTGTTGAGGGAACGACCGAGCGTCTGCAGCAGGCTCTCGTTCACGACGTCGTCGAACTCGCGGCCTGGGTTTCGCTTCAGGTTCTCGCGGATGCGGTCGAACACGACGATGGTGTCGTGGACGCTGAAGCCGATCACCGTCAGGAGCGCCGTGATGAACATGGCGTTGATCTCAGTGCCAAAGACCTTGCCGAAGATCGAGAACAGGCCGACGACGACCAGGATGTCGTGGACCAGTGCGACGATGGCGCAGGTGCCGTAGCGCACTGGATGGGAGACGCTGCGAAACGCCCAGGTGATGTAAAGCAGGATCCCTACTGAAGCAGCAGCCACCGCCAGGGCCGCGTTACGCACGATCTCCGCGGCAACCACCGGCGAGACAGTGGCGAAATCGAGAACTGTGAGCGCCCCAAACCGCTCGCGCAGCGCCGCTTCAATGTCCTCTTTCTCGCCGGGGCCGGCGGCCGTCCCCGGCGCCAGGGTGCGCGTCCGTACCAGGTATTCACCTTCTCCGGCGTGCTGGATGATGGCGTCGGCGTGGCCGAGCTCGTGGTAGGCCTGCCGAAGCTCCTCCTGGTCCACCGGCTGCTCGAAGCGCAGCGTCGTCGTCGAGCCGCTGGTGAACTCAACACCCGGTTTGAAGGCTGGCGGGATCGCCAACGAGATAACGCCCGGCACGATAACGAGCAGGGAGAACAGGAAGTACCAGTACCGCTTCCCGACGATGTCTAGCATGCGGCAATCCTTTGAGAACCATATTCAAGGGCTCTCCCCCTCCCTCTGGCTCCCTCCCGCCGGGGGAGGGAGGACTCCCCTCTCCCTCGACGGGAGAGGGCTAGGGTGAGGGTGCGCGCTTCAATTCCCAGCCCACGGCGCTCCATCGCTGCCGGAAGGGCGGTGCTCTCTCCCGCGGGGCTCGCACGCTTCATGGCACAAACAGCGCCGCGTTCTGGGCCAAACGACGCCCGACGAGCGCACGAAGCAGCGATCGGCTCACGACGACGGCCGTGAACATGCTCAGCAGGACGCCGATGGCCAGCGTGAGAGCGAACCCTTGCACCAAGGTAGCGCCGAAGTTACTGCCGAACCAGTACAGCACGCTGCAGGTGATCAGGGTTGAGACGTTGCTATCTCGGATGGAGGACCAGGCGCGGTTGAAGCCAGCCTCGATGCCGGCACGTAGGCTGCGCCCGTCGCGCAGCTCCTCCTTCAAGCGCTCGAAAATGAGGATGTTGGCATCCACCGCCATGCCGATGGAGAGGATGGAAGCGGCGATGCCGGGGAGCGTGAGAGTGACGGGGATAAGCTTGAAAATAGCCAACAGAAACACCGTGTACAAGCCGAGGGCGATACCGGCTAGCAGGCCTGGCAGGCGGTAGTACAGCAACATGAACAACATCACCACGCCAAGGCCGACCTCGCCGGCCAGGATGCTCTTCTGGACGGAATCGCTGCCCAAGGTCGCGTCCACGTCCTGCTGCTGGACGACGCTGACCGGCACCGGCAGGGCGCCGGCGTTCAGCTGGATCGCCAGGATGCGTGCATCCTCCAGGGCTACACCGGTGATGACACCTCGATCGCGTATAATCGCCTGGACCGTTGGAGCGCTGACGATCCCGTCATCCAGGAAAATGCCAATCGGCTTGGCAAGATTGCGCTGGGTGATGGCCTCGAAGAGGCGCGCACCCTCGCTATTGAACTCAAATGAGACCTGAGGAAGGCCGGTGCTCGGCTCGAAGATCACCTCCGAGGTGGGCTTCAAATAGGCGCCGGTGAGCTGCTTGAGAGCGCCGTCGCTGCCGACAGCAGTGGCAGGCACGAACTCAAGGGCACCATCAGGCAACGCCCTGGTCTCACGGAAGTCGAGCTGCGCTGTCTTTCCGATAAGCGCCCGGGCCTCGGCGATATCGCGGACACCGGGGAGCTGCACCGAGATCCGGTCGGTGCCGAGCCGCTGGACGAGCGCCTCAGAGACGCCGTAGGCGTTGATGCGCCGCTCGATGATGCGCCGCACACCCTCCATCTGCCCGACCTGCTGCGCCGTCGGCACCTCAGCCAAGTCAGCCTGAAGCACGATGTGCGTGCCGCCCTGGAGGTCGAGGCCGAGGCGCATTGCCCGCCGCTGGAAAGTGAAATCGCCGATGGTGAAGCCGATCCCCTGCCCACGCGGCCACGGAATGAACGAGGGGAGGTAGCGGTCCGGGTTGGTCGGCCAGACGATGACGAGCGCAGACAGGGCAACCGCGATGATGCTGAGCAATTGCCACGGCAGGCGCCGCCAGAGCGGCACGGCGCGGCTCGGCGCCGAGATGCGCGTGGGGGCGCCGAAGCGGCTGGGTGTTGCGGTCCTCATGGCAGAGGCCGCCCCTCGAAGTGCATGGCACGCGCGCGGTGCAGCTCGTACAGATGGAATGCAGCGATGACGAGGGCGTGGCTGATCCGACCGCCCCGGATGAGCTCGGGCACGTCAACGAGCGGCGCCAGCTCGACGACCGTGTCCTCGAAATGGCCCGGGTTGGGTTCCGCAGCTTGCTCCGCGTCGAGGGCGAGGAAGGTGTGACAGCGGTTGGTGAGCAGAGCCGGATTTGGGGCGACCGATCCCAGCGAGATGATGGTCGGCGAATCGTAGCCCGACTCCTCGAGCATCTCGCGGCGAGCTGCCACGGCGGGCGATCCATCGCCGGCATCGACGATTCCGCCGGGGATCTCGAGCGTCACCTCTTGTGTGCCGTGGCGGAACTGGCGCACGAAGACCACCTGGCCTTCGGCCGTGACCGGGATGATATTGGCCCAGTCCTCCGACTCCAGCACGTAGAAAGGCCGGTCGAGGCCGGTACGGGGCGAACGGCGCGTCTGCTCCCACAGGCGGAAGATGCGATAGTCCCCCAGCAGGCGGCTCGCCAGCGTGTCCCAGGCCTCGTCGTGATGTTGCGGATGCCTCATTGCGTCTCCTGCCCGGCGACGACGGGCTCTCGATGCACCAGGCCCGCCACGTAGCGCAACGCCTCCTCAGCCGTATGCACCTGACTCAACGCATACGCCTCGTCGATGGCCTCCAGGAGGCGGCCGATCTGCGGTCCAGGCGGAAGGTTGAGCGCCGCCATCAGGGTGTGCCCATCTATCAGGCGGCGTGGTGCTTCCATGCGGGGCGGCACGAAACGCCAGCGCAGGATATCGCCCACGCCGCGGAGGAAGTCCCTCCAGGCCTGGCCATCTAACGACGGGCCATGGGTGGCGCGGGCATCGGCGACGTGAAGGAGTAGCAGGGCGTAGGCCTCCTCGCCGAGATCGCGGAAGAAGCGGTATAGCGCTCGCTCGCTCGGTGGGCGCCCCATCATCGTAGGGCGCAGATGCTCCCGTATGAGGAGCTGCACGGCCTCGATCTCCCGCCTGCTGAAGCGGAGGCGCTCCATCGCCTGAGCCGCCATCGCCGCGCCCCGCTCGGCGTGGCCGAAGAAGCGCGTGCGGCCGTCCGGCTCGACCGTCTTGGTCTTGGGCTTCCCCACGTCATGAAGCAGGGTGGCCAGCTTGAGGGAAGCCAGACGGGGCCGGCCGCCGCCCAGCTCCTCCGATAGGTTGGTCTCGATGGCCGGGCGCCAGGCTGGTTCGATTACCAGGTCCAGCGCGGCCGGCTGAGTCAGGAGCACCTCGATCGCCTCCACCGCATGAAGGCTGTGTTGGAACACGTCCCAGAAGTGGAAAACTGGCTGCATAACACCTTTGCCCGGCGCAAGCTCCGGCAACACCCGACACAGCAAGTCCCACCTGTCCAACGTATCCAGCCATTGGGCGGCATGCGGCACCAAAAGCAGCCGCACGAGCTCATCGCGGACGCGCTCCGCAGAAGACTCGCTGAGCGCCGACGCGTGCCGAACGATAGCCTCCTCCGTGCCGGGTTCAACGGTGAGCCCCAGCTCGGCGGCGACACGAGCTGCGCGCAGTAGGCGCACCGGGTCCTCACGGAAAACGTCGTCGCGGAGCATGCGCAGCCGCCTGCTCTCCAGATCGGCGCGACCGCCGAACGGGTCGATGAGATGGTCGCGCCAATCGGCGCCAAAGGCCGCCTCAAGCGGCAGGGCCAGGGCGTTGCAGGTGAAGTCCCGCCCCTGCAAGTCGGCGAGGATCGCGCCGCGCAGCGGCGTCAGGTCCAGGTGTGGTGGCTGCAGCCGCGCCGCGGCCACACGCACCATCCGGCGCTCCGGGTCAAGGACGACGGCCGTGCCACGGACCATTCCGGCGAGCACCCGAGCGGGCTCGACAGGCTCTGCGTGAGCAAGCGTGACATCGATATCAACCGGCGCACGCCCCAGGAGCGCGTCGCGCAACACGCCACCGACGAGATAGGCCGCTGGGCGAGACGGTACGGCCCCGTCGCGCTCCTTCAGAAGGCCATGCCATTCACGAAGGGCCGGGAGCCAGTCGCCTGGGAGAAGACGGTCGCCCGTGGGCAACGCCGCTTGTGTTCCGTTTGCTTCGTTCAAAACTCTATCCCACGGAGTCGCAGCGTACGGAGGGGCCACTAAAGGGCGACTCACCGCGCCGCGGTTCCGGCCGGAGTATCCTCAGGAGGCCCGTGTTCTCGCTCGGGGAGACGCCCTCGAACGCGCCGAGCGTCCCTCGGGGCCGACCGCGACTGGAACGCTCACCTGCGCTTCCGGCGCCTCTTCCGCATCGTCCGCGGCCTCCTCGTCCCCCTCCTCTTCCTCCTCCTGTGGTGCGACCTTGTACAGCTCGTCGAGGCTCGCGAGGTGGTCGATGTACAGGATGCCATTGAGGTGCTCGGTCTCATGCTCGATGGCCTGGGCAAGCAGACCGGTGGCGTTGCGGATGCGGAACTCCCTGCCAAAAAGGTCCCGTGCCTTGACGCTGACCGTCTCAGAGCGCTTGAGCTTGGCGCGGTAGCCGGGAACGCTCAGGCAGCCCTCCTCCACGGTGCGCTCGCCGGCACGCTTGATCACTTCCGGGTTGACGAGGTAGATCGGCTCGGCAAGCCCAACCTCGCTCTCCGGGTCCAGGACCTGGATGACCGCGATCTGCAAGAGAACGCCGACTTGGTTCGCGGCGAGGCCGACACCCCGGGCGGCATGCATCGTCTCGAGCATATCCTCCGCCAGCCTGCGGAGGGAGGCATCGAAAGCCGACACCCGCTTTGCCTTCGTGCGCAAAGCCGGGTGGTCGGCATAGAGGATAGGCAGGATGGACACTCGTACCTCCGCTGTGGTCGAGCCTTCGTGGTGGCGCAACAGCTTGCACCCCACCGGTTCGAGAGCGTTTTCCGCTAATACGAGTATAGGAGCCGAGCCCGCTAAGAGACAAGCTCACCGGCCGCAGGCACGGGATGCACCGAGGCGTAAGGGGCTTTGGGCTTTCCTCCCACCCGGAGCTATCCTCGGTTCAGCCGCCGCTCGTCGCCTACGCGACGGGTCACTTTCAGCTCATCAAGGTGCTCGAGCAGGGCAAGGGCGTACTTTCGGCTGCTGCCGAACAGGTCACGAACCTGGGCCACCGTGATGGAGCCCTGCGCCTCAAGTGCCGTGCGGATGCGCGTCACCGCCTCTTGGTACGAGGTCGCCGGAAAGATGATGTCCTCCGCCACCCGAACCGCGCGTCCGGAATGGAGCAGGTAGGCCAACAGTTCCGGCTCCAAGGCATGGTCTGTAGGTGGCGCAAAAGGCGAAGCCCCCAAGCGGGCCAGGAACGCCGCGGCCTTGGCCTCCTGATCGGCGGTAAGCGCCGCCCTATGGTCCGGCAGGCGCAGCGCGGACCCTGCCTCGGCGAGGCTCCCTTCAAAAAGCCAGCGCTCTAACGCCGGAGCGAACGCTGGAGTCGGCAGCGAGCGCAGGCGGCTCCTGAGCTCCTCGCGGGGCAACCCAGGCCGCAGCGGATACGCTCGATGGTACGCGGCCACGGCCTCGACGGCCTGGTCGGTGAGCGCGTGCCACCGGCCGCGACTGAACAACCAAGTCGCCGGCTCGTCCAGCCTTCCGCCCAACGGGGCGAGGTCGCCCGCGGCGATGAGGTCGGCCAGAACGGGCAGCACCTGCTCAAAACGCAGATGGCTGCGCAGCGCCAGATCACGCACCGTCACGGGCTCGCGCTGCTCCACGGTTGAGCGCAGGACCGACTCGAGGTCGCCGTCGAGTAACTGCTCGAGGCTCGCCACGGTCGCGGGATGAAAGCGGCGGTGGCGAGCCGCGTGAGGATCGACGACCTGACCACCACCTAGCGTGCCGGTCGGCGCGCGCAGGATAAACAGGTCGCCCTTCGCGACCGCTACCGGCGCGTCGAGGCGCAGCTGGCCCCATCCCTGCTCCCCGGGCCGCAGCTCCTCACAGTCGAGAAGCCGCAGCCGCGCCTGGACCTCGGCTGTGCCGGAGTGGAAAAGGAGGACGCTGTTGTGGGCCACGGGATGCGGCCAGTCGGCCAGTAGGCGCAGCCGCGCATCAAGAGCCGTCGTTGGCTGCAGCCAGCCAGGGGTTGTGACAACCTGGCCGCGTGCCAGATCCTCGGTCGCCAGGCCCACGAGGTTGGCGGCCAGGCGTGCCCCAGGCGGCGCCTGTTCCACGCGACTGCGGTGAATCTGCAGGCTGCGCAGCCGGCTACGCAAGCCGCCTGGGACAACGACGACCTCCTGACCGGCGGACAAGGCACCGTCAATCAGAGTGCCCGTCACCACCGTGCCGAAACCGCTGATAGTGAAGACGCGGTCGATGGGCAGGCGCGGCCGGTCGAGGTCTCGCTTGGCCGGCAGATCGGCCAGAGAAGCCTGGATGGCATCGACCAACTCAGGGAGACCCCGGCCCGTGTAGGCTGAGCAGACGACTAGCCGTGCGCCCTCCAAGACAGTGCCCGCCACGGCCTCACGCACCTCTTCCGCAACGAGCGCGAGCCACTCCTCCTCGACCAGGTCCGCCTTGGTGACCACGAGTAAGCCGCGCTTCACCTGGAGCAGGTCGAGGATCGCGAGATGCTCCCGCGTCTGCGGCATCACGCCCTCGTCGGCGGCGACGACTAGCAGCGCGAGATCGATGCCGCCGACGCCGGCCAGCATGTTCTTGATGAACCGTTCGTGGCCGGGAACGTCCACGATGCTGACTTGCTCACCGTTAGGCAGCCGCAGCCAGGCGAAGCCGAGGTCGATGGTCATGCCCCGCTCCCGCTCCTCGCGGAGGCGGTCCGGGTCTATGCCGGTGAGCGCTTTGACCAGAGCCGACTTGCCGTGATCAACGTGGCCAGCAGTGCCGATGACGTACATGGGAGCGCCTTTGTGGTGGTGCAGCCTCTATTCACCATACGAGATGCCGCGGACGAGAACAAAGCCAGCGATCGCCTCTCTGAGTGAAAACGCCGCCACGATAGAACAAGATTCCAACAACCGGCCGAGAGCGCCGCCTTGACAGTCGTCACATGAGTCAATAGGTTAGCAATAGTCAGATCAACGACGCATCGAGCTGCCTACCTTTCGCCGGACCGCATGACAGGAGACGACTACCAGAGCGCGCCGCTGGCGAGGCGGCTTCGCGCCGTTGGCCAAGCGCTTGAAGCCCTGCGCGTGCAGGACTTCGAACTGCGTGTGAGCGGCGACGACTATCTCGTCCGTGGGTCTCAGGCCACCCCCGCGGCGCCGCCTCCACAGACATCACAGCCGGCGCGAAGGGGCGCCCTCGGCAGCCTCAGACGCATCCTCGGCGGTGTCGAACCTATCGACCTTGAACCCCCCACCCCACCACGCGCGCAGGAGTCCCAGCAACTGGAGCTGCGCTTCACCGCAGACGACATCGCCAAGCTGGAGCAACAGGGGCAGTCGCGGCGGCAGGCTTCCCCCGGCATGCCCGACCTCCACAGTCTTCCTCAGGTCCTCCGCACAATCGGCGACTACCTCGATCGGCAGGGCCACGAGTTGGCACGCGTCGTCAAACAAGGCCAAAACATAACCATCGAGCACGACATGCCGGACAGCCAGCGAAGTGTTGAGGAGCGGACCGCGTCCTCCATCTATGACCTATCGGTCCGCATGTACCTGCGGCGGACCGACCGCCCCTAGCGGCGCCGTCATGACTGCGACAGTGCCCATGACGTGCCTTGACATCGACGGCGGGGTCTCTACGTTACGCCCAGGCAGGGCAATCGTCTGGTAAGCCGCCGTGAGAAGAGAGCCTACCCCATCCCTGGGACAACTCCTTCGCTCTGTGGGCCAAGCCCTCGAAGGAAAGCGCGTCCAGGACTTTGAGCTCTCGACCGCTGGTCCCGATATTCTCATTCGGGGAACCGAGGGGGCACCGAAGCCAACAGAGCCTCCTACGACACAACCAACCGCTCAGTCAGCCAATTTCGAGTTGCGTTTCACTCCTGAAGACCTGGACAGGTTGGACCGCGAAGGTCGGACGAGACGCCAGGATACCGTGAGCATGCCGGAGATGACGCTGAGCCAAATCCTGCGAACCATCGGCGACTACCTCGACCGTCAAGGGCATCAGCTTCTGCGCATCGTCCGGCAAGGGACAACCACAACCATCGAGTATCGGACACCAAACGGTCAGCGAAACACAGAGGAGCGGACGGCGTCCTCCCTCTACGATCTATCAGTCCGCATGTACCTCAGGCGCTCGTACCGCCCCTGATCCGACTCTTGACCCACCCGGGTGGCTCCGAAACACCGCTGCCTCTGCCGATTCCACAGGAGCTCCAAGCAGAGTCGCAAAATGGGCAGCGAACAAGGGCGTCACCTGTTCGACCTTCGCGGCGCTCGCTAGGACGTGGGACATCGAAGTGACCGCGACACCCTGGAGGCCACACGGCAGCATGAGCGCGAAGGGATCCAGGTCCAGGTCGACGTTGAGCGCGCAGCCGTGCATCGTCGTCCAGCGCCTCACGTGGACCCCAACGAAACCAATCTTTGATCCTGCCACCCACACTCCCGCGTTGCGCGCGTCTCGTTCGGCTGTGATGCCGTAATCCGTGAGGGTGCGCAGCATCGCCTCCTCGAGTAGGCGCAGATAGCTATGCAGATCGAGGCCGCGAGCCTGCAGGTCGATGATGCCATAAGCCACCAACTGTCCGGGCCCGTGATAGGTCGCGCTGCCCCCTCTATCCGTTGTCACCAGCTCGATACCCCGTCGGGCGATGGTGGCTTCTTCTGCCAGAAGGTGCTCCCGGCGAAAAGACCGGCCCAGCGTGATGACGGGAGGGTGCTCCAGCAGCAGGAGCGTGTCTGGGGCGCGGCCCGCTAGGCGCTCCTCACGCAGGCGCTGCTGCAACGCGCACGCTTCCCGGTACGGCACAACGCCCAGGTGAACGACGTGGAGGACGCTGCCGGTCTCCAGCGTCGCAGCGCCTGGAGGTTGGTCCAAGTGCTCGCCACGCGGCGCCGATCGACCCCGGTCGATGCCCATGCGGCGAGCAGCCCCGTCTTCTTCCACAGCGTGGCTTGAGCGACTTATCACCGCGCCCGCTGCGCCGCCTCGATGAGCGCCTCGGACAGCGTTGGGTGCGGCAGAATGGCCCGCTGCAGGTCTTCGAGCGTGGCTTCAAGCTGCATCGCCAGGACAGCGGCGCCGATGATCTCCGAGGCCTGCTGCCCCACGATGTGCACGCCCAACACCTCGCCGTAGCGCGCGTCGGCCACAACCTTAAGTAGCCCCTCCACCTCGTCCGAGGTGACGGCACGGCCATTGGCGCGGAAAAAGGCCCGGCCGACCAAGACCGAGCGCCCATCGGCGCGGGCCTCAGCTTCAGTGACGCCGACCGCCGCGACTTCCGGCGAGGTGTAGACACACCGGGCCACAAGCCGTCCATCGAAGACACTATTGCCGCCGAGCGCGTTCTCCGCCGCGACGGTGCCCTGGGCGAACGCGGCGTGCGCCAGCATGAGCTTCCCTAACACGTCGCCGGCGGCGAAGACCCCAGGCAGGTTCGTGCGCTGGTGGTCGTCCACGGCGACCCCCCGCCCTTCGAGTCGGCCGCCGAGCTCCTGGAAGCCAAGGCCCGACAACGCCGGCACGCGACCCGCCGCCAATAACAAGGCATCGCCTCGGAGGCGTTCCTCCTGGTCTTTGGCCGACACGTCGACTTCCACGTGGCCGTCCACCGATTCGATCCCTTGCACGCGCGCCCCGGTGATGACACGCACGCCCCGCTCCTCGAACGACCTGCGCAGTGTTCGCCCCAGCTCTGGCTCCTCGGAGGGCAATATCTCCGGGAGAAGCTCCATGACAACGACTTCGCTCCCCAACGCGGCGAA